>Ga0181535_10003843_pt1 | contig 17165 bp, 17 predicted proteins | sample PEATcosm2014_Bin_44_FD_119774 | JGI IMG/M metagenome (GOLD analysis project Ga0181535, IMG submission 119774) | Peatland microbial communities from MTU Mesocosm Facility, Houghton, MI, USA - PEATcosm2014_Bin17_30_metaG | ecosystem: Environmental > Terrestrial > Soil > Wetlands > Peat | place... | reverse complement strand
TCCCGTCATCTTGGTGGCTCACAGTCTGGGCTGCATCGCGGTAGCGCATTGGGCCGCGAGTCGCATTGTCGCCGCGGTCGCCGGCGCCTTGCTGGTGGCGCCGCCATGGCTTACGGCCTCCGAAACCTGCCCGGTGGAACTCAGGAGCTTCCTGCCCATGCCCCTCGGACGGCTCCCGTTCCGCTCAATTCTCGTTGCCAGCGAGAACGACCCTTATTTGCCGATCGAACTCGCGGTGCGTCTCGCGCGATCATGGGGTTCGGAATTCGTTAACGCGGGGCGTCAGGGCCACATCAATGTCGCTTCGGGGCACGGCGCGTGGCCTACCGGGGAACGCCTGCTGGAGGGCTTGTGCCAAGTCTGCGCTGGGGCGAGAGCCTAGAACGGTTCCACCGGCAGACGCTGGCCACGACCTCCGAGCAAGGTCCTCCCAAAGACGGAAGCCGAAAGGGTATCCTGAGGTTTCCAATGAAGTTCAAGACCCTCTCGATACACACCGGGCACCGCCCTGCCGATCACCAGGGCGCCGTGATGACGCCGATCTACCAGACCTCGACTTTTGCCTTTAAGGGGGTCAACCAGCCCGGACCGTTCGATTACTCTCGCAGCGGGAATCCAACTCGCAAGGTGCTGGAAGAATGCCTTGCAGCGTTGGAGGGCGGCGCGGCGGGATTCGCCTTTGCGACGGGTATGGCGGCGGAGACCACAGTTCTGATGCTGTTCCAGCCTGGCGATACGATCATCGTGCACAATGACCTCTACGGCGGTACGTACCGCCTGTTTGAAGCTGTGTTCCGCACCAAGGGCATCAAGGCCCGCTACGTCGACTTGAGGGACACGCTTGGTCTCGAAGCCGCCCTGAGGGAGGGCGCCGCGGGCGTTTGGATTGAATCGCCCACCAACCCGCTGATGAATCTGGTGGACCTTCGGGCTACTGCCCGGGTGGCGCGGCAATGCGGTGCGGTGACGATCTGCGACAACACCTTCCTATCGCCGTACTTTCAGAGACCTCTCGGCTTCGGCGTGGATATCGTGGTGCACTCGACCACGAAGTACATCAACGGCCATTCCGATGTGGTCGGAGGTGCGGTGGTGGTAAACGACCCTGGCCTTGCCGAACGCATAGGGTTCCTGCAGAATGCCATGGGGACGTGCGCCGGGCCGCAAGATTGCTTTCTCACGCTGCGCGGCATCAAGACGTTGGCCATCCGCATGGAGGAGCACAACCGCAACGGGTTGGCCGTTGCCAAGTGGCTGGCCGCCCGCCCGGAGATCGAGCGCGTCCTGCACCCCGGCTTGCCGTCGCATCCGCAATACGCACTGGCTCAAGAACAGATGCGAGGCTATGGCGGCACCTTTTCATTCCGCCTTCGCGGAGGCCAGGAGGCAGCCTTCAATTTGCTCGGCGGCGTCCGTGTGTTTACCCTGGCCGAATCGCTGGGCGGAGTGGAATCGCTGATCGAGCACCCTGCTACCATGACCCACGCGTCCATGCCGCCCGCGGTTCGCGAAGCCATGGGCATCACACCGGATCTGATTCGCATCTCAGTGGGCCTCGAAGACGCGGACGACCTGATCGAGGACCTGGAGCAGGCGCTAGCGCGGTAAGCTTCAGATCTCCCAATCGTGCGTGTAACTTCTCTGTCGATCCGCCCAATCCCGGATGATTGTGGCGAAAGTGACGCCGTCCACGATCCAGGCAACGCTCTTGTCCACGTCTTGCCACAATTCGCTGAATGGGGTCTCGCCCTCCGCGGCCCCCTGTTTCCGTGGAGCGCCATCGACGAATCGCAGCACCTCTCCGACCGTGATTGTTTCCGGAAGTCGCGCCAGGAGGTAGCCGCCATCCGCGCCGCGGTGCGACACCACGAATCCGCCCTGTTTCAGCGACGGTAAGATCAACTCCAGGAATTTCTGGGGAATTCTCTGCCGCTTTGCGATGCTGGCGATCTTGACAGGTCGATCGGTATTCTGCGTGGCCAAGTCAAAAATGGCCCGTAGCGCGTAGTGACCCTTGGAAGAGATGTTCATAGACCGCCGCGTGAAACGGAGGCGAGCGTTTGGCCGCCCGCCTCTGGCCAGTTACACGATGCCTTCGAAAAGCACCGACGTCAAGTAACGTTCGCCCGAATCCGGAAGAATCACCACAATCGTCTTCCCCGCGAATTCGGGTTGTTTCGCCAGACGTGCGGCCACCGCCGCTGCGGCTCCGCTCGAAATGCCGCTCAAGATGCCCTCTTCCCGCGCCAGGCGCCGGGCCGTTTCAATGGCTTCTTCGTTCGTGATGGTCTCCACGCGATCCACCACGGAGAGATCCAGCGTATCCGGGATGATTCCCGCGCCGATGCCCTGGATTTTGTGTGGGCCTGGCTGTAACGGCAAGCCTGCAAGCTTCTGCGTGATCACGGGGCTGCCCGCGGGTTCCACGGCTACCGAGACGATCGCCTTGCCCTGAACCTGCTTGATGAAACGGGAAACGCCGGTGATGGTCCCGCCGGTTCCCACGCCGCTCACCAGAACATCCACTTCTCCGTTCGTGTCGTCCCAGATTTCCGGGCCGGTCGTGCGGAAGTGGATGTCGGGATTAGCCGGGTTCTTGAACTGTTGCAGCAGCAGGTAGCGCTTGGGATCGGAGTTGTAAATCTCCTCCGCTTTGGCGATGGCCCCGGGCATTCCCTTAGCGCCTTCCGTGAGGACCAGGTTGGCGCCGAGCGCCTTGAGCACCTTGCGCCGTTCCAGTGACATGGTCTCGGGCATGGTTAATGTGATCGAGTAACCGCGCGACGCTGCGACGAACGCCAGCGCGATTCCCGTGTTGCCGCTGGTCGGCTCAACCAGCTCCACGCCGGGCTTCAGCAGCCCGCGCTTCTCGGCGTCCCAAATCATGGAGGCGCCGATCCGGCACTTTACCGAGTAAGAAGGGTTGCGGCCTTCGGTCTTGCCGTACACCTTGGTTTCCGAGCCGCTCACAATGCGATTCAGCTTGATGAGCGGAGTATTCCCGATGCTGAGTGAGTTGTCTGCGAACGATGGCATGTGCGTTTACTCCTGAGAGATTTGCAGGGCCTGGTCCAGATCGGCCTTGATGTCTTCGATATCCTCGATCCCCACCGAGACGCGAATGTAGTCCGGCGTTACTCCCGTCTCGGCCTGTTCCTTTTCCGTTAGCTGAGAGTGCGTCGTGGAAGCCGGATGGATCACCAGCGTCTTGGCGTCCCCGACGTTCGCCAGGTGGCTGGCCAGCTTCACGTTGTCAATGAATTTGACGCCGGCTGCTTTCCCGCCGCGCACGCCGAACCCCAGAATAGCCCCGGCGCCTTGGGGTAGATATTTCTTGGCATTCGCATAGTGCGAATGGCTGGGAAGTCCGGGGTAGTTCACCCAGGTCACCGCCGGATGCTGGAGCAGCCACTCCGCCAGCGCCTGCGCATTCCGCGTATGGCGTTCCAGGCGCAAGGGCAGCGTCTCGATGCCCAGCAGCAGCAGGAAGGCCGCGAATGGGCTCTGCGTGCCTCCCGTGTCGCGCAGCCAGTGGGTACGGATGTGGATGATATATGCTAGGTTGCCCAGCGGCTTGAGCGCCTCGGTGAAGACCACGCCGTGATAGGAGTCGCTCGGCGCCGTGAACTCCGGCCACTTCTTGGGGTTCTCCGCCCACTGGAAATTGCCGCTATCCACGATGGCGCCTCCGATGTGCACCCCGTGACCGCCCAGGAACTTAGTGGTGGAGTAAACCGCGATATCGATACCGTGCTCGAAGGGCCGGAACAGCGCCGGAGTCAGCACCGTGTTATCCACGATCACGGGCAGCCCGTGCTTGTGGGCTGTGTCCGCGATCGCCCGGAAATCCGGCACGTCGTTCTTGGGATTCCCGACCGATTCCAGGTATACCAGCCGCGTGTTCTCATCCACCAGCTTGTCGATCTCCTCCGGGTGATCGGAGTTGAAGAACCGCACCTCGATTCCCAGCTTCTTCAGGGTCTGGGTGAAGAGCGTCCAGGTTCCTCCGTACAGGCTGGTGGCGGAAATGAAGTTCTGCCCGGAGTGCGTGATAGTGAGGATGGCAGCGGTGATGGCCGCCTGCCCCGAAGCGAACGCAAGCCCTCCGATGCCGCCGTCGAGAGCCGCCAGCCGCTTCTCCAGCACGTCGTTGGTAGGGTTCATCAGGCGCGAGTAGATGTTGCCGAACTCCCGTAAGCCGAAAAGGTTCGCAGCCGTTTCGGCGTCTTTGAAGACGTAGCTCGATGTCGCGTAGATCGGTACCGCCCGCGCCGTCGTGGCGGCGTCGGGTTGCTGGCCGGCATGCAGGGCAAGCGTGCCGAGCCCGGGTTTTCGTTGTGTGTCTGACATAGTGGTCGTTCTCCGTCGATGCCGCCTATATCCCGTAAGATACTCCCAAGGCGAATTGATGCCGCGCTTTCAGATTTACGCCAGGTTCGATCACGCCGGCGGCCTGCGCCACGCCGAAATCGATATTAAACTTCTTCTTCGCCAACGGCACAATCCGCGCCGCGTAGGTGATGGTGGTCGGCACGTCCGCGCCCGGCAGGTTTTGTACCGCGCGCGGCTCCTGTGAGAACTCCGACCCGAAGATGAGCGTGCTCTTGGCCGGTCCCGTAAACACGAACGCCACGGCTCCGAAGAGCCGGCCCTTGTATGCCGGCGCATTCCCGGCGAGGCCGTAGACGGAAGCGTTGGTCGCCTTGTATCCGAGGTTCAATAGGATCGGCACGGGTTTGGTCTGCGTGATGGTCTTGCTGGCCACCACGTAGAAATCGGCGTTGGTGTAGTTCTTGTTGGGCGTTACCAGCAACCCGCTGACGTTACGATCCTGGGTGCGCGCCACAAAGCCCCCGGAGATGGCGGGCAGCCAGGCCTGTTTGCCGGCGTTTTCCTTCACTACGTTGACTTTTGCATGCACCAGATTGAACCCCGAGTCCCACAGCGGGCTAAGCCCCGCCGTGCTACCTTGTTGATGCACGTCGCGCGTGTAACCGAACTCCACGCGCCCCGCAAGCCCTTCGGTGACCGAAATGGTGTGGAAGTTGCCGAGCACGCTGCCGGCGTTCAGAAAGTGATAGGCCACAATCGGCCGTCCAAATCCGCTCGCGGGGGACGCCGCCGTGTAGGCAAGCGGAGTGATGAAGACGCCGGTCTGGCCGTCCCAATTGAGGCTCTGAGCCGCCGCTATGCCGGCGCCCAGTAGCCCGGTGAGCAGCAGGGGAGCCACGCTGCCCGCTCGACCAAGAAGAGAGTTTAAGTTCGTATTATCTATCATGCCAATAGAGTATACGGTCATTCGGGAGGCAAACACAAGGGGGGATCCATTGCCCGGCGCATCGCATGCCTTTTATCTAGCTGATTCTATTGTAGATTTAGTGATTGTGAAAATATCCATTAAATCTATAGAACTAGAGGTATATGGGCTGTTCCGCATTGATTGGGTGGCCAATACACGGTCTGGCTGGACAGATCGGGCCGTCTAGTACTTCCGAACCCTTGAGTCCACCCGGTCCGACCAGGCGTGAATCCCGCCGGTGAGGCTGCGCACATGGGGGAACCCGGCGTTCGAAAGGAACTGCGCCGCCTTCGCGCTGCGCGCTCCCATTTTGCAGAGGGCAATAATCTCCCGGCTGGCATCGAGTTCCTGGACGCGCTCTGGCAACTCGGCCAACGGAATCAGTTGTCCACCGATGTTGGAAATCTCATATTCGTACTCCTCCCGGACGTCGAGCAGGAGCAGGTTCTCGCCAGCATCGAGTCGCTGCTTGAGTTCTTCAACCTGAATCGCGGATGTGCCCATTTCGCTTTGGCCTCCTCACCACGTGGATGAAAGCGGCGTACAATGCAATTCTCGCACAAAATGTCCATCAAGTCTATCGAGAACGTGGTATATTCGAAAAATCAGGTCGGGGAAGCTTGCTCGTTCCGCGCTTCCGATGTGCGCCGATCTATTGATAATTAAGGAGATAATGTCGTGGCTGACGATACTGTGCCGCATCAGGCTCTTAACGAACAAGCTGCATTTCAACTAGCAAATGTTAACAAGACGGTCCCGCAGTACGGAGCGATCACTCCGCGCTGGCTGGTTCGTCTTCTCGACTGGAAGCCAATCGAGACCGGCGTCTTTCGCCTCAACCGGGTGGACGAGGGCAAGGCTATCGAAGTCACCTGCGGCCAAGTCGAGGAAACGCCCTTTCCGGGAACCTATGTGCAGTACGAGGAGAAGCCGAAGGAATACAGGCTCAGCGCCATCAATGCGGTGCTGAACGTCCATACCCGAATATCCGATCAATTTGGCAAACCCTACGACCAGACTGCGGAGCAACTTCGCCTCATCATTGAGAACGTCAAGGAGCGGCAGGAAAGCGAACTCCTCAACAATGCCGATTACGGGTTTCTGCACCGCGTCGTGCCGGCGCAGCGCCTCAAGACCAGGACAGGCGCTCCGACGCCGGACGACCTCGACGAATTGCTGACTAGGGTATGGAAGGAACCCTCGTTCTTTCTTGCCCACCCGCGTACCATCGCGGCGTTCGGACGCGAGTGCACGCGCCGCGGCGTTCCGCCACCGACGATAACGCTGTTCGGGAGCCAGTTTCTGACGTGGCGCGGGCTCCCCTTGGTTCCGACCGACAAGATTCGTATCAAGAACTCCGACAACAAATCAAAGATTCTGCTATTGCGCGTCGGGGAACGAAAACAGGGATGCATCGGACTGTTCCAGTCGGGGCTTCCCGGCGAGCAAAGCCCAGGCCTCTCGGTCCGCTTCATGGGCATCGGAAACAACTCGCTGGCTTCATACCTGATTTCGCTCTACTGCTCGAGCGCGGTGCTGACTGACGACGCCATCGCCGTGCTTGAGGACGTGGACGTGAGCAAATACCATGAGTACAAGTGACGGAGGTTGGGGTCTGAAGGGCGCACCTCCCGGCCTGCCCGACCCGGAAGTCCTGGCGCGCATGGCGAGTGAGTTTTTCAGCGCCTATCCAGGAGTGCAGGAATCGGCCCGGAGCTTCGTTGCCGGCGCGCTCCAAGCAACCGGCGTCCCGGCGCGGGAGTTGTCGGCACCCGCGGTATCGGGGTTGGAGGTGCCAGCTTTTTCGTTCTTGCGGGAAGCCCGTCCGCTTTTCGACGCCCCCGAGACCCTGGTGGAACCGGGTTTCGCCGCAGCCCTTACGAACCCGGACCAGGGGGCGATTCCGAAGCCAGCGTTGGCTGTAGGTCCACCGGCGCCGGCGGTTCCCGGCGTTCCCGCGGGAGTGGAATCCGCGTTTCCCGTCTTCTCATTCCTGGAGGAGGCCCGGCCGATTTTCTCCTATTCGCCTTCGGCCGCAGGTCCTGTCCCAGCGCCCGACCCGTCCAGCGCGCGGCTCGAACTTCCGAACTTGAACCTGTCTTCCCAGATCTTCGACGTGGAAGCCATCCGGCGGGATTTTCCGATCCTGCGGGAACTCGTGAACGGCCGCCCGCTGGTCTGGCTGGACAACGCTGCGACTACCCAGAAGCCTCAGAGTGTCATCGACCGTCTGGCCTACTTCTACGCCCACGAGAATTCCAACGTCCACCGCGCGGCGCATGAGCTGGCGGCACGGGCTACCGATGCTTACGAATCCGCCCGTGAGAAGGTCCGCCGCTTCCTCAACGCTCCGGCGGCCCGCGACATAGTCTTCGTGCGCGGCGCTACCGAGGGGATCAATCTAGTCGCGCAAAGCTGGGGGCGGCAGAATATCGGCAAGGACGACGAGATCGTAATCACCTGGCTCGAACATCACGCCAACATCGTGCCCTGGCAGATGCTGTGCTCGGAAAAGGAAGCGCGGCTCCGAGTAGTTCCGGTGGACGACACTGGCCAGGTGATTCTCGAAGAATACGAGAAACTGCTCAGTCCGAAAACGCGGCTGGTCGCCATACCCCAGGTCTCCAACGCCCTAGGCACTGTGGTGCCGGTAGGGGAGATGATACATGCGGCTCACCGGTACGGAGCGAAGGCGCTGGTGGACGGCGCGCAGGCCGTGTCGCACATGCGCGTCGACGTCCAGGCGCTGGACTGCGATTTTTACGTGTTCTCGGGGCACAAGGTGTTCGCCCCCACTGGCATCGGAGCGGTGTACGGCAAATCCGGAATCCTGGATGTCACGCGCCCCTGGCAGGGCGGCGGGAACATGATCCAGGACGTGACGTTCGAAAAGACCGTCTATAACGTGCCGCCGGCGCGGTTTGAGGCCGGCACAGGCAATATTGCCGACGCCGTCGGGCTGGGCGCGGCCATCGATTACCTCGACCGCGTGGGCATGGAGAACATAACCCGCCGCGAGACCGAGCTGCTTCACTACGCGACCGCGGCTCTCCAGGACATTCCCGGCCTGCGCATCATCGGCACGGCCCCCGAAAAGGCCGGCGTGCTGTCCTTCGTGATGGAGGGCATCCGCACCGAAGAGATCGGCGAGTATCTCAACCGCGAAGGCATCGCCGTGCGGTCCGGTCATCATTGCGCACAACCCATACTCCGGCGATTCGGCGTGGAGAGCACGGTCCGCGCGTCGCTGGCGCTCTACAACACCTGCGAAGAGATCGACGCACTGGTCTCCGCGCTCCAACGTCTGCAGATGGTGCGCCGCCACCGCGGGGCCTAAAGACCCGCGCCGTGCCGCTGACACTGGCCAATCTGACGGAGCGCCTGATGGCGTCCTACGTCCGCGCGGGAGGCATCAATCACGTGGACGGCAAGAACCTGCCATCCAAGCGCGCTATCGCCGGTATCGCGGCCGATCTGCTGCGCTTGCTCTTCCCCGGGTTCTTCGACGAAAAGCCCATCCACTCCTCCGAAATCGAAGCCGTAACCAGCGAGCTTCTCGATAGCGTGCTCAGCCGGCTGGAGGAGGAGATCCGGAAGAGCCTCGAATACGCACCGCTCGCCGGGCTCTCGGACGCGGACCTGCCGGCGATGGCGCGCACGCTTACGCTCAAGTTCCTCGGCAACTTGCCTCGCGTCCGGGAACTGCTCCAGACCGACGCGGAGGCGGCGTACGACGGCGATCCGGCCGCAGGCAGCAAGGACGAAGTGATCGTTGCGTATCCGTTTATCGAAGCCATTGCGGTGCAGCGCTTGGCGCACGAACTCTATCTCGATGACATCCCTCTCATCCCGCGCATCATGACCGAGTGGGCGCGCGCCCGAACTGGAATGGATCTCCATCCAGGGGCTCGAATCGGCACTCACTTCTTCGTGGATCACGGCACTGGAACCGTGGTGGGAGAGACTGCCGTCATAGGCAACCACGTCAAGATGTATCAGGGAGTTGGTCTAGTTGCGAGATCGCTGGCCGCAGGGCAGGCGTTGCGCGGCCGTAAGCGCCATCCTACCATCGAAGACCGAGTCACGCTTTACGCCGGCGCTACGATCATTGGGGGCGATACGGTCATCGGGGAAGGCAGTACGATTGGCGCCAGCGTCTTCCTCACGACCAGCGTTCCGGTCGATTCACTGGTGGTTCTGGAGGCGGCCAACGTGAAAGTCATTTCAAAGAAGTCGCGCGAAGGCTACGTCCCAGACTATCAGATCTAAATCACGATACGCGTGCGGCAGCGATGTCTGCGATGTCCGACACTCGGATGCGAAGGGAAGCGCATAGCCCAGGGTTGGATACTTCGCGAAGGCGAGCTTCAAGACGTCCCCGCGTCGTTCAAATTATCCCTTCTCCCCCCGATACATCGATACATCAGTTATCCCATGATGGCCAGCGCCAGAGCCACGCCGACCTTCACGGCTTCGCCGTAGGGGATCGCCTCCCACCTCACGGTGAGCAGGAGCGCGATACCCGCGCCTCCGCCCACTATTGTGCTCGCGGAGTCCTTCATCGCCTACCCCGCCTTTACGCCGGCCGCCTGCAGCTCCGACTTGAAGTCGGTGATCAGGGTCTTCACTGCCGCCGCCACATCGGCGCACCCGCGCCGGGAATCAATGCCGTGATTCCCTCGACAATCGTGGCGTCCTTCTGGAGCGCCGGAATGACCTTTTCGATGGCCTGAAGGCCGGCATGGATCTTCTCCAGGGCGAACGCATACGCGTGCCCAATGGACTAGAACGAAATCATAGTTTTCTCGCTTTCTGCCCGGAGACCGCCGAGCGCGACCGCCATCTCAGGGAGCCGTGCGCTCCATGGGGTATTAGATCGTCGAGATCTCGTTCGGCCAACTGACGGACCGACAAGCAATGCGGGCCCACTTCTACCCGCCGATGATAGAGATTAGCCCTAACGAAACCTCCAAGGATCACCCGTGCCAGGACGTCCTTCGCGGTCGCGCTCGTGATCTTTTCGACTCGCATAGCCCTCACTCTCGGCATCCGGCAAGCCCATCTCGCCTTCCCCGCCACCCTCTGAAAAGAAATCGTCCACCACTGCGACGGGCGCCATGTGAATCACCGAGCGGGCATATTCGGCGCGCTCCCGCGCGCTCAGAAACTCCTTCACGTCTCCCTCCAGGACCGGCTCGTCGAACTTGGGAACATTTTCAAACCCGGGCCCGATCTTGAAGAAGACCCGCATATCCGCATATCAGGTTACCGGGTAGCTGTCGAGAAAGGGCTGCGCTGCCATGGCGGCTTCCTGGTTCGCGTCGATCCTCTTCATCGTCGCGATCTTCTTCAGCATCCTGCGGTGGTTGTCCAGGCTGGCCTTGAGCGTTTCATCCCGCCCCGTCGGATCCGGCTGCACGCGTAGCTTCCGATACGCGGCGCTCAACTTCTGGACGCCCACAAAACGATGGCGGAAGAGCCACGGCGGCGTTAGCCGTTCCGGCCCCAACTGCCACCAACGCTTCCGCGCACTGCCGCTCAACCGCAGCCAATTCCTGTTCAATTATGTTCATGTCCCGTCTGGTTGCCGGCGGGCTTCGATTTCACCCGCGCGATGTGGATCTTCAGCTCAGTGCGCTCCACGGGATGCTCCATCAGCCATTGGGAAACCTGATCGGGTCGGTCTCGACAGGGGGCTGGCACAGAAATCCAAGCGCCTTTCCGATAGACTGAAGCAAGGCTCACGGCCCAAGGAATTCCTACCCTGCAACGCATTGCCATAGCGGGTGCTACCGGCTATATCGGTGGGAGACTCGTGCCGCAACTGCTCGCTTCCGGCTATGCGGTGCGATGCCTCGTGCGCTCTCCTGCGAAGTTGGAAGGCCGCGCTTGGGCTTTAGACTCCCGCGTTGAGATCCGCAGAACCGATCTCGCCGACGCACCATCGCTGACGCGTGAGTTGGAAGCGTGCGGCGCGGCGTTTTACCTGGTGCATTCGATGATGTCGGCCGGCGATGAGTATGCTCAGCGCGACCGGCAACTCGCCCTAGCATTCGGACGGGCTGCCCACGACGCCCGAGTGGGGCGCGTCATTTACCTTGGCGGCCTGGGCGAAACCGGTGCGCAACTAAGCAAGCATCTGTCCTCGCGCCGTGACGTGGAGGGGGCGCTTGCCGCTGCGGGAGTGCCGGTTACGGTGCTGCGCGCCGCTATGATCATCGGCTCCGGCTCGGCCTCTTTCGAGATTCTGCGGTATCTTGTCCACCGGTTGCCAGTCATGATCACACCGAAGTGGGTGAGCACTCCGTGCCAGCCAATCGCGGTCCAAAACGTGCTCACGTACCTGGTCGGCGTGCTGGCAGTACCGGAAACCACCGGTGGGGTTTTCGATATCGGCGGGCCTGAAGCGCTGCCCTACAGCGACATCATCCGCATCATGGCGGAAGAGCTCGGCCTTTCCCGACGCTGGCTCATACCGGTTCCAGTCCTGACGCCTCGCTTGAGTTCTTATTGGATTCATCTTGTGACTCCATTGAGCCACAAGATTGCAATACCGCTGGCCGAGGGACTAAAGAACCCAGTCGTGTGCCGTGAGGACCGGATCACGCGTTTGGTCCCGCAGAAACTGTTGACCGTTCGCGAGGCTATCCGCGCCGCACTCAGCCAAGTTACGGCACGTCAGGTGGAGACGAACTGGTCGATGGCGGGCCCGATGCCCGGTGATCCGGATTGGTCTGGTGGCACAGTTTTTCGCGATACCCGCGAAGTTGCCATCGACGCGCCGGCCGGGGCAGTATTCCGCGCCGTATGTCGCTTAGGCGGGCAGCGTGGCTGGCACGGTGCCAATTGGCTCTGGATCATCCGTGGCTGGCTGGATCGGCTGGCTGGAGGCCCTGGATTGCGCCGCGGCCGCCGTGATCCAGAGGCCCTCGGCTACGGCGAGGCGCTCGACTTCTGGCGCGTCGTGGGCTTGGAGCCGGACCGTTGCGTCTCCTTACGCGCCGAAATGCGATTACCGGGCGAAGCGTTGCTCGATTTCCGAATAGAACCACGTAACAAAGGCCAGTGCATCCTCCACCAGACAGCTTTGTTCCGGCCCCGCGGGCTGCTCGGTTTGATCTACTGGTACGCGGTGCTCCCGTTCCATCACCTTGTGTTTCGCGGGATGCTGGCTGGCATCCAGCGCGACGCCGTTCAGATCGCCCAGCTGCCTCAGACATGATCCTCGCCCAACAGCGCTGACGGCGGAACCCTGCACTCTTGCACTCTTGTCGCGAAATCCCCTCCGCGCCCGGAGGTCTTTGCTGGCGAGCAACGCTGTTGTCGACAGGAACCTGGCGCGCGCTGAAGTCGGCGGTTGGCGGGGCTCCGACTCCGCCCCAAGCTGGATCGCCGGAACCTGGCGCGTTTCCCGTTACCAATCCGGTCCGACCCGCGCAGCCGTCTCGATTATCGCGGCTTCCGGGCTGCCGCAGGGGCAAGCTGGTGGTGTGGGACGTTTTGACGTTTTCTCGTCCAGTTGACGTGACGGGGACTTCACGAGACCTATTGCGGATCGCAGCCATACAATGGCCCTGCCAACCATGTTTCCAATCGCTTACAGAACTTCCAGACAGCGAGTTGGTTCCAAGGAGCGGGGCGCTTTTGGTCCAAGCGGCTGGTCCGACCGGGGCAGCCCAACGTTATTGAGCACCGGGATACAATAGCCGTTTCGACGAGCCAAACGGAACGGGTACGAGGTGACCTTATGTCCCGTGCGAAATCCAGGGGACCGGAAGCCGCGGGTGCGAGGCGCCCAAGAGCCAAGGGGTTCAAGACCCAACTTGAGCTTCGAGACAGGGCTCTATCGGCAACAGCCGAGGGCGTGACCATTGCGGATGCCCGCCTGCATGACAATCCGATTATCTATGCGAATGCCGGCTTCCAGCGGCTCACCGGCTATTCCGTCGAAGAAGTGTTGGGGCGCAATTGCCGATTTCTCCAAGGGCCCGATACCGATCACGACACGCTGGAGAGACTGCGTTTAGCCCTTCATCAGAAGCGGGCGTGCACGGTCCAGTTGCTCAACTACCGCAAAGACGGGACATCATTCTGGAATCGCCTCTCCATAACGCCGGTTCACGATGCTTCTGGGAACGTCACGCACTTCATCGGTGTGCAGTCGGATGTCACCGAGCAGAAAGTGGCGGAGCAAGCGCTCCTAACGGCCAACCGGAAGTTGGAGGCGGCCGGTGAGCGCATGAAACGGGATCTGGATGCCGCGGTAGCCGTGCAGCGCGCATTGCTGCCGGAGGCATTGCCGCGGATCCGCGGAATCGATTTCGCATGGGCGTTCCGGCCTTGTCAGGAACTGGCTGGCGATACGCTGAATGTGTTTCTGCTCGATGACCACAGGGTCGCTCTCTACATTCTGGATGTATCCGGTCATGGGGTCGCCTCGGCTCTGCTCTCCGTCACACTAAGTCGCCTCCTGTCCCCAATTCCCGAACACTCCGTGCTCTATCAACCCGTTGGTGACAGCGCCCGCTCTTATCGCGTTGCACCGCCCGGCTACGTCATCGCCAGGCTGAACCAGCAGTTTCCGTTTGAACCCCAAACGGCCCAGTACTTCACGATGTTCTACGGTGTCCTGGAGATCAAGACTCGGGAACTTCACTACGTGTCGGCTGGGAATGTCAATTCCGTGTACGTGTCTGCCGGCGTCCCGCCGCGAATCCTGGAGGCGGGCAGCGCCCCGGTGGGCCTATTCTCGACATCGAGCTATGAAGAACAAGTCCTGAAGATGGGGCCCGGCGATAGGCTGTACCTCTCGACCGATGGCGTGATCGATGCAGAGAACGCCGCTCAACAGGAATTCGGCGTGAAGCGGCTGATCCAGGCGCTTGACAGGAGCCACCGCGCCCCGCTGTCCGACAGCTTGACGTCGGTCATTGCGTGCGCGGAGCAATGGTGCGCGCCGTCCGCTTTTGCAGACGACGTGTCTATGCTTGGCCTGGAAATCTGTAACACCAACGCTCATTCCTGAGCGCTATGCGCCTTTAGCCGATCCAGCCCACCGCTCGCGCAAGAACTGCACGGGCGGATTACAGCTTTTTCTCGATCAGCGCGAACACTTGGCGCGACAACTCCGCGTAGGCGTCTTCGTCGAACACTCCGTTGCGCCGCCAGCGCACGAGGCCGCGCTGGTCGAGGAGCATCAGGTAGGCGGCGTTCGGCGGTTGGAAGTTCAGGCGCTGTTTCCAGGGATCCGTTCCGCCGTAGACCGTGATTACATGCTCATAATCCGTCTTGGGAGTGCCCCGCCGCATCCCGCCATCGATGAACCACTTTCCCAACTGCGCCATGCCGCCGATCATGGGAATCTCGTAAAACGTGACTTGCGGCTTATCGCCGAAGTCTTTGCGGAACCGCCCGACCCAGGCTTCCACCGCGAAACGCGAATCATAAGTGAATCCCAGCGCCAGCAGGGCCACGCGGCCGGAAGCGGCGGCGGGCAGAACGGCAGGCCGACCGTTGAGAAAGTCGCCTTTCAAGACCGGCATGGGTTCGCCGGGGGAAAGAACGGAAATCATGGAAGCAGCCATCAGAATTATCGGTATCGTCTTTCGGAGATTCGGTTTTCACCGGGGTTGCGCGAGAGGTTCTCGAACAGGTAGTGGGACACAATCCACTCCTGTCCTCAATCATACCCGGCGGTGGCAACGGCCGCCTCGATGCGCGCCCCGGGACGTAGCGCAATTCGGCGCCGGCGCAGGTCCCTGCATTGATCCCGGCGCTATCCCGCCCGTTCCTTCGCCTCGGCTGCGTCCCGATGGACCTCTTCCCGAATAATTCGTTCCGTGGCTTCGTTTAGGTAGGAGTGCAGGGCCGCCTGCAGCTCAAGGTATTCCGGCCAAAGCGTGTTGTTGAAAAAGGCCCGCGGCGCGCGAACCATCACTGTGGTGTAACGTTGACCCTTATAGCGATACGGCTCGAGCAACGTATCTCCGGCAAAGCGCCGAAAACAGGCGTCTCTGCCATTGATCCGCCATGGAAATCTTTGTCGCGGGCAAAGGTTGCGTTTGGACCGCCGCGTTGAGCGCCTCGCGGATCCGCTCTATCGCGGCCGCCGCAGCCTGGCGTTCGCCCGCGGTCGCGGCACCCTCGAATAACGCGGTGATCTTGCGCAGCCGTTCGCGGAGCTGTTGTTCGTTTGTCATCTGCTCAACGATGTAGGATAGCGAACAGCGCCGAGCCTCGCAGGGTTGCCTTCACCTACGGTCACGGGCATGGAGTGCGAGCACGTGCCTAAGCAGTATCTCTCGATGCCTTCCCCGAAGATATGCTGGCAGGCCACCGGGACTGGGGTTTGCGGCTCCGGCCGGCCCCTCCGGCATCGACGCTGTCCTTTCGCTAAGATCGGAATTATGAATGCCTCGACCATCGTCGTGGCGGGAGCCACCGGCAACCTCGGTGGCCGCATCGCGAAAGCTCTGCTCGAACGCTGCGCCGGCGTAAAGGCGCTTGTTCGCCGCGGCGCGGCGCGGGACAAGCTGGAGCGGCTGCAGGAGCTCGGCGTAACGACTGCCAGTGTCGACTTGAGCAGCGCCTCCCAAGTGACGCCGGCATGCTCGGGTGCGTCCTGCGTGGTGTCCGCGCTGCAGGGATTGCGGGACGTGATCGTGGAAACCCAAACGGTTCTGCTCGACGCTGCGATCAAGGCCGGCGTGCCACGTTTCATTCCGTCCGACTACTCGATCGATTTCACCAAGTTTCCACCCGGAGAGAATCGCAATCTCGGTCTGCGCCGAGACTTCCACAAGCTCCTCGATAAGACCTCGATTTCAGCGACCACGATCTTCAACGGCGCGTTTGCCGAGATGCTGACCGGCCAGATGCCGCTGATTCTCTTCAAACTGAAGCGGGTCCTCTATTGGGGCGACGCGGACCAGCGCATGGACTTCACGACCGTGGACGACACGGCTGCATTCACAGCGAGCGCGGCACTTGATCCGTCCACCCCTCGCTTTCTACGCATTGCCGGCGATCAACTCAGCGCCCGGGAACTGACGGTGGTCGTCAGTGAGGTGAGCGGAAAGCAGTTCCGCCTGTTCCGCGCCGGAGGTCTTGGAATGCTCGGCGCGCTGATCAAGGTCGCGCGCGCGGTTGCTCCCGGAGAACAGGAGCTTTACCCGGCATGGCAGGGCATGCAGTACATGCGGAACATGTTCGACGGCCGGGCCAAGCTGGAGCCGCTCGACAATGATCGCTATCCGGGCATTCGTTGGACGACGGCGCGGGATGCGCTCTCAGCGTGTCGAGTAACTTAGCCTCCATGGCGCTCCCCATGCCATATCTCCGCCAGCGCGATGAAGGCAATTCAGCCTCCCGGTGTTCCTGCGGGTGTAGTATGAACACAGTATCACTTTGCCCGAGGGAAGGATCGAGGTAAATCGAGTCACATGCCGACACCGAAACTCACGAACGAAATCATCGCCGCCGCGGTTGATGGCTACGAAGCGCAGAAGATCCGCATCGATGGCAAGATCGCAGAGCTTCGAGCCATGCTCGCCGGTGGCAGTCCAGAAGGCGCCGCCACGTCCGGAGTACCCGCCACGAAGCGCAAGAAGTTCTCTGCTGCCGCACGCCGGAAGATGGCCCTGGCACAGAAAGCAAGGTGGGCCAAGATCAAGGGCGAATCGGAGCCGGCGCCAGCGAAAGCACCCAAGGCGAAACGCAAGATCAGCAAGGAAGGTCTGGCAAGAATTGTCGCAGCCACGAAGAAGAGATGGGCCGCGGTGAGAGCCGCCAAGGCGCAACAGCAGAAAACCGCCGCCAAGAAGACGGCCAAGAAGAAGGCGGTGAAGAAACCGGCTGCGCCCCCGGC
>Ga0181535_10003838_pt1 | contig 17179 bp, 15 predicted proteins | sample PEATcosm2014_Bin_44_FD_119774 | JGI IMG/M metagenome (GOLD analysis project Ga0181535, IMG submission 119774) | Peatland microbial communities from MTU Mesocosm Facility, Houghton, MI, USA - PEATcosm2014_Bin17_30_metaG | ecosystem: Environmental > Terrestrial > Soil > Wetlands > Peat | place... | reverse complement strand
TTCAGGTCCGCATTACCCGCATCGCCACCGGCGTTCCCGCTGGCAGCGACATCGAATACGCCGACGAGGTGACGATGGCGCGAGCACTCGAAGGCCGGCGCGTCATGTAGTGCCAGCAACCTGGAGTTGGTTCATTTATGAACAATTCGCGCTGACTCCCCTCATCCGTGTCCCCTGGTCTCCGGCGACCGCCGCCGCACCGGAACGATCCGGGAAATCGCCCTCATCGAACTCCGCATCCGCCGCAGCTCTCATGTCAACCTTGCGACCTGAATCGTTTGAATGAAATTCAGTTCCTGTCCTTTTTTGTGTCGGATATGGAGGTTCAACTTGAGGCAGGAACGTGGTCCGTGGTAACTTCGGTGCGTCCCATAAAACCTCCTTTCTCCCCCTTGGAAGAGGCGTCTCAATGCTGCTGAACGCGGCCGGCTTATGGAAGCGCTCGTTGATTCTTTGTGCCCTGGTCTTCTTGTTTAGCGTCAGCGCAGGCGCCAAGACCACTGCGAAAGACCTCGAACTTATCCTCGCGGCCCAGAACGGCAACCTGCCCCAGGTCAAAACACTGTTGGCCTCAAAGGTTGACGTCAATGCCCACAACGAGAAGGGCGGGACGGCGCTGATTGCCGCGGCTTTTCAGGGCCATCTGGAAGTAGTGCAAGCACTGCTGGCGGCTGGCGCCGACGTGAATGGCAGCTTGCCCGCTGGCTGGACCGCGTTGATCTTCGCTTCAGCCAAAGGCTACCTTCCCATCGTTCAGGCGCTCCTGGCGGCCAAAGCGAATGTAAACGCCCGCACCACGCCCGACGGCTACACGGCTTTCTTGTCTGCTGCGGGCCGTCCGGATATCGTGCGTGCGCTGATCGCAGCCGGCGCCGACGTGAACGCCAGGCTAACCAACGGCATGAACGCTTTAATCTCGGCTTCGGCGACCGGACAATTGGAAATCGTCCGCGCATTGATCGATGCCAAGGCCGACTTGAACGCCAGGTTGCCCAACGGAGAAACGGCGTTGATGTCGGCAGCGGAGATGGGCCACCCGGATGTGGTGCGAGCGCTGCTGGACGCCAAAGCCGATGCGAACGCAAAGGACAATGATGGAAGGACTGCGCTGGATCGGGCCAACGCTGCCGGAAACAACGACGAGATCGAGCTGCTCAAGAATGCGGGCGCCGTGCTCGGCTCGCCGGTGAATGAGCAAGGGGAAGGTATCTTTCAGGCGGCCTCGAACGGCGATCTGTCGCGCGTGAAGGAGTTGCTGGCCGCCAACCCTGATGTGAACGCAAAGAACGATAAGGGAGCAACAGCGCTGATCCTGGCTGCGGGAAACGGTCACACCGATGTGGTTCAGGCGTTGATGAGCGCCCATGCCGATGTGAACGCGAACACAACAGTGCCGAATGGCTGGACGGCTTTGATGCTGGCGTCGAGCCGCAACCATCTCGATATCGTGCAGGCTTTGCTGGCCGCCAAAGCCGATGTGGCTGCGAAAACCGTGCCGGAGGGCAACACGGCGCTCATCATGGCATCGGTCGCGGGCAACTCTGAAGTAATCAAGCCACTCCTGGACGCAGGCGCCGACGTAAATGCTCCAAACTCCACCGGGTGGACCGCGCTGATGGGGGCTTCGGGACGAGGCAAGCTGGAGGCAGTGAAGGTTCTGCTTGACGCCCAGGCCGACGTGAACGCGCAGGCGAATGACAACAGTACGGCGCTGATTGCTGCCGCAAAAAACGGCAGCGTGGAAGTGGTGCGGCTCTTGCTCGCTGCCAAAGCCGAGGTCAACGCGAAAGCTGAAATCCCGGCTCAGGATACACCGGGCGTCAAGGCGAATCCGAATAATCCGGTTGACAAGGGCGCAACGGCGCTGTTTTTCGCCTCGGCGGCGGGCAAGCTGGACGTAGTGCGCGAACTACTGGCCGCCAAAGCCGACGTGAACGCCAGGACGACGATCCTCGGCCTAACCCCGCTCATGGCGGCTTCGACGCAGGGACGCGCGGACGTGGTGCGAGTGTTGCTCGACGCCAAAGCCGACGTGAACGTGAAGGCGTACAACGGCGCAACAGCGCTCATGTGGACTTCACATGTGGACGTGGTGCAGGAGTTGCTGGACGCCGGTGCCGATGTCAACGCAACGGCGAGCGACAGTTCGACGGCGCTGATGAGTGCGGCGGCCGCCGGGCACCTGGATGTCGTGCGGGCTTTGCTGCAAGGCGGCGCTGAGTTGAATGTGATGACCGACAAGGGCGCAACCGCGTTGAAGTTTGCCGAAGACAATGGTCACCCCGACGTGGTCGAGTTCCTCAAGAGCGCCGGCGGCGTCACCACGGATGAGGAGTTCGCCGCAATTGACAGAATCATCGTTCTCCCCGTCGTCGATGCCCGAACAGACAAGAGGGCAAATATCAAGTTGGACGGCTTGCGCAAGTATGAGACGAAAATTCTCGAGTCAAGGCACTACGCGGCCGTTGAGCAGGATACTCCGCCGCCCGACGCGCGCTGGGTCATGGTGATGACCGTGAAGGATCTTCACTACGGTGCTCCCGGCATTCCGGTGGCCACCGTCGACGGCATCCTGTGCGACATGCAGGGCACCGACCACCTGCCCATCTGCGGTGGACGCGGAAGCAAACTCTGGAGCGGCACCGGCACAGGCCAATTCAGGCCGTTGCAGCCGACTCCCCAGGCGAATCTCAACAACGCGATGATGGATGCAACGTCGGCGAACCTGACCAATTTGACATGGGAGATATTTGGTCTTGCCAAGGGGGATGCGTTGACGAACGCAGTCGCTAATCTACTCAACAGCATTCCCAAACAGCCCAAGAAGAAGAAATGAGCCAAGGGAACGTCCCGTCTGTCCCCAGGTCCCTCGCTTCTAGGGACTGGGGAGCCGAGCGGCCGATAGCGAATCCACGCGGACGCCTCGTATAAGGGCACGAGCTCCAGACCGCCGCAAACCGTGCCTTGCATCAGGGCTTGACTTCAGTCATGCCGCAAGCATTGCTACAAATGAACAGGGGCTTCAGCCCCTGCCCGCCTCATCTTCAGCTTCCGCAACGCGCCGCCCGGATGCCGCGTATCAGGGCATGAACTGATTTCCGCCGCAACCGCCGCAAACCACGCCTTGTATCACGTCACGAGCCCCACCAAAGCCGCAAGCCTCGCCTTGTATCAGGGCATGAGCTTACTCGTGCCGCAACCGCTGCAAACCGTGCCCTGTATCAGGGCTTGACTTCAGTCATGCCGCAATCGCCGCAACAATTGACTTGGGCTTTAGCCCCTGATCGCTTTTCTCTTCGCTAAATAACCGTAGCAATGCGGATATTGCCCCGGCGATTCGGCCAGCCCGGCCTTCACCGGGTTTTGGGCAATGTATTCCTGAAACCCCGCGATGCTTTCCTTCGTGTCCGCTCGAACCTCGGAAAATCCGGCCTGCCAAACCTCGCCCGGATATCCGAACTCCTTCTTCAATCGATAGGAAAATCTTCCCTTGATAAGTTGCATGGCCTTCTCAATCGTCATTCCGCCCGGAACCGTAATCAGCAGATGCAGGTGATTCGGCATCACGACGAAATCAAGCAGTTGAAACTTCCGCGCCGCCACATACGAGCGCAAAACCTCGATCAAAAGATTTGCATTGCGATCGGATTGAAGCAGGCGGCGTCCTCTGTCTGTTTTGGTCGTCGCAAAGAAAGTGCGCGCTGTGCTCAGGATCTCGTCCGGGTAGGAGTTGCGGTCTGGTCTTGCCATGGCAGGGGCTAAAGCCCCAATTCTTCCACTTCGAATTCTACGGCACGGCTAAAGCCGAGCCCTGATACAAAGCACGCTCCGGACTGCAATGGGCCTCGTGCACGCCCACCATCCGGCGACCTGAACGTGGCCGCGCGGACGACTTGTATCACGTCACGAGCTCCACTGACGCCGCAAACCTTGCCTTGTATCAGGGAATGAGTTTACTCATACCGCGACTGCTGCAGTCCACGCCTTGTATCAGGGCATGAGCTTACTCATGCCGCAACCGCTGCAAACGTTGCCCTGTATCAGGGCTTGACTTCAGTCATGCCGCAAGCATTGCTACAAATGAACAGGGCTTCAGCCCCTGCCCGCCTCATCTTCAGCTTCCGCAACGCGCCGCGCCCATGCCCCGCATCAGGGCACGAGCTCCAGACTGCTGCAAACCACGCCTTGTATCAGGGCATGAGTTGACTCATGCCGCAGCCGCTCCAACATATGACTTGGGCTTTATCCCCTGCCCGCCCCAGGATCGCGCCGGAACACCCGCAATCCCCGGCCTTTCGCCTCCCGCGCCCCAAACCCGCCTGTCAAGCCCCCGCACCCTGAAAGCACCCTGCCGGATGCGGCTTAAGTCGTTGCTTTTCTGATCTCTCGCCCCTGATCTTAATCTCTGCGAAGTTTGCCGGTTATTTCCGGCAAATCGCTACACTTGTCTTAGGTGGGCAGACCGCAGGCCCCTCGGAATCGCCGCCGCAGGAGGGCAAAATAGAAAAGGAGTGATTTTATACACTCTGAAAGGGCAAAAATCGACATAACCATTTTAGAATCAACAAAAACTGGCTAAAATCCGTTGCGATTTTTGTCGATTTTTATCGATTTTTGTGCCGTTTCGCGCACCAAAACGGTCCCTTTTGGCCCAAGCTTCGATCCTGCTCCTCACTTGCCGTAGAGGTCTTCCTCGGAGATGACTGGCTCGAGATCCTCGCTGCGGCTCATCTCGGGGCTCGTTCGGCGGACGGCGGTGAACATCGATCCCCGGGCGGGAACCACAGGAGCGAAGGCCATGAAGCCGATCTTCGGCGCGATCTCGTCGTAGATGGCTTCCATGCCGCCGCGCAGGGTATACGTCTCATGCCAGAAGCCGGTGCCTCCGGAATCGCGCAGGAAGCTCTTCCACCACTGTCGGTGCGGGTCGGAGCGCGTCCACTTCAGCAGCGAATCCATGTCGCGCCAGTACTGGCGCATTCCGCCGTGCATGGGGAAGAGCGAGAGGATGAAGTTCTCGTGTCGCAGCAGGCCGTCGGGCTGGTCGGCGACGGATTTGGAGATTTGCGGGCCGAAGCCGAACAGAGTCTTGAGGCCGGTGAGGCGGTTGACGCGCATGCCGAGGTAGACGACGACCAGGTCGGGGAACTGGCTGAGATCGACGGTGCGGCGGTTAACGGATGCAGGCATGGGATCCTCCTTGAGGAGAAGCTTCCCGGACGAGTACAGGATACAAGCGAGCGGGGAACCAGGGGGTGCGGAACAAGGGAACGGGGCGGCGAATGGGTCAGGCTGTGAACCGGCGGGGATGCCGAGGGTACACTGTTGCAAGCATGGCCGCCGAGTCCACACTGACCATCGACGCAACTCCCGGCAGTGCTCCGGGAACGATGATCTTGCGCCTCGCCGGGCCCATGACCCTCACCAATCTTCCAGCGCTTCGCGCTCACCTTCGCAGCGGCGAACTGCCTCGCTTGACCATCCTCGACATGACCGGCGTTTCGTTCATGGACTCCTCGGGCATGAACGAGATCATCAGCCACGAGGTCTACTGCCGCGACCACCACGTCCGGCTCGCCCTTGCTGGAGTCGCTCCCCGCGTCCTCGGCGTCTTGCAGATCACCCGATTGGACAAGGTTCTGACCATAGCGGCCACTGTGGAAGATGCAGAGGCGATGACTTAGTCGTCAATTCGTCGGCTCTGCTTCCACGACCGCTTTGCTGGCGCGTTCCGCCGATCATTCACTGCATCCATCTTCAGGCTCAGAGCGTCCAGCCCGGCAAAGAAAAGAGGCCCCGGCGCAACCGGGACCTCTCCTCAACTCGCGATTCTTTCATCCACGCGGGTCTACGGGGTGGTCTTCTTTGCGGCGGGCTTTGCGGCGGCTCCGCCCTTGGGTCCCCAGTACGCCGGATCGGCCTTGACGAACGATTCCGGCACATAGCTCTGGGCAGGATTCACTGAGTAAATCTCGGTGCGGTCCTCTTCCAGGGCTGCGGCGCGAAGGTCGCGCATCTTATTCTTGTCTTCGTCCGACAGGCCGGCTGCGGCCTTGTTGAAGTCCGCGTCGGCTGCGTCGATGTCGTCCATGGAATTGTCGGGCGTCAGGCAAACAAAGTAGCCGTTGTCTTCGCCATATTCGGCGCGGAAGCAGTCCCAGTGCGCGCTGGGGCCAGCCTTTTGACCCAGATCGACCCACATCTTGGCCAGCTCCATGAACTCCTTGATGTGGCCTTGACGAACATGGAGGATGTCGGCTTCAAGGAAGCGATGGTGAAACAGGTCAACTTCCGGACGCAGGCTGATATCGTCCGCGTAGCTCAGGATCAACTGATTAATGTCCTGCAGAAGTTCGCCATCGGCCACGTTGAGGGGCTCGAATGCCGCCGCGACGCCTGGTTTATCGAAGATCTTGTTGGCATTTCCCAGTTCGCCAAAAGAGTCGAATCCCGAGATGAAAATGGCTCGCGGGTGGCCCGACATTGAGTTATAGGCCCAGTAATGGATGGGATACTTGGCCTTGATCATGGCCTGAACGAATGCGCTCTCGGTCTTGTCATGGGCAAGGCCGCCCTTGCCGGGCTTGGTGTATTCGACGGTGACTTGCAGGTACTTCGGTGGCTTCATGGGGGCCAAAGATGGATCCTGCGCCGCGGCCAACGTGATACCAGAAGCCGCAAGGGTCAGTCCCAGAAACAGGGAGCTGGTCTTTCTCATTTGCTTAATCCTCCAGATTTAGCTCATGGGTCGTTCAAGCGGGGACCGCGAAGACGGGGAAACGTAACGATCTGAGCCTGTGTCTTTCTATCCCCTTATACGCAACAATGTAAAGTTATTTTTCTGCGTTCCGGATGTGTCGCAGTCTTCTTCGGAAGCTATTGCTTGTTCAGCAATTCGAATTCCAGTTCCAGGGATGTGCATGCGAACCGATGGAGGCCGAGCCTCGCTTCAAGATTTTCAACGCACAAAGCCTGAACAAGTGGGCCAATAATCTACCAATCGCAAAAGTGAGATCTTGCGCCGAACCCGGAGGTCTTTTCGGGTTTCTCCCTGTCCCGGCGACGGTGAGTGGGTCCGGGTGAGAGCGGGCGGAAATAGCGGGAGACGTGGGCCTTTATTGTTACGATTGAAGAATCCCAGCCTTGATCGATGACGGCTTCACCCCGCTGAAGTCTTTTCCGCTTCGCTGGTTGAGAAACATCGGCTCAAACAGAGGCACAGAAGAAGGAGTCAAATCATGCAGATTTCGTTCGACGGTAAGGTGGCGCTCGTTACGGGCGCGGCATCGGGATTGGGTTTGGCAACGGCCAAGGCATTCGCTGAGGCTGGCGCTTCGGTAGTGCTTGCTGACTGGAACGGGGAGGCAGCAAAGGCGGCAGCGAAGGAGCTCGCAGACAAAGGTCACACGACGCTGGCTGTTAGCTGTGATGTGTCGGATGATGCGCAGGTGGAAGCCATGGTCAAGAATACCGTCGCTGAGTTCGGTAGATTGGATGCCGCTTATAACAACGCGGGAATCCAGAACGTGCTGGCGGAGACGGCTGACTCTCCTCGTGACGATTATGACCGCGTCATGGGAATCAACCTGCGCGGGGTATGGAGCTGCATGAAGTTTGAGCTACAGGTGATGCGCGAACAAGGCAGCGGCGCTATCGTGAATTGCTCTTCGCTCGGAGGTTTGATCGGCGGCAACAGGCGTGGAACCTATCATGCCGCGAAGCATGGTGTGATTGGCTTTACCAGGAGCGCAGCCCTGGAGTATGCAACACGCGGCATCCGCGTGAATGACGTGTGCCCCGGAATGATCCATACGCCCATGACCGACAAGATGATCGCGGAAGGCCAGGGCGCGGAGTTGGAAATGATGCTCAAGACGTTCGTGCCGATGAAGCGGCAGGGACGGCCTGAAGAGATCGCCAACGCGGTCCTTTGGCTTTGCAGTGACGCGGCAAGCTACATCACTGGCCAATCGATCTCGGTCGATGGCGGCTATGTCATGCACTAAAGTGAGACATTTCGTGAGTTCGCCCACCGTCCGCAAAGCGCAACTCGGGCTTGCGTCCGGGGCTGGCGTTTGTCGCCCGCTGAAGCGGGCTCGGCGCTAAGCGCGCTAGCGGTCGAGCACCTGGTAGCGCGCCATCATGCCGGCCAGCATGTGGTCACTGATGTGGCAGTGATAGAGCCAGATGCCGGGAGCGTCGGGCACCATGTCGGCGGTGATCATTTGCGCGGATGCGATGTTCAATACATCGGTCCGTTGGCCGCCCACCAGCACGGTGTTGCCATGCCAATGGGGCGTGTGTCCGTTGAAGAAGTCGCCGAGCGTGGCCACGTACCAGCGCACATGATCGCCCTTCTTCATCACCATCAGGGGCCCGTTGCCGTAGATGTATCCGTTGATGGACCACTTGATGTTGGTTTCAAAGAAACCCGTTCCGGCGATGGTGCCCAGGATGCCGTTCGAGGTGACGGGCTTGGATTCGTAGCGATTGAGCTTGGTGGGATCGGGGATGTGGGCCTTGATGTTGTCGTCGAGATACCAGCTCTCGTTTTCGTTGATGGCGATGTAGATGGTGGCGAACTCGTGGTCGACGTCTTTCGGGCGGCCGTCATGGAGCGCCATGCCGCGGCGTGTGATGACGAGTCCGCCGAAGAGGCCGGAGGCTACGTCGCGAAGTTCGTCGCAGTGCGAATGGTAGAGCCAGAAGAGGGAACTGGGATCGTTGGGGCCGGGGCCGGAGCGCTCGGGAACCTGCCAGGTGTAGGTGTGGGTTGCGCCGGGAGCGATGCATGCGCCACGGTCTTCCATGCCGCTGCCGCCGTTGTAGTCGGCGCCTTCGGAGTCCTTGAGATAGAGAACGCCGTGCGGATGCATGCCGAAGGGATGGGTGGCGTTGTTCTTGAAGATGACCTTGATGGTGTCGCCAACTTCGGCGTGAAGGATGGGCCCGAGGATGCCGAGGTAGGCGTCCTGAGGCGCGCGCTGCTTGATGGTGGTGAAGGTCGCGTCGGTGTACTCGTGGTAGACAGCTTTCTTGTAGACGCGGCCGATGTGGTTGGCGCTGGTTTCGGTAAATCCCCTGGCGATCGAGTCGAAGTCCATCCCCATGGCCTCATCGCGGCCTGAGGGCGCGTAGTCCCAATTCACCTCGTCGGCGGCGACGTAGTAGGTGCGGGTTTTGCCGGCGTGGGCGGCCGGCGCTGCATGCAGGCGGGCGGGAAGGGCGCAGAGAATGGAGACGGACAGGCAGATTGCGCCGAGTGCGGCGCTGCGGAGATTTCGCTTGCTCATCGTTCCTCCGGGGAATCGATTGGGGTTGATTTTGCGCACGAGACTGCTGAAACGCGTTGCATTTCAGGGGCCGTTGAGGGTTCTGGGGAAGCTACGCTCGTGATTCTACTTTGGCGACGATGGTCGGGCAAGGATTTTTCCGGCTTGTGGACAGATATTTGCCGGTCAGCGGGGCTGGTAGCCCGGCTCATATAAACTGGAATGAGCGAGCCGTGCTCTCTTCGTGAATCGTGGACGCTTTAACGAGTCCATTGTCGGTGGAGTGAGCAGAGGCCGCGACCGTTGAAGCCGCGTGACCCCCAACCAAGCGAAGAGATGATTGGTTGGGCACCCACAAAGGGCACGTGCGTGCAGAGACACCCACAAAAGGAGAAAATCTTCACAGATGGCCAAAATTGCCAAAACCGGTGACCGCAAGAAGGTAATGGACACGACGAAGTCGACTGACTGTCCGAAATGCAGCAAGCCCACGCGTATCGTCAAGCGCGTGAAAGATCGGGAGCGCGGCATCCCAGGCGGAGTTTACATTTCGTGCTCCGCATGCGAGTTTTACGAGAAGCTTTAAGCGTTCCTTGAAGTTTGACCGACAAAAAAGCCCGGCGCGAAGCCGGGTTTTTTGCGTTTGAACCGTGCATCAGAATCTATCGACCCAACTCCAATCCTCGTTTTCCGCTGCCCAACCGCAGGATTTCCGGAACCTCTTATAGACTCATTGCGTATTCCACCTGCAGGAGAACTCAATGAAGAGCTTTGTTCGCTTCACCCGCCTCGCGGCATTGCTTTGCCTGACTGGCTCGCTCAGCCAAGTGGCCGCACACGCCGCGTCGAAAGACACCTCGGGCGCCATCGTCATCGTCTTCAAGGATGGCCACCGCCAGAGCTTCAACCTCTCTGACATCGACCGCGTCGAATTCGCAGGAGGAGCTTCCTCCGCTTCCGTGGACACATACAGAGTTCCCAGCCGTGGCCGGTTCATCGGGAAATGGGAGTGCGGCGATGGCCAAGGAAATAATTTCTACATCACACTGAACGAGGATGGCACAGCCCGCAGGTCAATTGGCGAGGTGAACGGCCGCTGGGAGTATTTTGACGGCGAGGCTCACGTAACCTGGGACGACGGCCGCAAGGATGCGATTCGCAAGTCCGGGCCGCAGTACTTCAAGTTTGCCTACGGGGCGGGCAAGTCGTTCACTGACGACCCTGACAATGTGGCCCACGCGCGCAACACGGCGGTCGGCCCAGCCTAGGCTACAGGGCTCTTATAGTGCTTCAGCCATTTCCTCAAGGATTGCCTGTGCGGCTTCAGCTGGGTTCGGCGCCTGCGTGATGGGGCGGCCGACGACGATGTAGCTGGCGCCGTTGCGGATGGCGTCCGCGGGAGCAGCGATACGTTTCTGGTCGGCTGAGCTGGCGCCGGCCGGGCGAATGCCGGGGACGACGATGACTCCTTTGGGACCGGTGAGGGCGCGCAAGGCGGCAACCTCCTGCGGCGAACACACAAAGCCGTGAATGCCGGTTGCGAGACACATTCTTGCGAGCAGCTCCACCTGGTGTGCAGGAGAGCGATCGAGGCCGGCGGCTCTTAATGCGGCAGTGTCCATGCTGGTGAGCACAGTGACGGCGAGCAGCTCTGGCGGGTTGGCGACGCCTTCGAGCGCTTCGCGAGCCGCGGCGAGCATCGCGGGCCCGCCGGCGGCGTGGACGTTGACCATGCGCACGCCCAAGGTTGCGGCCGAGCGGACCGCGCCGGCAACGGTGTTGGGAATGTCGTGGAACTTGAGGTCGAGAAAGACGGAGTGGCCGCGCGCGATGAGAGGCTCGATAACGGCAGGCCCGCCTGCAGTGAAAAGTTCCAATCCCACCTTGAACCACTGGCAGGTTCCTTCAAGACCTTTCACCAACTCATCCGACGCAGCGGCGCTGGGCACATCGAGAGCGACGATGAGGCGCTGGCGCGCGGCCTCGACTTTGCCTGTGGAGGCAGCAGCAGAGACTGTTGAGTTCAGCTGATCGGGGATGGGCATCCTTCAATCATGTTAACCGAACCTCCATTCGAGAACCGCTCTAGGGAATTTGAGTGGAGGGCGCGACGTCACTGGAGGCGGGAACCGCGAGGTTGTGCGCGGACGACGCCTTGGTAGCGTTGCCAGCTGTGCGAGGTACAAGAATGACGTAAGGCACTTCCGCTTGTGAGAAATGGCTGCGCACTTCCGGCGCGCCAAATGGCGGCGCGTGATCGCCCACAATCGCAAAGATCGTTGGCCGCGCCAGCTTTTCAGAGGCCAATTTTGCAACCGAGCGATGGACATTGGTAACCAACTGGTACCAGGAACAGAGCGGCGTATCCGGGGTTAGTGATATTGAGGCTTCGCAAGTCGCCGCATCGGAAAGAGGCGAGGGAACCAGGACCGGGAGATGCGAATTCAAGGTCATCCAATGAATGAAGCTGGGGCGCGCACTGTCCTGCTGAAGGCGGCGCCCGATCCACGCGGCTATATCCGCATCGCAGGTTCCCGGGAAGACCCCGGGACAATCGGCCAATCCCTCGCGTTTGAATTCCTCGTGGAATTGAATCTCCTGAAACCCAATCGTCCGGTACCAGGTCGTGCGGTCGAACAGGAAGCCATTCATCCCATGGAGCGCAATCGGGCGATATCCGAGTTCGGCAAGCCGCGCGGGCAGGCAACTGCTCAAATCGGCTGCCGGAGCTTTCATGAGGTAATAGCCCATCGAACTGCTGCAAAGTTCGCGGGCTTCACCTGCAACCGTCCCTCCGTAAAACGGCACAGTCCCCTGACTTACGTCATATTTGGCAAGCAGATTCGGTTCGAGATAGGGCTGAACCAGCGCTCGCCGCAGACGTGCGTTGTCAGAAGCTCCCCAGGACTCGACGATGACGAGGACCAGATTGGGCAATTCGCGATTCGCGTCCCCCGAAAGCAAACCCGAAGCGCGAATCGCTGCGCCGGTCGCGCTGGGCATGGGAGACAGTGGCCCACTGGCTTTGTCCTCCATTGCCTTCATCACGGAATCGACCCGCTCCTGACGCATCAATCGCACAAAGGGAATGCGAGCCAGACGCAGCACGTTGGAACTGCTCACATCAAGCTGATCGGGGCTGGCATGAGCTCGCACTCTGCCCGGCAGGTGGCCGGTGGCTAGATACAAGGACACAGTGTCAGTGCCAACGATCAGGACCGCGAATATCAGCAGGCACACCGCAGCCTTCCGCCGCTGGGTCCACGTCAAGGTCGGACCGGGCAGCATAGCCGCGACCGCCGCTATGAGCAGGGCCATCACGATATCTCCGGCCGCAAAAAGTTGATGCAGGAGAGCAAATGCGTGTACGGCAGACCAGTTCTCCAGGCTTTCTCGAACGGGGACGTAGTACGATTCGCATACTCCACTTAACACGTCGGCGCACATGACAAACAGGAGCAGAACCGCAGTAACGAACCGCGGCGCGAAGAGAGCAATCAGGCCAACAGTTGCGTAGTCGACGCAGAATAATCCAATGGGAGAAAACTTGAATTCGCTTGCCGCGAACCAATACGGGAGGTTGGCAAAGACGGCATAGAACGTAGCCACGCCCAGCCATGGCGCATATGCGCCCGATTGCACCAACCAACGACGCCATAGCGCAGGCGCAACGACGCCTTCGAGACGGTTACCAAGGGAACTCATACGTAAACTCCATGATTCGGTGGGGGCCGGCTTTCATGGTGTTTCGCGTGCTCGGATCAAAAGCTGCCAGTCGTGCTTGAATGACAAGTTACCATTTCGGTTACCCTTGCGCAACGGGAATTTTATCCGCAAAACTTAGGTAACTATAGGGACCGTCACAAGAACCTTGATGGAATGCCGCGGAATTCCGGCGGGTGGAAGCAACTGGCAATCAGTGGTTACATGGAAGAGTGGATCTCAGATTGGCCTCGGGATCGTCGCGTATGCGCTGGAAGGTGATCGGCATCCTGTGGTTGGCCGTTACTGGCGCAGCCTGGGCGGCGGGCGTGGATACCAACCCCATGAACTACGACCCGCAGGTTCGCGCAGCATTCAAGGATTTCTACAATCTCGATTACACGGGCGCGGTCGAAAGCTTCGAGCGCTATCACGCCGCGCACCCGGGCGACCCTCAGGCCACGGCGTACCTGCTGAACGCGCTGGTGTTTCAGGAGCTTTACCGCGAAGACCTGCTCGACACGACGTTCTACGCCAACGACGGATTTTTGACCGGCCGCCACGCCACCGAGGAAGACCCGAAGAAACGCGACCAGATTTTTGCGCTTGCCGATGAGGCTGTGCGAGAGGCGGATTGGCGATTGAGCCAGAATCCCAACGATGTGAATGCGCTGTTTGCCCGCGCGTGGGTGCGCAGCCTGAGATGCACCTATGTGGCCATGGTGGAACGGGCGTATGGCACGGGGTTCAGGCTGGCGACAAAGGCCAGGGACGATGCTGCGCGCGCGCTGCAGTTGGACCCGAATTATGTGGACGCGAAGCTGATCACGGGGGTTTATGAATACGTGGTCGGGGCGCTCCCATGGCCCTTCAAGCTGATGATCGGCTTTGCGGGGATTACCGGATCGAAGGCGACGGGACTGGCGATGCTGCGCGATGATGGGGACCGCGGCGTGTTGACCAACGTGGACGCGCGAACCGCGATCGCGCTTTTTCTGCGCCGCGAGGCGAAGTACGACCAGGCTATCGCAGTAGTGCTCGAGCTGAAGAACGAGTACCCTCACGACTTTCTGTTTTGCCTGGAAGAGGCCAACCTGCGCAAGGACGCTGGCGAAGGCATGCGAGCCGTGGATGCGTACCGGCAGATCCAGACCGACAACGCGAGGCCGGGCTACTTTGCCGAAGCGCGGATGGAGCTGGCCGACTTTGGGCTGGGCGATGCGCAACGCGGTCAGCGCCACTACGATGATGCGGCGGCGGCATATGAACAGGCCGCGGGGACGCCCGGCGTGGGGCTGGAGCTGAAGATCCGCTCGCTGCTCGACGCCGGAGAATGCCGCGATGTGAGCGGGCAGCGCGAGCGCGCGCTCAAGGATTACCAGGGGGCGATCGACGTCGGGCAGAACACGTCACGCGCCGACCAGGCGCGAAGGTACATGCGCGCTCCGTACAAGGGAGACTGAGAGGCAGGCGCCAGGGATTTTGGGGGCGCGAAGTGCGGGGAACCGGACCGGGTGCGGATTCGTATGATAAGAGCAGTGGGCCTGTTCCTCGGGAGGGATTGAAGATGGCGGCATACTGTCAGCATTGTGGAAATGCATTGCATCCGAGCGCGCGGTTCTGCACGGGTTGCGGCGGAACGGTGCAGATGGCGTCTCCGATACCGGGCCGGCCGCTGCTGAGGCCGCATGTGGGACGCATGATTGGCGGCGTTTGCATGGCTCTGGCACAGGCCAACGGCTGGGACGTGTCCACGGTCCGGATTCTCGCTGTGGTCGGGTTCTTCCTCTCCAGCGGGCTGGTCGGCGTGGCCTATGTGGCTGCATGGATCGGCATTCCTGAAGAGACGATGCCGTATCCGGGGCCGTATCCGGCGCCATATCAGGGACCGAATCAAGGACCGAACCCAGGGGCGTATCCTCCTCAGGTGTGATTGGCTCGGGTATGAGCGGCGAATACCTTTCCGGCGACGCTCGTTTGAGTTTCAGCGACGCAGGCGAAGGTCTGCCGATTGTCCTGCTGCACCCCACGCCACTTGACCGCGATTATTGGCGCCCGCTTACGCGCGAGCTTGCGGGGATTCGCGCCATCGTTCCCGACTTGCGGGGGCACGGCTGTTCGGAGCTGGGTTCGAAGCTGCCGACAGGCGGATTTGCCCATGTGCCGAGCGCCCCTGTGCTCACCATGGCGCAGCTTGCGAAGGATACTCTTGCGCTGCTCGATTATTTGAACATTTCGAAGGCTGTTTTCGGCGGCTGCTCGATCGGCGGATACGTGCTGCTGGAGTTGTGGCGCAGGGCGCCGCAGCGCATGCGCGGCATGATCTTTGTATGCTCGAAGCCGCAGCCGGACGCCGAGGCAAACCTGGCCAAACGCATGGAGACCATCGCACGTGCGCGGGCCGATGGCGTTGAAGCGCTGTTCGACGGCATGGCGCAGAATACGGTTGCGCCGTCGGTTCGCAAGGAGCGGCCTGAAGTGGTGGCGGAAGTGCGAGCGCAGATGAAGCTGACTGCCGAGGCAGTGGTTGCGGTGCAGGCAGGTTTGGCGGCGCGGCCGGATTCGGTTCCGACGGTGGCGACAATTCGCTTTCCGGTGCTGGCGATTGCGGGCGCCGAGGACGCCACTGTGACGGCAGCGGATATGGAGGCGTTTCGCGCGGCTCCCGGCGGATGCGAGCTGCATGTAATTCCGTGCGCCGGCCACTTTGCGGCTTACGAGCAGCCGAAGAAAGTGGCCGCGATTGTGGCGCCGTGGCTGCGGCAGTTTGAAGCCTAGGTTCGGTCCGCTCTTCGCGATCACCGCGGTGCTGATAGAATTCGGCACGAAGTCGATCGAGAATCGACGATGGCTTCAGGAGAAATCCGATGAACAATGTTGTCCCCAAAGATTCTGGCCGGCGCGAGTTTCTGCGCGCTGCTCCACTGGCAGCCGCCGCGGGAATCACGATGGCGAATTCGTCGTTTCTCGCTCCATTGGCGAAGGGACAGGCCGCGCCCAGCGCAAGTCCCGCAGGATTCCAGTTGTTCCGCGCGCAGGAGATTCAGGACGACGCGAAGGCGCTTTTGGCAAGCCCAGGCAACAACAATCTGGTGCAGGGAAAAAACTTTACCGTCGTGCTGACCGTTGAAACAGCAAAGAGTGCCAAAGAGTTTGAGTGGCACGAGGGGCGCGACCACATTTTCCAGGTTCTTGACGGTTCGACGGTGTACGAGGTGGGCGGGACACCCAAGGGCGCGCACAGCATGGGTCCGGGCGAGTGGCACGCGCCGGACGCGGAGGGAGCAACGACGTTGACACTCCAGAAGGGCGATATGCTGGTGATCCCGCGTGGCACTCTGCACAAGCGGAGCACTGCGGGAACCGTGACGTTTACGCTGATCTCGCCTCAGGGGACGTAAAGCGGTTCGCAGTTCACGGCTCGCGGTGAGGATAGTGGACGGCGAGCAATGAACTATGAACTACGAACTGTGAATTGTCGTTCCGCTAGCGGCTGCGCATTTTTGCGAGCAGGCGCAGGATCTCAAGGTAGAGCCACACCAGCGTGACGATGATTCCGAATGCGGCGTACCACTCCATGTATTTGGGCGCGCCGTAGGCGACACCCTGCTCGACAAAGTCGAAGTCGAGAACGAGGTTCAGCGCGGCAACCGCGACGACGATGAGGCTGAAACCGATGCCGACAAGCCCATTGCCGTATACCGACGTGAATAACGAGATGTGGAAGAAACCGAGCAGTATCTGGGCCATATAGAAGAGAAAGATGCCGCCGGTGGCCGCGACCACGCCGAGGCGAAACTTCTGCGTGACCTTGATGACACCCGTCTTGTAAAGGAATAACAGCACGAAGAGGGTGCCGAAGGTGAGTCCCACGGCTTCCATGGCGATGCCGGGATAGCGCAATTCGAACATTGCAGAAAGACCGCCGAGCACAAGGCCTTCGAGCAGGGCATATATGGGCGCAGTGACCGGCGACCATTGCCTCTTGAAGGAAGTGATCACGCCAAAGATAAGGCCACCGATGACGCCGATCATGATGGCGGGACCAGCGAAGCTCAGGTCGTGCGTCTGCATGAACGAGTTCCACGTCCACGCCGCGGTGGCCACGGCGCACAGAAGCAGAATGCCGGTCTTGTTGATGGTGCCGCTGAGCGTCATGCGCTGCGCGGCGTCGACCATGCTGCCGCCGGTCTGGCTGTTCTGAA
>Ga0181535_10003836_pt1 | contig 17189 bp, 10 predicted proteins | sample PEATcosm2014_Bin_44_FD_119774 | JGI IMG/M metagenome (GOLD analysis project Ga0181535, IMG submission 119774) | Peatland microbial communities from MTU Mesocosm Facility, Houghton, MI, USA - PEATcosm2014_Bin17_30_metaG | ecosystem: Environmental > Terrestrial > Soil > Wetlands > Peat | place... | reverse complement strand
GTCTTGAGAACGGGATCGTGCGGAGAAATGAAGTCGTATTGAACCAGCCGTTCGACGTACGGGCCGCTGTAGCTGACCCAGTACTCGTCCCAGCCGACGCTTGGGATAGGGCGATAGCGGTGCCACACGCCGGGAAACAAGTGGATCACGCTGCCGGCCGCAACCTTCTTGCGGCCGCTGGCCTTCGATTCGAATTCTCCTTCGCCGTGCGTAATGTAGAGGGCCTGATATTCCGTCAAGACGCGCCCTTTGCTCCACGAGAGGGTATAAGCGCGGGGATGGCCGGGCCGCGGATAGCGGTCGCCCGGTTTGACGGCGTTGAAGCCGCCCGCCGTCACATAGAGCCCCCACTGTTCATCGCGTTCGCTGACGGGCAGGTAGCGGAAGAAATCTTTGGTACGATTTGGCATGGCCCTTCTCCCCTACGATCACGCACCCGCTGGCCTCAACCATCATAATACTCCGAAGTATTTCGGTCAAATGGGCGAGTCAAGACACGACTCCTTACTCGTTCGACGACGAGATGGGATGGTAGAAATTGGTATGTTATTGACAGGTTCTCGTATTCCCGCCGTTGCCGCGGCCGGTTACTGTAGAAAAGAGCTTGGGGTTCCCGGATCACTGTTTGAAGGATCGTTCCATGAAGGGTTATTCTGTCCGAATCCTGTTGGCAACCTTGATCATGGCACTCGCGCAGGCCGCCGGCGGGCAGGAGATCAACGTCGCCTTGGCCAGCAACGGCGCAACCGTTCGGGCGGATTCGGAGTACGCCGAAAACCCCGGCGGTCCAGCCGTGGCCGCCCGCTTGATCGACGGCGTGATTCGCCGGCCGGCCAACTCGCCGGAGGCGAACCGCTGGCACTCGGAACTCTCCGCGCCGCATCCGCACTGGGTATGGATCCGATTTGCCCGTCCGGCGAAGATTTCCAAAGTCACGCTTTGGCATTCCGACATCGGCGCGCCGGTCGACTTCGTGGGCCAATCCACGCTGGATCGCGGCTGCTCGCTGCAAATGCTGTTTCGCCGGGAAAACGCCCAACTTGACGCCGTCCACCCTTCGGTGACCGTCGAGTTTGCCCCGGTGGTCACCGACAATTTCCGCCTGCTGATTACCCGGTCTTCGAACAAGGATTTCCCAAGCTACACGCAACTGAGCGAAATCCAGGTCTTCGGCACCTGGGCGGGCCAGCGGATTGCCGCTTCGAAGCCCACGCCGGACCGCCGACGAGGCGAAATGCTCGACGGGCCGCTGCCCGAGGGCCTGAAGATCGAGGCGGCCGAGCGCGAAATCGCCATGGTTTTACCCTGGCTGAAGGTCTCCTTCGATCTCCGTCGGCCGAGCATCCGCTGGTTTTCGGTGGACGGCTCCGGCCGGGGAAAGCACGCCAAGAATCTCTTGAAGGGACCCCAGGGAATCGACCTGGTCGCCAAGGGATGGAATGAAGAAGCTTCGTCTGCCGACGCGTCGTTTGTCGTCTCTCGGTCGGGAAACACGGTGCGGTATTCGGGCATTCGGTTGGGTACGTTGGAGACGGTGGACGTCGGCTACACCGTAGAGCCCAAGGGGCTCCACGTGGCCATCGATCGGCACGTACCTGCCGAGTACCTCACGGACGAGAGTTCCCCCTTGCGGATGCTGTGGGACGTGTCGGTTACGCCCGCCACGCCGATGGGACGATTGAAGGCGCTGGGCGAATTGTCGTTCCCGGTTCTGCTCCACTTTCCCGACTATGGGACGCTCCTGGTCCGTTCCAGCGCGCCGGACGCCACGTGGAAGTTCGCCGGCCGGCTCGGTCCGCGCGAGGTGCAACTCGCCCTGCGCGAGGGATGCCGCGTGACGGCCGATGCCACGACCATCCAGCAGGCCGGCCAGTACCATGTGGAGTTGGACATGGCGTTGACTTCGATCTATCCGCAAAAGGCCCTTGTCGACACCGACCCGAAACTGGCGGGCGTCAAGCGCGGCTGGCTCAATGCCTTCGGCTTCCGCCCCGACATCGCCACGCTGTCGAACAATTCGGTGAGCGATAATGCCATCTTCTGCCTATACGAGTTTGCCGACCAGGCGTATTACACGCCGCCGCTGTTCGACGGCTTCACCGCCCTGGACATGGTTCGCATGAGTCTTGACGCCTACTTCGGCGGCGTCAAGAGCTATGGACGCGACAACGCAGTGTTTGTCGATACCGATCCGGCCATCGTCATCTCCGCTTGGGATTATGCCACGGGCAGACCGGACCGGGAATGGCTCCGGCGGCGGATTGGCGACGTTGAAAAGTACGCCGACCACATCATCGCCGCCGATGTCAATGGCGACGGCCTGGCCGAATCGACCCGGACGGGCATCAGCGGCACCGGGCCTAAGGGAGCCGGCATGTGGTCGAGCAACTGGTGGGACGTCATCTCCTTCGGCTGGAACGACGCCTACGGGATCGCCCTGGACTACCGCGCGTTCCGCTGTGCGGCCGATCTGGAACGTCGGCTCGGGCGAGCGGAGAAAGCAGAGATTTACCGACGGCGGGCCGATCGGATCAAAGCGGTGTATTACTCGACATTCTACAACCCGAAGACAGGCGTCTTGGCCGGCTGGCGGAGCAAGGACGGCCAGCTGCACGATTATTATTTCACCTTTGTCAACGGCATTGCGGTGGCCTACGGCCTGGTGACGCCGCAACAGGGTGGCGCGATCATGGATCGTATGCAGGCCAAGATGCGCGAGGTGGGCTACAAGAACTTCCGCCTCGGACTGCCGGGGAACCTCATCCCGGTTCCTCGAAAGGACTATGCGGGCGGCGTCGGCATTCTGGGAGCCCCCTCGACGGACGACGGTTCCGACACGTTCGGGGTTTTCGAGAACGGCGCGGCAACGGCCTGCTTTGCTCACTTCTATATTCAGGCCTTGTACACGCTGGGACGAAAGGCCGAGGCCGACGCCATCTTCGACGCCATGTTGGAAGGATATCGCGCCGGGACCTTCCAAAACGGCGTTGGTTCGGGCGGCGAGTGGACGCGATGGAATGGCGTCCCGAGCGGTTACGAGGGCCTGCTCACCGACAGCTACTACACGCTCAGTGTGCTGATCACCGGCCGGTTGGGCAAGGGTATTCCTATTCCTTGATATTTCTGGGGTGTTTGTGGCTTGTACTATCCGGGACTGTGGTTTTGAGTGTTTCGAAGAGTAGTGAATGGCTACGCACCGAGAGGAGCAGTCATGCGACAATTCAAAACGGTATGCCTTTCGTTGTCGATCCTCATCGGGCTTTCATGTCCGCGTCCGTTGCAGGCCGGCGGCACAGTCTGTTCGACATCGGCTTTGCGCCCCGTCGGCGATGCGGTTGTCATTGACGGGCTGAAAGGTTTTTCCATTCTCGTTCCGAAAATAGCCACCGAGCAGGAGCGGTATGGCGCGAATATGCTGGCGGACTATCTGGAGAGGATTTTCAAAGCAAGACTCCCCGTCGTGCAGGAACCGCAGCCCGTCAAAGGAAAAGTCATCAGTGTCGGCGACACGGCCAAAGCCTTGGCGGCCGGGATAAGTCCCGACCCGCGGGAACAGGCATACAAGCTCGCGGTCGTCAGCGGAAACTTGTATGTCCTCGGTGGAAAACGCGGTCCGATCTATGGGGTGATCGCCTTGCTGGAGGAAGACCTTGGGTGCCGTTGGTATGCCGCAATCGCCAAGCCCGTCGTCCCGACGATTTCGATAGATAAGCTGCCGGTGGTTCCGCGCAGCTATTCGCCTCCATTTGAAATTCGCGAGCCATACTACTCGGACGCCTTTTTCGCCTCGTGGGCAGCTTTCAACCGTTTGCAGCCGATTTCGCCTTGGAGCGCCATTCCGACCGAGACCGGTGGCGGCCTCGCAAACTTGGCCTACTTCATCCACACTTACCAGCAATTGGTGCCGGCGGACAAATACTTTGCGAAGCATCCGGAATACTTTCCGCTCCGCGAAGGACACCGGCACCGTTCCAGCCCGACCGATGGTCAGCTATGCTATACGAATCCCGATGTCGTCAAGGTCATCGCAGAAACGCTCGAAGCCGAGATCGCGAAGAAACCCGGCACCAGGATTTACAGCGTCTCGGCGAATGACAATGTCTATAGCGATTGCAAGTGTCCATCTTGCCAAAAGATCATCCAGGCCGATGGTCTTTCCGGAGCCCAACTTTATCTGGCCAACGAAGTGGCCAACAAGCTGGCGGTCAAGCACCCGGATATCAAAATTACCACCCTCGCCTATGTTGGAAGTCAGAAGCCGCCCAAGACCGTGAAGGTCGGTCCCAACACGGTCATTTTTTATGCCCCGATCCGGCATCGCGGAAATTTTCCGATGCTGCCCATCGGAGACATCAAGGAGATTGCCGAGGAGTTGGCCGGCTGGCACCGGATTGCGTCCAACATCTACCTTTGGGACTATGTTGAGCGCTATGACGGTCCAGCGGTGCCATATCCGAATTTCGACATGCTGGAAGGCGGCTGGCAGTTCCTGCTTGCCAACGGGGTGTCGGGGGTGTTTCTGGAGGGCGGCGGAGATGGACATGATTCGCTTGGCGAATTGAAAAGCTGGCTCTACGCCAAGAAACTTTGGAATCCCCAGTGGAAGCAAGACGCATTGATCGAGGAGTTCATCGCTTCGTATTATGGCCCGGCTGCGTCTGAAATGGCCGAATATGTCGCTTGCCAGCGGCGGGTATGGAGCGACTATTATCATCATCGCAAACCTGGTGACAGTCTTCGCTTCGACGGTAAATCCATTGAGCAAATGTATAAGTTGCTGGACAAGGCGGAGACTCGTTGCGAAGGCCAGGCGGACTATTGCAGCCGGGTTGAACGTGAACGTCTGACATTGCTTAGCCTCTCCCTTGCCAAACATCCGCGTCGAGCGGCCGTCGCAAGTTATGCGATGAGGCTGAAAGAGGCGGAGGCATTGATCGCAAAATTGAAAGTCAAGCGATTTGAAGGCATCACGGCTGAAACAGGCATCGAGCAATGGCGTGAAAAATTGAAATACGGAACCGAAGGCAATGGATTGCCGCAGTATTCGAAAAACTCCATTACGGTGAAGAAGGCCGCTTGTCCGATCGCGCAATACCTTCCCGACGCTACCGCCGCGCTTGGTCACGCCACTCGGCAAATCGGCGGCGGCTCCGCCGATTGGGGCGTCCAATGGGAATATGGAAGCTTCTTTGATCTGCTGGATCCCGGGAAGACCTATATCGTGCGAATGCGGGCAAGGCCGGAGTTTAAGAGCAGTCCGCAAAAGCCGGGAACTTTGTTTTCCGTTGGCTGCTACACCTTCGGTGTCGGAGGCAGCCAATCTTTCTCTGGTAAGTTCTCTTCCCATGACGACGGCAAGTATCGTTGGACTGAATTATTCAAGTTGCGGATAGTGAATCCAGGCACAAGCGGCTATTTCTACTGCGTGTCAGGGAATCTGACCCGCGACGACGCCATCTGGTATGACTACCTGGAATTCGTACCGGAAGATGAATTCCAGGACTCCAAAGTGGCCGCCAAACTACCGCTTGTTAAGCTATAGATCGAGGAAAAGGGAGAAGATCCATATGAGCAAGTCCATTCTGCCAACAACGACCTTGATTCTGGCGATCATTTGTGGGCGGGGATCGTCTCTTGTCGCTCTTGGGAACGAGGCGAGAGGCGAACTCAGCGCACAGGCCAACGTGATGGTCGAAATCACGTGTACGGCGACCCGGGACTATCGCGATCCTTTCCACGACGTGACTTTGGACGCCGTGTTCCAAACGCCGCAAGGCCGAATGCTCAAAGTTCCCGGCTTCTGGGCTGGCGGCCGCGAGTGGAAGGTCCGCTACGCTTCGCCTGAAGTGGGTACACACCGTTGGCGAAGCGCGTGCTCCGTGACCGCCGACCGAGGCTTGCACGACCGCACGGGCACGGTGACGGTGACGCCGTACCGGGGAGAAAATCCGCTCTATTGCCATGGCCCCGTGCGGGTCGCCGCCGATCGGAGGCATTTTGAGCACCTGGACGGCACGCCGTTCTTCTGGCTGGGCGACACGTGGTGGATGGGGCTTTGCCATCGGCTTCACTGGCCCGAGGAGTTCCAGCGATTGGCCGCCGACCGGAAGGCCAAGGGTTTCAACGTGATTCAGATCGTGGCCGGGCTGTACCCCGACATGCCGGCCTTCGACCCGCGCGGGGCAAACGAGGCGGGCTTTCCCTGGCAGAGAGATTACTCCAGCATCCGCCCCGAGTATTTCAACCAGGCGGACAAGCGGCTGAAATACCTGGTCGATCAGGGGTTTGTGCCCTGCATCGTGGGCGCTTGGGGATACCATCTTCCGTGGATGGGCGCGGATCGCATCAAGCAGCACTGGCGATACCTGGTCGCCCGTTATGGGGCACTGCCCGTGGTCTGGTGTGCGGCGGGCGAAGGAACCATGCCGTTTTACGGCTACAAGCGAGCGAGCGAGGATGCGGTGCTGCAAAAACAAGGCTGGAGCGAGGTGATTCGCTCGATCCGAGCCACCGACCCGTTTGGACGGATGATTACGATCCATCCTTCGCGATCCGCCCGCGAAATCGTCGACGACCCCGCGCTGCTGGATTTCGACATGCACCAGACGGGCCATGAGCCCGAGTCCGCCATCGGCGCAATGGCCGCGCAGATCCGTGGCTCCTACGAGGCCCGGCCCGTCATGCCGGTGATCGCGGGAGAATCGAGCTACGATGGGCTCGATATGCGCGAGTGGGGCGGCGGAGTGCTTTCCAGCGCCGCGACACGGCAGATGTTCTGGATCGGGCTGATGCACAACGGTGCGGCCGGCGGAACCTACGGCGCCAACGGCATCTGGCAGCTCAACCGCCGCGATGCGGCCTACGGGCCATCGCCGCACGGACGAAGTTGGGGAAGTACTCCATGGGATGAAGCGATGCTGCGTCGCGGCTCGGCCCAAGTCGGTTTGGCCAAGAGGTTCTTCGCCCGCTATCCGTGGCAGCACCTGGAAGCGAAGCCGGATTCGGTAGCCTGGGGCGACAACCAGCCGATCAAGGACGGCCCCCAACCTTGTGCGTTGGGCACAGGCACGGACCTGCGGATCGTCTATGTGCCGCGGCCGCGCTCCGTCGTGGTAAAGCAACTCGTTCCGCAAACGGATTACATGGCCAGCCTGTTCGACCCGGTTACGGGGGTATACTCCTCCCTAGGCCAAATCAAGACGAAAAGGGACGGTACTTGGCAGCATCTCCCGCCGGATCACCGTCACGACTGGGTGCTTGTCCTGCAACGACCAGCCGGTCAAGTGCCCGCCGGCACACGCCCCTCCCAACCCGGCCAACCGATCGAGGTGAGGAGTCACCGCTCGGAGCGTATCCGAGCGGCATCCAAATGGAGAATACTGGTTAAGAGGGTACAACCATGATTAGAAGCCGAATGATGCTTGCCGTAGTCCTGATGTTTGCAGCGCTCGCAAACAGTCAACCGGTTTCGCAGGCCATCGCGCAGGAAGTCAAGACGCCGTACAGAGTGGGGTTTCTGGCTCAGCCGGCCTCATGCAACCCGGGATGGATTCGCAAGATTCCGTGGACCAAGGAGAATATCAGCAGGCTGAAAGCCCTCGGCTTCACGGTGATCCAGGTGGATGTCGCCTGGACGCGGCCGGACGATGAGATTCTGAACATCGAGGACCTCGTCGAACTGTCGCCCGCCGAGCAGAAGGAGTATCCGCAGCCGGTCCCTCTGCGCGGCAAGGCCGGAGCGGAGAATCTCGCCGCGCGGCAGGACACCATTCGCAAACGGATCGCTCTCTGCAAAGAGGCGGGCCTGCGAACGCTCCTGCTTGTCGGCGCCCCGTATAACGCCCATTGCACGTACGGCGATAATCCGCCCAATTGCATCCTCGACGAAAAGACCATAAAACGGCACGTCTTGATGCTTGAGAAGCTCGCCAAAGCGTTGCCGGGATTGGACGACCTCCAGGTCTACACCTACGATGTTGACGCCTGGCTTTGCAGCGAATTCGGCAAGTGCCCCCGGTGCCGTGGCATTCCGCTCCAACGGCGACTGGTGGGATTCGTGAACACGCTGACGTCCACTTGGCGCCGGGTCAACCCGGGAGGACGAGTCTGGTGGGAGCCATGGGAACTTTCGTCCGGCCAGAGTCTGCGTTGCATCGAAACGCTCGACCCGAACGGACTGGGCTTGGTCATGCACTGCAACTCGGCCGAGTGCATGGCCACCATGCCCGTGGATCGCTGGATCAGGAACATGGGCACGATTGCCGAACATCGCGGCATCCCAGTGATGATACAGTACTTCTTGGGCGGCACGAGCGAGGAGACCGAGCCGTTCTTTCTCTCCCATCCCCTGGTGACGCTCCGCGGGCTCAAGGCAATCGCGGCAGTCCCCGGCCTGGTGGGCATCAAGGAATACTACGGCCTTGGACCCGATCGCGATGATCCAAACCTGCGCATGACGCGCATTTTCTTCTGCAATGCGGCGATCGGCGAGGAGGAAGCGCTGAAGGAACTGGCCAAACCCTATGGCAAGGCGGCCCCCGAGATGATTCGTTTCTGGCGGCTGACAAGCGAGGGGATGGAACTGTTCCCCTGGGAGACGACGTGGTTCATTCGCGAAATCGGGCGAAGTCGCGTCGATCACAGTCTCTCGGCGGCCACCTTGCGCGGCATGAGCTGTCCCACGCCCACCTGGCAGTCTTCGCGGCATGCCACGTTCATGCGAATTGAACCGGCCTATCCGCCGCATCCGTGGATGTTGGAGGATATTCAGTTGCGCTGTGAAGCGGCGGCGGACCGCATGAGTCGGGCCATGAAAGTCGGCGCGCGGTTGCAACGAGACTTGCCCCGGGAGTCGGTGGACAATTTCGCCCTGAATTTGCTCGACCTGGGGCGATTCCAGCGCCGCGCGCTGGCGTATGCATACCATCTGCGCGAAACGAACATCGCGACCTGCCTGCGCGCGGCGCGGGCGGACAAAGAACAGGCGACGGCGAATCGCCTCGCTCAGGAATTGCTGACGGTCATGAAGGCCGACCTGGAAAATGTTTGCGCCGATCAACGGGCGACGCTCGCCGATCCGACGCCTGCGACCACAGTAACGGCCGGCTCTTGGCCGGAGATGGAAACGACGCGAGATCTTGCGCGGCGAGACCTGCAGAAATGTCTGGACACGTATTTTGGCGATGCGCCCGACAAGGCGTCGAAGGGTGTCTTCAGCGCGACGTCCCGATGAAGCGTATCTGTTCTACTGAGATTAGGTTCGACGGCCATTATCCGGACCAGGAAGGAGAACAGATGCCGCCCGAACGTTGCCATGCCAAACCGCGCTTGTCTTTGAAGCTAACCACAATGTTCCCAACACTCGGGCGCCATAATGAACTATAAGAGTGTTTTTGAGCTGCTCTTGGCGTACGCCATGATGGCGGCGACGGAAGCGGCGGCGGCCACGCCAATTTGGGGCCGATCGCCCATCGCCGAACCTTATCCGTATGTCTCGTCGGGGAGTTTCAACGGGCCGGCCGTTCCCGCTTCGCCCGACCCGCTGGTCCGCTACCGGTGGCCCAATCCCAAGGCATCGGACGGCCTGGAGATTTATCTCCTGCGGCCGGAATCGGCCACCTGCGATCCGGCGCCCTCGTTCGCCAATGTCAATTCGCTGTTGACGCCCACGCCGAACGTAACGGTCAGCGGCCCGGGAACCCTCCGCGTCGATTTCGGCCGCGAGAACGCCGGCTGGTTTGAGATCGACAGTCCCGACTGTCCGGGCGGCATGCAAATGAGCATCAGCGAATATAACGAGCCCGAGTACACCAATATCGGCGACAAGACCATCACGCCGGAAAAGATCGGCAGCACGTATCGGGCGAAATTCAACCCGCAGTATTATGAAGGCGTCCGCTTCGGCTTCATTCACGTGAACTCCTTCAGCCGTCCCTGGCACATCACCGGAATCAGGCTGGTATGCCAGGTCAAGCCGGCCAACTACGAAGGCCGTTTCCAGTGCAGCGATCCGATGCTCAATGCAATCTGGTACAACTCGGCCTACTCCGTGAAGCTTGGCAACTTGAAAGATTTTACCACGCCGATTCTGATCGAGCGGTCGGACCGATTTCTGTGGAACGGGATGGATTTCTATCTTTACAACACGGCCAATATGGTCGCGCTGAAGAACTACGATTTCGTGAAGCAGCAGATACTCAAGGTAAATACGCCGCCGGGAATCACCTGCGGCATTCCCAGCTACGACCTCTACGACGTACTGAGCATCTGCGATTTTTACAACTACACCGGCGACGCGGCCTTCGTCGGCGACTGCCACGCCATGGCCTGCGCGAAACTGGACCGCGCCAAAGATCGCTACCAGGCCCGTGGCCGGGGATTCCTGGACTGGGACGAGCGGCTTGGCGGTTTCGAGCGGGTGACCTCCTATAACGAGTGGAACTACCGCATGCTCTGCATCACGTCGTGGCGGGAGTTCGCCAAAGTGATGGAGCGGATGGGAAACACCACGGCCCGAGATAAGTATCGCGGAATGGCCGACGCCACAATCGCCGAACTGAGACGGAACAAGACCTGGTACGCCGCGCTCGACGTTCACGGCTGCGCCGAGGCCATTCAAGCCGGATTCTGCACCCACGCAGAAATCGACGCGATGTGCGCGGCCGAGTTCAACGATCGGGTCAACCGCGTTTCGTATTCGCAGTCCAACACGAGTCTGATTTTCCAAGGCATGGCGAGGGCCGGTCGATACGATGACGCCATTTGCACGCTGAAGGATCAGTGGGGCGCGACCATCCGGTATGGCGGCACCACGACGTTCGAGATGTTCCATCCCTCGGCCACGGATGTCTTGGGAAAGAACGATCCGCCCATCAACGGCCAATGCGGCATGACGAGTCTGTGCCATCCCTGGGGCGCGTTGCCCTGCAAATATCTGAACGAGGAGGTCGTGGGCATCAAGCCGGCGACGCCGGGGTTCGGCACCGTGGACATCTTTCCGCATCTGGGTAGGAAGTTGACGTGGGTGTCGGCTACGACCCCCACGCTCAAAGGCGACATTAGCGCCCGTTTCGACGTTGCATCCGGAAAGTGCAGCGTCACCGTGCCCGCCGGCGTAACGGCCAGGGTCGGCATACCGAAAGTGGAAAAAACGATCAAGTCCGTCACGATCAACGGCGTCTTGGCTTGGGATGGCAAGTATCATCCGGTGCCGGGTATTGGCGGGGCCGGCGAGGACGCCGATTTCGTGTGCTTCACTTCCGTGCAGCCCGGGGATTATGAGTTTCTGGTCTCTTACGAGGGAACGACTCCGGCGGCCGTGGACCCTGTGGAAGTCTATCCCGTCAAGTTTGTGGGCGAGGACGCCGCCACGCAAGGCAACTGGGGCGCGAAATACGGAGTGGACGGCTACGTGCTGCCCAATTACGATGGCGTGGGGAAAGACGTGCGCGTATTGCCCGCCTACGTGACTTCCCTCGTATTTGACAAGGAGCGTTGCGCCAACGTGGCCTGGACGACCAACACCACGGAGGTCCGTGCGCCGGCCCGCGACCGGACCAATTCCGGGACGCGGTCGGCCGCGGCCATCTATACCAAGGATCCCGAGCCGACCTTTCAGACGATGTTTTTCGACGTCACGGTCAGCGGAACGCACGATTACACACTGGCCCTGTATTTTCTCGACTGGGACAGCACGACCCGGCGCGTCGGCGTGCAGATGATCGATCCGCAGACGCTGAAGCAACTGGCGCCGGTGAAGGTGGTGCGGGACTATCACGCGGGCAAGTACCTCGTTTACAAGTACAACCGGTCCGTGAGGGTTCGGGGCGACACGATCAAGAGGCCCAATGCGACGCTGTCGGGGATATTCTTTTCACCGTAGAATCTTCTTGCACAAACACGCCACAATCGCTCACCACCAGGGCACATTCGCACATGAAAACACCCGCCATCCACAAACTGCGTAGCAAGTTGGCTGCCGATCAAGCGGTCTACGGCCTGTGGGTCACGCTGGAATCGCCCAGCATCACCGAAATGGCCGTGGCCCTGGGTGTGGATTGGATCGTCATCGACGCCGAACACGGGCATCTCGACTGGAAGGAGATCATCGAACACATTCGGGCCGCGGTCCGCAGCGATACCGTGGTGCTGGTCCGCGTGGCCGAATTGAACATCGGGCTGATCAAGCGGGCGCTCGACATCGGAGCCGACGGCGTGGTCGTGCCGTGGGTGGAATCGGCCGAGCAGTTGCGGCAGGCGGTCGGCTTCGCTCATTATCCGCTGGAGGGCGTCCGCGGCATCGGCGCCGAGCGGGCCACCTGCTGGGGACAGTGCTTCGTCGAGCATACCCAGGAGGCCAACGAGCACGTCCTGGTGGTGCCGATCATCGAGTCGGTCAAGGGCGGCCGGAACATCCAGCCCATGCTGCAGGTAGACGGCGTGGAGATTTTCTTCTTCGGTCCGGCCGACTACTCCTCTTCGGCCGGCTACCGCGGACAGTGGGAAGGGCCGGGCGTGGCCAAGGAATTGTTGGCGATCAAGGATGCGGTTCGCACCGCGGGCAAGCATTGCGGAATCATCGCCACCAATAACGAAAATCTGCTGGAACGCGGCCGGCAAGGCTTCCGCATGCTCGGACTGGGGATTGATGGCGGACTGTTGCTGCGCAGCCTGCACGGCGCACTGGCGGCGGCCGGCCGGGATCGGGCCATCGTGGCCTCGTTCACGCCGGAAAGCGAGCCTGTGCCGGCCGTTCCGCTCGAACGGCCGCCGGAATCGCTCCGCCCCGACCGGGCCGAGGTCATCACGGCCGTCGGTCAAGGGCCGACGACGGAGATCGGCCGCGGGGTCCAGTTCGAGTGCCTGGTGGGCAAGTTCAACGGAGCAAGAGACCAGACGACCGGTATCGTCACTATCAGTCCCGGCTGCCAGTTGGACTCCCACACGCACCAGTATACGGAAGCCGTGACGCTACTGTCGGGCTCGGCCATCATGGAGGTGGAAGGAAGACGTTATACGCTCAACACGCTGGATAACATCGTCCTGCCGCGCGGGGTGGCCCACGCCGCTTTGAACGCCTCATCGAGCCAAAAGGCCGTGCTTCATGTGGCAATGGCGACCGATCTGCCCAGCCGCACCCTGATCGACAAGTTCTTCTCGCGCCGGGCGATGCCGGAGGACTCCCCGGGCAAGGAAGGGGCCGAACATCTGACCCGCCATCGCACGGCCAAGCGCTTCGAGCCGGGCAGGGGAGCCAGCTTCATCGACTACTTCAATCGCGACCTGGTCCCCGGCATCGAAATGAGCGGCGGCTATGGCCTGTTTCAGCCGGGGGGCCGACTGCCCGCCCACGTCCACGACTTCGACGAGTCGATTTGCATTGTGCAAGGCGAGGCGACCTGCATCGTGGAAGGCCGACGGTACACGCTCTCCGACTGCGCCACGGCGTTGCAGCCCCGCGGTCGCGTTCACTACTTCATCAATCAGTCGCATGCGCCGATGGCGATGATCTGGGTCTATGGCGGCCCGGCGCCCGAGCGGTTAGTCGTGGCCGAGCGTTGCGGCACGGCCGAGGGAAACCCCTGGAAATAGCCCGGTTGGGGCGGCAGTTGAACTGCCGCCCCGCCGCCGAAGACGAGGGATGGCAGTACAACTGCCATCCCAACAGTTTGGAAACCCCTGGAAATAACAGGAGAGCAGGCCATGAGCGGCCAGACCGGCAAGAAGTTCGTCGTGACCATGACGGCCGATTTCTTCGGCGCCGATGGACGTCCGAGATACCGGGACCTCGGCTTCTCGGTCTTCGACGGCCACGGCCACATCGAACGCCGCACCTTTGCCGAGCATCGACCCAAAATTGGTCCCGACCAGATCCAGAACGCCCAAGGGGTGATCGTGCTGACCCCGGCCGTAACCGCGGAGAGCGTTTCGCAGGCGGAAAACCTGCTGGCCATTGGTCGATTCGGCGTGGGCTACGATGCGGTTAACGTGGACGCCTGCACGCAAGCCGACGTTGCGGTATTCATCACGGCTGGCGCCGTGGATCGTCCGGTCGCCGAGGCGGCCGTCGGCTGGATGATCGCCCTGGCCCATCATGTGCTGGTAAAAGACCGGCTGGTCCGCGGCGGCCAGTGGGACGCTCGATCGGGTTACATGGGCAGCGAGCTGCGCGATCGGACCCTGGGCGTGATTGGCTTGGGTGGCATCGCCCGGGCGACCATCGACCTGCTGCGGGGCTTCGGCATGCAGCCGCCGCTGGCCTTTGATCCCTTCGTCGACGCAGCCACCGCCGAACGGCTGGGCGTGCGTCTGGTCGCCCTCGACGACCTGCTGCGAGCGGCCGATTTTGTTTCGATCCACTGCCCGCTGAACGACCATACCCGAGGGCTGATCGGCGCCCGCGAGTTGGCGCTGATGAAGCCCGAGGCCTACCTGATCAACACGGCCCGGGGTGGCATCGTGGACGAGGACGCCCTGTACGACGCCCTGAAGAATCATCGGCTTGCCGGAGCGGCGATCGATTGTTTTGCCCAGGAGCCGGTCACCGCGCCGCATCGATTCGGTGAGCTGGAAAACGTTCTTCTGGCTCCCCACAGCATCGCGTGGACGAACGAGCTGTTTCGCGACATTGGCCGGGCGGTGTGCCAGGGCATGCTCGACCTGTCGCTGGGGCGAAAGCCCAAGGGAGTTGTCAATCCCGCCGTGTTCGATCGGCACGGTTTTCAAGCCAAGTGGAAGAGGTTGTGCGGCGTCGGCTCGTGATTGTACTCGTAACACCTGACTTATCAGAGGGCATATCCCATGAATAGTGTACGGCTAGCGGGGCAAGTTGCCTGGATCAGCGGGGCGACCTCCGGTATCGGCGCGGCGGCGGCCAGGCTGTTTGCCCAGGAAGGCGCCGCGGTGGCGATGATCGGGCGGCGCGTCGAGATGAGCCGCGCCATCGCCGCCGAAATCAACGCCTCCGGAGGGCGGGCCGTGGCCATCGCCTGTGATGTCAGCCGCGAAGACCAGGTCCGCAGCTCCATCGAGGAGACCGTTGCCGCTTTCGGCGGACTGGGCATTCTGGTCAACAACGCCGGCATGGTGGGAGTCAAACTCCTGCACGAGTACTCGGAGGAGGAATGGGACTATCTGATGGCCGTCAACGTCAAATCGATGTTCTTCGCCACCAAGCACGCCCTGGAGCACCTGCGCAACAATCGCCGCAGCTATATCGTCAACGTGGGATCGATCAGTAGTTTCGTGGGCCAGGCTTCAACGCCGGTGTACACCACGTCGAAGCATGCCGTGCTCGGCCTGACGCGTTCCATTGCCCTGGATTATGCGGCCGACGGCGTCCGCTGCAACTGCGTCTGCCCGGGAATCACGGATACGCCGATGCTCCGCGAGCATCTGGATTCGACGCCCGATCCCGAGGCAACGCTGGCCGGCCGGCTGCACCGCGTGGCGATGGGCGTGGCGCTCGCGCCCCTAGACGTGGCTCGATCGATCCTCTTTTTCAGTTGCGAGGACTCCTCGGGCGTGACCGGCACCTCGCTGACGATCGATTGCGGCTACCTGACTGCCGCCGAATGGGAAACCAAGGGAAAAACCGCTTTCATGGAGCCGACATGCCACTGAAACTCGCCTGTGCCGACTTTGCTTTTCCGCTGCTCCCGCACGACAATGTCCTCGACCTGATCGCGATGCTCCGTTTCGACGGCGTCGACATCGGCCTGTTCGAGGGCCGCTCTCACCTCTGGCCGTCCCGCGAGTTTGTCAACGTGAGCAGGACGGCGCGTCAGCTCGGCCGGAAGTTGGCTGATCGCGGGCTTCGGGCGGCCGACGTGTTTCTGCAAACGGCGCCGGACTTTACGCCCTATGCGATCAATCACCCGCAGCCGGCCCGGCGACGAAAGGTGCGCGGCTGGTTCCTGAAGACGCTCGACTATGCGGCCGGTTGCGGGGCCGGTCACGTCACGCTTCTGCCGGGCGTGTACTTCGACGACGAGCCCCGGGCGGCGTCCTGGGCGCGCTCGTGCGACGAGCTGGCCTGGCGGGCAGAGCAGGCCAAGGCGCAGGGAATCATCTTCAGCGTCGAGGCACACCTCGGCTCAATTGCCCCCTCGCCGCGCGAGGCAGAGCGGTTGGTTCAGGCGGTGCCTGGGCTGACGCTGACGTTGGACTACACGCACTTTGCCCGTAAGGGCTTGCCCGACACGGCCGTGGAGCCGCTCGTCGCGTATGCCAGCCATTTTCACGCCCGCGGGGCGCGCAAAGGCCGCCTCCAGACTTCGTTCGCCCAGAATACCATCGACTACCGGCGTATCCTGGACGTCATGTGGTCGACCGGATACCGTGGCTACATCGGCATCGAGTACGTGTGGACGGAGTGGGAGCACTGCAACGAAGTCGACAACCTGTCGGAAACCATCCGCTTCCGCGACTTCTTTCGGCAGTCCGGGGCATGAAAAAAGCCCCCGAAACACCATCTCGCACGCCGCAGACGACGCGGCCCAGTTGGGGCTACATGATCGCCAAGGGGGGCACGTCGATCTGGGAACGCTGGGACCAGGACACCCGCGATCCCGGCATGAACGGCAAGAGCCAAATGATCCTGGCCGGCAATCTCGGCGCGTGGTTCTACCAAACGCTGGGCGGAATCCACTATGATCCGGCGCAACCGGGCTTCAAGCACATGGTTCTGCGTCCTCAGCCGGTCGGCGATCTTGCCTGGGTCACGGCCTCGCACAAGTGCCTGTACGGCACGATCCGCAGCGCGTGGCGCATCGACAACGGCGTCTTTCACTGGAAGCTGACAGTACCGCCGAACACCACCGCCACGGTCTATGTACCGACCAGCGAGGCCACCTCGGTAACCGAGAGTGGCCAATCGGCGGCCCACGTTGCGGGAGTGCAATTCGTGCGGCAGGAAGGCAATGCGGCGATCTACGAGGTCGTCTCGGGAACGTACGACTTCGCCGCTCGCATCGTCCCGCGGTTTTAGCGACTGTCCAGTCGAGCCGATCTGCCGAATCGCTGGGTTGCCGCCCATCCCGAGCATCGGCTGGAGCAGCGGGAAGAAGAGTGTCGTTCCGGTGAGTGTGCAAAACCTTTGCGCGGCGGCCCGGCCGGGAGCACGGAGCGTTAAGAAGGGCTAGCTGGCGGTGTCAGGAAGGCTGGCGAGGCCGGCCAGCGTGCCCCGGTAG
>Ga0181535_10003835_pt1 | contig 17195 bp, 13 predicted proteins | sample PEATcosm2014_Bin_44_FD_119774 | JGI IMG/M metagenome (GOLD analysis project Ga0181535, IMG submission 119774) | Peatland microbial communities from MTU Mesocosm Facility, Houghton, MI, USA - PEATcosm2014_Bin17_30_metaG | ecosystem: Environmental > Terrestrial > Soil > Wetlands > Peat | place... | reverse complement strand
GTTCCTGCTCAATTGACGAAGACGGCTGGACCGGAGCACCGTCCTCCATTGCCGGCTTCTCCCGCGGTTCGCCGTTTGGCGCGCGAACTTGGGGTCGACGTCTACAACGTGCGCGGCAGCGGTCCGGGCGAGCGCATCCTGGAAGATGACGTTAAGGCTTATGCTAAATCGGTGATCGGCAGTGCCGGCGCGGCCATAGCGGGAGCCGCCATGGGATCGGGATTCGTGCGTCCGGCGCCGCAACTGCCGGACTTTTCCAAGTGGGGGCCGATCGAGAAGGTTTCGATGCGGGCCATACGCCGCAAGACCGCCGAGCATCTTGCAGAGGCCTGGAATACCATCCCGCACGTCACCCAGCACGATCTGGCGGACGTCACCGAACTGGAAGAGCTGCGCAAGCGTTTCTCCGCCAAGGCCGAGGTTGCCGGCGGCAAGATGACTGTCACGGCGATTGCGCTCAAAGTCGTCGCGTCGGCGCTCAAGGTGTTTCCGCAGTTCAATGCCAGCGTCGATGTGCGTGGCGAAGAGGTCATTTACAAGCGCTACATTCACATCGGCGTTGCGGTCGATACCGATCGCGGATTGCTGGTGCCGGTGATTCGCGACGTGGACCGCAAGAACATCGTCGAGCTTGCCGTGGAGCTGACGCAGATTTCGCTCAAGGCGAAAAACAAAAAGCTCACCCCCGATGACATGGAGGGCGGGACCTTTACCATCACCAATCTTGGCGGTGTTGGAGGCACGTACTTCACTCCGATCGTGAATTACCCTGAGGTCGCTATCCTCGGCATGTCGCGTTCGCGCGTCGAACCGGTGTGGGTGAAAGGCAAAGACAAATTTGAGCCGCGTTTGATGCTGCCGGTCTCACTCTCTTACGATCATCGGTTGATCGACGGAGCGGATGCCGCGCGCTTCGTGCGATGGGTCGTTGAGGCCCTGGAACAGCCGTTCTTGTTGTCAGTGCAAGGATAACCACCCCAGCCCAGACGCGAAATCGACGTCTGTTGGGGACCCCGGATAGGAAATCAAGACATGGCAGAGAATACTTCGCCGAACGCCCCGGCTACAGCAACGCCAGCCGGGAACCCCATCAACCTCGCCATAATCGGTGGCGGGCCGGGCGGCTATGCAGCCGCTTTCCTGGCCAACGATCTCGGCATGAAAGTTACGTTGATCGACCTGGAAAAGAATCCGGGCGGCGTCTGCCTCTATCGCGGCTGCATTCCCTCGAAGGCGCTGCTGCACGTCGCGGCCGTGATCAACGAAGCCCAGCACTCCTCGACCTGGGGAGTGGAGTTTGCCGCGCCCAAGATCGACGTGAACAAGTTGCGTGCCTTCAAAGAAGGCGTCGTCAACAAGCTTACCGGCGGGCTTGGCATGATCTCCAAGCAGCGAAAGATGACTTACATCCAGGGACGCGCCAGCTTTGTCGATTCCAAAACCTTGCGGGTGGAAAAAACCGGAGGCGGAGAGGAAACATTGAGCTTCGATCGCATCCTGATTGCGACCGGCTCGCGGCCCGCCAGCATTCCGGCGCTCTCCATCAAAAGCTCGCGGGTGATGGACTCGACCGGAGCCCTCAACCTGGAAGAGGTACCGAAGAGTTTGCTGGTGGTTGGCGGCGGCTATATCGGACTGGAAATGGGTACGGTCTATTCCGCGCTTGGCAGCCGGGTCAGCGTGGTCGAAATGCTGGACGGTCTGCTGCCCGGCGCTGACCGCGACTTGGTTCTGCCACTGCACAAAAGGCTCGAAAAACAATTTGAGAGCATCATGCTCAAAACCTCGGTCGAGTCCCTGAAAGAGGAGAGCGGCGGAATTCGCGTGATCTTCAAGGGCGACGTTAAGGAGAAAGAGAAGGTCTACGACCGGGTTCTCATTTCGGTGGGAAGACGACCGAATTCGCAGATCCCCGGACTGGAAAAGACGAAGGTGGTCGTCGGGCCCAAAGGCTTCATCGAGGTCAACAAGCAGTTGCAGACCGCCGATCCAGCGATTTATGCCATTGGCGACGTGGTCGGAGAGCCGATGTTGGCCCACAAAGCTTCGCACGAGGGCCGCACGGCAGTGGAACATATTTCGGGCAAGAAGGTGTCGTTCGAGCCGTATGCGATTCCAGCCGTCGTGTTTACCGATCCCGAAATTGCGTGGGCCGGGCTGACGGAAACGCAGGCGAAAAACGAAGGCCGCGAAATCAAGGTCGCGAAGTTTCCCTGGGGGGCTTCCGGACGGGCGGTCACGCTCGACCGTACCGAAGGAGTCACCAAGCTGCTGATCGATCCCAAAACCGAGCGCATCCTTGGCATCGGTCTGTGCGGCCTCTCAGCAGGCGAGATGATCGCCGAAGGCGTGCTGGCAATCGAGATGGGAGCGACAGCGATGGATCTGGAACTCACCATCCATCCACATCCGACGCTCTCGGAAACCATCATGGAAGCCGCCGAGGTCTTCTACGGCACGAGCACGGATATGTACCGGCCAAAGCGGTAGTTGTAGTTCTTGTTCTCGCTCATTGGCGGGGCATTCTGCGCCCTTAATCCTTTTGTGCGCACCGTAGAACGTTAACAGGCTGATGAAAATTCGTGCCAGTGTCATCCTGAGGTCGCGCCGATTTTGCGCAACCGAAGGATCTGCTTTGCTTTTAGGTGTGCAAACAGCAGATCCTTCGCTTCGCTCAGGATGACACCCTCGGAGAGCAGTTTTTGGCAGCCTGTTAGCGCACTTTCGTCCCGGCTGGTTTTGGGACACAGCCAGTCTGTTTCTTGGAATTTGGGCTGGGCCGTATTACGCGAACTAACAAAACGAAGCAACCGCGGGCAGACTTACGCTCCGCGCACCAGCAGATGCAGAAGCCAGTAACCTGCGGCTGAGACCAGCGCAGAGGCCGGAATCGTCACCACCCAAGCCCACACAATGCGCTGCGCGACGCCCCAGCGAACCGCTGAAAGCCTGCTCGTGGTGCCGACGCCGATGATGGCTCCGGTAATCGTGTGTGTGGTGCTCACCGGGATGCCAGCCATCGCGGTTCCGAACAGGGTGATTGCGCCGGCAGCCTCCGCACAGAATCCGCCCACCGGCCTTAGCTTGGTGATCTTCGAACCCATGGTGTGGACGATGCGCCAACCGCCGAAGTAAGTGCCCATCGCGATGGCGGCGTGCGCGCACAGGATGATGGGCCAGTGAAACTTGCCCCAGTCGTGGGCTACGTCATAGCGCGTCATGATGCCGCCGGCGTAAAGCGCTCCGGCGATGATACCCATGGTCTTCTGTGCGTCATTGCCGCCATGTCCGAGGCTGTAGGAAGCCGCTGAAAGCAGCTGCAGTTTGCGGAACCAGGTGTCGACCTGCCGCGGAGCGTTCCGCCGGAAGATCCACGACACGGCGACCATGAAGCCAAAGGCGAGGATGAGTCCCATAATTGGCGCAATAAATATGAACAAGATGGTCTTCGTCCAGCCGCCCGTAATGATGACTCCGAAGGCCTTGCCCCAGCCCCGGACGATTGCAGCCCTGGCTACCGCCGCCCCGGCATAGGCGCCAATCAACGCGTGCGAGGACGACGTCGGCAGGCCCCACCACCAGGTCAGCAAATCCCAGACGCACGCTCCAAGCAGACCGGCCAGTACCACGTACTGGGTTACGATCTCCAAATCGATCATGCCATTGCCGATGGTTTTGGCTACCGCCGTCCCAAAAAAGAAAGCGGCTACAAAATTAAAGAAGGCGGCCCAGACGACAGCCAATTTGGGCGACAATACGCGCGTGGAAACTACCGTGGCGATGCTGTTGGCAGCGTCGTGAAAACCGTTCAGAAAGTCGAATGTAAGCGCGACCAGGACGGTCAGAGCAAGCAGGACGATATCTAAACTCACAGGCCGATTTCCTCAAAGCGGCGGTGCCTGCCCGCCATGCAATGGCTGCCAGCGTATGCAGAATGAACGATAGCCATGGAATTGTCGGTACGCTCAGGCATGTTTCAGAACTACGGTTTCCAAAACGTTTGCCGCATCTTCGGCTTTGTCTGTGGCACTCTCCAGGACTTCGAGCAACTCCTTATTCTTAATCAAGCGTACGGGATCTGTTTCCTCTTCGAAAATTTTCCCGATGGCGCCCCGGCATATCGTATCGGCCATATTCTCCAGCCGATTGATCTCTACGCAGTGCGGCAGAATTCCGTCCGGCTTCTCGAGCATCGCCACTGCCTTGGACAACTCTTCCGCTTGCCGCACAATCACCGAAGCCAGTTCCGCCGCAGCCGCTGGAGGGCAGTCGATCTTATAGATCATCAGGCGATCGCTGGCGCCATTCACGCGATCAAGAACGTCGTCCATGCGGGAGGTAAGTTCGGCGATGTCTTCGCGGTCGAAGGGGGTGATGAACGTCTGGTTCAGCTTGACATAGACCTTGTGGGTCATCTCATCGCCGCGACGCTCAAGTTCCTTGATGCGGTTTACCGAATCCTGAACCTGTTGAAAATTGAGAAAAAGGTCGCGCAAAACGGTCGCGGCCTGCGCCACGTTGTTCGCAATCTCCACGAACATGTCGAAGAACTGGGTGTCTCGCGGGATCAATCGCATGCGATATAAGAACCTGTAGCGCGGTGCTGCTACCTGACACCTACGCTTGCCTTATTAAAGTCAGGTAACTATCTCACTCGGACGGGCAAGCGTCAAACGATGTCAGCCTGTTATACTCAAGGTTTCGCCCAGACCTCTTCAACTTGACGCCTCAGCATCGCAAACCCTCTTCGTAAGCCTTTCACGATCAAGCGGATCGCAAACACCAGCGCAATCAAACTGAGAATCGCTACGCTGGCGGCCGCATAGGGATGAACTGTCGCCAACCACGTCAACCCAACGGCAGCGCCATCTTCCGCGGTGCTCACGATGAAGTTGGTCAACGGCTCGGGAGTGGCATTGACACCGATGCGAAGTGCGGTCTTCCCCGCATGTGCGACGAACGCGATTCCACCTCCCAGTGCCGAAGCGGCCATCTGCCATTGCGGCGGCAACTGCGAAGCCGCCTGGTAGGCCAACAGAGCGGCTACGGGGATTCGCACGAAGATGTGCAGAAAATTCCAGACGACGTCGAAATACGGAATTTTATCGGCAAAGATCTCAATAAAGAAGAGAGCCCCACTGATTCCGATCGTCCACCATGAGTCCAGAAGACTCAAGGCCGGCGGGAGTGAAACCATGCCCGCACGAGACAACACGCCAAGCGTCAGAACGGTAGCATAGACATTGATCCCGGCAGCGAACCTGGTCGCAATGATCACGGGCAAAAGTTGCTGCAAGTCCGACTGCATAGATTGCGCAAACGGGAGCAAGGCGCGTCGAAGGAAAAGGAAGATGATTCAAATCTGGAAAAAAACCGAAGGGCCGCACATGGCGGCCCGGTTCGCATTAGCAAAGAATGCGGATGTGTTTACAACGTCGACTCAATCTCAAATCCCCACGCCTCGAGAAGAGGTTCGGGAATGTACTTCGAGTTCTTGTTACGCCGTGCCCACTCGCGGAGACGAGTTGAGCGGATGTACTGGTCGGGTTGGAGTTTGAATTCGCGAACGACCTGCTCGAATTCAGTGATGGTAGGAGTTACCGGTCCAATCGGCTCCGGCTTGCCCCAATTAGGATTGCCGCGTCTTTTTGCCATAGATTCAGTTCTACCTCTGCGTTAAGAACGATCAAGTTTATGTTTTCCGGGAACCTTGCTTCTGGGATCTCTTTCTATAGACTCGGGGAGCCTTGAAAAAGTTTCGGCCAGTTTTGTCCGGAACTGACTGATGGGCTACTATGTTCAACCAAAAACATCTCATTCTACGACGATTTTACGGGCTGGGCAATAACTTATACTTGAAGTCACCGTTAAACTGAGGAATTCGGGCTTAAGTATGGCGACGATACGTCATGTAAAGGTATGATAATAAATACGTTATTGTCTGTAACTTGTTTATCTCGCCCGCGCGGTTGCTGTAGCTCGGTATATCCAGAAATCCCGTCTTCCCATGTACCAAACTGCCCACCTAGTCCCAGTCCAGTGCATACGCACTCTGGATAGTTGAATCTGGAAGCGCCTTCTCCCAGCGAGCTACCACCAACGTGGCGATTATATTCCCAATCAGATTTACCGCGCTGCGACCCATATCCATAATTCGGTCCACGCCCATAATCATGAATAGCCCCTCCATGGGTAAGCCGAATGTAGGCAGAATCGCTGAAATTATGATGATGGCAACTCCGGCAACGCCCGCTGCGCCTTTTTGAGCCACCGCCATGGTTACAAAAATCACTATCTGTTGAGCCAAGCTCAGATGGATGCCGTAGACCTGCGCGATAAACATCACTGCCATAATGTGATAAAGCGAGCCTCCGTCCATATTGAACGCGTAGCCGGTGGGAAGAACGAAGCCGGCGATATGCTTGGGCACACCGAACCTTTCGAGCCTCTCCAGCGTCATAGGCATGGCCGCTTCGCTCGATGCGGTGGTGAACGTGATCACCAGCGCCTCCCTGAAAATCCGTAGGACCTGGAAAAAATTGACTTTGATAAGTGCGCATGCGATGCAAAGAACAGTGACGACGAACAGAAAGAGCCCGAGGTAGAGACACCCGATCAGCTTCGCCAGCGGAAGCAGCAGCTTTGTGCCATACGTGCCCACCGTAAAAGCGGCAAAGGCGAACACGCCATAGGGCGTCAGCTTAATGACGTAGCGGGTGACATGGAACATCGCTTCTTTAGTGGCGTCAAAAAAATCGACGATGATCTTGCCTTTGCTCCCCATGGCAGCGACGGCCACGCCGAAGAAGCAGGAGAAAAACACGATTTGCAGCAGATTGCCGCTGGTCGCGGCTTCGAATGGGTTAGTCGGCACCATGCGTGTCAGCAGGTCCGCCACCGTAATCGCCTTGGTCGCCGCAATCGCCTCGTGCGGTTGTACATGCATGATAGGAACGCCGGAGCCCGGCCGAAGCACGTTGGCGATGACCAAGCCGTAGGCCATGGCGATCGTTGTCGCTCCCCAAAACCAAGCCATAGCCTTGACGCCGAGTATGCCCATCTTCTTAAAGCTTCCGGTTCCGGCGATACCCACAATCAGGGTGGAAAAAATCAGGGGCACGATCAACATCTTGATCATACGAAGGAAGATATCGCCAATCGGCTTCAGTGCCGCTCCCTGGCTTGGAAAGACGTAGCCGAACAAGCCTCCGAGGAACAGCGCCACAAAGATCTGGGTGGCCAGCGGAAATTTGGCCCTCTTGGGCGATGCGGCTTTCTCTTTGGTAGTCTGCCCGGCAGCCGTTTCAGCCGTTTCAACCGTTTGTGACATGGTGATTATCTCCCTGCGCTTTTGGAGCAGCCCCCAGCAATATACATTTCGTGGGTACTCGATGGGGCAGCAGCGTATCACCGTGATGCTCGCGGCAGCGGTGATGTAACTCACAAAAATGTAACCGATCGATCGGCAACCGGAGCGTTTTGACACGCGGTCATCACTGGCTCCATGGGCCAGTCAGCGCAAACGGAAAGGAGCAACGTTGTCGGGACGACGAAAAGTTTGGACAATCAAGCCGCCTCTGTGGTGAGATCATTCCAGCGAAGGTCGCCCTAGATCATCACTGCAGAGGCCGAAATGAAAGTGGAATCCGTGTTTGCCCCCTTAATTGCGCCCCGGATGGATCGAATCAAGCCGTCTCCGAGCGCGGTAGTGACCCAGCGCGCCCGGGAGCTGCGCGCCACAGGGCGTGACATCATCAGCCTGAGCATCGGCGAACCGGACTTCCCTACCCCGCCTCACATTTGCGAAGGCGCGGTTGAAGCAATGCAGCGCGGTCAGACTCGCTATACCACAGTGGACGGCACTCCCGAACTAAAGCAGGCGATCATCGGCAAGTTCAAGCGCGAAAACGGGCTTGAATACAAAACGAATCAGATTACCGTTGGTGCTGGCGCCAAGCAGGTCATCTTCAATGCCATGATGGCAACTTTGGCGCCGGGCGACGAAGTCGTGATCCCCGCTCCACACTGGGTTTCCTATACGGATATCACGCTGCTGGCCGAGGGCGTGCCCGTGATAGTGCCCTGCCCTCAGAGCCAAGGTTTTAAGCTCAGAGCCGAACAGCTCGAGGCGGCGATCACGTCCCGCACAAAGTGGATAATTTTAAACTCGCCGTGCAATCCAACCGGAGCGGTCTATAGCCGCGATGAGTTGAAGGCGCTCATTGAGGTTTTGCTGCGTTACCCGCAGGTGCATGTGCTCGCCGACGATATATACGAGCACGTCCTGTTTGACGGTCGCCAGTTCTTCACGCCCGCCCAGGTTGAGCCGGAGCTATATGAGCGCACGTTGACCGTGAACGGGGTCTCAAAGGCTTATGCCATGCCTGGATGGCGGATCGGCTATGCCGGCGGTCCGCCCACGCTCATCAAAGCTATCGCCAAGTTGCAGGGTCAGAGCACCACGAATCCATGTTCGATCAGTCAAGCTGCTGCCGTGGTGGCGCTCAACGGACCGCAGGGTTTCATCCCGGAGCGTACAGCCGCTTTCCAGCAGCGCCGCGACCGTACGCTTGAATTGCTGAATCAAGTGCCCGGGCTGAGCTGCCACAAGCCTGAAGGTGCTTTCTACCTGTATCCGGATTGCAGCAAACTGATAGGCAGGCGACGTCCTGACGGGTGCCGTATCGAGAACGACCAGGATCTTGCACTGTACTTGCTCGATTGCGCCGACGTGACCGTCGTTCAGGGGTCGGCGTATAACTTGTCGCCCTATATCCGCATCTCGATCGCGACTTCGATGGAGTTACTAGAGCAAGCCTGCACTCGCATCCATCGTGCCTGCGCCGAGTTGAGCTAGGAGCTGCAAGCCCGCGGTTACAGCGGGTGACTATGCGGCAGTGCAGCGGCTGTGTCAAACTGAGGGAGACTCTGGTGTACCTCAGTCGCTTAACACCAAGGCCGGGATGGCGAAATTGGCAGACGCAGCGGACTTAAAATCCGCAGACTCTAACGAGTTGTGGGGGTTCAAGTCCCCCTCCCGGCACCAATAAAAGGTGTGCCTCCACCGACGGCAGCTGTATTAACCGCTCGTTCGGCGCGGCAGGCGTGCATTACTGCAAGATACGCGAAAGTCATACCGAGTCCGAGTTGCGATCCCGCTCCGGGATACTCGCCAGCTACGATGGAATGCTGGTCGTTGCCGCAAACGTAGAGACCGGGGATTGGGCGGTCAGACCCATCAAGCGCCTGGGAATGGATATCTGTTCGCACGCCAAGGCTGGTGCCGAGTGGCGTGGGCACAACCGCCACGGCGTAAAAGGGAGACTTCTCGATTGGCCAAGACACGGGTTCGGATGATGCTCAGCGTCCCCGTTTCCGCGGTCATAAGAGTTGCCGCCCCTGCCGAACTCCGTATCAAAATTCAAGCTAGAATGTACCAGCCCTGACTTTTGCCACAATCATGTCGGCTGAGAATGTTAATTTTTCCAACCAGCTTCTGGTTCTAAATCGTTTGTGAATTGTACTGCGCACGTTCGGTCTTGCAGGGCCAAAACCACACCGCAGCGATCATCTCCGGGGCTCACGGCTGCTCCGGCCATGGGTGCTTCGGATAGCGCCGCATCAATTCGCGGCGGACTTGCGGATAGAGCCGCTCCCAGAACCCCGCGAGATCCGTTGTCGTCTGTACCGGCCGCTGATTCGGTGCGAGCAGGTGGACCACCACGGGCGTGCGCCCGATTCCAATCCGCGGTGTGTCGCGCATGCCGAAAAAGTCCTGCAGACGAGATGCGATCCAAGGCTGCTTGCCGCGTTCGTAGTGAACCTTCGTCTGGCGGCCATTCTGCAAGCGGATGCGAGCCGGGGCGACCTGATTGAGCTGCCGAGCACCCACCTTCTGTTCGAGCACATGGACTACATCCGCCGCCGCGCGTTTCAACTCGGCAAAGCTTCGCAGTCCCAAACACAAGTCGCGCAACGTCTGCGGAACTTCCGGCGGTTCGATACCTGCAAACTCGATGCGTCCCATGAAATCATCGAGTGCCTCCACATCGACGAAGCGCTCGATGCCGGCCTCCAGCGCCTTTTGAGCAAGCAGCTCTGCTGCGGCTTCCACGCCCGGCGCCGCGCCGCGCGACTCCTGAATCACCAGCTCGTCATAGAGCAGCGCGCTCACCGCATCCACCCGCTCGGTCACGTGATTCCATATCACGCTGGATTGTTCCCGCACGCGTTCTGGAAACAGATCAATCAACCACCCCGGCTCGATGCGTGCAGTCATTCGAATGAGCGGCAGCAGCTTGTCTTTGCGGTCCTCAGCGTCTACGGCGACCATGAACTCATATCGGGGAGGCTCGCCCATCACCTCTGCCGACGCTCCCGTCGATAGCAGCACTTGCTTGCCGGCTCGCAACCGCGCGACACGATCCGGGAACCCGGCAAGGACGGACATGAGCAGAGCGTCGTCGTTATGATGTGTCTGCCTGGAAGGCCGCGCACGTGGAGTTCCCTTGATGCGCCGATTTTGCTCATCATGGAGTAGAAGTCTGCGGAGCTGCTCTAAATGCTGCAGCGTGCGATAGTCCTGATCCGTCTCCATGGCGGCAAGCAGATCGTTCTTTTCGACATGCACGCCTGACCCGAGCAATGCCGCGGCGACACAGCCGTCCTCACCCACACCGCGATCCATCGCCTCGACAAGAATTCGCGACAGGCGGGGAGGCAGCGGATACCGCGCCAGCCGCTGTGCCATGCCTTCTGCGGCACTCAGGCGATTGAGCAGCGACTCGGCCGTCTGAACTGCTGCGATGGACGGCGCATCCAGCCAGACCATCTCGGTGACGTGGGCAATCCGCATGGCTCGCAAAGTAAGGCAAAGCTGGGATAGGTCACTGCGCAAGATCTCCGGCGCGTCTTGCTCCGGGCGGCGCAAGTAATCCTCCTCGGTGTAGAGGCGCAGCACGCGTCCGGGGCCGGTACGCCCCGCCCGGCCGGCTCGTTGCTTCGCCGAAGCCTTGCTCACTCGACCTACGTGGAGCGTCGGCAATCCACTCCATGGAGAATAAGCCGCGAAGCGCGCTAGTCCGCTGTCGACGACTCCCGTCACACCCTCGACTGTCACCGAGCTTTCAGCGACATTCGTCGCAAGAATAAGTTTTCGCTGTGGAGCAGGCGAGACCGCGCGATCCTGCTCCTTGGGCGGCAGACTGCCGTGCAGCGGCAGTACCAGGAACCCGGCACGACTCGCAATCGCACCGCACGCGCGCATCGCACGATGGATCTCCGCAGCGCCGGGCAGGAAAACGAGAATATTCCCGGAGTGTTCGTCGTCGATCAGCAGCTCCACCGCGGCTCTCGCCTGTGCTTCGAGGGGCGCTGGCGAGTACGGTAGATGCTCAATCGAAATCTCAAACCGGGTTCCCTCGGACCGCACGATGGGACAACCTCCGAGGTATTGCGCCACGGGAGCGGCATCGAGGGTGGCCGACATGACCACGATCCGCAGCTCGGGCCGCGTCTGCTGCAAGCGTTTCAACAACGCCAGCGCGAGATCGCTTTCAAGGTGGCGCTCATGGAACTCATCCAGCACGACGGCAGCCACGCCCTTCAGATACGGATCTGAAAGCAGACGCCGAGTTAGGATTCCCTCGGTGACAAACCGCAGCCGCGTGTGCGGACCAATCGCTTCTTCAAACCTAACTTGGTAGCCAACAGTCTCACCGAGCGGTTCGCCGAACTCCCACGCGACTCGCCGAGCCGCCAGTCGTGCCGCAATACGGCGCGGTTCGAGCACCACCACTTCACCACTCACGATCCCCAGGAGTGCGGGCGGCACTCGGGTCGTCTTCCCCGCGCCGGGCGGAGCTTCGATTACAAGGTTAGGATGCCGATTTAAGGAATTGATAATCTCCGGCAGAATTGCATCCACCGGGAGAGCAGATTTGCGGTTCACCACTTCTCATCGAAACACGGCGTTTCGGCTGGCGTCAATGGAACTTTGTTACTCGATCATCTGCGTTATAAGGAGAGTTAAGATTGCTCGATCTTGCCTTTACTATCCCGCCACTTCGAGATCCTTGATTTCCGTCAGGTCATAGGCTTTCTTGGTGCCCATTGTCATCGAGTATGTGTCTGCCCCGCGGCGTAAGAATCACGGCGCATTGATTCATTGTAGCTCCACTCTCAATCTGGATAAGTTTGTCGATCAGCGCATCTTCCCAAACGGTATGCCTGGGGCAGTTGCTCCGCCAAGCCTCCATTGCGTCGGCGTAGGTCCGGGGACGAGCGGCGATCCACCTGAGGAACTCCACGGTCAAAAGGGGTACGGGTTCATCCATGGCCACCCTCCAATTTCATTTTACCTGCTTGCCATGTGGCCAGCCTCACACATGGCCAGACGCCTTGCATCTGGCGTATTCTGACACGGATGTGTGCTGCCACCAGGAACGTTACGGTGGGTGGAATCTACATCCGGATCAACTTTTCGGGCTAGGTCGACGCCATTGGTTGCGCGCATGAGAGAAGTACAAGGCTGAAGCGGGATATGGACAATCCCATATCAGGTCAGGACAAGGCGATAGTGAGCGATCGTGCAGCTCCCGGCAATGGTGACGCCCAGACGAGCCAGCGGTCGCTCGAAGGGATGCACGGTACCGTCGAGGTGCCGCCGCACGAAGCGGGGTTCTGGGCGCAGTGGCGAGCATACGTTGGACCCGCCCTGCTGGTGAGTGTCGGGTACATGGACCCGGGCAACTGGGGAACCGATCTGGCGGCAGGCGCGCAATTCAAGTATGGCCTGCTGTGGGTGGTGGCCTTGGCCAGTCTCATGGCCATCTTTCTGCAGGTGAGTGCCGCTCGCCTGGGCGTGGTCACGGGGAAAGATCTGGCACAGTGCTGTCGCGATTGGTATCCACGGTGGACACGCTGGCCGAATTGGCTGCTGTGCGAGGTCGCCATCGGCGCCTGCGATTTAGCCGAGGTCCTCGGAAGCGCGGTTGCCCTGAACCTGATGTTCCATATCCCATTATTGTGGGCCGTCCTGATTACGGCGACGGACGTACTGCTATTACTGGCCTTGCAGCGCTTCGGGGTACGAACCGTCGAGGCGCTGGTGCTGCTGTTGGTCGCCACCATCGGCGTCTGCTATTTCATTGAGATTTTTGTCCTACCCCAGACGGCTCCCAGCTTCCGGGAAATGGGTCGTGCCCTTATCACGCCCGGCCTTCGCCAGGTGGGCATGGCTTATGTGGCAATTGGCATCATCGGCGCGACAGTCATGCCGCATAACCTCTACCTGCACTCGGCGCTGGTGCAAAGTCGCCAGATCAAGAAGGATGAACGTTCCATCCGCGGCGCTGTTCGCTTCAATACGCTCGACTCGACCATCGCACTGTCGATCGCGTTTTTTGTCAATGCCGCCATCATGGTCCTCGCGGCGATGGTGTTCTACGGCAAGGATAGCGTGACCGTCGCCGGTGGCCAGGTGGTCACATTCGGGAACGACGCCGATTGGATTCGCGTAGCGTACCTCACGCTTGCCCCGCTCCTGGGTACAGCCGCAGGCAGCATTCTATTCGCCGTTGGGCTGCTGGCCAGCGGGCAAAGCAGCACCATTACCGGGACCCTCGCGGGGCAGGTCGTGATGGAAGGATTTATGCACTGGAAGGTTTCGCCGTGGCTCCGGCGCCTGATTACGCGCGGGCTGGCCATCCTCCCGGCGGTCCTGATCATAGGGATTCGCGGCGACAGCAGTGTCAACGACTTGCTGACCCTGAGCCAGGTTGTGCTCGCCCTCCAATTGCCATTTGCGATGTTTCCGCTTCTGTGTTTCACCAGTTCCCGCAAGCGGATGGGCGTGTGGAAGAGCGGCTGGTTCCTGCTGATCACTGGATGGGGCAGTGCCATCGTGATTACCGCGATGGATATCTACGGTCTGCCTGAGTCGCTGAAGTCGGCTTGGCACGTCATCACCGGCGGATGAAGAAACTTTAGGGCACCACGGAGAACAGCTATGTACGACACCATTCTCTTGTCGTTGGATATTTCACCAACAGACCGGCCCATCATCGAACATGTCAAAAAGCTCGCCAGTATCATGCACAGCCGAGTCATTCTATTGCGCGTGGCCACTGGCGCCGCCGCGCAGTTTCACGGCAAGGAAGCGGCAGGCGAGGAGATCGCTGAAATACAAGCCTACCTGGATAAGGTCAAGGCGGAGTTCTCGGCCGCTGGTATCCCGGTTACGGCGGAACTCGGCTACGGAGAACCGGCGAGGGAAATCATCAAATGGGTCAACGAGAAGGGCTGCGATCTGTTGGCCATGGGCACCCACGGGCATAAACTGGTGGCCGATCTGGTCCTCGGCACAACCGCCAGCAGAGTCCAGCACAACGTCAGTATTCCCGTCCTGCTCCTGCGGGCTCGCTAAGCGACCGGAGAAGTTCGCGCGGACACCCGCGGCGACGCGGATGCCCGATGCTGGGGCCCGGCGCATCAGGCAGGGCGTGTTTCAGCATGTGGCGAGCCCGTGCCATGCCAGGCAGCTCGCCTCAACTCCCGCTTGGCGAACGAAAAAGAATCCAATCGATTTCCTTCGAGCGGCTCCACCATCGGCTGCCAAGTGATAGCGCGCGCTGAATGCCTCGTCAGCCGGATCGGGTGTGGTTGCCGGTCTGCTTTGGCGACATTTGCGCTTGGCCTCATAACGCCGCTGTTTTAGACTTGAGATTCCAAGCACAAGAAGGAGTTTCATCGTGGCGATTGAGTCTTCCGAAACAAAGCTGTGTCCGGCGATCAACCCCAAACTCTCCGCCGGAACCAGAGAAACCATCCAGGTCGACCAGAAGGTGCCATTTCTGAAAGGCATTCCGCTGAGCCTGCAGCATTTGTTTGCCATGTTCGGCGCGTCGGTCCTCGTTCCTATTCTTTTCAATCAAGCCGCGGGGACCACGGTGGTTGACCCTGCCCTCGTCCTGATGATGAACGGCATCGGCACCCTGATCTACACCTTCGTATGCCGGGGTCAGGCTCCTGCCTTTCTCGGCTCCAGCTTCGCTTTCATTGCGCCCACCATCACTTGCATCACTCTGGCTAAGACGCCTGGAGTAGGTTTTCAGCATGCGCTGGGCGGTTTTGTCGTCGCCGGTCTCATTTTCACTATCGTTTCGCTGATCATCCGTTTCGCCGGCCGCGAATGGCTTAACGTGGTCCTTCCGCCCGCAGCGATGGGGCCCATTGTGGCGTTGATCGGGCTGGAACTGGCGCCGGTGGCGACCGACATGGCTTTTCACAAAGGTACCGCTATCAGTGGCACGGCAACATTGATCTCACTTTTCACTTTACTGATGGTGGTTATCGGCTCGATGGTCTTCCGCGGATTCTTTTCCGCCATTCCCGTTCTGATCGGTGTTCTCGCGGGCTATGCTCTGGCGGTGGTGGTCAATATTTGGGTGCCCGGGACGGTTGATTTCAGTCCGCTACGCGGGGCCTCGGTCTTCGCCTTTCCCCACGTTGTTGTGCCTATCTTCGACTGGGCTTCCATCCTGATTATCATGCCAGCGGCCCTGGTGGTGATTTCCGAGCACATTGGACACCTCTTCGTCACCAGCAACATCGTGGGACGTGACCTGCTGAAAGTTCCGGGCCTCCACAATTCCCTGCTGGGCGATGGCCTTTCGACGATGCTTTCCGGCCTCGCCGGCTCCTGTCCGACCACCACTTACGGTGAAAATATGGGCGTAATGGCGCTCACCAGAGTCTATTCCGTGTGGGTATTGGGAGGGGCGGCCGTCATCTCGATCGTCATTGCCTTCTTCGGCCAGGTGAGCGGGGCCATCCGGACGATTCCTGTTCCCGTTATCGGCGGAATCAGCATGATGCTGTTCGGCGTAATCGCGGCATCCGGCTTGCGCATGCTGATCGAAGCAAAGGTCGACTATTCGAAGAGCAAGAATCTTCTCCTCTCGGCAATCATCCTGGTGGTCGGAATTTCCGGCGTCTCCGTGAAACTGGGCCAGACCCAGCTCCGAGGCATGGTTCTGGCCACCATCGTTGGCATGATTCTCAGCTTGTTCTTTTTCCTTCTGGACAAGGCGGGATGGACCGCGGAGGATTCTACGGTTCCCGTCGAAGGATAGATCGCGAACGCTTAGAGCTCCGACACTCACCTTGGCGCGATTTCCCTTGTCGCGCCATCGGTGAGCATCTCCCGCAATGAGCGGTTTGGTTAAGCCGACTTGCGACGCTGGGACGCAGGCTCGCCTTCCGCCTCCACCAGGGGCATGTTGACCAAGTGCTCGCTCAGAAACCAGACCTGCATTTCATTGCCCCGCAGAACCTGACTTACCACTAGGTCGTTCGTTCCGTCATCGCCTGCTCGCGAGGCGCGGCGCGCCAGTTCACGGCAGTCGCTAATGATGATCTGGTGGGCATCAAGCAAGCGTGAAAGTTGCACCGGAACTTCCTCGCGGCCACGTGGCGGGCGTGCGATTTGCGTGGTTTCCGCAACGTCGGCGGCCATTGCGAGACTGATTCCACCGAGCATTTGAATCCGTTCGGCAATGGCGTCCACCAGTTCCGCTTGTTCTTCGAAGTGCTTATCAAACAAGAGGTGGAGCTGGTAGAAAGTTGGCCCGGCCACTTGCCAGTGCGACTTCTTGTAGAGGTCGCGCATGGTAATCGTATCGGCGAGCAACTGATTCAGGCGTTCGGTCATTTCCAGACGCACGGATTCTTCCAGCTCGAGTGGCAGCATGTGGCTGACGGTTCCATAAGCCTGGATCTCGGGAGCGTTCTGATGAAGTCGTGGCTGGGCGTTGACTTTGCCTTGATTGCTCGAGAACTCTCTTTTCGTCATGAGGACTCCTTCTCGTATTTGCGGGTGGGGTGGAACCCTAAAAGGCTGTTGTTCGTGGCTATCTCGTTCGACTTTGTATCTGGCAAGATGCCGCGTTTTATTGCGCTGTTGCCTGAAAAATGCGCTTACTCCGGCCCGTGATAATCCCGAATTCGAGTGTTGGGTCGAACGAGTCAGCGAGAAAGGCCCAGGGAGTAGAACGTCTGCAGGAAGCGAAGCTGCCAACCGACAGGATGGAAAGCGTCGTGAAAGTGACAGTTGGTAGCGCTACCGGGAATCGAACCCGGGTTTGAAGATTGAGAATCTTCCGTCCTAACCCCTAGACGATAGCGCCGTTTACCAC
>Ga0181535_10003831_pt1 | contig 17207 bp, 22 predicted proteins | sample PEATcosm2014_Bin_44_FD_119774 | JGI IMG/M metagenome (GOLD analysis project Ga0181535, IMG submission 119774) | Peatland microbial communities from MTU Mesocosm Facility, Houghton, MI, USA - PEATcosm2014_Bin17_30_metaG | ecosystem: Environmental > Terrestrial > Soil > Wetlands > Peat | place... | reverse complement strand
TATCCTGACCGGGTGAGCAGCGGTTCGGGTCCGGCGGCGCGGCGGCGGTCAATCCATCGGGCCAACTGGGGCGGGCTGGGGCTGCTCGGGCTCGGGGTCGGGCTGTACCTGGCACTGCTCGGCGGCCTGCTCGGCGGGGTGGCGGCGGGGGCCGGCAACGCCCTGGCCTGGGCCGGGCTCGCGGTGATGGGGGTGGGGCTGGTCGGGCTCCTGGCGAGCGGCGGGTGGCGGGACGGAGCGGGGACCGCCCCACGGTGACAAAGCCGTGGCCCTCGGGCTGGCAGCCGGGGCGGCGATTACCCTTAAGCGGATCGGCTGATGTGACCGGAGGGTTGCGAGCGATGGCCAAGAGCAAGCGGGCGTCCCTGGGCCGGGTGGAGCCGCTGCGGTCCCTGCCCATTCGGATCGAGGACATCCCGGTCATGACCCTGACCGGGAAGGGCAAGAAGCTGCGGCGCTGGGTGTGCCTGGAGCGGCGCGAGATCATCGGGGAGCGGGTGGTGCGCCTCGACCTGGGCAAGGCGGGTGGGGGGTCGCGGGTCTACCGGCTGGCCCAGTACGGGCGGGTGCTGGCCCGCTCCAGGCGGCGGGAGGGCGTCCGGCTCGACCGGGTGGCCATGGCCGAGGCGCGGGCCGAACTGGGGCGCAGGCCGGCCGTGCGGCCGCGCCTGAGTGCCGCCGAGCGGGCGGTGCTGGCGGGCGGGCCGGAGCGCTATCCACCCGCCGGCTGACCCGCACCGGTCAGCCGAGACGGCCCACGGCGACCGCCAGGCTGACCATGAAGCCGATTGCCCCGGAGATCGGCGCGCAACCAGGCGGCGGGATGGTGACCCCAGCGGCGGAGGGGTGGGGGAAGGGTGGTGGACACGGGCATCCTCCTGGAGAAGCAGCGCGGCGAGCGGCAGGAGCAGAGCAGGCGCGTTCGCGCAGGAGGGGGGTTTTGCCCTGAATGGGGGGTGGCCGGTGCGGTGGGTCTACCGCATTTGGGTGGGTGACTGGACGGTCCGGGGCTCCGTACGGTACCGTACCTCCCAGCAGTCGTCGACCGGTCCGCTTGCCGGTCGACCGAGCCGCTCCGGGGGGAGGGACGCCACCGATCGCCGGTGGCGCGCCCCCGGGCGACCCACCCTCCCCGTCAACGCCGGCGGACCCGGCTCGTATGATCGGACCATGAACCAGAGCGGCCCCGCCCCCGCCCCGACCGGCGACTTCGCCGACCGGATGCTCGCCCACCACATGGGCGTGCCCCTTCCCTCCCAGCACGTCTGCGGGTCGGAGTGCTGCCACCCCTGGCACGTCGAGTACTGCGTCACACCCACGCCCATCCGGCATCCCCTCGACACCGTCAACTTCAACTGGGTGCTGGAGGGGGACGGCGACGCCAAGGTGCGCCTGGCCGGCCCCACCGATCAGCTTCCCGACGACATCGCCGGCGCCTACCGTCAGATGGCGGAGATGGCCATGCTGGCGGGGGTCGAGCCGCCGACCAGCCCGGTCATGGTCCGGCTCACCTACTACGCCACCCGGCCGTAGGGGGCGGACGCCCGCCGGCTTCCCCGGAGTGTGGTGAGACGGTAACAGGCTGCCCCCCGGGAGCGCCGGCCCCGTAGGCTGGTCGGCATGGAGCCCATTCCAGCGCCCCTGTGGTGGCCGGCCATCTCGGGGACCCCGGCCCGTGACCTGCCTGGCGAGGAGGGGGTCGAGGCGGCCGGCACCGCGACGCGGTCAATCAGTGGGTTTGGGTTCAGCGACGATGATGACGCCGCCTGGCTCGATGAGGTCGTTGCGCAGCGGCGAGGGCAACCCCGGGCCGAGCCGGCGCCGGCGGGTGCACCCGGATGGCGGCGGCGGGCCCTCAGCGCCGGCGGCGGGGCGCTGCTCCTGCTCGGCGGGGTGGGCGCGGTGGGGCTCGGGATCGGCCTGGTGCTGGCGATCCTCCTCGGCCCCCTGGTCGGGCTCGTCTTCGCCGTCTACGACCTGGCCAGGGGCGGCGATCACCGGGTGCTCGACGTCAGCCTGCTCCTCCTCTGCGTTGTCGTCGCGGTCGCGCTCAGCCGGCCCGGGGGCTGGCGCCGGGCGGGCCGGGCGACCGGCGAGGTGGGTCGGGCCGGCCCTCGGCGGTAGGCCGCGGTGCGCCGGTTGCGGGCCCGCCGCCCACACCGTCCGATGCCCTGGGGGCGCAGTCCGTGGGGACGATCAGTCGGGGCGACCGCGGGGCGTCCGGGGAATGCCGCGGCGACCTGAAAGAATGAGCGGGTGACCACCTCCACCGGCCTGGACGCCCTGGTGCGGCGCGCGCGGCGGCGCATCCCCAAGACCACCACGCTCAGCTACGTGGCCTACGACGACTGCCTCTCGGTGGAGCAGATCCGCGACCTCCTGGAGGGGGACGAGGACGCCGAGAACAAGATCTACGACTGCTTCGAGGAGAGCCGGGAGGCGGGCATCGAGCACTACCTCGAGGAGGCCATCCCCGACCCGGAGGAGCGGGCCCGCCTGGAGGCGAGCGTCGACCATTACGAGGAGCTGCGCGACCTGCTCTACGATCGCGACGACAGCGACCCGCTCAAGGAGCTCATCAAGCACACCGGGTCCCGGCTGTTTCGCTACGAACTCGGTTACACCCTGGAGCTCGGCTACGACCCCTCAGCGGCCGAGATCGCCCGGGCCACCCGGGCCATGGCTCAAGCGGCGGGCATCGACTCTGCGAGCAACGCCAAGGCGCTCGAAGAGCTGGCGGTCAATGCTCACGATGGAGAGCTCTGCGTCATCTGGTACGGCCCGGTGAGGGAGGTGCTCGACCTGGCACTCGGCTCGCGCCACCAGGACCGGTGGCACGAGGTGGTCTGGACCACACCCCACCTGCTCGTCCTCGACGCCGGCTCGGGGGCGGGACATGACGTCGACGTCACCGGGAGCGTGGTCCGCCACTTCGAGCCCGACCACTGTCACGTGGATGCCAAGGGCGGGGCGGCGGGCTACTCCTGGACCGAGGTGTGCGGCCCCTTCGAGCCGGCCTACGCCTGCCCGCTCATCACCCGGGAACTGGCTCGCCTGGACCGACCCGCTCCGTCCGATGGGCCGCGTCGCCGGCGTCGCCCGGATCCATCCCTGGGACTCTGAGGCGGTCAGCCCGGGGAGAGACAGGCGGTCAGAGCCAGCCGCTCGCCGCGAAGCGGGGCGGGGTGAGGCCCAGGCCCATGCTCAGCCGGGTGAGCAGGTAGGGCTCCAGGACCAGGGCGAGCGGGGGTGCCAGGGGCTCGCGGCTCATCTCGACGAAGAGCTCGCTGATGAGGAGGAGCAGCGGGTTGCTGCTCTCCGGCCGGAACCGCGGCCGGGCCACGTAGAGGGTGGCGCGATGGCCGTAGAGGCTCTGGGCGACGCGACGGTCGATGACCAGCCCGTCCAGGCTGGGGAAGGCCGCCAGCACGCAGCGCACGTCCCGGAGCACCTCGGCGGGTTCGTCGGCCGGACAGCGCAGCACCGCGGCGGCGGCGGCGGCCGCCTCGCGGGTGACCGGGTCGGTGACCGAGAGGAGGCTCAAGGTGGCGGTGAAATTGGTCTCGGCGTTGCGCTCCTGCATGGGCAGGGTGCCGTGGCGGTTGGCGTAGTCGCGCAGCTCGGAGAGCCAACCCTCCATGACCCCGACGTCCGCCTGGGTGGCGTGGGCGGCGAGGAGGAGGGGGGCGAGCAGGTGGGCGGAGCGGCGCAACCGCTCGACGTGCTCGACACCCATGCCGGGGAGCCCGCCCGCCATCCAGAGGGCCAGTCTCCAGGCCTCGGCCCAGGGGGTCACCAGCTCGGGTGGGAGAAGGGCCAGGGGATCCACGCTGAACGGGGAGGCATGGACGTGGGCAAAGCGGTGGCCCGGATCGTGGAGACGCGGCCCCGTCTCACCGTGCCGACGCCGGCTGGCCAGGGTGTGGTGGAGCAGGTGGGGGTCGCCGACCGAGACGACGGCGGTGCCCTCCCAGCCGCGCAGCTGCTTGGCCGCGCTCGGGTCGGTGCTGGCGAGCAGCAACACCTGGGGGTGCACCGGTGGGCCGGGCTCCTGGGGGGCCGGAGAGAGATGGCGCGATGGCCAGAGCTGCATGGGCTGATTGTGGCCGGAGCCGGGGCCGTTCACAACGGCTCAGAGCGAGGTCAGTCGCCGGTTGCGGAGCAGGGGCTCGAGGCGCTGGCGGGCACGCACGGTGGCGGCGCGGGTGAGCTCGCGCAGCGCTCCGGTCAGGGCCACCAGGTCGGGGCCGGAGGCGAACTGGATCTGGCGTTCCAGGCTGAGCACCTGGGGGTCGGTGGCGACGTCGGTGGCCGCCGCCGCGGCGAGCCGACGGGCGGGGGCCAGACAGCGCCAGGCGGCCCGGGAGCGCAGCCAGAAGACGGCGGGGGCCGGGCGGAGGGAGCGGGCACCGGGACCGGCGGCCGTCAGGCCGCGCCGGGCCACCATCCGCCAGCCGTCGGCACGGATCGCCGGGGGGTCGCGGCGGCGGTCCAACTCGTCGGGACGAGGGAAGGAGAGGAGCGGGGAGGGGGACTTGATCAGCACCGCCGCCCGGTCGCTCAGCAGGCCGCAGAGGAGATTCTCGCCGCTGTCTTCTCCGCTCAGGGTGAGCACCAGGGCCAGGTCGCCGAGGTCGACGCACTGACCGCCCCATCGCTCCAGGCAGGGAACGGTGGCCAGGTGGCTCAGCCCGAAGCCGGAGGGCTCGGCGGGGATCGGGGCGGGGAGGGGATCGAAGCCAGAGGCCATGGCGGACCTGGTCAGGCTAGTCGCTCTGAATGACGAGCAGCCGAGCCGCCTCGAAGTCGGACCACGCCCGTTGGGTCTCTCGCATGCGCTCGGCGCGAAGCGGCCCGAGCCGGTCTTGGAGGGCGGCCAGGTGAGGGCGCATCGCGGCCCGGAAGGTGCTCCAGATCTCGTCCTCCTGGCGCTGACGGTCACCCTTGACGGCGGCCAGGGCCAGGTCGCGTCGCTCCCGCTCGGGGGCGCTCTCCGCGTAGGTCCGCGCCTCCTCGCGGTCGCAGCCCCGGAAGTAGCCGATGAAGGCGGCCCCGGTCTGCTCGATGCGCCGCTGCCAGGCCTGGTCGATGAGGCTGCGCTGGTGCTCGTCCACGAGCCCACGGTAGCATCGGCCGTCCGAGCAGCCTAGGCGGTCGGGGGCCGGGGAGTGGCGTCCGGGGGGACGGTGAGCGGCGGCGACGGGGATTGCGTTTGCCGTGATCGGGCCGTACCGATGAAGGGTACGGACGCCGGCTGCTGCGACGTGGTCGCGGCGGCGTTGGCGCAGCGGCCTGGTCTGTCTGGCCCGGCCGGGCCGCGCTGTCGGTGCCCTGGGGACGCAGTCCGTGGGGACGAAGGGTTGCTCGGCGGCGGCTCCGGTGGGCCTTGACAAGGCGATCCGCAAGCCGCCTTGAGAGAGAGTGTGGACCGGGCCGCGATCGTCATCCTGGTGGAGGCTCTGCGAGCCGCGGAGGCGGAGGCGGAGGCGGGGTCGGGCGCCGCGGGCCGGGTGGCGCTGCGGGCGGTCGCCGCCCACCTGCTGGACCGCTTCGGCGGGCCCGGGGTGGGGCCGCTTCAGGACTGGCTGGAGCAGGCGCGCCGGGAGCTTCCGAGCTGAGGGGATGACGCGTACGGTCTGTTCATGGCCGCCGATCAGTTGCTCCTCGAACTCGACACCGCGAGCCCGTGGTGCCAGCGGTGGCGGGACCGGGAGCACTCGTGGAGACACCGGGCGGAGGGAGGCTTTCGCAGCGAGCGCTACCGGGTGGAGAGGGTCTCGCCGGCGCTGGCCCGCGACTTCTGCGTGCAGCACCACTACGCCGGTCAGCCGGGACCGATCCGGCTCAGCTACGGGCTCATCGACCAGGAGCAGCCGGGTGAGGGCGCGGGGCTCCTGGTCGGGGTGGCGGTGCTCACCGTGCCGATGCAGGAGGCGGTGGTCACGGGGGTCTTCCCGGGCCTCGAGCCGCTCCGGGAATCGCTCGAACTGGGCCGCTTCGTGCTCCTGGACGAGGTCCCCGGCAACGCCGAGACCTGGTTCTTGGCTCGGGGATTTCGGATCGCCGCCGAGGAGGACGGGATCCGGGGGGTGGTCAGCTTCGCCGACCCGGTGCCGCGCAAGAGCCGGCTCACCGGGCTGGTCACCTTCAAAGGCCACCGCGGGGTCATCTACTGCGCCGCCAACGCCACCTACACCGGCCGGGGCACCCCGCGCAGCCTGACCCTGCTCCCGGATGGGACCTCGCTCAACGCGCGCAGCCTCCAGAAGGTCCGGGCCGGCGAGGACCGGGCGGACGCGGTGGTGCGACGGCTGGTTGGGCTCGGGGCCACCATCCCCACTCCCCACGAGGAGATGGGGAGCTGGTTGCGCGAGGCGCTCGACCAGGTGGGCGCCTACCGGGCCCGGCATCGGGGCTGCCATCGCTACGTGTTCCGGCTGGGGGCCACCCGCCGGGAGCGGGAGGCGGTCCGGATCGCGCTGCCCCCGCTCGGCTACCCGCAGCAGTTGGACGAGGCGGCGTGAGCGGTCCTGATGGTGCGGCACTGATGGCCTTGGGTCGCTCATGATGGCCGAACGGCCATGATCTCCGAACTCGAGTGGGATGTGCAGCACGAGCTCATCGGCAGCGAGGGACGCCGGTGGCTGAGACCGAGCCGGGCCGAGCTGGCCGCGGGTACCATTCGATGGGCGCGCCACTGGGCGGGCCGGGCACTTCCCTTCGGAGACGTGCTGTGGACGCTCTGGGAGGAGATCGGCGAGGCTCAGGTCGCCACGACGGTCGCTCTCGGGGTCGTGTGGCAGGCCTGGCAGAGCCCCGGGGTGCTGGTCACCGCGGAGGGCGGCGAGTGGGTCGTGCTGCTGCGGCCGGGAGAGCTCGAGGAGTGGGAGGTGGCCGGCGAGATGCGGCAGCGGAGCATCCGGCGGCGGCTCACCCAGCGCGGATGGGGGCTGGAGGGGGCGAAACGGGCGACGGGACGGGACCAGCCCTACGTCGTCGGGCAGGCGCGTCAGCAACTCCAGATGCTCCAGCGCATGGCGGACGAGGTTCTGCTGGCCGAGGGGGGTGCGGAGCTCGTCGCGGCGGTCGACCGGGCGGCCGGGGCAGTGGTCGGACGGGAGCAGGCCGGACAGGCTCCGGGCGGGCTGCTGATCGCCTATCAGGCCGCGACCCGGCGCCTGGCCGCGGCGCGCCACCGGGTGGCGGTGACGCTGCCCCCACCGCACCTGCTCTTCCGGGGAGCGCCCGAGTGCCCGCCCCACGGCGGGGGCTGGGAGCCGCCGTGGATCTTCCGGCGCGACGACCTGGGGGCCCTCCGCCTGCGCAACGACCAGGTGGCGGCCGGGACGCTCCCCAAGGTCCGCGATGGTGATCGAGTCGGGGCCGCGGCGGCCCTGTTGGCGGCGCAGCACGTGGGGCAGCACCGCTTCATGGGGGAGCTCAAGCTGACCGCAGGGTCGCCGCGGGTGGAGACTTTGCTGGGGCGCTGTGTGCGCGACGGCACGGCGGTGCGCAGCCTCTTCCGTGCGAGCCACGGTTATCTCTACACGTTCTGCGTCGCGGGCGAGGGGCAGGCGGCGGCGGGGGCGCGCCAGCTCGATTTCATCTATGAGAAGTGGGGGCTCGATGACCTGTGGGCGGCGGTCACCCGGGCGGCCGGCCGTGATCCGGAGAGCGTGCAACTGGGTCGCTGTGCCGACCTGGCGCGGAGGATGCCCGAGCTTCGCCGCCGGTACCCCCGGTGGGCCGTGCTCGCCCTGGATCGGAGCGTGGGGCAGGGTTTCGCTGAGATCGGTGGGGCGGAGGAGCGGCTCATGGCACCCGACTGGTCGCGGCGCCGGCCAACGGTGATGGAGCGCAAGCGGTTCCGGGCCGTCCGCGACTACGTCGATGCGGTGATGGCCTGCGCGGTGACGCTCGGGCCCCAACTGAAGGGGGACGGCCGGGAGTTGCGCCGTCGCCTGGTCACGCCGGGGGTCGGCTGTCAGCCGACCTTGATCCAGGTGGTCGCGGACGAGTACCGGGGTCGGGTCGTCGAGGGCGTGCCCCAGGCGGAGCAGGTGACGATGCAGGTGGAGACGGGGCTGGAGCTCGCCGTCGCGGGTGGGTACCGACCGCACCTGGCGGAGGTGCCCTTCGGCGGCTGGCAGGCATTGGAGGCCGGCGCCGCGCGGGGCCCCTTCTACGTCGCCACGCCGGAGGCGGTCGGCGGGGACGGAGTGGCCCTGCTCTGGGCGGAGGTGCCGGTCGAGGGTCTCGGCGGCATCGACGTGGTCGCCCCCTGGCCGGTCGGTCCCGACTGCTGCGCGCCGTGGCTCGGCGTGGCCGGGGCCCGGCGGCTCCGCTGGCTGCACCGGGTGGACCCGGTGGCCCTGCCGGGCCTGCCGCGGATGATGTCGGCCTTTCCCGCGACCGAGGTGACGGGCTGGGTCGAGGTCGAACCCCTGGGGCTGCTGCTGGTACCGGATACTCAGCGCCATGCGCCCGGGTTTCGCGGCCGCCCGACCTGGTGCCTGCTGCTCGGGGTGGGCCAGCGCGGCCTGGCCTGGGATGTCTGGCGCGGGGGCAGATTCGTCGACTGGCTGGGTCTGCCCCGCCAGGCGGGGCCGGTCGGGGCTCACCGGCTGGCCGGCGAGTCCCAACTGCGGGGCGGCCTCTCCGCCGATGAGCGCCAGGCGGTGGACGTCGCCCTCCCACTGCTCAGCCGCGGGGTGCTGGGGCGGGTCGCCCGGCTCTGAGGGGCGGACCGGCTTCGGCGGCGCTCAGAGGTGGGCGGTCGGGGAGGCGGCCAGGGTGAAGAGGCGGGTCCGGGCGCGACGGGCCAGCCGACGCTGCTCCAGGCTCCAGGCCTCCTGGGTGGGCTCGCTGAGGGGGCCGGTCAGGGCGGCGGGCGGGCGGCCCGGGTTCTCCTCCTCGGCCACCGCGTAGATGTCCAGGGCCCGGCGCAGCACCCGCCTCACGGCGGGGTGGAGGTGGCGCGGAAAACAGCCGGTGGTGGGGGTGTCCCAGGTCGGGATGGTGTGCCAGATTACCTCCGCGGTCAGCCCGCGGCCTCGGAACCAGGTGATGGCCCGGGCCCGGCGGCGACCGCGGCTCAGCTCGGGGCCATCACCGTCGGCGGTGAAGCAGATGACCACCTGATCGGCGCAGACCATGAGACGACCGATGCTGTCGGTGTCCTGGAGGTGGCGGAAGCGGCGGAGCAGGGTGGCCTGGCTGTCGCAGCGCTCGCTGAGCCGGCCCAGGATCTCCTCGGCGGGGATGACCCGGCCGCGCCAGGCCTCGAGCACGCTCTTCATGGTCGGGAGGTGGCACTCGACCGAGACCATGGGCTCAGCGTAGCCGGTGCGAGGCGAGCACCCCAGCGGGGGCGGGCGGCACCACCCCGGGGGTCGGGGCGCGCCGGGAGAACCCGTTGGCGAACAGGTATGCTCGGGACATGGCTCTGATGCTCACCCCGGCTCAACGGGCGCGGCTCATCGCGTCCCTGTGGACGCGCAGCAACCTGGCGGAGGGCGATGCCAACCGGCTGAGCTGGCGCGAGGCGGAGGGCTGGGCGGTGAGTGACGACGGCGACACCCGCTACGGCCTGCGCCGGGAGCCCGGCGACGCGGAGGGTGGTGCCGCCTATGCGATCCAGGTGCGCCGGGCGGGAACGCTCATCGTCAACGAGTCGTTCCCGGCCAGTCACGTGCTGGCCAGGGACACGACCGAGGTCACGTCCGCACTCATTCACCTGGCCGGTGCCGGGCGCCGGGCCGCCGCCGCCGGGGCGCTCGCCCGGGTGATCGGCGAGCAACTGGCCTGGAGCGTGGACGGGGTGGCGAGCTCTGGAAGCCTCTCCCGGGCGCAGCGCGTGGCCCTGCTCCGGACCCTTCGGGAGCGCACGCTGCGCCCCGCCGGGGACGGTGGGCGGCTGGTCTGGAACCCGGACCAGGGATGGTTGATGAGCGGTCGCCCCGAGTTCTGCTTTGGCATCTACGCCGAGCCGGGGGGCGGCGAGTGGGGTCCCAGCTACACCGTGCGGATCTGGCAGGACGGCCAGCGGGTGGTCGAGGACACGGTGCCGGTCGCCCTGGTCGGCCCGAGCGCTCGGGTGGGCCGGCTGGCCAAGGCATTGGTCCGGGCCGCCCGCCTGCCTGAGGTGCAGCGCGCCGAGCGGGTGGTGGAGGCAAGCCTCGGCCGCTGAGGCGCGGGGCGGGGCGGATGGGCTCTCCTGAATGAGGCGAGCTCGGCTGGGTTGCAGCGGTTGGGGGATGGTCGCAGGCGTCGATAGAGTGGGGGCGTGCGTGACCCCGAGATCTGCTGGAGGCCCGGCACCACTGAGCGCAGCCTGCTGGTCTGGTGCCTGCGGCGCTGGGCCGCACGGTGCGTGACCGGACGCACCCTGCTGGTCAGCCTGGCCGCCCGGACCGAGAACTTCGAGGCGGTCGCGGGGGTGCCGGAGCTGCTCATCCGCGAGGAGATGGTCCGGCTGGTGGCGGGCGGGGGCTCGTCCTGTCTCAGCTTCCCGGTCGCCGCGGAGCTGGGGTGGACGTCTCCTGGGCGCCGGCCGCGACTGCGGCCCGAGGCGATCACCGGGGTGACGGCCCGAGGGGTCGCCTGGCTAGAGGAGCGGGGCATCCCTCCGATGTCCAGCGAGGCGGTCGCCGGCGCCGACTTCTCGGTCTGGGCCGGTGAGCACCGAGCCGAGGTCAGCCGGTGGCACCGGGAGGCGCGCGACCTGGGCCGCTCGGCGCGCCAGGCCTCCTTCGCGGATCCGGTGGTGCAGCGGCTGAACGGGCGGGTGGTCGACCTGCTCACAGCGGAGTTCCAGGTCGAGCAGCACGACGAGCTGGTGCGGGCGCGGCGGGCGGTGGAGCGCCGGCGCCGCCCCGAGGAGCGACGGGCACGCCGCCAACTCGGCTTGCTGGTCGGCAACGACCGCCTCATGGGGCTGTAGCGACACCAGCAAACCCCCTTAACACGAGAACGCCCCCTGCCCCTTGCGGGACCTGGGACGTCTCGTACGGGAGGCGGCGCCGACCTGTGACCCGTCGGCTCGGCCCTCGTCCGGGGCTGACGGGTCACCGCCAGTTCCCGGGCCGCCCGGCCCCCGGTTACCCGGTGGTCGGACCCGCATGCGGGACGATAGCCTGCCCCGGGCATCCTGTCAATGGGTTGGCGCACATTGGTCGGTCACGATGTGGTGACGGACACTTCGGGCGGGCGCTGGGGAGCTGCTCGTGGCACTGCTAGGGTGGGTTCGTGAAGCTCCCGGTTCGCGAGGTGGTCATGCCCTTCTCCAGCGCCGTGGTGGCAGCGCGGCTGCAGGGGTTCCTCGAGCAGGATCGGCAGGGGGAATTGGAGTACAACCGGGGCGCGGCCCTGACCAGGGTTCACCGGGACCAGACGGGCGGAGTGGTCGAGACCACCTGGGAGCGGACGATTCGCTACTCAGTCCGGGCGGGCGGGGAGCGGGAGTGCACGGTCCTCATCGAGGGCGAGGCCCACGGGTTACTCGCCGTCCTGCGTCCGGTGGTGCTGCCCGGCGACGCCCAGCTGCGCGGCTGGGCCGACCGCTTCTTCGACTACGTCGCCTTCTCGCTCTGGGGGGTCCGGCCGATCGCCGACGAATCCCGCCAGGCTCCTCCGGGGGCGGCCCCGATCGGTCGCGCCGGGGAGGTGCGCCGGGCTCCTGCCATTCGAGAACCGGGGGCGACCCGAACGGCGCGCGGCGGCCGGCCGGCCCTCTACGTCATCCGGGGGGCGCTCAGCGCCGACGGGGTCGACGGCCCGGGCAGCCTGGCCCGGTAGACCGTCCGTCGGCTGGGGCGGTGCCCGGAGGGCGCAGTCCGTGGGGACGAGCGCGGGGCCGTGGTGCCGATCCGGGGAAGGGTACCGGGAGAGCCGCTGAGGCGGTCGAGGTCTGGCAGGGCTGGCGCACGCCCCCAGGTGGTGACGGGGTCGAGGTTGGCCAGGCCGGGCCGGTTACCCCAGGTCGCGCTCCGGTGCGCTGACGACGCCGGCCACCCTCAGGGTCCCGTCCCGATCCGTGAACCAGCGCTGGCCGCGGAGCGCGCAGGGCGCGCCCCGGCGGTTGACGACGAAGAGGAGATGGGGGTTGCGGACGTTACGAAACAGCGAGTAGACGACGCCACGGGTGCCGTGGAGGCGGTAGGCGAGGTGACCGGCCGGGGTGGCCATGCGCTCGACCCGCAGGCCGAGGAAGAGCTCGGGAGCGACGGGCTCGACGGTCATGGGGCAAGCGTAGCCGGTGGTGGCCCGGTTCGCCCGCCCGGGGCGAGGGCGTCCGATCCGGCTGGCCGTGATCCACCCGGCGGTCGCGGGCCCGTGACGCGGGGCAGCTGGCGAGGGGGCGTGGGATAGGCTCGGTGGGGTTGCCGACGTTGGAACCGTCTGGAGGAGGGCGAGGCCGATGAGCGGGACTGCGGGCAGGGGGTGGCGGGCGTGGCCGGTCGCCGGCCTGGCTCTCCTCCTGGCGGTCACGGTCAGTGGCTCGCCTCCGTCGGGGAGCCCCGGCCCCGGTCGGACGCTGCTGGCTCGCGCGGTGCAGTCACCCTCGCCCACGCTCAGGGTCACCCAGTCCGGGCCGGAGGTGGTCGTGCCGTCAGCCACCACCCAGCAGCCGACGGCCAGCCCCTTCCCCACCCCCACGCCCCGCCCCACGCCGCGGCCGCAGGTGGCGGCGGGAGCGGCGTGCGGCGCCGCTGCCGCCCATCTCATCGATGTGGACCTCAGCAGCCAGGAGCTGGTCGCGGAGGCAGCCGGCCAGGTGGTGCTCTCCACCCCGATCACCTCGGGGAGACCGGGGATGCGCACGCCCACCGGGTGCTTCTCGATCTACCGCAAACTCACCAACACCGTCTTCATCAGCCCGTGGCCGCCGGGCAGCCCCGACTACTACCCACCCCTGCAGGTCGCCTACGCCATGGAGTTCCGGTCGGGCGGCTTCTACCTGCACACCGATCCCAACGAGCCGGACAGCGCCTTCGGCCCCGGCTCCGAGAACGGGCCCGACGCGAGCCACGGCTGCGTCCACGTCCCCCTCGAGGTGATGAGCCAACTCTTCCCCTGGGCGCCCTACGGGACGGTGGTGCACATCCACTATTGAGGGACCTGCTCGCGATGCCCGGGGGACGATGTCCATGGGGACGGGGGTTGCGTCCGGCCCGTCCGGCCACTCTCGATTGCGCCCAGCACGGCGGGCTCACGTCGATCAGCCCGGTCCCCTTCGTCGGCGCGGCGGCGATCTGCGGGAACGGGGACTGGGCGCGCCTGCAGGGCTGATCTCTCTCGGTGCCGGGTCCGTCAGAGCCCTCGCGACACCTGGGTGCGCCGGCGGAGGCGCAGCGGGGCGAGCGGGGCCACGGCGAGCCCACACCGGGTGGCGAGCTCCGACATGGCGAGGATCTGCTCTCGATTCCAGGTCATGGCCAGCAGGTACTTCTCCAGGCCGTCGGTGCGGGGGGTCTCCCGGTCGGCGCACATGCCCAGCCCCGCGTAGAAGCCGACGGCCTGGAGCTCGGCGTCGAGACGGACGGCGGCGCGCGGGGTGCGGGCGGCCACGCTCGCCAAGGCGGCCATCAGCGCGGTGCCGGTGCCGGGACGCTTCTGACTGCTGGCCAGGTCGATGACCCGGTAGACCGAGCCGGTAGCAGGGTCGCCGTTGGCCAGCATCGCCCCCACCACCCGGTCCCCGGGGAGGTAGGCGATCAGACCGAACTCGTCATCGCCGTAGCGCAGCCGCTCGGGGATGGTGACGAGCTCGGCGAGGATGGCCCGGGTGCGCCGGGCGTGGCGGCCCCGGCCGGAGGCGAGCAGGTGGCTCAGGTCATCGCCCACGCCGGGGTAGACGGCCCGCACCCGGCCGCGGTGGGCGCAATAGTCGGCGAGACGCTCCGCCATGTTCATGGGGCCAGTCTATCCGGCCTCCCGACGCCTCTCCGGAGCGGTGGCCCGGGGCCTGGGGCATGGCTCGGGGCGTGGCTACACTGACCAGAGAGGCCGTCCAGGGACCGGGGAGACTGCCATGACCGAGGTCAGCGACAGGATGCGGGCGGGGCGTTCGCACCGGGCTCCGGTTGCCAGCGCAGGGGTGCTGATCGAGGTTGCCTGCATCGAGGGGGTGGCCTGGGAGTGGGGCCACCCCCTCGATGCACGTGACCCACCAGACGGTGCCGGTCGTGGTGTGGGACTGGAGGGGTTTCAGGGAGGCTCCCATCGGCTACATGCAGGAGATGCTGTCCCGGGTCACTCAGCTCCCGCTGGCGGCCCAACAGCGGCTCCTGGCCCATCTGGAGAAGGTCGTGGCAGGGGCCCCCGGGGAGGTGGTGCTCGCCTCGGAGACGCAGCTTGCAGCCGAGCGGGGGCTGGCCCGGCTGCGGCGGGCGGTTCGCCGCCAGGAGATGAGGGAGCCCGCGGCCGGCGAGATCGGGTTGTAGGCTCCCCGGGGTTGGAGACCGGGGCGCGTCGCAGGTCGATGACGAGGGTGGTGTGGTCATGCTGGGGGTGGGAGGCTTGGGTGCGCGGCCCCCGGCCGCGTGGCGCACGGGAGGAGAACCAGGTATGACCCACGGAGGCCATCGGTGGCGCTGGCTGGTGGCGGGCATCGGGGTGCTCGTCATGGCGGGTGTCCTGTTTCTCATCGCCGCCTACATCTCGCCGTCCGTGCCCACGAGTGGGCAGGTCGCGAGCCAGGCCAACCGCGCCTGCTCCCCTGACGGGGGCGTGCAGCAGGTGCTGGCCACCAGCACTCTCAACGGGTACGTCGTGGTTTGTAGGGATGGGCTCAGTCGTTCGATGGCGGGGTGAGGGCGAGGGGCGCCGTCGGCGTGGACGGGGCCATTCGAGGGTTCGCCGGGTGACCCGGGCGGGGCCGACCGGTTCGCGGCGCGGGGGCGCCGCCGGGGTGGAGAGAGTACTCAGATGGCACCTCCGACCGAGGCGGACGTACCAGGAGCGCTGGCAGCGTCGGGTCCGCGGCGGGCTCCAGACGCTCCGCCGGGCGGGGATGGCCGACGCGGTCGGGCACGGGGTGTGGGCCAGTCACGGCAGCAGCCAACAGCCCACCTCGGCGCTGCTCGTCCTGCCCCCCCACGACCCGGGGCGGATGGAGCTCGTGCTCGGGGGGACCACCGAGGACGTCGAGCCCGGCGGTTACGATCTTGTCGGCGGGTAGGCCCCGCGGCCCTGCTGGGGTGAGGGGATTGCCGGTGGGCGACATCGACATCGATTGGTGGATTCCCCAGCGGCCGGGCGACCCCGAGGGGCCGGCCGCGCCTGTGATCGACCTTGTCGCCCACGTGTCGGCGACCGGTCGGCTCCGGCAGCCGCTGCGCCTCGGCTACTCCCGCGGCTACCTCGCCGTCTCCGGGGCGCGCGTCGACCTCGGGCGTCGCGGTGCCCTGCCCGCCCTGGCGGCGGTGAGGCCGACGGAAGCGGCTCGCCTGCGCGAGTTGCGTCGTCTCCGGACCTGGATGCGGGGGGCGCGGATTGTCGTCCTCGATCGGGTCGAGTGCCGGTCCGGTGAGGTCTCTGCCCAGGCGGTCCTTCGCCTGCTGCGGCAGGGTGCTCCGCTCATCGACCAGGTGAGCGACCTGGTCGTGCTGGGACCGGAGGTCGTCTCGCTCATGGCGGGTCTCCGCGTCCGCCTGGACGGGTTCACGCGGGACAGCCTGGGGGACGGCTGGATCTGGACCTCGGCCTTCGGTGGAGACACGGGCCGGATGGTCGCCCGGCCAGGCCGGGCCAAGGTCCATCGGGGCGGAGACCATCTTCCGGTGCCGGGAACGGGGAGCGCGGTGCGTCTCCACGGGAGCCTGACATGGCCTCCGGCGAGCGGGGTCCCGGCCCGCGACGAGGTGCGCTGGTGGTCCGGTGACGTCGTCGCGGTGGATAAGGGGGGGCGGCGGCGGAGCCTGGGCGGTTGGAATGGGCAGAGCGTCACGGTGGGTTCCTGGTCTGCGGAGTACGCTGACGACGAGACCGCTGACTTCGGCGCCGCCGTCCAAGCGGTGATGGGCGGTGACGACCATCCCCGTGGCTGGGACGGTGGCCCCGGCGGCGACTGGCTCGAACCCGAGCACATCTTCTACCTGGACCGGGTGGTCCTCAAGCCCGGCGCTCGGGGTCGAGGTTTCGGCGCTGTGGCTGCCTACGCGGCGGTCAGCGTGGTGGGGACCCGCCCCACCTGCTGCGTGCTGCTCCCGATGCCGCTCACCACGCGGGACAGTGCCGAGGGGGGCGCTAGGAGGCTGAGCAGGCGAGCCAGGGAGAGCGGGAGGCGCGCCCTGCACGCCTACTGGCGACGGCTCGGTTTCCGGCCCGTGCCGGGGCGGGGTCGGTACCTTCACTGGGATTCGATTGACTGGCCGCTGCCGGTGCCGCCTCCGCCCCGGGTGGTGGGTCTGGAGACAGGGCTCGCCACGGCCGGTTCGGCGGGCTGAGGAGCGTGCCGCTCTCTTGGTTGGTCGGCTTCACTGGTGGGGACGCCGCAACTGCGGGTGGGGATGCCCGGCGTCGTCGTCTGCGTCGATCTGCGCCGGCTCAGCCGGATGGCGGGACGCTCGGCCGCCGAGGTCCAGGGGCGGGGCGCCGTCGATGGAACCCTGGTGCGCCGGTACGCCGGACGCCTCACCGTGATAGGTCGCGCTCCCCCGGAGGAAGTGACGGCGGGCGGGGGATCCGGGTGGACGGTGTGCCGGGTGCTGCATCTGGTCGTGGCCGGCCCCGTTTCGGAACGCGCTCTGGGTGGGATGGCCGCCGGCTGATGCGGGCGCGGGCTGCGGATGTGGCCCCGATGGCGAGCGGGGATCTCGCCGAGCCACCACGTCGGAGCGTCAGGCGGGGGTGTGTGCATGGTGAGCTGGGGCCGGTCGCGGGAGACTGTTCCTGCGCGGCGCGGGGGCGCTGCCCGGATGGAGACAGTACCCAGATGGCACTGCGGACCGAGGCGGACGTGGTCAGGACGCTGAAATCGGGGAGCTACCCGCTCAGCGCCATCTACGCCGCCTGCGCCCAGGCCGGCGACGATGTGGTCGCCCGCGACGGGGGTCACGAGAAGCTCGTCGACTACCAGGAGCGCTGGCAACGGCGGGTGCGCGGCGCGCTCCAGACGCTCCGCCGGGCGGGGATGGCCGACGCCGTCGGGCACGGGGGCGGCGTCCGCGCGGATGGCGAACCTCTGCGGGCGGGTGCGGGTGGTG
>Ga0181535_10003829_pt1 | contig 17210 bp, 15 predicted proteins | sample PEATcosm2014_Bin_44_FD_119774 | JGI IMG/M metagenome (GOLD analysis project Ga0181535, IMG submission 119774) | Peatland microbial communities from MTU Mesocosm Facility, Houghton, MI, USA - PEATcosm2014_Bin17_30_metaG | ecosystem: Environmental > Terrestrial > Soil > Wetlands > Peat | place... | reverse complement strand
CTTCGTCAAAATGATGCTGAAGGAAATGCGCAACAGCGTGGACAAGTCGAACTCCCTCCTCGACGGCGGCTGGGCCGAGGACATCTACTCCGACATGCTCGACGACGAGTACTCCAAGTCCATTGCCAGAAACGCGGGCCTGGGGCTCTCCGACCAGCTCTACAAGCAGCTGGCGCGGGCCTAGCCTTCAGCTCGCCGTCACCTGCAGACCCTTCTTGTTCAGCGAGAACTCCACTATCCGCGCCCTCTCGTCCTCGAAGCGGCGGGCCAGCAGCTCCCTCAGGGCGTCCGCCTTCCCGCGGTCGGGCGACATGAACAGCGCGAAGCCGCCGCCCCCCGCGCCCAGGAGCTTCATCCCGCCGTGGTACGGGCCCGTGGCCCTCACCATCTCGTCGATCTCGGCGTTGGTCGTGCTCGCGTGGACGAGCCTGTTCTCGAGGAAGGACTCCGCGACGATCCGCCTGAGCCGCCCGAGGTCCCGCAGGGAGATCGCGTCGCGGGCGTCCCGCGCCAGCTCGGCCAGCCTTCCGTGCGTGAACAGATAGGCTCGCTCCATGCCGTTGACCCGGTCCACGACGTCGCTCAGGATGCTCTTCGCCAGGCGAGTCACCCCCGTATAGAACAGAGTCATCAGCTCCACGCTCGAGCGGTCCTCGAAGGCCCAGGGATCGAGCTGATGTATCGAGGGCCTCGGCTTGAGCCCCGGGCGCGACTCCACGTACTTGACCCCTCCCGCCAAGCCTCCGATCTGGTCCTGCCAGCCCCCGCCTGTGGTCAGCATCTGCTCCATCTCGAGCACCTGGAGGAAGAGCGAATCGGGCGCGCCCGGCATGCCGAAGAAGCGCTCGAGCGCCCCGAGGATCGTGCCCGCCAGGATCGACGAAGTGCCCAAGCCCGAGCCCTTCGGTATCGCGCAGAGCAGGGTGAGCTCGAGCCCGCCCCCCGCGGCCGCCAGAGAGGGAGCGAGCGAGGCGCCGTCGGGGAGAGCGGCGCCGAGCCCGAGCAGGACCAGGGCCGCCTTGGGAAGCGCGAAGGGCGAGCCCGGATCGCGATAGCCGCGAAGCTCCGCGGCGCCCTGTATCGTCTCCGTCAGCCCTAGATCGATGGAGTGCAGCCGGATCCTCGGCTCGGGCGTCCGGCGCACGAAGACCTGTATCGGGCTCTGCCCGTTCAGGTCGACCGCGAGATTGACGACGGCCCCGCCGTAGCGATTCGTATAGGGCGGCGTGTCCGTCCATCCTCCCGCGACGTCGAAGCGGGCGGGCGAGCGGGCCCACACTATCTGGTCCTGCTTGACCGAGATCCGGAGGCCTTCTCCGCGGAGCCTCGGCGCGAAGTTCAGCTCGATGCGCTCCCCGGCCGGTATCCCCTCGACGCCCGCCCTCCTCAGGACGGCCCCCCGATAGGCTTTCAGCAGGGGATCGTCGGTCGAAACGTAGCGTTCGGCGAGAGGAGCCGTGTCGAGCCCGGCTTCGACGAGGCTCGCGAAGTCCTCGGAGGGAAGAGCGAAGAAGCCCCCGCGCCTCAGCCCCGCGGCCAGCTCGGCTCGACGCGTCTTCGAGCGCTCGCGGTCCCTGGCGACCGCGTCCGTGAGCTCGTTGGCCCGGGCGATCGATATTTTGCGCGCCGCCCTGAAGCGGAGCCCCCAGGCCGAGGGGTCCTTCGGGCGGCGCCAGTACCCGGCCAGGAACTCAGGCTCCGAATCGGCCGCGAAGAGCTCGGCGCCGTAGAGGTCGAAGGCTCCGTCGCCGGCGCCGATGTCCTCGCGCGAAAGGGAGCGTTCCCCGAGCCACTCGTCCATGGGGAGGCCGCAGTAGCGCGCCTCTCCCGCAGAGGCCAGAGGCTTGAAGCTGTCGCCGGAGTGATAGACCAGCCTGAAGGATTCGAGCCCGCGCCCGGCGTCGATCCTGCGCTCGTCGATGCAGATCCCCCGCGCCACGGCATCGCGAAGGTCGAGGCCGCGTATCCCGACGAGCATGTTCCCGCCGGCGAGGACGGCCCTCAGCTCCGAGCAGTTCTCCGCGTAGGACCCCTCGCCTCGCGGCTCGAGCTCGGTGCCGGAGCAGGAGAATCGGACTAGCGCCTTCCCGGCCTCCGGCACGAGCTCCTCGGCCTGCAATGCGTAGAAGGCCGCGTGGCCCTTCTCGCGCAGCTCGACGCAGGCGGCCGGGTATTCCGCGGCGCTCCCGAAATGCAGGAAGAGGGGGTTCCTCACCAAGGCGCCGGAGAGGCCGCAAGGATGGAAGAGCTCGAACATCTCCTCCAAGGCCTCGCGCGACATCCTCGTCGAAGCGCCGACCCGATCCAGGTAGGAGGCGGGATCGAGCTTGCCGAGACAGGCCGTCATCAGCTCGAGATAGATGTCGAAGCCGTAGGCTCCCTCTCCCGGGCGCTTCGGCGATCCGATCTTCCTCTCGGCGAGCTCTTTCAAGGCCCCGAGCGCCCTGCCCCGGAAGGAGACGATCCCGAGATCCAGGGCGCAGGCGTCCCGCCCGTCTATCCTGGCCTCCCGCTCCAGAGTCTCCACCGGGGCCTTCTGGAAATAATCGGCGATGGATCCCGTCAGGGGGTCGAAGACGTAGACTCCGTGCCGGGAGCCTCGCTCGAAGGAATCGGGAGCGGCGAATCCGCACAGAGGCCCATCGGGAAGCTCCAGCCCCTCCGTCTCGAAATCGATGACTACGTCGCCGGAGCAGACCAGGAGCTCGTCGTCCCTCCAGGGATAGCGCAGGAAGAGGGCGAGCGTGTGATCCAGTACGACGGGCTGGACGAGACTGCTGGAAGGCGAAGACAGGGGCGCGAAGAGCTTCCCCTCGGGGACGTAGGCGGGAAGCCTCCGCGATTCCCCGCCCGCGTGGATGACGAGGACCCTTCCCTCGGGCCCCAGGCGCGGCGCCGCGGCGCGAAGCGCCCATAAGCTGCCTCCGCCCGAGCCGACCCTGGCTCCCGGCGGGTCCGAGCATACGATGAAGTCGATCTCGCGCGGGTAGAGCCCCGCCTCGATCCGCCGGGCGATGAGGGCCCGGAACACTCCGGCCTGCCTCTCGTCCGAGGCGGTGATCACGCAGATGTCGAAGACGCTCATGGAAGCCACCTGGAACTTCGGGTAGGATAGCCGCTATTCTATAGCAACAACGCGCAGCAAGGGGAGAGAATTGCCGGGAAGCGATATCCTCGGCCGCGGCCTGGAGCGCCTCGGCCTCCCGCCCTCGGGCGGCCTCGCGGAAGCCCTGAGCCGCTATATCGCCGAGATCGAGCGCCTGAACCCCAGCCTCGGCCTCGTGGGGGCCTCGGGGGACGAGCTCATAATCAAGCACATCCTGGACAGCCTCTCCCCGCTGGCGATCGTCGAGGGCATCCTCGCCGGCAAGCCGGAGCGGCGCATCGCCGACCTCGGGAGCGGGGCCGGCCTCCCCGGCATTCCCCTGGCCCTCGCCCTGCCCGGCTCCCGCGTCGCGCTCATGGATCGCATGACGCGCCGCGTCCGATTTCTCGAGTCGCTTCGGGACCTCCTGCCGATGGACAACGTGGAAGTCGTCGAGACTCAAGTCGAGCACGCGCGCGGAGAGTACGACCTCGTGACCTTCCGCGCCTTCCGCCCCTTCGAGCGGAAATTGTTCAAGAGAGTCTTCGCGCTGTGCGCCCCGGGCGGCGCCGTCCTCGCCTACAAGGGAAAGGCGGAGAAGGCTCGGGCCGAGCTCGCCGCGATCGAAGGTCTCTACTCGAGCGCCCAAATCCTCCCGGTCAAGGTGCCCTTCCTCGAGGACGAGCGCTGCGTCGTGGTCATGCGGCCCTAGGTCTCCGGGCAAAAAAAAACCCGAGCTTGCGCCCGGGCCTCTCCGTGGATCATCGATGATTCCGCCTCAGCCCTCGGCCATCATCCCCTTGGCCCGGGCGTCGATCGAATTGAGAGTCTGCATGAGGGTCTGCTTCTCGATGAGGTCGATGAGCCTGGCCTCGACGAAGCGCTTGGCCTCCTCGCTGAAGACCCCCGCGGTGATGCAGTAGCCCTTACCCGCCTTGACGTCCTTGACTCTCGCGTGGAAATCGCGCACGGACAATTCGCCCACCGTGCCCTGCGATCGGATGAAGCGGAAGAGGATGAGGTCGGACCACTTCGAGGTCTCGATCTCCGCGAGTATGTCCGCCCAGTCGTTGCCCTGCACGGAGATGTCGGTGATCTTCACCTTGGCCTTGGGGAAGAAGAGGAGGGCGATCTTCCTGCACAGGGTGACGAAGTCGCTCGTCGAGCCGAGGAGGAAGGTCTGGAGATTGCGGTTGGAGTTGAGCTCGCGGTACTTGACGAGGAGGGCGGGGACGTCCTTGAAGTTCGGGTAGAGGGCCTGGATCTCGCCGAGGAGGGACACGGCCTTCCCGATGTCCTGCATCTTGAGCGAGGCCGCGGCGAGGCGGTACTTGAGCTCCACGACCGTCTCGAGCTTCGCGTTCTGGTGCCGGAGCCCTATCTCGAAATCCGTCACCGCGCGCTCGAAGAGCCTCTGGTTGAGGTGCACGGTGCCCGCGAAGAGGGAGGCCGAGGGGCCCAGGACCGGGTCCGCGCGCAGGTGGGTGAAGATCTTCAGCGCCTGCTCGAGATTGCCGAGCTCGTAGTAGCACTCCGCGGCGGCGAAGAGCGACTCCTTGTCCTCGGGCTCGAAGTCGATGGCCTTGCGCAGGGCGCCGAGCGCCTCCTTGTAGGCCTTGACCTTGAAATGGGCGTTGCCGAGGTACTTGAGCGCCATCGCGTTCTCGGGCTGGGCCGATACCGCCTGCCTGAGCAGAGCCACCGACTTCTCGTAGGCCTTCTTCTGGAACTCGAGGACGCCGAGGTTGTAATCGACGTCGAAATCGTCCTGCCTGATGGTGCGGGCGACCATGAGGCCGCGGTAGGCGTCGTCGACCCGCGCGAGCCTGAGCGCCGAGATGCCGTAGCGCGCGTTGGCCTCGAACTCGTCGACGTCCGGGTTGCCCGCCCCCGCCTCGGCCAGAGTCTCGTAGGCCTTGCAGGCGCGCTCCCAGTCCTGCTCCTCCCAGGCCATCGAGCCGAGGGCCGCCAGGGCCTCGAGGTCCTTGGGATTGGAGGCGAGGCGGCGGTTGGCCTCCTTGAGGACCTGCGCCCTGTCCTTGGCCTTGATGCGCTTCTTGCTCCCGCCGGCGCCCTCGCCCCGCCTCGACGTGAAGGCTACGATGAGCACGATGGCGAAGACGAGGATGATGACGACGATGACCACGAGGGGTAGCAGACCCATGCGTTCAATAGTGAAGCCTGGAGGGCGGGCTGTCAACAGCGGGCCTCAGCCGCGATCGCCCTTCCGCGCGACGGCCGCGCCCAGCTCGCGCATGAGCCGCCCGATTTCGGCGGCCCCGAAGATGCGCATGACGGCCTCCTGCCCGGGGAACCGCGGCGCGACGCAGCTCTCTATCGAGTATCGCGCGAGCGTCGCTCCTCCGTCCGGGCCCGGATCGTCCTCGAAAGTCCAGCAGCCCTTCGCCGAGAGGCAGGAGCCGTCGGTCTCGATCATCTCGAAGCTCACCGTCGCGTCGCCCGGGCCATCGCGGCTGACCCGGTTGGAGAAGACGAGGTTCGAGACGAAGGCGAGGCCGAGGACGCGCACCGCGCTCTTCTGCTCCGTCACGGCCGCTCCGTCCGCGTCCGACCGCACGCGGACGGCCTCGATCCGCGAGAACACGCGGGGCGACCGCGGGAAATCCCAGAGAGTCGCGACGAGATCGTCGACGCTTTCCTTATAATGGCCCTCGTACTCGCAGCTCATGCGGATCCACCGCTTGCCGCCCGAGTCGCGGAAGTCCGACACCGCGAAGCTCAGCAGCCTCGAGTCGCGCAGTCCCCGCGGGGCTTCCGCCGCGAGGACCGAGGCCGCGAGGACGAAGAATAGAGAGGCGAGACGACGCCTCCATCCGGTTCCGATCATCGCAATCTTGCCGCTCCTTTCGCCGCGGGATATAGTACTGGCCTGGTTCGGAAGGAGCATTCAGCTTGAGGATAGCCCTCGTAACCGACAGCTATTGGCCGAGAGTGAACGGCGTCTCCGTATCCGTCCAGACCTTCCGCGACGAGCTGGCGAGGCTGGGGCACGAGGTCCTGATACTTTGCCCGGATTATCCGCCGTCGTGGGGCGCGGTCCCCCGCGAGGCCTCGGTGCGGCGCTTCCGATCCGCCGCCAGCTCGGTGTCCAAGGAGGACCGCCTCATCAGGCTCTCGTCCTTCCCCCTCGTCGCCCGCGCGCTCGAGCGCTTCAACCCCGACGTCATCCACATCAACACCGAGCTGATGGCCTACCTCGCCGCGCGCGGCTACGCCAGGCTGCGCGGCTATCCCATCCTCATCACCTCGCACACGGACTACGAGGATTACATCTGCAACTATATCACCTACGTGCCGGCGCGGCTCCTGCGCGCGACGGTGCGCTTCATCATGCGCGCGATCTACAGGACCGCCGACGTGATCGTCACGCCCTCGCGCACCCAGGAGCAGAAGCTCAAGGCCTACCACATCCGCAAGCGCTTCGTCGTCATACCCACCGGCATAACCTGCGAGTTCGCCCCGCAGGCCGCGGCCGCCGTGGCCGCCTATCGCGCCGGGCTCGACGCGCGCTTCCCCGGCCTAGCGGGCAAGCGCATCCTCCTCTTCGCCGGACGCATCACCGTCGAGAAGGACGTCAAGTTCCTCCTTCCCGTGCTCAGGCGCCTGCGCTATTCCAGGGGCGACCTCGCCCTCCTCTTCGCCGGAGACGGACCGGCGAGGGCCCAATTGGAGGCTGCCGCGAGGCGCTCGGGCCTCTCGGAGTCCTGCCACTTCATGGGCTACGTCGCCCGCTCCGAGCTCCCCCTCGTCTACGCGTCGGCCGACGTCTTCGTCTTCCCCTCCAAGACCGAGACCCTGGGACTCTGCACGATCGAGGCGATGGGCACGGGCCTTCCCGTCGTAGCCATCGGCGCGATGGGCACCCTCGACGTCATGAGGGGAGACCACGGCGGCTTCATGGTGGCCGACGACAAGGTCGAGTTCGCCGAGGCGGTCCTGCGCCTCCTCGACGACGACCATCTCCGCGCGAGCAAGTCAGCCGAGGCCATCGCCTGGGCGCGGCAGTACCGGATCGAGGCGACCACCGAGCGCCTCGCGCGACTGTACCGGATAGTCGCGGCCCAGCGCTCGCGGAACCTCAGGCTGCGGAGCGGAATCCGTTAGCGTTTCAACGCCCCGTTCGGGCAGGTCACCTCGACGAATAGTTCCTCTCGAGCCATTTCCTGTACTCCCCCGACCGCACGCGGGCGCACCACCCGGCGTTGTCGAGATACCAGCGCACCGTCTTGCGAAGGCCCTCGTCGAAGCTCGAAGCCCGACTCCAGCCGAGCTCCTTCTTCATCCTCGAGCAGTCGATCGCGTAGCGCCGGTCGTGGCCCGGCCTGTCCTTCACGTAGACGATGAGGGCGCGGAGCCGCTCCAGGTCCTTTCCCGACTCCTCGGCGACTATCTCGACGAGGCGGTCGAGGAGGCGGATGTTCTCCCACTCGTTCTCGCCGCCTATGTTGTAGCTCCGCCCCGCCTCGCCGCACTTCATGATCTCCCAGACCGCGGTGTTGTGGTCCTCCACGTAGATCCAGTCGCGGACGTTCCTGCCGTCGCCGTAGACGGGCAGGCTCCGGCCTTCGAGCATGTTGAGGATCATGAGGGGGATGAGCTTCTCGGGGAACTGGCGGGGCCCGTAGTTGTTCGAGCAGTTCGAGAGGGTCGCGGGCAGGCCGTAGGTATGGTGGTAGGCCATGACGAGGTGGTCGCTCCCCGCCTTGCTCGCCGAATAGGGCGAGCGCGGGTCGTAGGGCGTCGCCTCGGTGAAATAGCCCGAGTCGCCCAGGGAGCCGAAGACCTCGTCCGTGCTCACGTGGTGGAAGAGGACGTCCGTTCGTCCCTTCCAGGCGGTCCGCGCCACGTCCACGAGGGTGAAGGTCCCCATCACGTTCGTCTTCACGAAGGCTTCCGGACCGAGGATGGATCTGTCCACGTGGCTCTCGGCCGCGAGGTGGACCACCGCGTCGGGCGCGTACTCCTCGAATATCCGCTCCACCGCGGCCCGGTCGCAGATGTCCGCCTTCTCGAAGAAGTAGCGCTTTCCCTCGAACTTTTCGGCCGCGTCGGCCAGGCTCTCCAGGTTGCCCGCGTAGGTGAGCGCGTCGAGATTGACTATGCGCCCGTCGAAATCCGCCTTTTCGAGGAGAAAGTGGATGAAATTGGAGCCGATGAAGCCGGCCCCGCCCGTGACGAGTATGGTCTTGAATGTCCTGCTCATCGTTTGTACATGACTCCTTTGTCGCATAATTGCCATAAATCGAAAGCATGCTTTGCATTTATGGCATTATGAAGTAAATTAGCCGATAATGGACACCTTGTATCGGTATTATCGCGCGGCTCTCCAAATAAAACTGCGTAAGCCCTTTGTCCATATCGTGTTCGGAGCTCGGCAGACGGGAAAATCGACCCTCATCCGCAGCCTCCTGCCGCCGAGAGCCACAGTCGTCGATCTTGCGGACCCTCGCGAGCGAGCGCGCTTCGCCGCCGAGCCGGGACTCTTCATCGATGTCTGCCGCGCCCTTCCGCGGGAGGAGGGCGGTACTTTCGTCTTCGTCGACGAGGCGCAGAGCGTACCCGCGCTCTTCGACGCGGTGCAATCGCTCTACGACGCCGACAAGGAACGATACCGCTTCGTCCTCTGCGGAAGCTCCGCGCGCAAGCTGAGGGCCTCGGGCGCGAATCTTCTGCCGGGGCGCAGCGTTCGGCACCTCCTCCACCCCCTGATCGACGAGGAATACGAGACGCCGCCGGCCCGCGCCGAGACGGAGCGGGAGCGGCTCCTTCAGCTGCCCGCGGGCGCGGAGGGATCGCACTTTCCCTATCGGCCGCTGGAGGATCGCCTGGTGTTCGGCGACCTCCCGGGCATAGCCCTTCTCGGCGACGACGGAGACAAAAGCGACATTCTCAGGACCTACGCCACGGCTTACCTCGAGGAAGAGATCCGCCGGGAGACGATCGTGAGAGACTGGGGCTATTTCCTCAGGTTCCTCAAAGTCGCGGCGGGCGGTGCGGGCGGCATCGTCAACCTCGCCGGGCTCTCCCGCGAGACGGGCGTCAGCGCCCCGACCATAAAATCCTATTACCAGCTCCTGGAGGACATGTTCGTCGGATTCACCGTGAGCGCCTTCTCCGGAAGCAGCCGCAAAAGCGCCATCTCGAGCCCCCGCTTCTTCTTCTTCGACAACGGGGTACGGAACGCCGCGGCGGGCCTACCCCTCGTCGGCGAGACGGTGAACGCCGCGCCCGGCGCCCTCTTCGAGCACTGGGTCGCGGGTCAACTGGCGCGGAAGCTTTCCTATCTCGGCGCCGGCTCCCTTTCCTATTACAGGACGGCGGACGGCGCGGAAGTCGATTTCATCGTCGAGCGGGAAGGCATGCTCTATCCCATCGAGGTGAAGTGGACGGAGAGGCCCTCGAGAAAAGACGCGCGTCATCTTCGGGCCTTCGTCGCGGAGCATCGCGAGCGCTGCGCGGGAGGCTTCATCGTCTCGCGCGGCCCCTATGTCCTCGACCTCGACGATTCGATCATCGCCATACCCTGGTGGATGCTCTAGGCCCAGGGTCGTCCCGCCGCCGGCGCTCGCGCGAGCTCCCCGATGAAGGCCGACAGCGATTCCTCCCACGCGGGTATCTCGAGACCGTAGGCCGCCACGATCTTGTCCTTGCAGAGGACCGAGTAGGCCGGCCGCTTGGCCTTCGAGGGGTACTGCGCGGTCGTCAGGGGCTCGACCAGGCAGTCGCGCTCGAGAATGCCGCTCTCCCGCCCGAGCCTCCGGATAGCGAGAGCGAAGGCGTGCCAGTTTGTCTCGCCCAGATCGGTATAATGAAAGGTCCCGTACACCGTCCGAGGCGCGCGCAGGATCGCCACGATGGCCGCCGCCAGATCTCGCGCGTAGGTGGGAGTGCCGGCTTGGTCCGCGACTACCCCGATCCTCTCCTTCGCCTCCATGAGCTTGAGCATGGTGTACACGAAATTGGGGCCGTGCCTGCCGTAGAGCCAGGCCGAGCGCAGTATGACGCGCTCGGGACAGGAGGAGGCGACGCGCTCCTCGCCCTCGGCCTTGCTTCGCCCATAGACGCCGGCGGGCGACACGAGGTCGTCCTCGCGATAGGGTTCCTTGCCCGAGCCGTCGAAGACATAATCGGTGGATACATGGAGGATTTTCGCGCCCGAAGCCGATGCCGCCCTCGCGAGATTCTCGGGCCCGTCCGCATTGACGGCGCGGCAGAGCTCGGCCTCGTCCTCCGCCCTGTCCACCGCCGTATAGGCCGCGCAATTCACGATCCACTCGATCCGCTTTCCCGCGGCGAAGGCGCCGATGGCCCGCGGGTCGAGGATGTCCACGTCCCTGTCCGTCCCCGAGAACTCGAGCCCCGCAGCCGCGAGAGCCATCGAGAGCTCGGTCCCGAGCATTCCTTTATTGCCGACTAGCCAGATCATTCAGGCTCCTATGAGGTCGCGGGGCACAGGTCGTCAGGCTCGATAGGCATCCAGGACCTCCTGCCGCTCTTCGTTGAACGAAACGTACATTCCCAAAAGGGTCGCCTCGGCGGCGTCGGCCGCTGTGTCGTTCCGCGAGAAAATGCGTATGCCGGTGAAGATCGCCTCTTTCGCGTATATCAGGTTCCCGGAACCGAGCAGGCCCAGGTCGACGTCGCGGCCGATCTCGAAAGCGATCCTCGCCGCCAAGGCCGCGCGGTCCGAATCGCCGAAGGAAAGCCCGGGATGCGGAAGCAGTGCTACATCGACATCGCTGTCGGGACGCAGCCTGCCGGAAACCGCGCTGCCCAGCAGATAGGCGGCGAGCACGCGCGTCTCGCCCTCCAGAAAGGGGATGAGGCTGCGGGCGATGGAGGCGATTGGGGTCTCGAGCATCGGTCGCACTATACCATATCGGCGTACACGCTCGCAGCGTCGAAGGCCGGCAGGGCCAGGTCCTTGGCGGAGAGGACGGGCGCCGCGCCCGTATCCGGCCACGCTATGCCGATGGCGGGATCGTCCCATCGTATGCCGCCTTCGTCGGCGGGCTCGTAGAAGTCAGTGCACTTGTAGGCGAAGAGCGCGGTCTCGGACAGGACGAGGAAACCGTGGGCGAAGCCCGGCGGAATGTAGAACTGGTTCTGGAGCTCGCCCGACAGCGTTACGCCCTCCCACCTGCCGAAGCTCGCCGAGCCCGCGCGTAGGTCGACCGCCGCGTCGAAGACCTCGCCCTCGATGACGCGCACGAGCTTGCCTTGAGGATGCTTCTTCTGATAGTGGAGGCCGCGCAGGACACCGCGCGAAGACTTGGACTGGTTGTCCTGGACGAAGCGCGCGGTTATTCCCGCCCGAGCCAAATCCCTCTCGTTGTAAGACTCGAAGAAATAGCCCCTAGCGTCGCCGAAGACTTTGGGACGGATCGAATAGAGGCCGGGAATGGCGAGGGCTGCGTACTCGAAGGACATACATAATCTCCATTGTAAAAATGGGAATGCGTAATGTTATCATTACATTGTGGCGTTTTGCCATACTGAGACGAGACGATCATCTGCAGTTATGAGCTCGGCTTCTATCCGTATCGCAGTCGCACAAATTATCGCATCAGGGGTCTTTATTCGATAGGTCCGCCGAAGATCCACTATGGTTTCGACTAAAGCTCGATCGCCCGACTCGAGACCGATAATCGAAATCCGCTCGCAAAAGGAAGTGAAAAGATCCCTATCTTCGGGAGAAAGCTCACTAAAAGATAGGAACTCGATTTCAGTTATCACGGATATTGCCACGAGATCGGCGGACTCAAGCCGGGCGATGAGAGATTGCTCTCCCTTTAGCAATGAGATTACCGCATTCGTATCTAAGAGATACTTACCACTCATTCCTTAGTTTCCGCTGCTCTACGAGGGCATCGCCCGACCATGCCAGCTTTCCGGCAAGATCGGAGAAACGGTACCGATCGACAGCCTTCCTATCCTCTTGCTTCATACTGCTTACGAGATATTCGAGAAGGATCAACTTTCCTTCTCGATCGATTTCGTTGATCTCATCCTTTATCCGCTCAAGCCCCGTGTGGACCATGTCAAAACCGCTCCTTTGCTCATTCTCTACAAGAAAAATACCGCATGACTGTCTTGCCATCAAGCCGGAACGATCGGACGCCATCCCTCACCGTTTCGCCGAGCTCGCCAGGTAGGACAGGTACTCGCCGTACTCGGTCTTCTTCATCCTGTCGGCCGCGCGCAGCAGACCGTCGAGCTCGAGCCAGCCTTTGCGGAAGGCTATCTCCTCGACGCAGGCCACGTAGAGGCCCTGGCGCTTCTGGATGGCCTCGATGAAGGAGCTCGCCGCCAGGAGGTCGTCGGGCCTGCCGGTGTCGAGCCAGGCGAAGCCGCGCCCCAGGACCTCCACGTGGAGCTCTCCGCGCGCGAGGTAGTCGTTGTTCACCGAGGTTATCTCGATCTCCCCGCGGGCGGAGGGCTCGACCCTCCTGGCTATCTCCACGACGGCGTTGTCGTAGAAGTAGAGCCCGGGGACGGCGTAGTTCGATTTCGGCTGTTTGGGCTTCTCCTCGATGGATATCGCCTTGCCTTGGGGATCGAAGGCCACCACGCCGTAGGAGCCGGGATCCTTGACGTAATAGCCGAATATGGTCGCCCCCCGCTCGCGGGCGGCCGCGGATTCGAGGAGATGGGTGAAGCTCTGCCCGTAGAAGACATTGTCGCCGAGCACCAGGGCCACGCGATCCTTCCCGATGAAGCGCTCGCCCACGATGAAGGCGTCGGCGAGGCCGCGGGGCTGCTCCTGCACCGCGTACTCGATCCGCAGGCCGAGGTCGGAGCCGTCGCCGAAAAGCTCGGTGAAGCCCCCGATGTCCCGGATCGTGGATATGACGAGAATATCACGTATCCCGGCGAGCATGAGAGTCGAGAGAGGATAGTAGATCATCGGCTTGTCGTAGACCGGCAGCATCTGCTTGGATACCGCCAGAGAGGCGGGGAAGAGCCTCGTGGCCGTCCCTCCCGCCAAGATGATTCCCTTCATGCCTTTTTCTCTCCTTGCCGCGGCCAAAGAGCCGCGATATCCTTGTGCCATGATTTTCAATGCCGCGAATCGCCGGCGCCCGGCCCTGGTCCTGTGCGCGGCGCTTTCGACGCTCTTTACGCTCGGCGGGCGAGCCGAGGGCCTCGACGGCAACGGCCAGAGGGTCCGCGCCCTGGACGATCCCGTCGTCGCCGACATAGAGGACATCCTCGTGGAGTCGGGCAGCCTCTTCCTCTCCTACGCGGCGCCCTATTCCGACGGCGAGCTCCGCGCCGCCCTCGACAGGATCGATCCGGAGAGGCTCTCCGAGGAAGGCAGGGCCAAGTACGCCGCGGCTCTCGCGGCCCTCCGCCCCGACCCCGGCTACGTCTCGGGCAAACTGGGAGCCAAGGCCGGCCTCCGGGTCGACCTCGACGGCAACTACCGCTCCGACGAGGACGTCCCCTGGATCCTGGGCTACCAGGAGCGCCCCTCCTTCCTCGCCGTCCCCATAGAGGCCTGGGCGGGAGACGGCGCCTACGGCTACGTCGAGCCCGCGCTTCGGCGAGACTACTACTCGGTCAACCTGCCCGTCTCGCAGCTCTCGGTGCCCAACTACACGAGCATCCCCATCGACTTCATAGGCACGGACGGCAACTTCCCCTTCCGCGCCTTCGGCGTCGCGGGCGGGGATTTCTGGAGCCTCCGCATCGGCCGCGACAAGCTCTCGCTCGGCAGCATGGGCGAGGACAATCTCGTCGTGTCGTCCAAGACCGAATGGTACGACTACGCCCGGCTGACGCTCTTCTTCCGCGACTTCCAGTACTCGGCCTACCTGGTCCAGCTCGATCCCGAACGCAACCTCTACATGCACCGGGCCGACCTTCTGCTGTTCAACAGGCTCTCGATCGGAATCACCGAGGGCATACTGGTCGGCGACGACGCGCCCGAGCTGCGCTTCTTCAACCCCTTGATGATCTTCCACGGCTACGAAGCCTGGAACGACGAGACCGTACCGCCAGCCGACGCCGTCACGGGCAACGGGACGGTCCCGGCCGCCAACGCCTCCGGGATCGGCTCGATGCTCGGGATCGAGCTCAATTACAATCCGGCGCGCTACGTGACCCTGGTCGCCCAGTACCAGTTCAACGCCGGGCAGGACCCCATCAAGCTCCTGCTCTGGCCGACCTCGACCGGCACGATTCCCAACTCCGAAGCCTTCCTCCTCGGAGCCAAGCTTCGCGCCCCCTACCGCGGAGGCTATCTGCTAGGCGAGCTCTGCGGAGTCTACGCGGAGCCCTTCGACATGATCCTCGGGACCAACAAGATCAGCTACATCTACGACAGGTCGGCGAACTCCGGCTATATAAGCCAGGACATCGAGGAGTGGATCGGCTTCTCGGAGGGTCCCGACTGCGTCCTGGTGTCGGGGAGCCTCCATTACGAGACCGCGGAGCGCGCGAGCCTCGGGCTCTCCGCCTCCTACCGATGGAAGGGCCAGAACGATCTCGACACGGTCTACGCCTGGTCGGCCCAGAACGCCGCCGAGGTCGCGCCCACGGGCATCGTGGAGGGCAGGCTGCGCCTGGGCGTCGACGGCTCCTACCCCTTCGGCCCGCGATGGCGCGCCAGCGCGGCGGCCTATTACACCCACCGCGTCAACGCGGACAACCTCATGGGGCAGGAGGACGATTCGGTCGAGCTCATGGCCGGCGTCGGCCTTTCGCTCTAGCGGCCGCGATGAGGGGAGGAATTCGACGGTCGTTTCGATGGATCGACCACGACGATGCCTTCGAAATAATCTCGGTAGTACCCTCGATCTCGCGCAAGAAGCGCATAGTCGTTGCATCTCGCCTGGGCCGCTATCAGAAAGTCCGGAAGGACCCGCTTGGCGGAACCCCGATTTGCGAGATAGTTCGAATAGGTCGCGCCGGCGAGGAGAGCCGCCTCGAAGGAACAAGGTTCGAACTCGAGACCGAGGTCTTCGCAAAACTCGGCGAGTTCGCCGTCGCCGGATAGAGCGGGTCGTATTTCCGCGACGACGGCCTCGCAAACCACCAGGCGACCCTTGCTCCTCGCTTCTTTGAGAGCGAACTCGGACGAATTGCCGAAACGAGGATCGGACACGAGTAGGTCGAGAAGGACCGAGCTATCGACTGACGTCGTCACGCGCGGATCGAGCTCAGGTAGTCGTCGACGGAGGCCATGCCCCTGGGCAGAGCGCCGCGACCCTTCCATTTATGGACCTGATCCTCTTCCTCGCGCTTCCATCCGACGATTTTCCCTTCGACGACTGCCAATTCCAGGACGGTACCGGCCCTGATGCCCAGCTCGCTGCGAATACTCTTTGGCAGCGTGATCTGTCCCCGTTCGGAGACGACTGTTTTCATACTTATACAATATGTTTTCATACCTGCAATGTCAAGGAAGGCCTTTCGCTCTAGCGGCCGCTGCGGGCGAAGACCGTGGCGATCGTCTTGGCGACGATCGAGACGTCGAGGACGAAGGACAGGTTCTTGATGTAGTACAGGTCGAACTGCAGCTTCTTGTAGGTGTCCTCGATCGAGGGCGAGTGGTACTCGCCCGAGACCTGGTCCCAGCCGGTGATGCCCGGCTTCACGAGGAGCCTCTGCCGGTAGTAGGGGACGTGGCGCTCGAGGTCCAGCGCGAGCTCGGGGCGCTCCGGCCTCGGGCCGATGAAGCTCATCTCGCCCCGGAGGATGTTGTAGAATTGCGGGACCTCGTCGAGCCTCGTCCTGCGCAGGAAGTTCCCGATGGGGGTTATGCGGGGATCCTTCCTGCCCGTGGGGGCGAAGTCGTTCCCGGCCACGCGCATCGTGCGGAATTTGACGATCGTGAACGTGTTGCCGCCCTTGCCCAGGCGCTTCTGCGTGAAGAACACAGGCCCCTTGCTGGTGAGCTTGACGGCCAGCGCGACGAGAAGCCAGACGGGAAGGAAGGCGACCAGGCCCAGGCCCGCCACGAGGATGTCCGTCCCGCGCTTGGCCGCCTCGTAGGGTTTCTTCGCCCGGAGGTCGATGTTCTCGAGGAACCAGAAATCGCTGATCGTGCCGATCGGGATCTTGCGCAGGATGTACTCGTAGAAATAGTCCAGGCGCATGAACCTGATCTCCGGCCCCATGAGGCTGATGAGGGCGGTCCTCGTCTGCTCGCTCAGCGCCCGCTCGTCGGATATCACCACGAGGCTGAGGTCGAGCCCCCTGGCCATCCAGACGAAGGTCTCGGCGTCGCGGAACTCGCGCAGGCCGCTCTCGGGAGACGGCGAGCCGCCGTCGTCGTAGAAGGCCGCGGATTCGTAGCCGTGGCGCGGGTGGGAGCGGATCTCGGAGACGAGCTCCGCGAGGGCCGGATCCCCCCCGATGAAGGCGATCTTGCGCTTCTTGTTCAGGACGCGCGAGACCCGCGAGTAGGACGATCGCCATATCCAGACGAAGAGCGAGGTCGCGAGGGCGTCGAGCGCGAGGACGGTCTTGGGGCCTATCGGAGCCTTCGTATCCAGATAAAAGTAGAGCGCCCCGATCAGGGCGCCCAGGAACGAGGTCCAGAGTATCTTGCCGAGGAATTTGGGCTCGTCGAAGTCCGTATCGAGATCGTAGAAGCCCGCCACGTAATCTATGACGAGCCAGGCCGCGAATATGAGCGAGAAGTAGCGCACGTGGACGCCGTAGGTCGCGAACGCCTCTCCCAGGCCTCGCCTGATCCACAGGGTCGCGAAGAGGGCCGCGAAGAGGACCAGGAGGTCGACGGCCAGGAGGAAGTACTGTCGCAGGCGCCGGGATGTACTCATGCTTGCTTCCTTATCGGCGTCGCCGATAAAAACACGAGCGGACGCTGCGCCGATAGCGCATGGGAACGAGCTTGAAGACCCGCGACCGGAGCTCCCTCGCCCTGAAGGCCAGGTCCTGCCCGCGCGTCATGGGCGCCCGAGCGGCGAGGTCGACGGAGACGCCTTGGGCGGCCAAGGCCCTGACGGCCGAGGGCCGCCACTTTCCCTTGATGACGCAGTTTATCACGGGAAAGCAGTCCGCGTAGGTAGAATAAAAACGGGGGTAGGCGTCCGATCTGGCCGAGCCCGCGGACTCGAACTGCCAGGCGCTCTCG
>Ga0181535_10003828_pt1 | contig 17214 bp, 17 predicted proteins | sample PEATcosm2014_Bin_44_FD_119774 | JGI IMG/M metagenome (GOLD analysis project Ga0181535, IMG submission 119774) | Peatland microbial communities from MTU Mesocosm Facility, Houghton, MI, USA - PEATcosm2014_Bin17_30_metaG | ecosystem: Environmental > Terrestrial > Soil > Wetlands > Peat | place... | reverse complement strand
GCTTCCTTGTTGATACCGTGTTCGCCTAAACATGAATCCTCCTGGTTCAGGCGGCAACGGACGACTGATTCCAGAGTACCGCCAGACGGGGCAGAGGTCGAGATGTGATTTCAATCAACCGGCAAGTTTTTGCTGAATCCACTCTTCAAGGGTGGATGCGCGAAAACGCCAGACTTTGCCAATCTGTATGGCGCGAATCACTCCGCGCCGTGCCAACTTTTGTAGAGTCTTGGGGTGGATGCGCATGATGGCTGCCGCCTGATCCGTGTCCAGCAACGGCTCCGGCACAAAAGCCTCGGAGACAGGAGGGTGTTTCGGAACTGCTGTTGGCTCGTCGAGTCTGTCAGGACGGGGAATCATCTGACCTCCTCTGGTTACCGTGAGCGCCAAGAGTTTCCGTGCGCTCCTTTCCGCTACCCTGCTTCAGGAGCAGTCCTGTTGTCCAATAACTTTTTGAAAGTTGACGATAAGTTTTTGAGTTGGCGGCCTGCCCGATCGGCTCTGTGCGGGGGCATCCTCCGATTGAACCCTGTGCAGGAGGGAGCGACAGAATTATTTTGACTGGAGAGAAACAAAATCGAAGCGGCCGTGTCCAAGCCAATATATGTGGACGCGATGTACACGCGGAAGTTTACTTGTCCGACTTTTCCGGGTGGCGGATTCTGCAAGTGATCGGACCGCCCGGTTGGCCTTGGTGATGCACAGGGGTCGGTGTGCGCCGAGGTGCATAAGGCATGACGGCAGGTCATTTCCGAATCCGGGATTTCGAGCTCATCGTTGCTCTTCACGAAGAGGGCAATATGACCCAGGCGGCCAAACGCCTTGGAATCACGGAGCCTGCTCTCAGCCAACAGCTTAAGAAAATCGAACGTCGAATTCAGACGCATCTCTTCGAGCGTGGTAATGGCGGTGTCGTCACCACTGGTGCCGGGCGCGCATTTGTTGCGCGTGCGATGGAGATTATCCAGGCATTTCGCAGGGCCATGCACGAAGCGCACGAGACCAAACATAACGAATCTCATCGATTGCGCATCGGAGTTTCGTCGTTTCATCCTCTGTATCTGATGGAAATGTTGCGCTCAATCGAATTGCGCCTCTTCCGCAACCTCTCGCTCGAAATCGTAACGGCATATTCTCTTGAGCTGTTGGCGCTGGTCCAACATTACGAACTCGATCTTGCCATGGTCACTTCGCCTCCGTCGAATGCCCAGATCACGTCGGTTTGCATTGCGAAACACCCGTTCATGATTGCGTTCCGCAAGGCGCATCCGCTGGCGGAGAGAGCCTCGGTCAGACTGGAAGAGCTTTTGCCTTACCCCTGGGTATTCTTCAGTCGGAACGTTCACTACCATTTGCATGATCTGATTCTGCAGCGCGCGAAAGCGGAATCCGGAGCCGTGGGCATACGCCATCTCGTGAGTCAAGAGGAGCAAGCCATTGCATTGTTGACGGACGATCAGGCATTGGCATGGCTGACGCCCGCGGGCGCCGAACGCGTAGTTCATAACGGATTCAAGTGCATACCGCTTGTCGATCCGCATATTCGTCTCGACATACACCTGGTCACTCTGGCAAACAACAAATCGCCGCTGGTCAGCGAGTATGTGCGGAGTTTTATGAAGCGGATTGAAGAGCAGCGCCCACCAATGCAACTGCAACTGCCGATGGGGGTCGGCGTCGATACTTCGCTTCGACCGTGGCCCATTTCCTGAGATTGCGCCTTCAAAGTGTGCGGGCGCGCCGGATTTCGATGCGCCCATTTCGGCTGGGTTGGAAAAAAGAGCTCCTCCCAACCAAGCGTGGCTTCCCAGTGGATTTAAGGCATGAGTTCGCCTTATGATCGCCCAAGTGGCATTGTGAAGGTCTTGTTTCGTGATGGATATTCTCAGACAGATGGCAAGGCGTCGGGCCATGAAGTCGCGGCTCCCAGCCAAAGGGCAGGCTCCCGAACGCCCCCTCCATCACAACGGCCCGGCATGAACCGAACTCGGCAATCACAGGCGATAATTTATCGCGAATGTTCTGAAGGGTAGATTTCTCAGTCATATAGACTATATACTATGTACTCGCTAGGCTGAAACCGAAAACATCGGTGAGTGGACGTTCCAATCACCGATCCCAGGAAGCCCTTGGGACAGACAATCCGTAACCGGCGGGAAATGCTGGGCTTAACGCAGGAACAACTGGCGGAGAGGGCTGGACTTCATTGGACGTTCATATCCGGGGTAGAGCGAGGCATACGGAATATCAGCATCATGAAGCTGCACCGCATTGCCATTTCGCTAGGAGTTCGGCTGCGCGACTTGGTTGACAAGTGCTGAGAGGTACTGAACCTGGTCGTGTATGCCTTGCAGAACTGTGTATTATGGTTGGCACTTGACGTGGGGGAATTGGCTCGTTGCGAACAGCCGCACATGGGCCAATTGCAAGTGTCTCTTACGCGTTGTACGACGTTGCTTTGGTTCTCGGCCAACTGACTCACGCAATCATCGGTTATTTCCCCCTTTCAGTTCATTGAGGGCTGGTTTGCCCCTTTCCGCTTGAGATCATGGGTCTCGCAGGTTCGTGGGGGAATGAACGATGACCTTCCAGACGTGTCGGACTTCTGCAAACAATGAGCGGGGTTTCGTGTGCCGGCCTTTTTTAGGTGTTCTACCCCTGTTTGCCTCTGCGTGTGGCGGAGATAGCTCCAATGGGGTAGGAGCTCCGCTCTCCCGTCCTACGATCACTTCGGTCTCCGTAGCCTGCTCCCCGGCATCTACCCTGACCCTGCAAACGTCAAGTTGCAAATCCACGGTAGCAGGTACGGGGAGTTTCAGCTCATGTGTCACATGGGCCGTCAGCCCCACGAGTATTGGAACGGTCAGTAGCGCTGGAGTAATCCGATCTGGTCCGCGAAACAATCCCCGATGGAGGGCCCGATGCTAGTGGATACAGACGAGGACCTCGCTCGGAGGGCGTGGGCGGAAGGTGACAGTGCCTGCTTCGCCGAACTTTTCGTACGCCATCGCAAGCGAGTGTTTTATGCATGTCGAGGATTCTTGGCGGATAGTCATGCGGCGGAGGACGCAACTCAAGAGGCATTTCTCAGGGCATACAAGAATTTGGCACTCTTCCGGGATGGCTGTTTCGGAAGCTGGCTGATGCGCATTGCCCGTAATGTCTGTATCGACGAGTGGAGGCGGAAGGGTCACGAATTCGGCGTCGATGATCTCGAAGCAGTGGAGACGACCGGCACACGCCCTCCCAAATCTTCGTTCGAAGCGCATTTGCTGGCTGAGCAGACCTGGAACGAAATGAAGTCGCTGCCCCGTGAACAGCGGGAGTGCCTGGAGCTCAGGATCGAGGGGTACTCCTATGAAGAAACTGCTGAAAATACAGGCCTTACCGTCCAGTCAGTAAAATCTCATATCCAAAATGGCCGACGAATGCTGTGGCAGAGGCTTACCAAGCCTGCTGACGATGTTGTACGCCCATCGGGGAGAAGTCGCACAGTTTTCTGGAGCCTTTGAGGCGGCATCCGCAGTCCTGCGAAATTTCTCACCACCAGCGTATGGAATTCCATTCCGCCGCACGTTCTATTTGGTGAAGCTCGAATAAGCAAAGCTTCAGCACTCGTCCAGAGCAGCGAAGACAGAACTGGATCCACCTTGCGGAGGAAGTCGATTTCAAATGACGCGTTGGGACGAACAGCATTTCCTGGATACGATCATGCCGTTGCTGGCAGAACGAGCAGCGAGTGAGCGGCTTCCAGACGACCAGATGCCGTCGCCGGGTGTTGACGGAGAACACCCAGGCGGCGTGATCTCGCTGCGCGCCCTCAAGTCTTTTCCTGCCCGGGATCTTGCCCAGCGGCTACAGCATTTCGATCAAGCCGACGACGACGCTCCGGATCAGGCCTGGGAGCAGGCGGAAGAGCGACTCGATCAGTGGATGCGCGGCTTTCTCGCATCCGCCGCGGTGAATGCCCATCGCCAATCGGCGGAAGGCTTGCCCGCAAAGACAAAACGCGCCGGTCTCTCCGGATTCTTCAATCTCACGCGGTGGATCTTAATTCCTGCAGCCGTATGCTCTGTCATCGCGATCTCCTTTCTTGCAGGCCGCCGCTCTCTGACTCCGCACGGGCAAGAAGTCGCAGTTAATCGAATCCCGGTGCAGTCCAGCCAAAATGGAGTAGCCCCGCCGACCCCTAAGAACACACCGCCCGAGGCCAAACCTGAGACCGCACCAGCACGAGCGCAAGAGACTGCATCGATCACCACCCGCTCTAGTCGGCCCAACTCTGAACTGCCGGCAAGTCGACGGGTCGCTGCTCCGGCGCCTGAGTTTCACCCAACACCATCTGGCACGGTGGGATTATCCGAATCGGCTCCGCAGACACAGACCGACGTTCGGAGTAACCAGCTTCCCAAGGCACCTGACTCGGGTATTACGACGGAGACCGCGACCGCTCGGCAAGTGCCGAATGACCATCCAGGCGCGCCCGTTGCGGTGCGCGCGACCAGGCCCATCAACGCCAACTCAAATTCTGGCGCAGACGTCCCCGCTCCGCACCCAAACCTCCCAATCCGGAACCTGATCCATCTCGAAGCCGGCACACGGGTGTGGATCTCGCTGAAATCCGTCCGCCGCCTGTCGGAAGTGCTCTCAGAATTTGACGGCACCTTACTCCTTCCCGTGACACAATCGGGCTCCGTTGTGCTCGACCGCGACACTCGAGTGTCCGGCACTATCAGCACGGTTGGTGCAAAGACAACAATCCGGATTCAGGAGTTCCAGTTCAGCGCGGCTTCATATGAGTTAACCAATGCTAGCGGTGGCATGACTGTGCATACAGCGAGTGCCGGTGCCGCAGTGGAGTTTGATGCAGGCAAGGTGATTGAAACCTGGGTGTCGTCTGCTTCCACGTATTCAAGACGCGCCGACGCGCAAGCGCGGCCGAATCCGTAAAAAAATTGACGAAGACGTATGGAATAGATGGATCTCTTTCGTTCTTGTTTGTGTAGATCAAAAAGATGACAGTTCCTGGGAGGGAGCCGTGAAACTGAGAATCGTAGGTGCCGCAATCTCTTGTGCATGCGTTTTCGCTATTACGGCGATGGGGAATGCTGCCGCCACGCAGCCGCAGAAGAAGCCAGCAACAACGCAATCTACTCCACCACCGAAACCTGCGACGTCCAAACCTACAACGCCGCAACCTTCTGTTCAGCGCAGAACAGGAAGTCAACCTTCGACTGGCTCGACGAGGCCCCCTGTTACCGGGCATGTGAATCCGCCGACCGCTGGGGGATCGAGCTCACACACCGAGCACACACCTTATACGCCTCCCCGTGGCGTGCAGCCCAAGGAGGTTGGTGGGCTTCGAGAGTACCGTGAACCATCCGGCCGCCTGGTTAGGACCGACGCACGAGGCGAAGTACGTCACATCGAAACAGCCCCTGGGCTGGATGGCCGACGGACAATCCTCTCGCGGGGGCCTCATGGAGAGAGGGAAGTAGTTGTAGGACGACCGGGTGCCCGTGTGGTCAGCTATGGGCCGCACCGAGGATTTGTTGAACGTGGTATTGTCGGCCGGCCGGGATATATTTCGCGGACTTATGTTGTAGGGGGTCGCACCTATGCGCGCGTCTACCATCAGTACGGATATCGCGGCTTTACCTACTATCGCTATGTGCCGGCATTCTACTATCACTCTCGATTTTACGGTTGGGCTTCTACTCCGTGGGGAACACCTATACGTTATGCATGGTATACGCCAGTAACGCCGGCCCCTTGGTTCGGATTCTATGCAGGCTATTTCACGCCGTATCCGGTGTATGCTTCCCCGGCCCTGTGGCTGACAGACTATGTGATTGCAGCTAACCTCCGGCAGGACTATGAGAGCCAACAACAACCCGATGGTAACCCGGTTGCACCACCAGCCGCGGCAGCTGACGAGTCTTCGCTTACACCAGACGTAAAGGCGTTTATTGCGGACGAGGTTCGCCAACAGCTTGCGGCAGAGCAGGCAGCGGCGGCAGCGCCGGCTTCCGCACAGCAACCTGCTGCGGAGAGCAACCAAGTGCCTTCCGCGTTGAGCCAACGGTACTTTATCGTCTCCTCGAATGTTGACCTGAATGCAAACGGATCGTCATGCACTCTGACGCCGGGAGACGTTCTCGAACGAACCGGCAAGGACGCCGACTCTCAAGGCAATGTTGCGATTCAAGTAATAAGCGCCAAGTCCGGAGACTGCGCGCCTCACGCCGTTTCGACGGTTGATATCGCCACTCTTCAGGAGATGCAAAATCAATTCCGGGAGCAGATCGACTCCGGACTAGAAGTGGCTGCAAACAACCAAGCAAGAGGATTGCCCCAGGGGCCGCCGTCAGGTGGGCACCCAGTGGCCGAGGGCACGGCTGATCCGGTCGAAGACGCGGGTGCTCAATTGTCCGCGCAAGATTCCAACGCAACTAAGGTTCTGGCCCAGGCAACCCAAGGCGGCATCTAAACCGGATCGCAATCAGAGGACACTTGTATGACAATCACCCGAGTACTGCTATCAGCTGCCCTCCTGCTCACAAGCAGCCAGGTCTATGGGCAGGATCCCTCGCTTCAGCGAGTTCTGAATAAGACTTTCGCATCGAGCGAAATTGCCACAGACAGGAGTGCTGTCCTGAATCCCGGGACAGCAATTCTCCTGCAGAAAGACAACCTGCTCCTATACTCAACCGCGTGTCCCTCTTCGCCCATAAATAGTTACAACAGCAAGAACGGTAAGATCTCACAACCTTTTGGTAAGGGGTTCCTTCGCGATCTGGGCGGCTCGATGCAGATGTCCGGCAATTCCACCACTGCGCAGTGTCCGCAGCGAAGATTCGTGACCGGAACGGTCTTGCTCGTGAGTCGAATTGACGTAGAAAAGTCTGCCATCGTCTTCCATCTCTTCAGTACCCCTGATAATGATTCTCCTTATTACGGCGACCTCAGCTTTCCGTTCGACAAGGGCGCTGTGCCATCTCCGGATCAGGCACTCGCACTCGTATCGCAAGTGCTCGTTCCCCAAGCCCCCGGAACCCCTGTAGAGACCGCTGCGACTCAGCCAGCGGAGGTCGTCGGTTCTTATTTCCTCGCACGCACGGGATCGCAATTGCAGATTGATCCTGACGGTACCTTCGTTATGACTCCGTCAAGTGGGGCGGTAAGCCCCGGCACATATGTCGTGCGCGGCGTGTCGCTCATCTTGACATATCGCGCTACCGGTCGCTCAACCGCTTTTACGATCCAAGGCGACAAGTTAATTACTGATATGGGGCTAGCTTGGGTTCGGCAGGGGGGAGCACCTACAGCTGTAGCTTCTGCGTCCACTACCGGATCTTCGGCGCCAGCGTTGGTCCTGCCTGCTACCTATATAAATTCTCAAACGAAGGACGACACACTTCAGCTAAAAGCAGATCACACTTTCTTACTTAATGTGGCTGGGCAGACGTACCAGGGAAGTTTTCAAGTCGACGGCAACACCATTGGGTTGAAAATCTCTGCCGACACAACGACGAACGTCACCATTGAAGGTGACCATATCAACGATGCTAACGGGCAAACGTGGGTATTACAGTCCTCTCATGCCTCCGGGGGCAATTCAGAGGCGAGAGCGGGGGCGGAGTCGGGCTCTGCCCCTCCCGCCGACGACCGTGACCGGTGGACAGATCAAAGAACCGGACTGATGTGGACGAGAAGCGATAATAACGCGGACTTGGATTTTAATCAGGCGGTGGACTACTGCAAGAGCCTGAACCTCGGGGGATTTTCAGATTGGCGTTTGCCGGAGATCGAGGAACTGACGGGAATCAGCGACCCTTCAGCAAATGTTCCAGCGAATCGGCCTGACGTGGCGGCTCTGAATATACCAGGGCAGCCAGGCCCAGTCCATATTAAGGGCTACATCTCGATATCTGGTCTCGAAATGAGCAACACCGGGAAACCGCCGGCAGATCTACAAACATTCGACTTTGGAACCGGGAAAGCAAAACTCCTCAAAAGCAATAAGCGACACCCCCAAGTCCGCGCGTTGTGCGTCCGTAAGCCTTGAGTTCGTCTTCGCAACCTGCATTGAAGGGAACACACATGAAAAGGGAAGTGACCATCAATCGGTACGCTGCTGCTACTGCGATTGCAGTGTGCCTAGCTCTTGCGGCTTGTGGCTCAAAGGAGCTCAGTCGCTCGAAAGCGGCCAAGCTCATCAAGGAAAAATACCACACACAGCAGATGATCGAGAGCGGCGCGCAAACCACTCAGGTTGCCGAAATGAAAGACGAAGTTCTTGGTCAGTCGGGAAGCGTATTTGGTATACGCGGCGGCACCTGGACGGTGACGGTAGTCAACCCCAGCGGCAGCAGCTCCACAGCCTTCAGCTTCAGTGTGAATTGATCGTAGAACCAGATATGGTCACGCCTCGGAGGAGAACATGATGCGCCTTGTTCGAAAAATGATTCCATCGCTGATGTTGCTAACGATTCTGTTTGTTGGCTGCTCACGTCCCGGATCTGTGTTCCTGGGAAAATGGGTCAACACCACGAATCCTAGTGACACGATGGAGATCACCCGCAACGGCGAGCAATTTTTGATTCTTGCCGGCCACGACAAGGTTGGTGCGACCTTCAAGGATGGTTCTCTCCAGGTGCAGAGCATGATGGGCACTATGACGTTGACCTACATCAAGAGCTCAGACACCCTAGTCGGGCCTGGATTCTTCGGCCAGAGCGAGTATAAGCGGGCCAAGTGAAGGAATTTTGCATTCGAGTTGTTTCCAGTTGGCGAAATTTGCGTCGCCGACGGGACGCGCAAAACAAGAGTGATGAAGGGGGATCGTCTATGACCTACCGAAATGGCGTAAACATCGTGGCGCTTGGTTGTCTGCTAGTGTCTCTGCTCGGCTGCGAAGCGACACCGGAGCCGCAAAAAGTTGGCGTCTTCGCCGCGACAAATCACGGGTTACTGGAGCTGACCACGTACGGCAAACAGATAGGCGAGAATGTCTACAGTTTGGGCTCCCTGCCGGAAATTCCAAAAGCCTCAAAGGTTGAGCGGTTCTATGTAAACATGCCAGGCTCAACAATCACAGAGGTCAAGGTATTCTGGCTGACGACGCTTGACAAGAACTTCGATGAGCGAAATCAGGCCCCGTTGGATGCAAATATAGAGACCGGAAAGGGCAATGTGTACCGGATCAATTGCGCAGGGTTGAGCGACAAAAAGGGCGGGTATGTCCTGCTTAAGATTCCGATGCCATTGGGAGTTCCTGATCGAGCGTACGTGGTCCAAGTGACGGGATGAGTCGGTGTTAGATATTTCGCCAATCACCGTGTGATCTTTCAATGGATTGGATAGTGTTCATTGAACGGAGGGCCGTATGGCAAATCGAAAGTCGATCGCTTCCGTGCTAATTTTTGTGGGGAGTGCCTTGTGTTTTTTTCTCCCCTTCGTAACGGTGTCGTGCGGAGGCGTGACGGCATTTACCCTCACTGGGCAGCAATTGGCGACCGGGACCACGTTGACTCAGCCTCAGCCTTTCGGGCCGCCTCAGACACAAAAAGTTAGTCCTGACCCGTTCGCTGTGGCAGCGGGTTTGTGTGCGATCGCGGGAATTGCACTCAGCCTAATCGGCAGAAGACTCGCTGGTGCGGCGGCGATCAGCGGGGGCGTTGGTTCGGTCTCGCTGCTGATAATGAGATCCAGGCTGAATGATCAGCTTCAGAGCCAAGGGCAGGGCCTTGCTAGAGCCACTTACGAAACTGGCTTTACCCTAGCAGTGCTGTTGTTAATCGCCGGCGCAGCCTGGAATGTTTATTTGTTTCTACAAAGCAGGCGAAGCAGCGAAGCAAATCGGTTGGCGCCAATCACAGAGCATAGCGGAGACGATCATCCATCAGTCCAGAGCGAGTCCCCACCTTTGAATTCCGAGAGACAGACTCGGATTTGTCACCACTGCGCCCAGCCAATTCGGGCGACCGCCCGGTTCTGCGAGAGTTGTGGAAGAACAGCAGAGATTACAGAGGGTAGCCCTGAGGCACAGATTTCCCTGAATTGAGGCAATCAATGACCTGCCCACAATGCGGCAACACGCTCACTTCTGGCGCCACATTCTGCGGCGACTGCGGAGCGCCGATCAACAAGGCGGAGTCCTCGCCCTCCGCGGTAGCAGCGTCGCCTGGAGCTGCAAAGCTTCGTGCGCTCTCTCTGACTGCATGGAGAATTGTGAAGGCAGCCGTACTCAACCCGGCTGAAGGGCTGCCAAACGTCTTCCAGGGGTTGGAGAAAAAAGAAGCATTAGAGGCCGGGCTAGTTCTCGCCGGTCTCTTCGACCTTTGCGCGATCATCGGCTTGTACCTGATGCTTCCACACTGGGCCGGACAGCCAGGATTCGGAGACGTTCTTAAGCTTCTGTTACTGGGTATCGTGCCCTCCGCAGCAATCGCGGGGGCCAGTTTCCTCGCACGAAAAGTATTTCGGGGTTCTCCAGAGAGCATCGAAGCTGACCTGTTTGTCGCGGGTGTATCGTTGTTTCCAACTGGCCTAATGTTGCTGATTGCGGGAATCCTCGGCATGGGCAATATCGAGGTGATCGCGTTAGTTTCGGTGTTCGCAATCTCCTACACCGTCCTGATTCTCTACACGGGATGCACGCAGATTTCACAGATCTCTAAGGTTCGTGCCGTTCCGGCAGTTCCGATCATCCTCCTGGTCGCTGGCTGGTTTTCAAAGATTGTCTTCGCAATGATGTTTTGAAAGGCGGGTACGCATGGGTTTCTGCACAAGCTGTGGATCAACAATAGCCGACGAAGCACGGTTCTGCGACAAATGTGGTCTTCCCGCTGCTTCTAAGTCAATCATCGAAACCGCGAGAGCCAACACGATCGAAGTGATTGCGCCTCCTACTGCTACTTGGCATGTCACCTTTGCCACCGGGCAGACGGGAGGCCCGTTCACCGAGGACGCGATCAGAAGCATGATTGCTCGACAACAAATCAAAATTACGGACTCTGTGGTTCTCTCTGGGGGCTCGACATGGGTACCCATTACTCAGTCGCCCTTTGCGCGCGATATCGTAACCCAGGCCAGCGTCGATCGGCTCGCAGCAAGCACGTGTCCTCGCTGCGGGGCAGCCATGGCCGTGGTGACCAAGAAGTCGGCATTCGCAACGATACTCATTCTTGTTGGCATCATCACTAGCGTGTTCATTATCGGGGTGATCCTCATCATCATGGGTGTGATGATGAGGCGGAAGGGGAAGGTCGCCTACCAATGCCCACGCTGCAATTACAGGACATGAAAGAGACCTCAAATACCGCACGGAGGCGATATGAAGGGAAGAATTCACAAAGTAATCAATGAACTGTTATGGGCGACCGCTCTCCCACTATTCTTGAGTGTGCCTGCGTCCCTCGCGATTTCCCAGGCCACGAATCATTCCGCGGCGCAGGCGAGTCCTTCGAAGCCATCGATCGTCAAGAAGGTCACTGGAACCATAACGGCAATCGACCATCCGAGGGCTGGTACAAGCGTCACGATCTTGGGAACAGACGGGATGACGTACCAATACGGCGTTGAGGAAGGAAAGATCGTAGGGGCGACGGCCGCAACTCTCAAGGTGGGCGACCGGGTGAGCGTCGAATTCTATAACCTGATCACAAACTCTCCTCCCATCATCTACGGAAACCCGATTCGAACGGTCCTGCTTCCGCCGTCCCATCAACCACCGGTGAATTCCGCAGTTCAGAAGCAGTTACCACCGGCGCAAGCTGTCGCGGCAGAGCATGTCAAACCAACCGAGTATTACGGCGCGGCGTTTCTCCAAGGGAATGGAAAAACCTTATATTTGCTGTTCAACCACTCGCTCTATAAGTCTATTGAGCCAACTGCTGATAGTTGGGATCAACTTTCGGAGAATATTCAATCCGCCGCGACCGACCCCCAAAGTCCGGGAGTGATCTATGCAGTTAGAAACAACAATGGCGTCATAAAAACCTTGAACGATGGCGCCAACTGGATTCAAATATCGAATGGCCTCCCGGGCACACCAATTCACTGGGTCGTCGTAAATCCTGCGAATCCGCAAGAAGTATTCGCCGGCACAGACTCCGGCCTCTACAGGACATCGGATGCCGGATTCTCCTGGAAGGCGACAACGCTCACAGCGCCCGTTCGGCAAGTGCTGATTTCACCTAAGAAGTCAACCACAATCTATGCCTTGACCAATGCTGGACTCTTCGTCTCGACGGATAATGCTGACAACTGGCGCAGGATCGACACTGGTCTGCCCTCCGTTCTGGTCAAACAGTCGGGACGAACTGCCTCGCATGTTCCTCCCATGGTCGAGCAGATTTGTTTGGTTCAGGGTGAGTCTCTTCTCGCGTTTACGATTGAAAAGGGGCTCTTTCTCACTTCCGATGCTGGCGCCACTTGGGCTGATGCCAACGAAGGGCTGCCCCCTGCATCTAGGTTCTTCTCGTCCTTTGATGGCCCTTCCGGTACCCTTGTTGGTACCCAGGGCAACATCTACCGATCAAGCAATGGAACTAATTGGAATCTTGTGCCTATATCCCAATCTGGCATCCACTTGGGAGCGATCGCTGGACTTTATCAGGCAAGCCAAGCTTCAGGGTTATATGTAGTAGACCTCTCAAAGGATGAGTCACAACAGAGATCAATCTCGTACTTGGATCCATCTGGGAGATTGATCGGACTGAATTACGGCGTATTGTCGCATTCCCATATTACAGTTCTCGCCCACACAATTATCAACGGCAAAGATGCAGTACTTGCAGTGACTTATAACGATAACCTTGTTGATACCTCTTTCACCGGACCGAGCAAAATTGGGCAACTCCCAGGCAGCGTTGTCTATGTATCGACAGATGGTGGACATGTGTGGGAGCCTACAGTTTTCTTGAGTTGCAGTGCCATATTCGACAATTTTATTCCTCCTTTTGCTGCTGGCCCGCAGTCAAGCCCTGGAGAGTTGTGGGTGTACGAGCCGCTATGCCAGGCATTCCGTCGAACCATTGACGGCGGCAAGACGTGGTCGACGATGAATGGGCTTAACCTGAATTACTCGCAAGACAAGGTGTCCTCCATTGCTTTCGATCCGAATGATAAGACGCTGTTGTATGTGGTGGACCAGGGAATGCAAGATGGGATATTCCGGTATAAATATGATCCTTCAACAAACGCGGGCCAAACGGCGCCGTTGAAGTTCAACATGAGGAGTTATGTTGACGATGTCGTGGTCACCGACGCGGCCAGTCACACACTCATTACTAGCAGAGCGAATGTGAGTAGAGATGGGGGCTGGACGTGGGCGAACAAGTGGCCGGCGCTTCAGCACGCTTGCGTAAGTGGAATGTTTCGTGAGCCGGGGGCGAGGCTTCTGTACTATCGAGACGGATCGATCGTTGGATACTCATCCTATGAAGGTGTTGAGAGCCAGCCCAGCTTTTCTATCATCCGGTCTAGCAATCTGGGGGATTCGTGGGAAACGGTCTTTCATTTGAACGGCCAGAGGCTTTTCTGGGTTCATTCGGATCGAGAGAGAGCTGGCCACTTGTTCATGGAGGAAGGGGCTCGAGATCAGTCAGCCCGCGCCAATGTAATGAGGCTATTAGAGTCCACAGATTCGGGCGCGTCATGGCGGCCACTCTACACCTTCAATCGAAAAATCGATGGCACGAATCAGGATATTGCGAGCACGATTCGAGACGCCGCAGAGGTGAGGAGCGGGATCGGAAGGGTTCTTTACGTTGGAGGGAGTATCGGGTTATGGCAGTCTGCTGACGAAGGGCGGACATGGCAGCAACTTGGGGGGGTGCGTTGAAAATCCGCAGTTTTGTCGTCTTCACATTGTCATTGTTCCTGGTGTCCTGCGGCCCTTCCCTTCCCAAAAATTACGGAGTGTACGTGGTTGGAAACCAGGGGTTAGTCCAGTTATCCGGACAGCAGATTACGCTGCGCGGAAGTATCCTGAACGCCGTTGGGGGCATAGAGGGGCCGAGCGGGCCGCAATGCAAGAAGCTGGATTCCTTCATTGTTTTCAAGCAGGACATGAAGGCGGATAGTATCAAGGTTACAAGGGTGGAGTTTCAAGGTCAGATTCAGGTGAGGGATATCTTTGCCGTGAGAGCGGTTGATATAAATTTGTGGGTTCCTTCCAAAATCATTGATACGGCGATCAAGCCGGTCGCGGGGCATACGGATATGTTCTATGTTACGCCGTCGCAACCTCTCAGCAATGGGCTTTATGTCTTGTACTTTGATTCATTTGGGAGTATTGGCGATCCATTGGCGAACACGGCCTACGACGTCGTTGTAGGGGATGCGAAGGACTATCCATCCTATGCGAGCAGAATAAGTCAGGAACAACACGAGATCAGGGTGAAGGCGGAGGCATTACTCGCCTCGATGAACCAGGTGTTTAATCAGGAAGACTTTCTTACGTTGAAGGATGTCTATCGACCCAATGGCACCGCACTAAGCGGCGATGAATTAAAGAGCTATGCGGACGGAATGCGGACGTGGAAAGAAACAGCCGGCAAGGTGGAGGCATCGAAGATAGTGAGCGAGAAGTTTCTTGACAATGGAGATTTAGGGGTCTTTCAGCTTGAAACAACCTATGAGAAATCTGGCGTTCAACAGGAAGAACTTCAGGTTCGGAGGTTCAACAACGGCTTTTTCGTTATATCGCTGAAATGATCTTGGATAGACAATTTCAGCTCAAGTTTCGCGTTCCACGACTGCTAGAATCGACCGCCATCGGAGGAGCCTTTGAAATGAGGATGATCGTAACCGTCTGCTTTTTCGTGTTTATGTGTTCGTTCGTTGTGGTGGCTCAGCAGGTGGAGATTACGAAAGATGGACAACACGTCCTTCACCTGAGCCCCGCACAACAGGGCGCCGTGGATGCATTTCTCAAAGTGCATCCAGAATTGAAACAAATAAGTTGCCCGACTTTGGGGCCAGATTCCGCTTGGTGCAAGACTGCGTATGCAAATTGGGAGATTGCCGTAAGGGGTCAAAATGCGACGCTACAATTCCCGACCGCTGCATGGGGCGATTTTCGCGGAAGAGGTGTCATTGATTTTGCATTGGCGTTTCACTCTGAGAAGGTCGTGAATAGCCTTGGAGGAAGGCAGGGCGAGATCGTCGTATTTGAAAATCTCGGTGGGGATAGTTACCGTCCTGAAATTGCTATGACGGATGAATTGGGCGGATGCCTCAATGGGATGCTGTTCCATCCGACTAGGAAGAGGCTTGAATTCTGGTGCAATACCGCCTCAGGCTATGCAAAATGGAACGGCACGAGGTTCGTGGGGAAAATGGCCATTGGCGATTAAGAACAAGAGTGACTTCAATGTTTTTCCCGTTTCCGAATGTTTGTTCGGTGTGAAGCTGTCCGTAGGTTGAATGCGTGGGAGGTGGTGGTCATGGGAAAACAATCGCTTTTCTTCGTATGCGCGTTCGCTCTGGGGACGAACTTTGCAATGTGCGCCGATTCCCAGACGAGCCGGAACCTGACCGGACAGAACTGGTATTGCACTGACAACTATCAAGGCATCCACCGGTACATCTTCAACCCGAACGGCACTTTCAGCGAAGCGTTTTTCACGCCGACGCAAAAGGGACTCAAGTATTGGAATCCGGGAGCTACGGATATTGGCTATACCATTGTGTCTCCTTCGCAAATCAAAATTCTGGACAGCTCGTTTAATCCGCCCGTTTTTACGATACAGATCCTTACTCCGCAGCAGTTCCGGTTTGCTCAGGGGGACAGCGTCTACAAATGCAGCCATACACCACCTCCCGAAGACACGCCCGCAAACGCCGCTGCGGTGGCGGCGGAGCGGCTGGCTGAGGAGCGATTCTTTTACGGCAAATGGGTCACGAGTGACCGGCTGCAATCGGTAGAGTTCTTTCCCGATGGGACATGCGCGATTATTTCTCACGTGAAGGGAAATATGGCCATCGATATTTCGATGTACAAAGGAACGGTACGTGGTAAATCATCGCTGTATTCAGGTGGTAATGATATTCAGTGTGGTGGAGCGGGAGCATTTTCACGTGTGGGTCCGAACAGAATCGAGTTTTCTGTCCAAAGTGCGACTATAAGCCTGGACCGCGCTCCGGCATCAAAAGTTGCAAAATGAGGATGTCGATGTGCTCTTTCACCGCACTGTCGCAGCGCCGAATTGTGCGGTCACTTGGCAGTACGCTCATGCCCGTCGGGTGGGACGAGATAAACCGCTCCTGGCAAGGGCAGGAGCCACGCAAGAGGGCGGGCAGACGGGCATTGACACAAAAAGATGCGGGGCCTGTGGTTGCAGGTCCCGCGCAAGAGTTCCGGTTGAATTGAGGGTTAGGCCGCTACGGGCTTCTTCGCTTTCTTTGCCTGTTGCTTGGCTGGCGGCTTCGGCTCGGCCTTCTTCGCGGTTTTCGCCTTGACCTTCGCTGCGAACTCCTGTTTGACCTTCGCGGCGATGGCGTCGGTGTCCACCTTGTACAGGGTTGCGGCTTCCTTCAATACCTGCGTTGTCTGCTGGCGGGCGGCGGTCAGCAGGATGGTCAGTTCGACCAATACGCTGCCCAACACGCTCTCCTCGGCGCGGCGCAAGTAGGCGGCAAACAGCTTGTCGATGGAATCGTTGTCCTTCTCGCGCTTGATGCCGTGCTGCCGGGCGACGATCTCCAAGCGCCGCTCTTCCACCAACCCGGTCAGCCGTTCCACGACAAACAGCAGATCACGCTTCATCAGCCGCACGGGTACGGCGTCGGCAATGGCGGCGAGTACGCGAATGCCGGTGGTGTTGGCAATGGCCTCCTCGCGCCGCTGCTTCTCCTGCGCGGCCTTTGTTGCGGTATCGGGATCGGTGCGCCGCTGCTGCTTCTTGGGGTGATGCACCGGGCAATCGGGATTGGCGCACACCTTGCGAATCTCGCCCTTGTCCGTCCCATCCGCAACGATGGCCTCGGTGGTGTACTTGCATGTCTTGTATTCCGGCGCGTCCTGCTGGTATTTGTTTTTAGGCTTCTCTTGCCGGATTTCGACATACTGGTTGCGAGGTACGACCGGGCTCCCTTCGGCGGGTTTGCCGTAGGCGGTGGTGATCTGTACCAGCTTCGGTTTTGCCGCTACCGTCCGCTTCACATGCGCGTCTACCTTGGCCGCATAGCAGGCAGGATCGGAGC
>Ga0181535_10003827_pt1 | contig 17214 bp, 15 predicted proteins | sample PEATcosm2014_Bin_44_FD_119774 | JGI IMG/M metagenome (GOLD analysis project Ga0181535, IMG submission 119774) | Peatland microbial communities from MTU Mesocosm Facility, Houghton, MI, USA - PEATcosm2014_Bin17_30_metaG | ecosystem: Environmental > Terrestrial > Soil > Wetlands > Peat | place... | reverse complement strand
TCTTTTTAGCATGCCGTTAAAAAGCACTTCCAGCATCGAACTTATTTTTTTCTCAGACACTTCTTCAGGCTCAAGCGCCCAGTAATATTCCATGCCTTTCATCGCCACCAGCAATGCGAATGCCGTGAGGGCGGGGTCCTCGACGCTGAATATCCCCGATTTTATCCCGTCCTTTATTATGTCGCCGAGACGCGTTATCTCAAAATCATTGTATTTTTCATGGAGCCTGTTCACAAAACCGTAGTATTCTATGTACTCTTCCCTGAACGTGGAATAAAAATTGGCGAACTTGTTGAAAAGCCTCATCCTGGTCATCATATATGCCTTTAACTTTTCATCGGCCCTCTGCGCGGAATCCACCGCTTCGGCAATGCCGCCCTTTAACGCCTCAACCTCATTTTCAACGACGTCAAAAAATACGGCTTCCTTCGACTCGTAATAATGATATATGGTCCCTTTGCCTATCCTCGCCTCTTTTGCTATCTCATCAACGGTGGTTTTACGCATCCCAGATTTCGAAAAGAGCCTTTTTGCCGTATCCAGAATGAGTTTTTTTGTTTCTTTCATTTTTTAACTTTTCCCTTGGAACAAGATTTTATCTTTTCCTTATTCCGTTCAATACGATATTCAGTATAAGGTTCACGCGTTTTTCAACATCTTCGGGTTTGTCTATGCCTATCTGATATTCCGACCCGAGAATGCATTGAACGATAAAAAACGCGGCGTAATCCGGGTCGTCTATGTTGAATATTCCCTTTTGCACCCCGTCGTTAAGGAACCCCTTTACCATGGAATTTTCAAAATTACTGTATTTTTCATAGACTTTTTTTATGTAACCGTAGTAATCGAGATAATCCGTCCTGAACATGGAGTAAAATCCGGAAAGTTTTACCATGAGCTTTAGCCTTGCCGTTATGTAAGCTGCCAGTTTTTTGTCCGGCTCGGTCTCCTGCTGCGCCGTTTTTTCAAGCTCGCCTTTTGCCTCGGTAAAATCCATGTCGAGTATGGCGCAGAACAGCTCCTCTTTTGAATCAAAGTAATGGTAAATGGTGCCCTTGCCTATCCTTGCTTCCCTGGCGATGTCGTCCATCGTTGCTTCCGTAACGCCTTTTTTCGCGAACATCTTCCTCGCGGTCCTGATGATGAGTTCCCTTGTCTCCTTCATTAAATATCTCCTTGGCTCCTGGTATTGGCTCCCGACTACTTTACGATTTTAGTCGGTGGGCTCTTTTTAGTCAAGCGATTATTTGCCGGTGAAAAATGTATTTACTTTTTTATATTGTTGCCTTAATATTAGTAGATCAAAAAAATAACAAGCTTCAAAAGGAGAGCCTTAAATGAAAGGCACGCTTACCGAGAAAATATTAAAAAAACACCTTGTTTCGGGAAAACTCATACCCGGCCAGGAAATTTCCGTTAAAATAGACCAGACCCTGACGCAGGACGCCACCGGCACCATGGCATACCTGGAATTTTTAAACTTCGGCCTTGAAAAAATATCGACAAAACTTTCCGTAAGCTATGTGGACCACAACACCCTGCAGACCGGTTTCGAGAACGCCGACGACCACCTTTTCCTGCAGACGGTTGCCGAAAAATTCGGCGTTTATTTTTCAAAACCCGGCAACGGCATATGCCACCAGGTGCATTCCGAGAGGTTTGCAAAACCCGGGGATACCCTCATCGGCTCAGACAGTCACACCCCCACAGCGGGCGGCGTGGGCATGATCGCCATAGGCGTCGGCGGGCTCGAGGTCGCCTCGGCAATGGCCGGATATCCTTATTCCCTCACCTGCCCGGAGGTCGTAGGGATAAAATTGAAGGGAAAGCTTCAGCCCTGGGCTTCGGCCAAGGACATAATACTTACGGTGTTGAAAAAATTCACCGTTAAAGGCGGGGTCAACAGGGTGTTCGAGTACTTCGGGGACGGCGTAAAGTCCCTGACAGTGCCGGAACGCGCCACCATAACTAATATGGGGGCCGAACTGGGCGCCACGACGTCTATATTCCCTTCAGACATAAATACGCAAAAATTCCTGAAGTCATTCGGCAGGGCAAAAGATTACAGGCCGTTTGCCGCCGACAAGAAGGCGCAATATAAGGAAATCTTTGAGATAGACCTCAAAAAACTGGAGCCTCTTGTTGCGGCTCCGCATTCCCCGGATGCCGTAAAAAGCGTCAAAGAATTAAAGGGAGTAAAAGTAAGCCAGGTCATCATCGGCAGCTGCACCAATTCATCATACAAGGACCTTATGACGGCGGCGCTGGCCTTAAAGGGCAAAAAAGTTTCCAGGGACGTTTCCTTTGTGGTGGCCCCCGGCTCTAAGACGATACTGAACGCGATGATTGCAAACGGAGCGCTGTCATACTTTATCGAGGCGGGCGCAAGGGTCGTGGAGTCGGCCTGCGGCCCCTGCATAGGTATGGGCCAGGCACCGGCTTCAAATTCGGTTTCCGTGAGGACCTTTAACCGCAATTTCCAGGGACGCTCCGGCACGGCGAACGCCCTCATATATCTGTCAAGCGTCGAGACGGCCGTGGCTTGCGCGGTTTTCGGCGAATTCACCGACCCCCGAAAACTCGGAAAATACCCCGTTGTAAAACCGCCTGCAAAATTCCCGGCGGATGATTCCCTTTTGTTAAGACCGCTCCCGCCGGCGCAGGCCAAAAAAGTAAAAATAATCATGGGGCCGAACATCAAGCCGCTCCCTGAAGGCAAGCCCGTCGGCGACGTCCTTTCCGGGAAGGTCCTTATAAAGACCGGGGACAATATCACGACCGACGACATAATGCCGGCCGGCGCGAAGATACTTCCGCTGCGCTCAAATGTGCCGGAAATATCGAAATACGTCTTCAACAAGATCGACCCGGCTTTTTACGGCAGGGCCGTAAAGGAAAACGGCGGATTCATAATAGGCGGGGACAACTACGGCCAGGGCTCCTCAAGGGAGCACGCGGCCCTTGCGCCCATGCATCTCGGGATAAAGGCCGTCATCACCAAATCATTCGCCCGCATCCATAAGGCCAACCTGATCAACTTCGGCCTTCTGCCGCTTTGCTTCACGAACCCGAAGGATTATGACAGGATCAACCCGGGCGACAGGCTCGAGCTCGTCGACGTGGCAGGCTGCCTCAGGGCCGGGAAAAATATCCTGATGAAGGTCAACGGCGCGCTGGACATAAAGCTTTTTACACAGCTCTCCGAGCGCGAGAAGGATATAATACTTGCGGGCGGGAAGATAAATTTTATCAGGAAGAACATTAAGAAATAGGTTTGTGCCGGTAAAGCCTCATATGCCGAGCAGCTTTTCCGCGTTCTTATGGAGGATAAGTTCCAGTTCATGCGGCGAGGCGACCGCCTTTTCGACCTTGTCCCTGGTCTCTTTATACGTCTGCCACGGAAAATCCGTCCCGAAAAGAATCTTTTCCGCACCGTGGGCCGAGATGATCTCCTTTAAAAGCATATCGTCCATAATGGTGCAATAAGCAGTGTCAAAGAGGACGCTTTTCGCGCAAAGATATTTCATGGCGTCGTCCCACACCTGAAGGCCTCCCATGTGCGCGACAATGAATTTCAACCCAGGGTAATCATCGATGACCCGTTTGAATATTACCGGCTCCCCTTTTAAGGACGCGCGGTCGAATTTTTTTTCCGTGCCCGCCCCTCCGTGCGCCAGGACCATTATGCCTGAATCCCGGCAGAAGCCGTAAACCTTCTTCATCCTCTCGTCGTCGGGATAAAAGTTCTGTTCCTGCGGGTGTATTTTAATGCCGGCGAATCCCGAACTTTTTATCCAGAAAAGCTTTTCCTCGAGCCCCGGGCATCCCGGATGTATGGCGGCGAAACTCTTGACGGGATTTGCCCCCGAATTGTAGGTTAAGCAGCGTGCATTCATTTCGTCCACGTTTTCCGGCGCAGGCGCGACCGGCAGGTTCACCGAAAGGCCCACCCGGGCTTCCTTCATCCAGTGCAGGACGCCGTCGAGCCCGCCGTCCGCGGTCTTAAGGACAAGACCGTGTTCGATAAGATATTCCTCGGCGCCCTTTGCCCTTGCGCCGTTATAGAAATGGGAATGAAAATCGATCATCTATAAACCATATATTTTATGCTGTCCTTGCCGGATTTTTTTACTTCATACATCAGGTTGTCCGCGATCTTTATCATTTCGCCGGGGTCGTGCGGCGGTTTCTCAAAAGTCACCACGCCAGCCGAAAAAGTCACCGGGCCGCCCGTCGCCTTCATTTCCTTTTCAATTGCCTGCCTTATATGAGCCACAAAAGACTCGGCCGACCCGGCTCCCATTTCAGGCAGAAGTATGGCGAACTCGTCGCCTCCCAGCCTTGCCACGGCGTCCGTCAGCCTTATATTCGCCCTTATCGCACCGACGAACCTCACCAGTAGCCTGTCGCCCTCCGGGTGCCCGTAGCTGTCGTTTATTTCCTTAAAATTATCTATGTCAAGATACACGAGGGTCAGGGGAGAATTATATCGCGCTATCCTGCTCATCTCTATGTTGGCGTAATTGTAGAAGGCCCTGCCGTTGGACGCTTTTGTCAGGAAATCCTCCCTGGCCAGCTGCTTTTGCATCCGGATCTCTTTTTTCATTATGGCAAGAAGGGATACGAACGAGAAAAAGAAGAGCATACCCGCGAAGGCGTTCCAGACCGGCACAAATGCATTTTCGCTTCCGGAGCTCCCGTTGATATCGGCGGTATAGACCGCGGATGAGGCCAGGACGGCGACTATGAAACCTTCTACAGTACCGCTGAACCAGGCGGCCAGCCCGACGGGTATGATGTAAAACACGGTGAATGACACGTCAAAGTGGGCTATCCTGTCCATCATCCAGTCCGCGTAACCAAGTGCCACCGACAGCAGGATCGATAAGGTCAGCACGGCAATGTAAGCGGCCATGTTTCTTTTGGCATGCATTTTATTCAAAAGCGCGGCGGCCATATTAATACACCAGGAACTTCAGGGCGTTCTTTCCGCCCTGCTTGACTTCATACATTATCGAATCCGCCATTTTAAGTGCGTTGTCGGTGCTTCCCGGGAACTTATTGAAAACGACAGCCCCGATCGAACATGTCGTCGAGAAACCGTCTTTTTTCATATTGCCATTAATGGAAGCCTGTATTTTCTCCATTATCTTTTCCGCGTCCTGGCTTCCGGCCGAGGGCAAAAGCACGGCAAATTCATCGCCGCCGATCCTGGCGGTTATGTCCATTTTTCTGGTATGTTCCTTCAGGGCTCTGGCGATAAGTATCAGGGCCCTGTCTCCTGCCTGGTGGCCCATGTTGTCGTTGACCAACTTGAAATCGTCCACGTCTATGTAGGCTATCGTGAACCATGAGTCGCTGCGCGATGCCCTCGATATCTCCGCGTCCACGGACTCAAAAAACTGGCGCCTGTTGGCCAGCTCCGTCAGGTAATCTGTCCTTGAAAGGGAGCGCTCCTTGACAAGAAGCTTTTGTATTTCGTAGAGCATAAAGGCAAATACAAAAAGGAAAGCCGCCAGGACAAGCGTATCCCATACGAGGATTATGCGGCTGGAATATTCCCTTCCGTTGACGGTTTCGGTGTAGAACCATATTGATGAGCAAAGGGCGGCGACGAAAAATCCGTATTTGTTCCCCCCATACCAGACGGCGATGCTTATTGGAATGAGATAAAATACCGTGACCACTATCTCCTGCCCGGTCACAACGTCCACGTAACCTATTATGGCGGAGAGGATCAGCGAACCTAAAACAGCAAGCGTCAAACGCATATATTCACCTCGCAGGGCGCCTCTTCCTAAAAAAACCGGAGGCTTACCTTTTTAATATCTGGTCCCTCTCGGGCCCGACGGATACTATGGAAACCTTCACGCCGGTGTGTTTTTCTATGAATTTTATATATGCCTTGGCTTCCGGCGGAAGGGACTTGAAGTTCCTGATGCCGGTCAGGTCGCTTCCCCATCCTTTTAAGGTCGTATATACCGGAACGCATTTATAAAGTTCCTCGCCGTCGGACACGAACCTCGCTGTTTTTTTGCCTTTGTAAACATAATGCGTGCATACCCTGATGTCGCCGAATATCGAAAGCACGTCTATTTTTGTCAGAAGGATGTCCGTGAGGCCGTTGAGGTCGCACACGTATTTGAGCGCCACCAGGTCGAGCCAGCCGCACCTGCGCGGCCTGCCCGTCGTCGCGCCGTATTCACCGCCGGCCTGCCTTGTTTTCTGCCCGGTCTTCTCGTCCATCTCCGTGGGGAACGGGCCGTTGCCGACCCTTGTCTGGTAAGCTTTTGTTATGCCCCAGACCCTGTCAAGGAGCCTGTGCGAAACTCCGGCGCCGGTCAATACTCCTCCCACCGTGGGATTGGACGAGGTGACGTACGGATATGTTCCGTAATCTATGTCGAGCAGGGCGCCCTGGGCGCCCTCAAAAAGTATTTTTTTGCCGGAAGCGGCAAGGTCGTGGATGAGCCCGGTGGTGTCGGCCATGTAGGGTTTCAGCAATTTTGAATATTTTTTGGCCTCGGCGAGCACTTCGGCGGCGCTCATCGTCTCCACGCCGTAAAATTTACTCAGGAGGAAATTTTTCTCCGCGAGGTTCTCTTCTATCTTGGCCTTCAATATGGCGGGGTTGAACATGTCGCGCAGCCTGATGCCGATCCTTACATATTTGTCCGTATATGCCGGGCCTATGCCGCGGCCGGTCGTGCCTATTTTTTTATCCCCTTTTTTCGCGGCTTCTTTCGCCTTGTCCAGCATTTTGTGGTACGGCATGACAATCGACGCGTTCTCGCTTATTTTCAGGTTTTTCGGCGATATTGATATCCCGCGCTCCTTGAGTCCGTTTATTTCCCCGGCGAGCGATTCCATGTCTATGACGACCCCGTGGCCGATTATATTAATCTTGTTCCTGTGAAGTATGCCGGACGGAAGCAGGTGCATAACATATTTCTGCGATCCCACTATCACGGTGTGGCCCGCGTTGGCGCCTCCCTGATAACGCACAATAACATCATACTTTTCGGAAAAAAGGTCGACTATTTTCCCCTTTCCCTCGTCGCCCCACTGGGCGCCCAATATTACGTCTGCGGACATAGGAATACCTCTTTTGTCAGTATTTGCATTAGGGGAATGTTGGAAAACGCCTCTGATGCCATATAATGATAAAGCATTTTGGCATGGAATTCAAGGTAAATTAAGAAGTTAAAAGTCATAACGCAAAACCAATAAGTCCAGGTTAAAAGTAATAATTTAATGCACGTTTATGCTCTATTTCAATTATCAACTTATAAAGTTGCACTTATTGGTTTTGCATTTTAACTTTACAAAGTAATATACTTTACCTCTATTATGTCTTCCATGTTCTTGATGGAATCGATTATGGTCTTGGGCACTTCGTTGTCCACCGTAACCACGCCAAGAGCCACTTTTTCCTCTTTGTTGCGGCCCAGGACGAACGAGGCTATGTTTATGTTGTTGGCCCCGAGCACGGTCCCCATCCTGCCGATGACTCCCGGCTTGTCGTTGTTCCTGTATACTATTATGTTCTTCTCGGGCGTTATCTCAATGTCGAACTTGTCCACCCTGACTATCCTGGCCTCTTTTTTTATGGTAAGGGACCCGTAAACGGACCTCTTGTCCTTTTCCGTCTCTATGGTGACGCTGACAAGGTTCGGGTAATCCGTTGTCACGGTCGTGGTCTTTTCCACCACGGCAATGCCCCGCTCTTTTGCCAGCGGCATGGCGTTGACGAAATTCACGCTGTCGCCCATCGCCGGGAAAAGGAACCCTTTTACCGCGCCTATGGTCAAATACTTCATGTTGTATTTTGTCGCGTCGCCGCTGTACTCTATGGTTATCGACTTTACGCTGCCGTCCACAAGCTGGGCCGCGAACTTGCCGAGCTTGTCGTTAAGCGTAAGATATGGCTGCATTTCCTTCAGCAATTCAGGGTCAACGGCCGGTATGTTAAGGGCGTTCTTCACCATGCCGCCGCGCACCGTCTCTATCACCTGATCGACTATCACCTTGCCCACGTTTTCCTGCGCTTCTACGGTCGAGGCCCCGAGATGCGGTGCCATTATGATGACCGACGGGTCGACGGTAAAAAGGTCGGAGTCGAACGGCGGCTCGTTGTCGTAGACGTCCAGGGCCGCCCTTTTTATCTTTCCGGATTTGAGCGCGTCGGCAAGGTCTTTTTCATTTATGATGCCGCCCCTGGCGCAATTGACGACCATTACGCCGTCCTTCATTGTGGCGATCTCTTTGGCGGTTATCATGTTCGTTGTTTCCTTGTTCTTGGGCACATGGAATGTGATAATGTCCGCTTTTTTTACAACCTCAGCCACCGTCATCGTCTCTATCCCGAGCGCCTCGGCCTTTTCCTTGGTTATGAACGGGTCGTATCCGATAAGGTTCATGCCGAACGAGGCCATTCTTTTGGCCACTTCGGTGCCAATCCTGCCGAGCCCGACTATGCCAAGCGTCTTGCCGTAAAGTTCGATGCCCGTAAATTTATTGCGTTCCCATTTTTTCGCCTTGAGCGACGCGTCTGCCTGCGGAAGGTTCCTGGCCATGCCCATTATAAGGGTTATGGTCTGCTCGGCCGTGGAAAGGGTGTTGGCGTCCGGGGTGTTCATCACTATGACGCCCTTTGCCGTCGCGGCCGCCATGTCCACGTTGTCCACGCCCACGCCGGCGCGGCCGATCACTTTCAGCCGTTTAACCTTTTCAAGTGTCTTGGCCGTTACCTTGGATGCGCTCCTTATTATGAGCGCGTCAAAATTCGGGAGCTCCTCGGCCAGCTGGTCCTCGGTCATGCCGGTTTTTACAACGGCCTCTATATCCTTCTCGCCTTTGAGCATATTTATCGCGTCTTCTGACAGTTTGTCGCTTACAAGAATTTTGTACATATTAAACCTCCCCGGATTTTTTTATTTGTACTCTTCCATGAGCACTTCCATGGTCCTCTTTACGCCTTTTCCTATCTCGATGTTGGCTCCCATTTCCTTGAGCGCCATTTCCACGGCGGCGACGCCCATTATCGGGTCGAACCTGTCGGTGTAGCCAAGCGTGCCCACCCTGAAGATGAGCCCTTCCATCTTGCCCTGGCCGCCCGCCATGGAGATGCCGTAATCATCGCGTATCTTTTTCACCAGAAGTTTTGTGTCTATTCCCTGCGGCGCCACGATCGATGTCAGCACGACCGCCGGGTTTTCCTTTGCGAAGAGCTCAAGGCCGAGCGCCTTTATCCCCTCGCGCACGGATCTCGAAAGTTTGGCGTGGCGTTCCCAGACCTTTTCATTGGTCTCTTCCTTTATGAGGCGCAGGGCCACGGCCTGCTGCATGATGAGCGATACCGCCGATGTCCACGGGGTGTCCGGCATCTTTTCCTTTGTAAGTGCCTTCTCGTATCTTTTGAGGTCGAAATAAAATTTCGGCGTCTTGTTGGCCTCAATGACCTTCCACGCCTTTTCACTGCAGGAAACGTAAGCCAGTCCCGGGGGTATCATGAGCCCTTTTTGCGAGCCTATGACCGTGACGTCGACCCCCCATTTGTCCATATAGAACGGCTGGGCGCCTATGCCCGATATGCCGTCGACCACGAGCAGGGCCTTGTGGCCCGCGGTTAGCTTGCCGATGGCCTCGATGTCGTTATAAACACCCGTCGATGTCTCGTTTAGCTGGACAAAAAGCGCGGTGGCGTCCGGATTGGCGTCGAGGGCTTTTTTTATCTCGGCGATACTGAGCGCGTATCCCCATTCCGGGGCCACCTTTACGACCGAGGCGCCGTATGCCTTGGCCATTGTCTCCCACCTGTCGCCGAAAGCGCCGATGGTGCCGACTATGACCTTGTCGCCTGCCGATACCACGTTTGCCATGGCCGCTTCCATGGCGCCCGTCCCGGATGATGCCATGATATAAACGTTCCTTGCGGTGCCAAGGACATATTTCATATTGTCGAGCACTTCAGTGAGGATCTTGCGGAACTGGGGCGTCCTGTGGTGCATTACTGGTTTTGCAGCCTCTGCCAGCACTTCAGGCGGTACTTCGGTAGGTCCCGGAGCCATGATGTATTTTTTCTTCATTTTTGTTACCTCCCCAATAGATTGTGAAATTTATTACTATCTTTGCGTAAAATATAACAAAGTATGATATTAAAGTCAAGAAAATATTTCAACTATTTTTTGCTTCATAAGTGAAACATTTCACAAGGCTGTACAAGAAAAACCCCCGCTTTACGCGGGGGCCTTATATGCAATGGTTCTGGCTTTGTTACTTTTTTTTGTCTTCCATTATTTTCTTTCTCATCTCCACTTTCTCGAATATCTCCTCGACCTTTTCTATGAGCCTTGCCGGCGAGAAAGGTTTCACAACATAGGCGTCGGCACCCGACTTGAACCCTTTTTCGATGTCGGTTATCTGCCCTTTTGCGGTAAGAAGTATTACCGGGATCGTCGAGGTCAACTTGTCCCTTTTCAGGTTCTTGCATGCGTCCAGGCCGTCCATTTCCGGCATCATGACGTCGAGGATTATCAGGTCCGGCATCACCCTCTGCGCGAGCCTTATGGCTTCCGCTCCGTTGGATGCGGTGGTCACGCTGTAGCTGTCGGATAAGGTGTCCTGCAGCGCCGAAAGTATGAAAGGTTCATCGTCCGCCACCACTATTTTCTTCTTCAGGTCCGCCATTTAACTCCTCCTTAAGGTTTTACTTTTGGTATATTGAACACGAACTCGCTTCCCTTATTGAACTCGCTTATGACCTTTATCGTCCCGTTGTGCAGCTCGAGTATGTATTTCACTATCGGAAGGCCTATTCCGGTGCCGCCGATCTTTTTTACTTTTTCGCTTTCAACCCTGTAGAACTTGTCGAATATGCGCGACAGGTCCTCTTCGGCAATCCCCAGCCCCTGGTCCTTTACGCTTCCATAGAACATATTGTCGTCAAACCACGTCTTTATCGTTATTTCCCCGCCTTCGGGCGAATACTTTAGCGCGTTTGAAAGCAGGTTGGTCATGACCTGTATAATTTTATTCTTATCGACCATTATTATCTCACTTTTTTCAGGCAGTGTCAAAATAATTTTGTGCCGGGCCGAAGCGTTCTTAAAGGTCTCATATACCGTATGCATGAGCTCGTTCATGTCCACCGGCTCCAGGGCAAGGCTCAACCCCTTGCCCGCGTCTATCCTGGAAAGGTCGAGCAGGTCGCCAATCAATGCGCCGAGCCTCTGTGTCTCCCTGTTTATGATATCCGCGTATTTTTTCACCTTTTCATTGTCGACGTTGCGCACCATCATGAGCTCCGAATATGCCTGTATCGGGGTGAGCGGGGTCCTGAGCTCGTGGGAAACCATGTTCAAGAACTCCGATTTCATCTTGTCGAGTTCCTTTATCTCGGTTATGTCCCTGAAAACCGCGACCGAGCCGGCCGCCTCGTTCTTCTCGTCTATTATGGGGGCGAATACGGCGGCGAAGATGTGCTCCTTGTTCCCCATCTGGAACTTTACCTCCGTCTTGGTTATGTTCTTTACCGCGAGAACCGTGGTGAAGTTGTCCCTTAAGTCCCTTATTTTCACCACATCCTCCAGCGGCCTGCCTTCGGCCCTTCCGCCGTCGATGGAGAATATGCGCTCCGCGATCCTGTTGACCATGACTATCTTCTTTTCCCTGTTCACGGCGAGCACCGCGTCCTCCATGGACTGCACGATGGATTCTATCCTGAGTTTTTCTATGGAGAGGTTCAGGTTCGCGTTCTTCAAATCCTTGTTCAACTGCTCTGCGCGCTCCTCAAGATGCTCGTAAAGGTTCGCATTCTCTATGGCGATGGCGGCCTGTGAAGCCAGGGCCTCGAGGAATTTTATCTCGGTCTTTGAAAAACTTCCGCCGCCTATCCTGTTTAATACCTGCACCACGCCTATTGTCTGGTTGCGCACCTTGAGCGGCACGCATATCACGGTTCGGGTGATGAACTGCGTCTGTTCGTCTACCCTGCGCGCGAACCTCGGGTCCTTTGAGACGTCCGGCACCAGCAGGGATTCACCGGTGTAGGCCACCCAGCCCGCGATGCCTTCGCCCATCTTAAGCCTTATCTTTTTTACTTCCTCTTCCTTGGGGCCCGTGGCCACCTCGAAAAAGAGCTCGTTGCGTTCGCTGTCGATCAAAAACACCGACGACGCCTCGGCCTGCATGACCTTTTCCGCGGACTGCATGATTATCTTGAGCAGCTGGTCGAGGTTGCGGGTGGAATTTATGATGATTGACGCGTCCATAAGGGCGCTCATCTTGGCTATTTCTTCCTCTTTTTCCTTGTTGGCCATGTGGGTTATGTATTCCTGGACGGACAACTCGATGACTATGTTGAACAGGTCCACTATGAGGTCGGCGATATTAATGAGGCGCTCGTCCGAGAACACCGTCTGGGTCTTGTAAGCCTGGAGCAATTCGGCGTAATCCACGCCTGCTTTTTCGGAGAGCTCCTTTACAAGCAGTTCGTTGGGGACGCGCTCCTTGACCCCGACGAAAATGTTGAATTTTTTGCCGTAAAAATATGTGGTGGCGCAGTAATAAACGCAGTCGGCGTAAAGGGTTATGAACCTGGCTTCTTTGTCTATGTTTTCATGGTTGATCTCGCAGAGTTTTTTTCCTGCTTCGGTGGAGGTCAGGATGTTGTAAAAATCGCTGAAATTGGACTCGACGGTGTTGATCATTCCGTCCTCGCTCATTACCTTTATGGCTATGCCGAGGTCCTTGGCGAATTTATACTGTATGCCTTCCCATACCCTTATGTTGAAGAGTTTGGAGGAATCGATCGTCGTTTGTTTTGGAGAATTATCTTCAGCCATTATTCCCCGCGCTTTCTAAATATGGATTTTTGGGTCTGAAACCTTCCATATATTTATATAATATATCGGTGGAATTAACAACAAAAATATCAGCCCCGTACTTCAAGGCCGCGGAACGAACCATTCTTTTGGATCGGCCAGGACAATTTCCGCCGCAACGCCCTGGAGGAATTTCGCGGTTTCGCCGGGCAATCCCGCCCTGAAACCCAGTCCCACCGGGGTTTGTTGGTATAAAATGGCGTAAAAAACAGCGGCCGCAAGGTAAGAGCCGGCCAGGCTTGGGTGGATGCCATCGTCCGCCCACAGTTCGAGCGAAGGGTTGCGTTCGTGCGCGGCTTTCCAGGCCACACCGACTGGCGCGACCTCCATGGAAAGCTCCCCGGCAATGGCCATATAACCGGCGGTCAATTTTTCCTGCATCGAGCCGTAATCGGCACAGCCTATCTCGGGGCAACCGTTCTTGCGGCCCCAGGTCATGTAAAGTATCGGAACCGCCCCGGAAGTTTTTATCCTCCCGTCAAACCCGCGCACAGCCGGGTACATGCCTGCGTTTTTTTCGTTCTCAATTGCGGGAACCTGGCTCTGCTCCTGGAGCACGACATAGTCCCATTTTTTGTCTATCAGCTTCTGCGTCACGGCAGGGTCGGACATATGCTGGATGAGCCTGTAGCCGCCCGGCGCGTACATGTCTGTTTTGACGGGATGACCGCCGGATGTCGCAAGTTTTGTGAAAAGGTCGGGCAGGTTGTTTACGGATGTAAAGCTGTTGCCGATAAACAGTACTGATATTTCCGCGCCGCTCAATGCGGCGGTTTTATCCCCGCAGCCGATGAGGAAGATGATAATGATGACCGGGCAAATTATCCGGATGATGGTCTTGGCCACTATTGACTCCCTGCATGTTTAAAATTTTTTTCGGCCTTATGATGAGCCCTAATTGCCCTTCATTTTGCCGTTGTCTTTTACATATTCCATGGTCAATTCCCTCATCCTGTCCATTATCCGCTTTGCTTCATCCGCGGGAACGCTTTTTTCCATGGTCTCGACCGCATCGCCCTGAGAGTTGACCCCTGTTTTTTCGCCCGCATAAATGACGCCGATCTTGCCTTTTATTACGTCCCAGTTCCTGTCATGCCTGGGCTTTATGATTATGGTCCTACGCTTGATCTCTTTTGACACCACGTTATCGGCCGCCTTGTCGCCTCCGAACATGTTCGAGATGAAAGAGTTTGTTATCCTTTCGCCCTCGCTCCTCATCTGATAAGCTTCCCCCACGAGAATGACCGGCCTGTTGTCCCGTGAATCGCTTACTATCACCAAACCCTCGTCTTTAAGTATCTTTTTTGCCGCGTAATATGCCTCGGTCATCTCGCCAGGCATCACGGTCTGTCCCTCGGCTTCCTGAGCGTCGTAATTCGCCTTTGCCATGTATTCTTCCCCGCAACCTGCAAATGCAAGCACGGATGCCAGCAAAACGAAAACTTTAAGAGCCTTTTTCATGATCCCCTCCCATAATTTAAATCAGTAAACTGAAGGACTATGTGCAACGGCCAATATTATTAGTATAGCGAGTAATCCCGCCAGTGAAGCCAGAATGATCCCAAGCGCGTTATCAGAAGCGGACGGCGCCGTTTCAGCCACCTGCGGGTGTTTGATCAATTCGACGATGTCCCCTGCATAAGGGCACACGGCCTTACGCCCCTCCAAAATAAGGATGTCCTTCATTTTTTGCGGCAACTTCAGCCTGTCAATGTTTAACTTATATACGGTCAATGAGTAATAGGTGTTTAACGTGCTCAGCAATATCTTTTCCTGTTTTATCCAGCTGCCGATTAAAACGCTCTGCGACGGGATTTCTCCCGATATCGCGTCCGAAGCGGTTTTAACCATGTCGCAGTCAGCTTTTTCCGAGGGATAAAGCCTTAGATACTCGCTTATTGTATTTTCCATTATTAACTCAAAAGACCTTTTGGCCTGCGACTTTGCGATATCATTGCTTATGGCGGGCTGGCGGGCCATGATCCCGCCCCCGAAAATGGTAATTTCATCGTTTTCAACGGCGACAACCCCGTGTTTGTAATCATAACTATTGCCGTCCATATCCTTTGCCCAGAAGGGCTCGGGGCCAGCCGGATTCGCGCCGGAATTTCCGGTGTTTGCGCCGGAATCAAGGCTGCCTGTAATATCACTGTTTTTTGCCCCCGCAGCCTGCGCCGGAACCGTTATTCCGGCGGGCGCATGCTGTTCGGCAAGCACCCTGGATTCCTCGCTGCCCGGTCTGATTAAACTTTTCGCGGTTGAAACAAAGAACTCCGCATCTTCAGGAGTAAGTTTTAGGCCGGCAATGTTTATATCATATGTCTCTATGTATGTGGCTATGTAATTGTCCGCACAGTAACAATAAAAAAAAGTTTTCGAATCCGTCACGGCCTTTTCGTCCGCATTCGTCTTCCACACGGCGACCGTATCGCCCGATATTTTTTTATCCGGATACTTATTATTGTATTTGTCCGCCACGGAATCAAAAAACCTCCGAATCCCGTTCTTCAGCTCGTTTTTTGACTCGGGAAGCGCCCTTTCCATGCTGTCCTGTTCATGGTTGGCGTCAAACATCATTCCGGCCGCGCCCGGATTTCTCCCCGATCCCGACCCGTATACCGTCACAACGGTCCCGTCGACGGACAGTACGCCGTTATGTTCGCCTTCGGTCACAAGCTCCATGGAATGTTTCGGGCATGTGGCGCACCCCGTCATTATAAATAGCAGGCCGATTGCCGCGGCAAGAATCATCGTTTCGATTGATTTTTTCATTTTTTCTCCGCCGGCCGCAAATTTTGTTCAATTATCGATATCGCGGCGGGAGGCCCCTTTTTATTTTAAGGTCTTTGTCACTATATCCTCGAAGACGGGAGAATATTTTTCCCACTCGTCCTTCATGGTATAAAAGGTGAACATCGACGCCCCGTCGCCGTCGGGCACATAATATGACACCGAACGCACGACGATCTTTTCATTTTTTACCGCCAGATTCAGGTCGACCACGGAACAAAAGACCTTCGTTCCGTTTATTGTGACGGTCTTATTTTCAACAACCGACATCAAAGCGCTGTTCTTTGCGGACGTTTTGATCCCCTCGTCCAATCCCTTAAGGCTCGCGTCCGAAAATTTAAAATTGTCCATTTGCGGCAGATGTATCTTTGCAAAATATGTGGGGTATTTATCCCCGAACGTTTTCGGGTCGCCGGCCAACAATTTACAGATGGATTTTTTTGAGGTGTCCACCAGTTTCGGCGGCAGGCCCTGCGTTTTTGATTGTGCGACACTGTCCGTTATATTGATCCAGCCGCCGGGAACGTAAATATTCAGGCCGTTCGCCGCCAAATTCACGGCCAGGAACCCGCAAATAAGATTGAGAAGCAAAACCATAACTGATCTTTTCACATGTTTCGTTTTCATAAAAACGCCTCCATGTATTTTTAACATACTCCCCTGCCGTCAACCCTGACACTTCCCATTTTATCACCCCTGTTTTTATTGGCAAGGATATTCATATATGGCGCCGGCAATAAACACGGAACCTTTTTGGCGTTTGTTTTAATGCTCGGCAGGCTGTAACCTGTAACCTTAATGGCTGCTTTCCGTATCCTGAATCAACAGCATTGCTAAAAAGACTACCTATTTTTAGACTTATAGTTGTATGCAATCTTAAACGGGTTATTGCCGTAAATAATATTCAGCGGCTATTTCCCCCCTGGCCCGCCTGGAAGATTCCAGATTTCATAAAGCGCCCAGACCATTAAAGCGCCGCCGAGTATCCATCCCAGGACGCTTAGTTCCCCGCCGCCCCCGCCGCCGCCGGAATACCCCGAGGACGAATTATCATCGCATACCGTATCGCAGCATACCTGCTGGTCCATATATCCGCACGGCATACAGTTTTGCCTGCAGCTATTGCCTCCGGACAAGTTCAAAAGATCCCTGTTCCCCGAAAGTTCGTTTAATGCTTTTATCTCTTCCTGTTGTGCCGTCGAAGCAAAAATTAGGACCGGTGTAAAAATCAGACTGCACGCAACGATAATTGATATAAACCCCTTCATATCACCCTCCTTAGACAGTTATAAAATCGCCTCATTCATATGCTGTTGTTAACTATTTTGTCAACTTTTTACATTATAATTATACCCATATAAAGTCAAAAATCAAATTAATTATTTATTGCTTTGGCAGGGCAAGAATGGTTAAAAACTTTGCATTACTCCATGCGGTTGATATATCATTAATGGGCAGTATATATGAACACTTTGCCGGATCCATTACAGCCAAAAGCCCCCTGTTGCCGTCATACCCGTAAATCACAACGTAATGGCCT
>Ga0181535_10003825_pt1 | contig 17228 bp, 13 predicted proteins | sample PEATcosm2014_Bin_44_FD_119774 | JGI IMG/M metagenome (GOLD analysis project Ga0181535, IMG submission 119774) | Peatland microbial communities from MTU Mesocosm Facility, Houghton, MI, USA - PEATcosm2014_Bin17_30_metaG | ecosystem: Environmental > Terrestrial > Soil > Wetlands > Peat | place... | reverse complement strand
GATGAGCATAGGCCCGAAACAGGAGGAGAAAGATCGGCCTTCCTACTTTGGCGCTGTCGTTTTTCAGGAGCTTGTTCTTGTTTCATTCTGTTTTGTTCTTGTCTACACAGTTCTGAAGGTCTCGGGCAACTTTGTCCGGTTTTCTGAGATCAGGCACCTCGCATTGCCTCTCGCGGTTTCTGCATTTGCCTATCAAATGCAGGACTTTCTGCGGCGCTACTTTTTCGCATCTCGCCAAGGCCCTCGCGCGCTTGCCGACGATGCTCTCAGTTACCTGACACAACTGCCCATTCTGCTTTTTCTTCATCGAGCGGGAACTCTGAACAGTGCGACAGCGCTATGGGCCATGGCAGGAACCTCGCTCCTCGGTTTGCTGCCGGGAATCCTCTGGGTCGAGCGACTCGAGTTCGATTGGGAGTGGATCGGGTCCGTCTCGGTGCGGCATTGGAAGATCTCACGCTGGCTAAGCGCCTCGGCCTTGCTGCAGTGGACCTCGGGCAACCTATTTATCATCGCCGCGCCACTCTATTACGGAGCCGCCGCAGCCGGAGTCTTGAAAGCCTCGCAAAACCTGATGGGTGTGACCCATGTCTGGTTTCAGGGGCTGGACAATGTTGTTCCAGTAGAGACTGCCCGGCGGCTTCGCGAAGGCGGGGTGCGGTCCATGCTCGGCTATACGCGATCGATTCTGGTGAAATGGGGCGGGCTTACTTTGCTCTTCGCAATCGTCATGGCTACTTCGCCTGCCTTCTGGTTGCGCTTGATGTATGGACCTGAGATGGTTCAGTATGGTTACATCCTGCGGCTCTATGCTTTGCTTTATGTTGGAATCTTCCTTGGCGGCCCACTGCGTGCAGGCCTGCAGGCCTTGGAGTTTACCGTTCCGATCTTCTGGTCTTACCTGGCGATGACTGCTTTTGCTTTCTCTTTTGCGGGTCCCATGGCTAAGTGGCTCGGATTGAGCGGTACTCTCTTGGGACTTCTTGGATCGCAGATCCTTTTTCAAAGCATCGTCGGCGTCGCCTTGCTGGTAAAATCTTTTCATATTGCCAGGCAAGAGACGCCCGCATAGACTTCTCCCGCCGCCATAGTAGTGATGCGTTTTGTCCTGCGTGCAGGGCATCAAGAAGGACCACTTTGTAGAGGAACAGTGTTCTTGGCCTAACCCCGGCGATGATCGATATTGAATTGATGGAGCTTCTCACTTGTTAGAGCAACTACTGAACAGCAGTCATTGCAAACATTCTGAAGGGGAGGCAATGAACGTAAAGGACCTGTCAATGAAAACAGACCTAGGTATCTCGGACATAAGGGTAGCTGCCGCTTTGACCTTCGTGGTTTTAAACATTGCAGTCTTTCTTATTCGTCTAATAAGTGTTATGCGGTATGGCGCGCTCTTTCCGTTCGATAGTGTCCTGCCAATCTATGCGGTGTGGAGAGGAATTCATCACCTCCAGATCTATGAATGGCCATTTGCATTTCCATTTCATCTTGCGCCCTATAACTATCTTTTCTATGAGACCTATGCTTTCTACCTTAGATTTGTCGGCGCAACTGGTGCCAGCATGTTGATGTGGGGACGCTTGTTCACACCAGTATTTTCGATCATCGGCGCTATTGCGCAATGGAAGCTAGTGCAATATCAACTCAAACTGCGGGGCGCGCGCAGTGTGCTGTCGCTCATTTTTTCGCTGGGTATTTGGTTCTGCGCATCGATGGTCGACCATTGGGCACTTAGCATTCGACCTGACATGGGGGCTGTCGCCCTGGTTATGGTGGCTCTTTGGCTAATCGTACGGAAACCGCCGTTCTGCTTTGCCTATTCGGGGGTCTTGTTCTATCTTGCGTGGTCGTTCAAGCAGTCCGTGGTACTGGCGTTAGTCGGCGTTTTCCTGTTTCTACTTTTTCACAAACGGTGGCACGACTTCTTCATTCTGGTCACTGTTTTTGCGGCCTTGACAGCAACAACGCTTATCCTCGGGACTCCCGAATATCGATTCGACACTCTTGTCGCCACGCGACTCTACGGATTCAGTATCCCCTATGCTCTTCAAATCGCGCCAAAATCGATTTTTGGTAACTTATATTGGATACTTGCTCCCATCGCGCTTCTGCGTGCGGCCGGCACTCGCAGGTTAGATGGTTCCGTCCGGCTCCTTATTACCGTCTTTGCCGTTGCGTTCGTCTGCGGCGTAGCGGAACTGACAAAAGTTGGAGGCTGGGATAACTACCTCCTTGAAGCATTCGTAGCGGGTTCCACATTGCTACAAATCGCCACATTTACAGCGCCAGGGCTGTTTGTGAGTGCTCTCGTGCTTTTTGGTTGTGCACAACCGGCAATACAACTAATAGCGACTCAGTCTGGGCCACACGTGCATGCACTCGGAACGGTGGGAATCGCCACACCAGCCGAATATGCTGACGCCGAAGCAATGCGCGACCTCCTGGCGCAGATGAAAAAACCTATTTTCTCGGATGATCCATCCTTTTCGCTCCCTTGGTTCTCGACTGACAATCAATCTCCTGCTTTGGTCGTTGACCTCCTCTTTCTCAATGCTACGCGGGCTCGCTGTGAAAACGGATGCATCGAAGGTTTGCTGCTAAAGGGAGAGATCCCGACTGTGATGTTGCTAAGTTCCGGCGATCCGTTTCAGAACAGTTTGAACCCGGGATACAAGATGGTCGGTGAGGCTCGCGAGTCAGATCGGCTGTGGAGCATCTATGAGTTTGCGCCACCCATGCCGGTCCCCGATTTGTTAAAGAAGCGGTAGGCGGTTTTCAGCCAACCAACCAAGCAAATCTTAGGTTCATAAAGCATCTTGAAGAAACGGCTCGGAGAAGACTATGGATTCTACAGGCGAGCGCCTTGTGTTGGGAAAGTCTAAAGCCCTTCTTGAGAATGAGCACTTGGCTCGCTATCGTTACGCAATGCAATTAATCGGCGGAAAGCGCGTTGCAGACATAGCCTGTGGTACTGGCTACGGAACCCAAATGCTTGCAAAGGCCGGTGCCCAGAGTGTTCATGGAATGGACCTCTCTGAGGAAGCCGTGGATTTCTGCCGGGAGAACTATAACACCCCGAATGTGACCTACAGCGTCGCAAATGCCCAAAAGCTCGCGGCGATCGGTAACAGCGAGTTTGACTTGGTCGTCTCATTTGAGACAATCGAACATTTGCCAGGAGTGGAAGCTTACTTGGATGAGATGGTGCGAATTCTGCGCCCGGGCGGCAGATTTCTGGTATCCACGCCCGACAGGCGGATAGCCTCGGTAATGTACCGCTTTTTCGGGCGCCCCGCGAACAAGCACCATGTCAGGGAGTACACCGAAGGCGAACTTCTGAATCTGTTGTCGACCCGGTTTCAAATCGAAGCAACGTACGGTCAAGCATTTGTTGCTTGGTGGCTGGTGATCTGGCCGATCCAATTCTGTATCAAGTCCCTTTGTCGCATCATCAATACAAAGAGGGCGCGAAGCTTTAAGGATAATTTGTACAGTAGTGGCGGAAATGTTGAAGTTATCAAAAAAGCGTCAACTTTCAAGATTCCAAAGTATTGGGTCGTTTCCTGTATTCGTCCGGACCAAGCGGCCAGACCTGAGGTAGGTTGACTTTGCCATCCCCGGAAGTCGAGCAACCCCCGAGGCCGGATCACTGGGGCTTAGGCGACAACTCATGAAGATACCAAAGATTACGATCGTTGTCCCAATCTACAACGGCGCCGCGTATCTCTCCGAGACGCTCAATTCTCTATTGTCACAGACCTTTGATGATTTTGAGCTGCTTGCAATCGATGACGGAAGCACAGATGCATCGAGCGACATCGTTCGTTCCTTCAAAGACGAACGAGTGCGCTTGATCCGAAAGGAAAACGGCGGACTTTGCGAAGCGTTGAATCTTGGAATCGCAGAGGCTAAAGCCCCATTTATCGCTCGCAATGACCAGGATGACATCAGCATTCCTGAGCGGCTGCGACGTCAATTGCAGGTGATGGAATCCAACCCGCAGGCGATTGGCCTTTTTACTTACAGCACAAAATTCGGAGATAAAAATCGCTGGTCGAACGCGGATAAGTTAGTGATGGCCGCTGGCAAGCTGAAAGAGTATGAGCCGATGGTGGACGGATGTCTGCTAGGCTCGACGATATTTGTCAGAACCGCGGCGCTACGAGCCGTTGGCGGATTCAGGCAGCCGTACTATCCTGTCGACGACTGGGATTTGGAATGCCGTCTCGCTGAGGCAGGCAAGGTCCTGGTCTTATGCGAACCGTTGATTGCCTATCGATTCCAAACAAGTGCCAATACCTATCGGGTTTTTGCCGAAATGCAGGACAAGGCGCGCTGGACAAAGGATTCCTATAGGCGCCGCCAGCAAGCGATTCCTGAGCTAATTTTCGATCGCTTTATTCTCTCCCAGCGCAGCGATCTTTGGTCGCGCCTTCGCCGGTATCGAAAAGATTCGTCGAAGCTGCACATGCGCACCGCCGGCCAGAGAGCTTTGGACGGCCGCTATCTTGCGGCTGCTAGCCATCTCTTTATCGGCGCCATCCTTAATCCGGCAAACATTGCATGGCGGTTGAAGCGCTATTTGTTCCACATATGATATCCGGCAATTCATCTGCAGTATGTTTTGTATCATTGGCTGGCGGACAAATCGAACTACCGAGGATTTGGGTAAGAGAAGAATGCAAAAGCAATCGTCGACGTCATTGCAATCCCCGGCTTATTCCTTTGGAGAGTTTTTCGCTGCGCTGATCTCGGCCTTCGACAGACAAGGACTGCGCCTTTGCGTTTTACGAAATTATGAATGCTTTCCTTCTAGCAACGCCGGCCGGGACGTTGACCTTTTGATTCTTGCGTCAGAACTTCCGCGCGCATACCTTGCGCTTCAATCCATAAGTGGAATTCGAGTTATTGGGTACACCGAGCGTCGCTATGTTGCAAGTTTTTTTTTGTCGGGCATTATTTCGGAATCGAAGGCTCGCGCGTTACAGATCGATTTCGACTTGAGCCTGACCTGGAAAGGATTGCCGTTCCTTTCTGAAAAAGAAGTTCTCGAAGCAGCGATCCCGCGCCCGGCCGGCAATTTAATTTTCTATACTCCTTGCCCAGTTCACGAGGCGGTTATATCTTTGCTTGCAAGCTTGCTTGTTGGAGGATGGCTAAAGGAGAAATACCTTCCAAAGGTACAACAAGTATTCGCCGACGATAGACTCGCTGTCATTGCTTCTTTATCGCCAACCTTAGGGCTTAAGGTGGCCACGCAGCTTGTCGACTCGGTGATTGGCTGCGATCGCCGAAAGGTGCTGGGTTGCGTGAGATCACTTCGTTGGTCTCTGGTGCTAAGAAACTTTCTGCGTCGACCTGAACATAGCATTGGGGCTGTCTTTAAACACTATGCTAGCGAATTGCGATTCCGCTATTCACTAGAGATCCTGCAAACCGTCCGAATTGCGGGCACGGACGTCTGTGACAGAAGGACTGTTGTTGAGTCTCTGATATCAATTTTGCAATGCTCGGCGGTGCTGGTTGAGGCACGGAGCTTTGGATCAATGTCTGGTTTATCAAGCCAGTTGCCGGCAGAGGATTCGCGCGCCGATCCTCATGCGCAAAGCTATCGCGGATTATTCGGCTCTGTAGCAACTGTTCTGAGGTGGCTTCTTCAGGAGTGGAAAAGCCAATTCTTGGGCAACAGGAATCTTACACTTCGAATTAGCGAGAGCAACTTCTGCGATCTGCTGATCGACCCTCGCAGATACGGCTACGCAGGTCCTATGTGGATCGCACGCTTTGCCGGCAGGCTTTTTCCACCTGCAATTCTTTGGGTGTTGCTCGAGCCGGTCCTTGAGAAAGCGAATTCCAGGAAGCTTGAGCTCTCGTCCGCTGAGACACTCAGGCAACGCGAAGGCTACCTTTCTTTCGTAAGAAGGGGAAACAACTACATCATCCTTGACTCGGGCAAGGCGGTTGAGAGCATTATTGAGGATGCGTATCTTGCGATCATCGATACTCTCGCTCAGCGCACAGACTGTAAGCTCAAAACTCGCTTCTAAGATGCAGAATTCACTATCCGCAATCCACTCGAAGATGCGATCAAAGGAAATAATAAACTGAAGATAGTCGTTCTTGGTCCTGATGGGGCGGGTAAGAGTTCTGTCATCCACGGGTTGGTCGATAGATTCAATCTGCGTGGGCGCGCCGCAGCAGTGCGCCACCTGAAGCCTCGGTTAGCTAAGTTGCGGCAAGACGAGCCAATGGCTATTGTCGAAGATCCTCATGGCAAACCGAAGCGCTCAGCGCTGGTCTCACTCGCAAAGATACTGGTCTGGCTGATGGAAGAATGGTATGCCAACCTGTTTCAGGATCAGAGGGAGACTTTACTCATCTGCGACCGCTACTATCATGACCTTCTGGTTGACCCAATTCGTTATCGTTATGGGGGTCCGGCGTGGGCTGCCAGACTGGTTGGAGAGTTAATGCCGCAGCCCAACCTGTGGATACTCTTGGATGCGGATCCCGATGTACTGCAAGCAAGAAAGCGCGAGGTTCCTTTGGAAGAGACGTCGCGACAGCGCACTGCATACCTGGCCTTCGTCCGGGACCAAAAATATTATCTAATCGTGGATGCTTCACAACCGCTGGATCGAGTGATTGCAGATGTGGCAAATGGTATCACTAAAGCTCCGGTCGAAGGTGCAGGGAACTGTGGATGAGATAGGACGCTTTTACAAGTCGGAAAACAAAGCGAATGGAACGCATCTCGTCCTGCGGTGGAACGGACGGGTTCGACTCACCATTCCAAACGAGAAGGCCGCTCAGAAGGCGTGCTGGAGCGTCTTCCGGCCTGGGCGACTCGCGCTCCTTATGCGCGCAATGGCGCGTTTGCCAAGGCTCCTCGGCACAGCAAGCTGCGTGGAGGCAGAGGGTTTATTCACGGTCAGGCGATTACTGGGCAGAGAGGCTGGACTCTCTTGCTGTCGCACCGGGGCAAAAGGCGTCTGGTCGAAGGACACGATTCTTTTTTTAGATAGGAAGTCAAAGCCTCTCTTCATTGTGAAGGTTGGAACAGGAAAGGAGGTCGATGCTCTGCTCGATAACGAAGCCAACTGGCTTCAAAGGCTGCGAAATCAAGCTGAGCTTGCAGATCACATTCCGGAGTTTGTAGCCCATCACCGCGGATCGAATGTTAGCTTCGTCGCCCAATGCGCAACCATTGGGGATCTTGATTTCCGGCTGGGAACAGTGCAACTTGACTTCTTACGAAAGCTTCAGGAATATTCTCTCCGGTCAATGCAGTATCAAGAGTCCTTTCTCTGCCTAACCCTCAACCTGCGTGCAAGGAACTTACGGGGTCTGCTATCCGAAGCGTGGTCCATCCGCCTTGAAAGGGCTATGCGGCAAATCAACGAGTCTCTATCGAGTTCGCCCGTACAGTTAGTGGTGGCGCACAATGACTTCACCCCATGGAACATTCGAGTACGGCACAACCATGCATTCGTGTTCGATTGGGAGCATGCCGCCGACGAGCAACTGCCCCTCTTTGACCCACTTCACTTTGCTCTGATGCCGCTAGCGTTGAGACGTGATCCGTTGGTCAAAATGACCCAAACAACGAATCGGACCCTGCAACTATGCCTGCAATGGTTTGGAAAAGAAAGGTGCCATCAAGCTGAGACGCAAGCGCTGGCCTACTTCGTCAATCTTTGCACCCTTTATCTTTGGTCCGTGCGCGGAGCATCTGAATCACACCCGGCGCTCGACAGCTATGCCGGGCTCATTGACCATGTATGCCGCGCAGCAGTGTGATATCAATCAATTGGATCAGCTGTTGAATGAGTATGAACATCCGTGAATCACTTCATCATCTCATTAAGGTACTCTCTTCCAACGAATTAACGCGCTGAGGGTTCTATTGCGGAATAAGGATACTTTAAGGAATCGGAGAGTATGAGTATTCTAAATACGCTGCACCGCACAAAGGACAATGCGAATGCGGATCAACATCAAAAGACAAGCCCATCTGCGGGATTGCCGACGACCTTCCAGCCTTTTGTATCCCGCATCACATTGCCTGCACGCAGGGCTCTTCCTGCTCTCGCTCTTGCCACGATCCCGTTTTGCGTTCTTTGTTTTTGTGCTGCCGTGTCCGACCTGAGAGCATTTCCTGGCAGGGATCTTCGCCCAAAGGTGGCAGGGGCCCGGCTTCTAGCAGCGGGAATGGATCCGTATGACTTCAGATCGCCTCCTCCGAATGGCGAGTATTTCAGAACGAACAACCTAATATCGTTCACTCCTGGTCTTCTCCTTCTTTACGTTCCGTTGAGCGCTTATCCATATGAGACGCAACGCACGATTTACTTTTGCCTGGACTGGCTCTTCGCGGCTGCCGCATTCTACCTATTACAACGCAGTTTTTGCCGAGCGCGCCATGAGAAGTATCTCTGCTGGCTCGTCTATTGTGTCTTTATAATATGCAGTTACTCATACCGCCTTCATCTTGAGCGAGGGCAATACTATGTGCTTCTCACGTTGCTCACATGCTGCACCGCAGATTCCGTAAAGAACAAGCGCACGGATTGGCTGTCGTGCGTGCCCAGCGCATTGTTGCTGATTCTCCGTCCGACCTACGGACTGTTGCTTCTTGTTGCGACGATCTGTCTGGGTGCGCGCAAGTGGACGATGCGGGTTTCGATGATCACCTTTCTATTTTTTCTAATTACCCTGCATTTCGGCGGCGTAGAGCATTGGTTTGGTTTTTTGCAGGTTGCCCATCAAGAGAGAATTGCCGCATTAGAGGGAGCTATGAAAGGCTGCGGGCAAAAATACTACGTACCGCCGTCACCCAAGCAGCTGGTAGATGTTGTAGATGGCGTTAACTATCATACAGGCAATTCTTCCAACGCCGTCAGCGGAACCTTGATAGGTCTCTATAAGAGTCAGTCTTTGGGCATGTGCAGAGTGCTTAGTCCGATTTGGATTGACGGTCTTAACTCCGTATGCTTGTTGACTGTTCTCGCCGGCGGGCTCTTGATTGTCCTCATGGCGCGATCTAGACGCGTTAGCGCCAACATTCTGATTGCATACATGCTCCTTTGGCCGATGATATTAGAGATCTTCAGCCCCGAACGCTACTTCTATACCGCAGTAATGGAGATAGTACCTTTTATAGTAGTTGTTTTCGACAAGGATGAACTCACGTCTGATGCTCATGAAACTCTCAAGTTCTTCGCTTTTGTGTCGATTGTTGTCTTGGGAGTATTATCACCTGTTGTATACCAGGTCTTTCGCAACTCCAAGCAAATCGCGACCACAACCAGCGCAATTATTCTTCTCGTTTTTCCACTTGTGATGACCGGCCATTGCGTGTACTGCATCGCAACCTCAAGCAAAACAGCGCACGATCCTTGCTGAATGCTTGGTTGTACTCACGAGCTGTAGTATTTTGTGTTCAAGATGTTGTCGATGTGACGATCGATGAGGTGTCCTGCGACGGTGCGGAGTATGTAGTGCTCAAGATGGGTAGTCAGTGCCGTGTTCCAAGTCAGCACTGCCTCTTAACGGTAAGAGTGGAGAATACAAATGAAGATTATGCGCACAATCATGCGTGCATTGCCTAGATCTGGGCAACGTGCTTTACACTACCTTAAGCGATACACAATTCAGGCCGAACGGAGAATGTTTGCTGCCATTGGGTATAGGGTGGCCAGGAAATCCGACTTTTATTCTCCACTTCCCTCGGATCTTGCTCTTAAGCGAAAGGAACGGCGATGGAATAGGCCTAGCGCTATGGTAGGGGTTTCCTTTAACGTCGACCTATACAAAAGTCGACTTGTAACGCTTATCGGGAAGTATGCGAAGGAGCTTAGTGAGCTACCTACTTATGCGGAGATCGGGAGTATGGGATTCGGGCCTGGTTACACCGACCTCGACGCTTTGATGCTATATATGATGATTCGAGAGACAAAGCCTCGACGGTACCTAGAAGTTGGTAGTGGAGTTTCCACATATTACTGTTCTCTTGCGGCCGAACGGAACCTTAAAGACGGATATCCATTGGAAATCCGGTGCATAGAGCCTTTTCCGTACGATAGACTGAGGTCCATTCCCGGAATCGACATAATGAAGATTGAGGTTCAGGATGTTCCGACAGAGTTATTCATGCAGCTGGAAGATAACGATGTTTTATTTATCGACTCAAGCCATGCACTAACAATTGACGGTGACATTCCGTATCTCCTACTTGAGGTGCTTCCATGCATCCGGAAAGGTGTGCTGATTCACATCCACGACATCGCCTTTCCTTACAACATTCCCTATCCTGCCGAATACTGGGTGCTCGGCAGGCACGAAAGAGCCCCCTATTGGCCGATGTACTGGAACGAGGCAATGGCACTACAGGCCTTTTTGGCCTTTAATTCCGCATTCGAGATCGAAATGTCGGCACCTATGATCCGTTTTCACGATGAATCGTTCTTGGTTTCCATAGTTCCCAATTACAAGTCTGTCCAGGAGGAGCCAAATACCTTTAGCTCGATCTGGATTCGTAGGACAGCTTGATCGGCCACCAGCCTGCGAAGCATCGTGAAAGAATGCCTGAGAAATGCGCTCATGACGTCAAGCCATTCGATCAGAGAGGTGTTGATAAGCAATGAAGATGCTTCCCACGATCAGCGTTGTCGTGCCATCATTCAATCAGGCGAAGTATCTTGAGTTGACCCTTCGCTCCATAATTGATCAGAATTACGGTGAACTTGAGCTAATAGTAATCGACGGCGGTTCAAAGGACGAGAGTCCGACCATTATCCGTAAATACCAGCAGCACATGAGATTCTGGTGCAGCGAGCCGGATGGCGGTCAGACTCAAGGGATCATAAAGGGTTTTGCCCATGCTACGGGTGAGATCCTCTGTTTTCTCAATAGTGACGACCTCTTTGAACCCGGAGCATTGCATGAGGTTGGACGGTATTTCACTCAGCATCCCGAGGTTGATGCAGTTTACGCTAACGCCTTATGGATCGATGCGGATGGGAAGCCCTTACGTAAGCAGAAGGAGATACCCTTCAATCGATTCATATGGCTATATACCTACAATTATATTCCTGGTATGTCTATGTTCTGGCGCCGAAGCATATACGACAAGGTGGGCGGGCTAAATCCAGAATTTAAGCTCGCTTTTGACGCTGACCTTTGGATACGGTTTAGCGATCATGGCACGATAGGACACGTTTCGCGGCAGTGGTCGCAGATGCGATTCTATCCTGAACAGAAAAATCGGAGATTGCGAAAGCAAAGCGACCTCGAAGATATGCTTATTCGGTCCCGTTACTGGAAACATAACATGATGCCTTCGACATACTATCTTCGTCGAAAAGTCGCAATCGGCTTGCGTATCCTTTGGAAGTTGGTGATTGGTTGCTATAGCTTTGGCTATCGTAGGAACTTGGAGAAAGCATGAGGGTTTTACTTTCGGCCTATGCATGCGAGCCGGGGAAAGGTTCTGAGCCCGGTGTCGGCTGGCATTGGGCCACGGAACTTGCTTGTCTCGGCCACGAGGTTTTTGTTATTACGCGGTCAAACAATCGAGCTTCAATCGAGAAGACATTAGAGAGTGGCTCCATCCCCGGACTGCACTTTCACTATTATGATCTTCCAACATGGGGTAGATGGTGGAAACGCGGGCCGCGGGGTGTTCAACTTTATTATTGGTTGTGGCAGCTCGGCGCATACCGTCAGGCCAGGGGGCTGATCAGGAAAATACAGTTCAATCTGGTTCATCATTTGACTCTTGGCATGTTCCGCCAGCCGTCGTTTATGGGGCGCCTTGGGTTGCCCTTTGTAGTCGGCCCAATAGGCGGTGGTGAAACAATCCCCATGCTACTGCGCGTCGGCCTCCCGACAACATGCGCATTTGGGGAAATGCTTCGCGAAACATCCATCAGGTTAACTTGTTGTAAACCATTCGTTCTCAAAATGTTTAAGCAGGCAACCGTTATACTTTGTAAGACACGGGAGACACTCGCGTTCGTTCCGGCCGCCTGCAGGGAAAAGAGCTGCGTTCATCTTGAGGTCGGATTAGAACCCGTCCGCATGAAGCGAGAAGTCATGGCCAAGGTAGCGAGTGCGGAGTTCCTCTACGCAGGGCGACTAGTCTATTGGAAAGGACCTCATTTGGCACTTAAGGCGCTTGCTGAACTTAAAAGGGATCGACCGAGCGCAACGCTTACTCTGATAGGCGCCGGGCCGGATGAGGCCCGTCTCAAGAAACTCTCGGCACGGCTCGGACTTCAAGACTCTGTACGCTGGCTAGGCTGGATTTCGCAAGAGGAGATGTGGACGCATTACTGCCGCTACACAGCTCTCGTATTTCCTAGCATGCATGATTCCAGCGGCAATGTTGTTCTAGAGGCAATGTCGCAATCACTTCCGGTGATCTGTCTCGATACAGGGGGACCCGGCGCGATGATCCCGTCTTCCTGCGGCATGAAAGTTCCAGTCGAAAACCGCCGCGAGGCGGAAGTGGTCGGAGATCTGTCGGCTTTTATGCGAACGCTTGCCGACAATCCGGAGCTTCGCTCCCAGATTGGGTGCCGTGCTCTGGATGTCGCTCAGACAAGAACATGGAGGGATATCGTGTCCAGTGCATATGCGTGCATTGAAGGCGCTTTGATTGCCTCAAACAAATCCGTTGCTGATCGCACGCATTGAGCGAATGCACCTATTGAATTCTTCCGAGGCCATCAGCTCACGGCACAACATGAGACGGCAGGAATTACGGCCTTCCTATTGGGTCGAGCGCCAGGTCATTTCAGTTAACCTGGGCCAGGCTCACTGAACGCATCGCCGGACTAAATTGGGTAGGGTTCGGTATCTAGGGAAACTCTGATTAAGTCATCCGGCTGCGCCGTGCTTTCATCCAATGGTATGTAGGTGGAGATTGCGATGCGCCAGATGACATTTGCCTGCCAGCCGAGTTTTGAAAAGCATGCGCGGCCGAGCCGCCGGGAGCAGTTTTTGCAGACGATGGAATCGGTGGTTCCCTGGTCCGAGTTGGAAGCGCTGATCGAGCCGTATTATCCCAAGGCGGGCAACGGTCGCCAGCCTGTGGGTTTGTCGATCATGCTGCGCATCTACTTTCTACAACACTGGTTCAATCTCTCCGATCCCGGAGCCGAGGATGCGCTTTGCGATTCTCCCGCGCTGCGCGGCTTCGCCGGAGTCGATCTGGGCCGCGCCGCCGCGCCCGACGAGAGCACCATTCTGACCTTTCGCCACCTGCTTGAACAGCACGACTTATGCGGCAAGATACTCGATACGGTCAACTTCTATCTGGATCGGAGGCGCATTCGCATTGCAACAGGCACGATTGTCGATGCCACCATCATTGCGGCTCCGTCATCGACCAAAAACAGCAGAAAGGAGCGCGACCCCCAGATGCATCAGACCAAGAAGGGCAACCAGTACTACTTCGGCGCCAAGGCACATATCGGTGTTGATAGCAAGCAAGGCGTGGTGCACTCGGTCTGCACTTCGGCGGCCTCAGTGCACGACAAGCATATGCTTCCCGACTTACTGCACGGCGATGAAACCAAAGTTTGGGGCCACGCGGGCTACCAAGGGCAAACCGAGACGATTCACGAGGCCGCACCCAGGGCGCAGGACATGACCAATCGGCGCGTGAAGACCAAGCAAGGCGTGGATGAAGACCAGAAGCACAAGAACCGGACTAAGTCGAGAGTTAGAGCCAAGGTGGAATGGCCTTTTCGCATCCAGAAGCGTGTCTTCGGGTATACCAAGGTGCGCTATCGCGGCATCGTGAAGAATCACCACTGGCATCTTGCTGCCTTCGCTTTGGTCAATCTTTACCAACATCGCAAACGGCTCATTCCGCAGCTGGCCCCGCTAGCGGCGTAGCGTCTCTGGGGGCCGGGACACGGCCTCCGGAGACGCAAAACCTGGACACACAAAGCACATTTGCCCTTGAAATCTCCGCCAGGATGCGGAATCGCAACAAGAAAACAGCCTCAACCTTCAACACGGAAAATATCAGAACCTGATCAGAGGTTCCCTAGTCAACAGGTGAGGACAAATTGCAGGTTCCTAGCGTTATGGAGTCAAATTCGATCACTTTAGACTCACCCTATCAGCTGCCACGGCAGATTCCACAACTGGATCGCCTTCGCGGCATGGCAATCTTGATGGTTTTGGTCTTTCATGCCGGATTGGTTTTTCCCCTTCCCGTTCCACTCGACGGGATCGCGTATCAAGGCTGGATAGGCGTGGACCTGTTCTTCGTCCTTTCGGGCTTTCTAATCACGGGCATCCTGTGGGATACCCGCGACGCGCAAAAGTACTTTGGGCGCTTCTACGGACACCGTATTCTTCGCATCTGGCCAGCGTACACTCTTTTATTGATTTTTGCATTTTGCATTGTTCCGCTCTCAAGACTCATAGTAGGTGGGCTGCTTTCGCGGGCCCCTGATGAACCACTTGAAGTTTGGCCATACCTTCTAATGATCCAGAACTTCTTTGCGAAGAGTCTCAGAGCTTCCATAATTCTGAGTGTCACTTGGTCTTTGGCAGTTGAGGAGCAATTCTATCTTGTGTGGCCGGCGGTGATTCGTCATGCCTCCCGCAGGTTAGTCTTGCCGTGTCTATTCGCCGGTATTGCGCTGGTACCTATTCTACGAATATGGGCGATGCATCAAGGCATTTCTGAATTCGTCATATATGCTAACCCTCTGACTCACGGAGATGGTCTCCTCTGCGGATCGGCAGCAGCTATCTGGTTGCGATTGTTTAAGCCTCGACGCAGAACATTACTGCTTATGGGATCATCTCTTCTACTGGCCGGACTTGCGATTTTTGTGCCAGTACATCCTCTTCATGATGCTTCAGTTCAAACGTGGTCTCCACTTGTGTTCACTTCGGTTGCGCTGACTTCCACAGGCCTGCTTTTGGTCGCCTTAGTTTCCGAGAATTTGGGACTGACTCTACACCGTTTCCTTTTTATGAATAGACCGCTAGCATTTCTTGGATTTATTAGCTATGGCCTCTATTTGTACCATTTCTCCATCCTTCGCTTGATAGTCAGTGAAGAACTGCAGAGAAGGCTGGACTGGTGGCATCGCCCTTATTTAACACAATGCCTCATGGCGGTCTTTGGACTGGGACTTTGCATCCTGACAGCCTGGATATCGCGCGTTACGCTAGAACGATTCGCCCTCTCAAAGAAAAGAATCTTCGGATAGATGGCTTATTGTCGAAACGCACCAGTCCATTTTCGTGTATTTTGTGACGAACGGTCTGTCAAAAAAGGATGAAGGGGCCACATGAATCAAGCTGTTCGATGGATTGGTGAAGATCATTACAATTTTCCTGAGGCCAGGCCCGCCAGACGCCTTTCGTTTTTAAGGCTTCTCCTGCGCTACCCCATTTTCCTTCTTGCTTTTGGTCCGCCGCTTTTCAGGTCTGGAGCGATTGATGCAACCAAGGGGAAAATCGATCTCTGGAGCGTGCTTCAAGTCGGCCTGCTCTCGTCGATTGCTCTTCGGGCGATCTATCGCCTGGCTGCACCTGAGTCAATCCTTATTCCAAAGCAGATCCGTTCTGTTCTGAAGTTTGCCTTTTTCCTAGGTGTGCTGTTTCTAACTTCTGTGACCTACTCTCCTAGCCGCATGGTTTCGATGGCATACGCCGTCCTGTATTTTCTCACCTTTGCATGCGTCGTAGAGTTCATTGTCGATGTCTATAGGAACCCACTGAATTGGATGCAATGTTTACTTCACCTTCGATTCATTGCCCTCCTGCTCCTTGCTCTTGATTTCATCGTTCTCCCTTTCAATCCAAATCTTATCTTAGGGTTTGAGGAGGGTGCGGGCCTGCGCTTTGGAGGAGGTGGCGTGGGGCCTGTTGCACTCATCTGTCCCATGATTGCCATCATTTCGGCCTTCACTTTTCTTCATTCCCTGGAACCAAGGCGCCGATCCGCGTTCCTTTTTCTGGTCGGCCTCGCAGGCTCACTGAGTCTGCAGTCAAGAGGATGCTCGCTTGCGTTGCTCTTGTCTCTCTCAATTCTCGCGTTTGGATGGGCAAAGACCGGTAAGCGCTCCGCGTATATCCTCATATCAGGGTTCATGGCCTTCGTCTTGTTTTTCGGCGTGGTCATGGGAGAGATGGGGGGGGGACGCATCTGGACCATCGTCAACCGTGGCGAGAGCTCTCAACGAATTGCAACCGCCAGCGGGAGATTTGACGTCTGGCAGTTTGTAATTCACTATTGTTTGAGGCATCCGCAGGGGATGGGCTACGTAGCAGGCTTCCGAATGATCTTCAAAGACTATCATGCAGTCGGCATGAATTTAGATCCGTCCCATATCGGAAACGCGCACAACTGCTACTTCCAGGTTCTTTCGGACGCGGGCTGGTTGGCTCTGGCGGTCTATCTGACGATGCTGGTGAAAATCGTCGGGATGGCATGGCGCTTTGCGAATAAGAGGGCCTTTCCGAGCGGCATGCCAGACAGTCAATGTCGCGAGTCGACAGAATGTCTGATGTTCATGCTTGTCTATCTTCTCGCGGTAGGGATGGACACGTCGGGGCCCTCAGTTCCTCTATCGGCACCCTTTTATTGGCAGAATATCATTGTCGCGCTCATTCTCGGTATATCCGCAAACATGATCCTCGCTTCCCGCACCCGGGTCACGAATTCGGCGAATTGATTTTCGATGGGGCATAAACAAGCCGACTGTCACGTTCATTTGATGAAGATCCTCGTAGCTCACAATCGATATCAATTCAGCGGTGGGGAAGACGCGGTCGTGCGTGACGAGGCCGAGTTGCTCCGGCGCCGCGGCGACACTGTGGAATTGCTGGAACAGGATAACGAAGCGATTTACGGCCTTCGCGGCAAGGTCGCGGCCTCCGCTGCGGTTTTCTATTCAGCAGATTCACGAAGGAGGATGAAGCAGGCGATCGATGACTTCCGGCCGGACGTGGTACATATCCACAACTGGTTTCCCATGCTGTCGCCGTCGATTATTCTGGAAGCCGACCAGTCGGCAGTACCCATCGTGCAGACCTTGCATAACTTCAGGATGATTTGTGCGAACGCGCTACTTTATCGCAATGGGGGCGTATGCACAGACTGTATCGGCAAGATGCTTCCGCTCGATGGCGTAGTCCATGGATGTTATCGCGGCAGCCGGACGGGCAGCGCGATCGTAGCGGCAGCG
>Ga0181535_10003824_pt1 | contig 17229 bp, 9 predicted proteins | sample PEATcosm2014_Bin_44_FD_119774 | JGI IMG/M metagenome (GOLD analysis project Ga0181535, IMG submission 119774) | Peatland microbial communities from MTU Mesocosm Facility, Houghton, MI, USA - PEATcosm2014_Bin17_30_metaG | ecosystem: Environmental > Terrestrial > Soil > Wetlands > Peat | place... | reverse complement strand
TGCCCTGCCTGTTGCTGGTGATCGTGCTCGCCTTTCCGCGAGTAGTGATGGTGGCGATGTTTCTGTTCAGTAATTACCTCCAGCGGGCTTATCACGGGATTCTGCTGCCGGCGCTGGGCTTCGTGTTTCTGCCGTTGACGACGCTGGTGTATGCCTGGCTCACGAACACGCACCAGGCGATCGCGGGGGTGAACGCGCTGATTCTGGTAGTGGCCGTGGTAATTGACGCCGGCGGGCTGGGCGGCGGCGCGTGGCACCGGCGGCGGGATTAGGCGGCGCACCGCTGCCACCGCTCCCTGACGGTCGCGGCTCTGAAAGGTCCGCGAGCACGGCGCTTGACAGACGACAAAAACCGATCGTCTGTCCTACCGCCTAGCTCTTGAGCTCTTCGACGATCTCGGCAGCGACGGCGCGGGCCTTGTCGATGGCGCCGGGGTCCAGGCTGATGGCGCCCACGCGCGCGTGGCCGCCGCCGCCGTAGCGTTCGCAAATCGTGGCCAGGTTGTGCTTCGGCTCAGCCGGCGCCCACGGGTTGGAGCCGACCGAAATCTTGGTGCGCGTACTCGAGGGACTGACCGAAACCGTGTACACGGAGGTCGGAAAGAGATAATACGGAATGAACTTGTTGTAGCCTTCGACGTCGTGGCCCGTTAGATCGAAGTAGACGACGCCATCCTGCTGCTCAGCGCGGCGTCGGATGATGTCAATCGACTCCAGGTGGCGCTTGTAAAGCGGTTGGTACAGCGCCTGAATCTCGGGCTCGGCGACAATCTCTTCCAGGCGGGCGTGCTGCATCCGGCCGATGATCTTCTGCACGATGTCCGACCCCTGGGCAGCTTCAATCACCAGCGTGAGCTTCATCGCGGGAGCGCCCAGTTCTACTGCCGTTCGAGCGTCCGCGTATTGGGCGCCATCGATAATCAACGACCATTCGACCAGCTCGTTCAAGTCCGGCGCGGTGAATCCGAAGCGGTCGTGGGCCACGTCGCGGATGAACGCCGTGCAGGACTTATAGCGCGGGTCGTACAGCTTGCGGCCGCTGGTGTCGCGCCGGAACTCTTCCGCGTCTTCGTGGCTGAGAAAGGCGCTCTGGTGATGATCGAACCACCAGGTGAGGCGAGGGCTGTTGGAATACTTGAAATCCACGATGGCATTCTCGTCGCCATCGAATAATTTGGGCTCGAAGGTCTGGGCGGCTCTGTGAGCCATTCCGGTATAACGGAACTCCGCATCCGGGTGAACTGCGCCCGCGATGAAGCGGCTGAAGAAGGCAGCTGACGCTGCCCCGTCAAAACAATGGTCGTGGTACAACACCCTTACTAGCATTGGTCGGGAGGAAAACCTTTTATCCTGCCTGAAGTGGGCGAGAAATGCAACTGTACCATTGGTTAGCGCCTTCCGCGCAGACATCCGGAATAACTGGTGCTAGGCTAGCAATTCGGCACTCTTATGAGCGATCTATCGCAAATAGATCGGCGTATGTTCATGCTGGGCACGGCAGCGGCCAGAGTTCTGGAGGCGCAGGTGGAAAACGCGGCGTCGAAGCCGGACCCGCGACGCCGCATTTACGAACTGAACCGCCGCTGGTTGTTCGGCGGCAAGGCGGGAGCCGGGATGGCGGCTCCGGACTTTAGCGACGCGGCGTGGCAGAAGGTCACCCTGCCGCACACCAACGTGCGCCTGCCGTGGCACAGCTTTGACGAGAGCAGCTTTCAGTTCATTTCCACCTACCGGCGTCACTTTCGCGCGCTGCCTGAATGGAAAGGCAAGCGCGTCTTCCTCGATTTCGCGGGCGCGATGACCGCTTCCACGGTCACCGTCAACGGGCACAAATTCGAGGAATACAAAGGCGGATATACTCCCTTCACGTTCGAGATTACGCCGCACCTGAAGTACGGCGCCGACAACGTGATTGCGGTGGAACTCGATTCGACCGAGCGGGGCGACATCCCGCCGTTTGGCGAGAACATCGATTACCTGACCTTCGGCGGTATCTATCGGGGCGTGCAGCTTCGTGTGGTTCCGGAGACGTTTATCGACAACATCTACGCCAAGCCGGTCGCGCCGCTCACGCCGCAGCGATCGGTCGTGGTCCGGTGCTACCTGCAGGGGCACATCGCCGGGACGGCCACACTCACCGCGGAGTTGCTGGACGGCGCCAGGGTAGTGAAAACAGCCAGCGCGCAGGTCAGTGGGGACGCTGCGTATCACGACCTCGAGCTTGACGCGCTGCCGGAGATTGAGCTCTGGAACCTACAGAAGCCGAAGATGTACAACGTGGTGGTGCGCCTGGCGACGGCAGCCGGAGCGAAGGATGAATTCCATACCCGGATCGGTTTCCGGGAAGCGCGCTACACGCCCGACGGCTTCATGCTCAACGGCGAACGTGTCAAGCTGATCGGCCTGAACCGGCACCAGACGTTCCCGTACGTGGGCGGCGCCATGCCCGACCGGGTGCAGCGGCGCGATGCATGGATTCTGCGGCGCGAGTTGCATTGCAATATCGTGCGCACTTCGCACTACCCGCAGTCGCCGGCGTTTCTGGACGCCTGCGACGACCTCGGTCTGCTGGTCCTCGAAGAGATTCCCGGCTGGCAGCATATTGGCGACCAGGTGTGGCAGGACCTGGCGGTGCGCAACATAGACGCCATGATCCGGCGCGACTGGAATCACCCGTCCATCGTGCTCTGGGGCGTACGCATCAACGAGAGCATGGACAATCACGATCTTTACACGCGCACCAACGCGCTGGCGCATTCGCTCGATGACGCGCGCCAGACCGGCGGCATCCGATACCTCTACGAGACAGAGCTGCTGGAAGACGTGATGACGATGAACGATTTCGGCTTCCCGCTGCGGCCGCCGAACCACCCGTTGTACATGAACACCGAGTTCAACGGGCACATGTTCTCCACCAAGCGCTCCGACAACGTGGAGCGGGTGGCCGAGCACGTGACACGGCACGCGCGCGTGCACAACCAGCTCGCCTCAGACAATCGCTATTCGGGCGGCACCGGCTGGTGCGCCTTCGACTACAACACGCATCACAATTTCGGCTCAGGCGATCACATCTGCTATCACGGCGTGTCCGACATTTTTCGAATCCCCAAGCCGGCCGCGTATTTCTACGCGTCGCAATGCAGCCCGGAGGAGCAGGTGGTTCTGGAGGCGGGGTTCTTCTGGTCTCAGGGAGACAGATCGGCCGCCGGCGGCGTGCACCGGGTGCCGATTCTCTCCAACTGCGACCATCTCAAGATCTATTGGAGCGGCGTGGTGAAGCAGGAGCTGGATCCTGACCGGACAACTTATGCTCATCTCAAATATCCACCCTTCACGATGAACCTGGGTGAACTGCCGTTGAGCCCGTGGGGCGATTTGAAGATCGAGGGCTACATCGGCGGCAAACTCCGCAAGACGCTGGTTCTTTCGGGCAGCGGTAAAGACGCCGACCTTAAAGTCGTCGCCGATGAGGCGGAATTGAAAGGCGACGGCCAGGACGCCACGCGCGTGGTGGTGATGGTGACCGACGAATACGGCAACATGAGGCCGTTTGCGACGGCGGCGATCGCGCTCTCGTTGACCGGCCCCGGCGAGATCATCGGCGAGAACCCGCTGGTGCCGGCCGGCGGTGCGGCGGCGATCTGGATACGGGCCAAGGAAAGCGCCGGTGTGGTCAACCTGACCGCGACTCACCCGTTTCTGGGCAAGAGGTCGATCGCAATTCAGGTTAAGGCGGCGGAGCCGGAGGTGGTCTAGTCTGGTACCATCGCACCCTAACGGTCGCGGCTCCGACGGAGCGCTGGTCAAGCTTGGGCTGGGCCTGCCCTGGCCCATACGGGCGGTGCGCGAATCTCTGAAACAAGGCCGACGGGGGCGTCGGCCGCAGACCAGGGGGTCTGCCCCACGAGCTCAGCGATGAGAATTGCCGTTCTGGCCGACATACACGGGAACCTGCTGGCATTGGAAGCGGTGCTCGCGGACCTGGATTCGCACGCGCCTGATTTGGTCGTGAATCTGGGCGATCACTTCTCGGGTCCGCTGCAAGCGGCGTTCACCGCCGATTTACTCCTGGCGCAGCGCCACTGGGTTCACATTCGCGGCAATCACGACCGGCAGTTGACCGAGCAAACACCGGGCGCGATGGGCCTTTCCGACCGCGCCGCCCGCCGGCAGCTGACCAGCGCCCACGAAGCCTGGCTGCGGTCTCTCGCACCGGCCACGGTTGTCGCCGAGGATGTCCTGCTGTGTCACGGCACGCCGCAGAGCGACGTCGATTACCTGCTGGAAGAGGTTGCCGCAAGCGGGGTCAGCCTGGCGTCACGCGCGACGATTCGCTCCCGCGCCGGCGGTGCGGTGGGGGCGGTGCTGTGCGGCCACTCGCACGTGCCGCGGTTGATACGCCTGGAGGACGGGACGGTGGTTCTGAACCCGGGGAGTGTCGGCCTGCAGGCTTTCAACGACTCGGACCACCAGTTTCCCCACGCCATCGGGACCGGCAGCCCCCACGCCCGTTATGCACTTCTCGACCGCGATCGCCGCGGCTGGCGCGCCACATTTCGCGCCATCGACTACGACTGGGGCGCTGCGGCGCGGCTTGCTTCCGAAGGCAACCGTGCGGACTGGGCGCACGCATTGTTAACGGGCTACCCGCTAGAATAACGGCAACCTGGAAGCAAATCCGGCCGGAAGGGACTCACTTCCGGCGCCAGAGGGTCCAGTGCGTGGTTTCCTGGATCGGGACGAAGTCGCGGTCCAGCACCGGCTGGTAAGTGCGCAGGAGGCCCTGGATATGGTAATTCTCAATCGCGAAATCCCCGGCTGACTTGTTGTATTTGCGGACCAATACGTATCGGGCATCGCCGAAGAAGCGATCTCCGCCAGGATGCGCCGCATCGCTGAATGCATAGTTGTACGCTGCCGCAGCCATTCCTCCGCGCGGCGAAGGACGGCCGAGCAGGTAGTTGAACGGATTGAACATGTCGATGGTCGTTACGCCAGCTCCAGGCTCGGTTCGCGTCCGGATCAGCTCCAGTCCGTCGTTCAACACTTCCGCGTAAGCGGGGCCGCCAGATTCCGAAGTCATCGAGGATTCAACCGGACCGAAGATCAGAGACGCGCCGCGGGGCGATGCGACGCGCACGGCCATAGTTTCCACGCCGCGGTGCCGCTCCCACCAGGCAGTCGCCAGTGATGCCGCATTCATCGCGGTGAGCGGCAGGAAACACAGCACGCTCAGGAAAACCGCCAGCGGCCTGCCCGGTGGATCCGCGTCGAGTTTCCCTCGCCGCGCGAGGACGCCGTCCAGCAGCACGACGGCGGCGAATCCATCCAAGGGCAGCGACATGGCCTGGTGGTTGGTGGAGAGCAGAAACCCGCCGACGCTCACCGTCAGGAGAACGAACAGCCACAAGCGCACCGGCCGCGGGAGCGCACCGGCAGCGAGCGGCTCTCCCAGGCCGGCGGTCGCGACGGCGGCCAGAAGCAGCAACGGAACGCTCTCGATCAGAAACGCCGGGCTGAAAATCGACCACGGCCGCCAGGTCAGACCGCGCCCACTGGCGGCTTCCGCCAGATCGCGAAACATGTCGGCCAGGTCGAACCGGAGATAGGCGAGCAGGATGAGCGCCACAATGCCAAAGCCGGCGCACAAGCCCGCGAAGCGGCGGCCGCGGCCGGCGGCACACCAAAGCCAGATGAGCACGAAGGGGAGCGCCACCATGGCATAGGTCACCTTGAGAAACGCCAGCAACGCCCAAGCGATGCCGATCGAAACGGCGCGCCCGGCGCCTGGCCGCTTCCCGGCCGTCGGCTGGAGCGCCTGAAGGCCGCATTCCACCAGGATGATGCCCAGCAGCGCGTAACCATAGCGGTTGTAAGCCATGGCGTAACTGAATGCGAGCGGATTGAAACCCAGAGGAAACGGGGCGGTGACCAGCAGGACGCTGTAGATGCCCAGGGAACAAGCCAAAACGGCTCTCAGGCGCGTTCGCACGGCCAGGTACGTCCACAGGGCCACCACTGCGCCGAACAGGGCGTTGGCGTAGGCAAGGCCCGCCGGCCGCATTCCGGAGATCACCAGACCGCCGGCCTGAATCAGGAAGAATACCGGACCCCATGCGGACGCAAAATCGCGATGCGGGATCTGTCCCTGGCTCACTCGATACGCGTTGGCCAGCGAGAAGAAGACGTCGTGTTCGAATACTCCTAACACCGGCATGCCGACAAAAGCAGCCATCGCGGCGGCCAGCGCCACTGCCGCGATGGTGAACCAGTCGCTCCTGGGGAGGGTCGGCAAACGCATGGTCAGGTCAGGGCATTCTCAGTTTAGAGCAAACTGCATACAGGCACGGATTCTTCCCAGAGACTGCGGAATTCGGGTTGGAAGCGAGAGGATGGCAGGCGGAATCGCCTGCCCCACCAGCGGTATCTTACCGCTGCACAGCCTGAAAATAGGATGGCAGGTCCGGCTTGGTGTCGCGCAGGATTTCGACGATGGCGCGACGCTGGTGCAGCGGCAGCCGCGCATACCGCGGGCTTTTCTCTTCGCCGGACAGGACTCGCCACATGCGGGAGTAGACAGCCCGTTTGGCTTCGCCCGGCAGCGCATCGAAGACCGCCGAGTAGACCATATAACTGCAGGGATAACGCAGCAGGCGCCGCTCCAGGTCCAATTGCCGCAACGATCTGTTTTGCCGGTCGAATGGGCCGCGCGAGGCGAATTCCCGGTCAAAGCCGGATGTGCTTTCCAGGCGGGTCGGCAAGGGCGCCTCATCCACGAACAGCAGGTAATCCACCAGTTCCCTGGCCGCGTCCTGCAGCCGCCTGGCCGCCGCTGATCTGTCATACAAGGCGACACGGGTCTCCCACCCGATCCGCGTCAGCAGGTTCATCATGTGCATTTGGTGCTCGAACACCATCAGGGCAACGACGTCACTGTAGGGCGACAGCCAGTGGGTGGTATCGACCTTTCCCGCCAGCGATTCCAGGTTGAGGGTTTCGGCGGTGACCATCGCTTCGGGCCGGGCGGCATCGGTCACGACCGCATTGCCGAGGTGCCTCGCGCCGCCGCTTCTGCCGGTGACGTACCAACCGCCCCACAGCTTTTCAAAGGGAGTCCGGCTGTCGGTGTCCTGCTGCCCTAACTGCGGCAAGGGCGCTCCATCGGGCGACGGAAAAACACTGCGGATCAACGTGCCCGGTACGCCGCGGGTGGAATCGGAGCGATGGCAGTTTACGCAATCTAAGCGTCGCGACAGCGGCGATTCGGGCGGGCCAGTCCGGTTCGCCGCTCGCTCCCGGTATGTCGAGTCGCGCTGGTCAAGCCGGAAGAAGACGACGCCCTGCCGGGGATCCTGGGACGCCAGCTCCATGAACCCGTTCTTCACCCATCCGACCACCACCGAATCGTTGAAGTACAGCATCCGTGGATGCTGCGGCTCAATCCGCATCTGCTGCACTCCGGTCTTGGAGAACACCAGGATTTGCGACTGCACGGGAATGTGAAGCGCCGCCAGGACCGACGGCAGGTAGCCGAGTTGGTCGTCGAACTGAAGCTGGATGCTACCGGCACGAATTCCCCGATCCAATTCGGATACGGGATCCGTGAGCGGCCGGGAGGAGTAGCCGATGGCCGGATGATCGAGCGGGATGTCGATCTGAGCCAACGCTGATGCGGCGGCGAGGAGCGCCGCCAGCGCGCTCCGTCTCAGGTCAGCCAGCACGACTTTGCCAGCTACTTTCCGATGGCGAACAGAATGGCGTCATTGATTGCGAACGCCGTGCCGTCCTCGCCGACGATGGTGGGCGTGTACGCTTCGCCGCGGCCGGCGGTCAGGCGGAGGCGCTGCGAAAGCGTGTTCGCAGTAAAGTCCCAATGGTAGGCCACCCCGTCTTCGCTATTGATGAAGGCAGCCTTATTGACGGCATCAATCGCAGCGCTGTTGATGCACCATTCCTTCACGGCATTGGGAAAACCGGGGCTCCTGTCCGGCGTCACTCCGGTGACCGTGATGATTTCCTTCATGACCGATACCGGGGTGGTGGAGTATTCGTCCGGCTGGGAGGCGTTCGGATCGAGCACCGCGACCTTATTGACTCCGTCGCCGGTGCCGGCACCCTTATAGTTGTTGTACTTGGTCAGGACCAGATAAGACGAGGTCCCGGTGTAAGAGGGAACCGCAGCGGCAGGCACCACCGATGCGGTGTCGTCCCAGCCGAAGGAACCGGGAATCTTGGCGACGGTGAGAGTGGAGTCGAAATGGAGAAGCCAGCCACGATCATTATGCGAGCTGCAGCAGGGATATTCCAGGACGCCGTAGTAGACATCGCCGTCCGGCCCCACCATGGGCGCGGCCGAGCTGTCCGAACTGAGGGTGGCCGGGCCGCCGCGCGGATCCATCAGCTGCACGCGTCCGATGGGGGCGAGGTTGGAACTCTGCAGCGAGACCAAATAACCGGCGCCATCGGAGGCGCCGTTCGAGACCGCGATGTAGAGGCTCTGCTGGTCATTGCTCAGGGCGGGCGAGCAGTTCAGTTCGACGCCGGTGATCGAGGTGTCGCCGCCCGCCGTGGAGGCCGCGCTGACCCAGGTGCCGACGCCGCCGGCGCTGATGTGGGCGATGCCACTGACCAGGTTCGCCGGATTCGCGCCGCGGACATGGAAACCGAAGTAGATGTTGCCGCTGCTGTCGGCGGTCAGAGGCGTCGAGATCTGCACTGTCAGGTCGAAAATCGCTTTCCGCTTTGCGTAGACCGAATTTCCGTAAAAAGCGATCTGGCCGGTGGCGCCGGAGAAGCCGTTCGGCCCGGTCAGCGAGTCGACCGAGTCGCGGTAGTAGACGGTGCCGCCGGCGCCGGCGTAATACAGGCGGTTGCCGGCCGTGAGCACAGCGCTGTAAGGCGGAATCCAGTTGTGCGGCGGCAGGATGTAATCGCTGGGCAGCGTATACATCGGCGCACCGCTGGCGGCATTCAGCGCCATCACTTCGAATCCGCTGCTATTCCCGGTCTTCACCGGCAGGAGCATGGTGTTGGCCGCGGACACCATCGGGGAGCCGTAGTGAATCAGCAGATCGCCGGCTCCGCCGCCGGGGGGATTCAGGTCCACGGGCGTCGACCAATGAATGGCATTCAAGGGCTGTGCACCCGTGGAGGCCTGAGCGGTATGTTGTGCGTTGTTTGCGTAGCCGCCCCAGGGCACGCTGACCTGGGCAAAAGCGGCGGATACGCCAAAGAAAACTGTAGACAAGACGATAATGCGACGTGGCATCCGGTCCCCTCCGAGATAGCGTCCAGTATACAACGGCCGGCACGGCCGCCTCAATGCGAGCGCGCGGCGCGATGCAGGAGAAAAGCGGCAAGCTAAAGCATGCCCCACCATATATCGTGCCTGTCAGAACTTCAGGTGGAGCGAGAGCTGCAGGATGCGCGGCCCGCGCGGGTTCACCGGGTCGCTGGCGCCCACCACGGAAGACACCGTGCCGAAAGTCGGCGAGTCGATGTTGGTGTCCGGGGTGGCAAAGTTCGTGTGGTTGAAGATATTGAACGCATCAGCGCTGAAAATTACTTCCGCGCTCTCATGCACGCGGAAGTGCTTGGCGAGCGAGACGTCGGTGTTCACAAAGCCGGGCCCGCGGAAGGCGTTGCGCGGCAGCGAGCCGTAGGTGAACTGGCCGACCAACTGTGAAGCGTAGATCTGTGCTTGTCCATCGAGTGCCAGCGCGCGGGTGTTGGAGAAGTTGCCCGGATTGAACCAGTAATTGGCGGCGTTTCCGTTGATCGTGCTCCAGGTGCGCGGGTTGAGCGTGGCGATCGAGTTGCCGACCAGGTCGGCGCGCACCAGTCCCGCCTGGCCGTCGCCGGCAGGACCAGGGTCGCCATCGCTGGTGCTCAGTCCTGCAAAGATATCGAGCGGGAAGCCGGAGTGGTAGGTGACGATGGGCGCCAGCGTCCAGCCGCCGACCAAAGCCTTCGGACCGCCCACCCACATCTTGTCGAACGGGAGGTCCCAGGCGCCGGAGATGCTGAAGGCCTGGCGCAGATCGAAATCGCCCGAGGAGCGGAACTGATCGTGGCTATAGTACGGGACCAGGGAGTTGCGCTGGCGGAACCCGGAGACGTTGTCGATCTCGTGGGCGTACGTGTAGGACACGGTGAAATAGGCTTCCCCGAACCTGGAGTTTCCAGAGCGCTTGGTGACGCTCGCCTGGAGCGCATCGTAATCGGCCTTGCCGATGTTCTGAAACTCTTCCATGTAGCTGAAGGTGGGGTTGCTTTGGTCGGTGTTGTAGATCCGGTTATTTGTGCCGGGCACAAACGGATTGATGTCCACCAGCCCGGTCAGCTTATGCGCGTCATACCCCACATAGCCCACCTCGGCGACCATGCCGGAAGCCAGCTGCCTTTCCAGCGACAGATTGTACTGAATGACGTACGGCGTGCGCAGGTGCGGATCGACGTAAAACACGCCGCCGCCACCGATGGGGAGGAAGCCCGCGTTGGCGAAATTCAGGCTGGAGGCAGGCGGCTTGGAAGGAAACGGATTGATCGCTCCGGTGGCCGTATACGGGTCCTGCAGGTAATTCACCGCAGGGCCGTTGTTGGGATCGGGCGGACTGAAGAACAGATCGGCAAAGGAGAAGAAAGGGACCTGCCCGTTGAACTGCAGGTTGTCTTCGCCCTTGAGGATGTCATAGAAGACGCCGCCGCCGCCGCGGAGGGCCGTCTTGCCGTCGCCAAAGATGTCCCAGGCGAAGCCGAAGCGGGGCGCGAAATCGTTGCGATCAGGGAAATTGGAACCCTTGGGCGCGCCGGCATCGCCGGGAAACACAAGGCCTTCCGGAGCGTCTGGGAAGCGCGTCGATTGCTGCCCCGGGATGAAAGAGAAGGTGCGCCCCTGGGTGTCGAACTTGGGCTGCGCATACTCGTAGCGAAGGCCGAAGGTCAGCGTGAGGTTGTGGGTGGCGTGGAACTCGTCCTGCGCGAAGGCCGCATAGGATCGCGAGCGGATGTTGGACGGCGCAGAGGGAAACTCGAGGAATTCGTCGGGCAGGCCCATCAGGAAATCGGCGAGGTCGTCGCCGGAGCCGACGCCGGTGCTGGGGCCGTAAAAGAAAAAGGCGCCGTTGACGAAGTAATCGTAGACCGTATTGTTCTGGTAGGCAGAGAAGTAGCCGCCGAATTTGGCGTTGTTCCTGCCCTTGGTCCAGGAGACGTTGTCGGCCAGGGCATAGGTGTTGTTGATGAGGTCGGTCGGCCCGTTGGGGCTATACCCGACGTTGAGCCCGCTGCCGTAAAAGTTCAGCAGCACGGGGCCGGTCGCCTGATCGGGCGTCACCCCGGTGACGCCCAGTTGCGCGCCGGTCGGCAGATGTGCGTCCGGTTCGTACTGCAGCAGGTTGCCCCGCTGCGCGGTGACGCGCAGCTCATTGACCAGCGCCGGCGAAAAGATGTGATTGTAGGTGACCGTGCCGAAATAAGAGTCGTTGGTGGTCTGATTCGTGAAGCCGGGCACGTTGGCGCCGCCGGTGTTGTCGGTAAACGGCAAAGTTTCCGGCGCCGCGTGCGAAGTGAGGGTGGCGCTCAGCGTGTCGTGGGTGGAGATGCTGTAGTCGAAGCGGCCCAGGTAATCGTCGACGTTAGCCTTGGCGCTGGACGCGGAAAGAATCTGGCCCGCGGGCGCGATCGGCATCAAACCGGCTTTGAAATAGTTCAGCGCCACGCTGTTGATCTTGGTGGGATCGATGATCGCCTGGGCGGCCAGGGTGGGATTCGACTGGTAATACGGGTTGTTCTCGAGGAACGTGGCAACCGCCGGGTCCGGGCCGCCATTCACCGCCTGCGAGAAGTTGCCCTGCGCTTCCAGCGGCGTGTAAACGGGAATGTTGCCGTCCTGGGCGACGGAGCTCTGGCGCTGGCCCTGGTAGGAGAAGAAGAAGAACATCTTGTTGCGGCCGTCGAAGGCGTGCGGCACAAACATCGGGCCGCCGACGGTGCCGCCAAACTGGTTGCGCTTGAGAATGTTGCGCGGCGCGCCGATTTCGTTGCTGAAAAAGTCGTTGGCGTTGAACGCGGTGTTGCGCAAGTAGTCGTACAGCGTACCGTGCAGGCTGTTGGTGCCGCTCTTGGTGACCACGCTCACCACGCCGCCGGCGTTGCGGCCATACTCGGCGCTGTAGTTGGATTCGAGCACGTGAAACTCGGCGAGCGCATCGGGGTTGGGGTACACCACGAAGGTATTGCTCAGCAGATTGTTGTTATTGCCGCCGTCGAGCAGAAACGTCACGGAGTCGGTGCGTCCGCCGCCGATGCTGTAGCCGGCGCCCTGCCCCGTGTTGTCCGGGTTGGTGGGAGTGACGCCGGGCTGGGTGGCGAGCAGGTCGAACGCATTGCGTCCGTTCAGCGGCAGTTCGCTGATCGCCTTGCCGGTGACGCTGCCGCCCACCGTGGAGTTTTCGGTTTCCACGTTGCGCGTTTCGGCTTCTACCGTTACGGTTTCACCGACGCTGCCGACTTCCAGCTTGAGATCGACGCGCATCGTTTGATTGATTTCGAGCGCGGTCGCGGTGGTGGACAAGGTCTCGCGAAAACCAGGCGCCTGCGCCCTGACCTGGTAATTGCCGATGGGCAGCAGCAGTACCTGGTAAAACCCGGCGTTGTCTGTGATGGTCTCTTTCCGCAACCGGGTGTCGGTGCTGACGACGACGACTTTGGCTCGCGGTACCACGCCGCCGCTTGGGTCGGTAACGGTGCCGACGATTTTGCCGGTGGCGTCCTGCGCCATGAGGCCAGGCGCGGCGGCCGCGAGCACCAACAGCATCCATTGCATGCGCTTGAGCATCGGTATTTCTCCTGAAGCTGATCCGGAACTTACGGGGCGGGCCGCGGCGGTTACAGTGCGACAGAGACTGACGTTGGAGGCCGTCGGTTCGAAAGATTGTATCACACCCGGTGCGTTCCGTCGCCGGGCCGGCGTGTTACGCTGGTGAACACTCGCGCCATGGTCAGATGCTGGAGGGTATGGTTTGTGCTGGCCGGGGCGGCCGCGTGCAGCGCGGCGGCGACGTCCGGCTACACGGGTGCGGCCGCCTGTGTGAGGTGCCACACCGGCGCGGCCCACACCTGGGCCGGTTCCCGGCACAGCAAAATGGTGCAGCCGGCCCACCGGATCAGCGTCCGCGGCGATTTCTCACAAGGCAACATCGTGCTGCGGGGCGAGCTCTACACCCTGCGCGAACGCAACGGCGCCTACTTCATCACCGAAAGCTACCTTACCGGTAAGGCGCAGGAGCACCGGGTGGACTATACGCTGGGCAACCGGAGGCTGCAGCACTACCTGACCACTCTCGCCGACGGAAAGATCATCGTGCTGCCGCCGAGCTGGGACGTGCTGCGCCGGCAGTGGTTCCACAACCTGGATGTGGACGACCCCGAGGAGATGCCGGGCGTCGCGGTGCAGATCTGGAACAAGTCCTGCTACTCCTGCCACGTGAGCCGCGAGGAAAAGCATTTCGACGAGGACCGCCTCCGGTACCAGACCACCTGGATGGACTTCGGGACAAATTGCGAGCGCTGCCACGGACCTGGGAGCGAGCACGCCGCGCACTATTCCTCTGCCGCGCCGCCCAAGGGTCCGGCGCGCGACATCGTGCTGCAGACGCGCCTGGATCCGGCGCGCAATACCATGGTGTGCGCGCAATGCCATTCCTTCCGCGATATCTACGTGGACCGCTTCGCGGCCGGCGACGACTACTACGACCACTTTCTGCCCATTCTCGAGTTCAGCCTGCCCGACTCGGAGGATCCCGCCTATTGGGCGGACGGCAACACACGCCGCTTCTCTAACGACGCGTTCGGCCTGTGGCAGAGCCAGTGCTACCTCAAAGGCGGCGTGACGTGCATCGGCTGCCACGTCAATGCCCACGACACCAGCATCGAACGGAACCCGCAGCTGCGCCCGGACGCCAATGCGCTTTGCACGCACTGCCACAACGGCATCGGCGAAAAGCTCACGGAGCACACCCACCACACCGCCTCCAGCACCGGCAGTTCCTGCGTGGAATGCCATATGCCGCGCACCGTAGTGAGCATCAAGGCCAAGATTCGCGACCATTCGATCGGCATTCCGACGCCGGAAAACACGCTGCGCCACGGCATCCCAAACGCCTGCAATGAGTGCCACCAGGACCGCGACGCACAGTGGGCGCTCACCCAAATGAGCCGGTGGTACGGCGCAGGATCGCGCCGGAAGCTGATTCGCCGGGCCGATGCCTTCGCCGCAGCGCGGCAGGGCGACGCGGCGGCGATTCCGCAGCTGCTTGCCATCCTGGACGATGTCGGGGAGGGACCGCTGGTACGCGCCAACGCGCTGGGCCATCTGACACGCTTCCGCGACGACTCGCGAGTTTACCCGGCCGTGGAGCGGTCGCTGGCGGACCACGAGCCCCTGGTGCGAGCCGTCGCCGCCTTGCGCATCAGCCCCGGCCTAGCGGAGCGCCCAGCCGCCGTTGCGGCCCTGCTGCGGGCATTGGACGACCAGAAGGCGACGGTTCGCCTCGGCGCCATGACCTCGCTGGTGGCGCTGGGCGTCCACAAACCGCCCGGCCAGGACGGTGAGAGGTTCGAAAGCGCCCGCAAACTTTTTCTGGAGCGTGCACAGCTCGGCGCCGACGACGCCGAACAGCAGACCGCCGCGGGGCGATTCTTCCTTTTGACCGCCGATCCAGAGAGCGCGATTCGCGCGTTTCGCGCCAGCCTGCGGATCGATCCATCCTATCCCGCGCAGTACCTGCTGGCCGGCGCCTACATGGAGAAGAAAGATTTTGGCGAAGCTGGCCGAATCCTGCGGGCGATACCCGCCGGAGATCCCCAGTTCGAAAAGGCGCAGCGGTTATTGCAGGTGGTTGAGCAGCGCGAAAAAGCCAGACAGTAAGGCAGGCCGGGCGCGAGTACGGCCTTAGGTAACCGCTCCTTGACGGTCGCGGCTCCGATTCTCTCGCTTTAGCCGCGGGCGCCGCGCTGGGCCAGCACGCGTTCCACCTGCTGCATCAGAGACTGGGCGCGCGGCAGGCTTTCGGTGGCCTTCTTCACTTCAGGATCGTCCTGCCATCGAGCGCGGTCGGCGGTGTTCTGGTCGAAGGCGCGGAAGCAGAGCTCCCAGCGGATCTCCTCCTTCAACCAGCCTTTGCTGGCTTCGAAATCGGCGTCGGTGAAGACGACCTGCTGCGCCTTCAAGAAAGTCTTGAAGCGGCTGAGGGTGTCCTCATCCACCTGCCAGCCGACCGGCAGCGCGGGCTTGGCGCCATGGAAAAAGAGGTTGCCGAAATGATAGAAGGTCCAGCCGACCAGGCGGCGCTGAAAAAGAGTGTAGTGGGGGTTGGGATACTTCTCGTCGGGCGTGATGCCGCCGCCGCCGTACACCTTGCGCCCGCTGTCGGTGGTTTTCAGGTCGTCCTGGTTCTGCGCGTCGGTGTGTTTGGCGTAGTAGTAGTCGAAGAACGACTGATGCGTGTAATCGCGCTGGATGAGGCGCCCGCTGGGAGTGTAGTAGTGGGCGATGGTGAGCAGGAGGGCTGCGCCTTCATTGAGCGGGAACTGCTGCTGCACCAGGCCCTTGCCGAAGGTGGTATCGCCCAGCACCCAGGCGCGGTCGTGATCCTGCAATGCGCCGGCGACGATCTCGGAGGCGGAGGCGGAATCGCCATTCACCAGAACGACCATGGGGTAATGTTGGGCGGCAGCGACGGCGCGGGCGCGGAAAGGCTGCTCGGCTTCAGCACGGCCATGGTGCGAAACCACCATCTGGCCGTCGCGCAGAAAGCGCCCAGCCAGAGCCACGGCCTCATTGACCAGCCCGCCGCGGTTATCGCGCAAGTCCAGAATCAGCCCGGTGGCGTTCTGTTCACCCAGTTTGGCGAGATCGTCTTCCACATCCTTGGCGACGTTCTGCGCTTCGAAACTCTTTATATTGAGGTAAATGACGCCCGGCTTCCACCAGAACGCATCCACTACGCTGGTTTCGATGGCGCCACGGATGACCTCAACGGTAATGGGATCGGTGACGCCTTCGCGCCGCACTGAAATCTGCACTTGCGTGCCGCGCGGCCCGCGCAACAGGTCGGCGACGGCGGGCGATTCCATGGCAGTGGTGTCTTTACCATCCACCGCAACGATGGTGTCGCCACGGCGCAGGTCGGCGCGCGAGGCAGGCGAACCAGCGAACGGACGCATCACGACCACGCGGGTCTGATCCATCGTGATTTCCATCCCCACGCCGAAATACTGGGCCCGCTGGCGGCGCTGCATTTCGCGGTACTCGGCAGGATCGACGAATACCGAGTGGGGGTCAAGGGTGTGCAGCATGCCGGGAATGGCACCCTGATAGAACGCCTTTTCCGAGGAAACCGGGTCGGCATAGTTCTTCTCCACCAGCGCGAACGCCGAGGCCACCGAGCGCATGGTGTGGTCCAGATCCTCACCCTGCGTGGCCGCGTGCACACGGCCCGCGGACAATCCCACCCAGGCGGCGAAGCCCACCACGGCAGCCAGCAGCGAAATCCCAACCGTTTTTCTGATGTTCATATTCTTACCCGGCCGCCAGGATCAGTCCCGGCAGACACCTCTCCGGCGCGTTCCCATATCTAAGACGGCTGAGCGGACAACAGGTACCGCGGCCGTTTCACTGCCAGCACTTCCCTGAAACCATGATAGCGCGCCCGGGACGGTTCTTAGTTCCCGGGCCCGGCTGGATGGCGCGGCGGTTGGCACGGGAGCTTGGCGGGCGCTGGAATCCTATGCGGGCGGCTGCGAAGCCTGCTCCGGAGCCGCGGCCGCCTCCAGCAACCGTTCGAACAGGCCACGGGCAGCACGCTGGGCGGCGATCTTCTTGGTCCGCCCCTCGGCCTGGCCGGTCCAATCCTTGCCGACGCGGACCTCAACGGTAAACATCTTGGAGTGTTCCGGCCCGCGCTCGCGCACGATGGCATAGCGCGGCTGCGGCATTTTTCGCGATTGCGCCAGTTCCTGCAAAGCGCTCTTGAAGTTGGCGATGGCAGGCTGAATGTCGGTTCCCGCCTCCTCGTCTCCCATAAAGGGCGCGTCCAACACGTGGGTGGCCACGAACTGGCGCACCGGCTCCATGCCGCCATCCAGGTAGACGGCGGCGATGACCGCTTCCAGCGCATCCACCAGCAGCGTCTTCTTGCTGCGGCCGCCGCTCATCTCCTCGCTGCG
>Ga0181535_10003816_pt1 | contig 17248 bp, 14 predicted proteins | sample PEATcosm2014_Bin_44_FD_119774 | JGI IMG/M metagenome (GOLD analysis project Ga0181535, IMG submission 119774) | Peatland microbial communities from MTU Mesocosm Facility, Houghton, MI, USA - PEATcosm2014_Bin17_30_metaG | ecosystem: Environmental > Terrestrial > Soil > Wetlands > Peat | place... | reverse complement strand
GCTTCACCAGGTCACCTTTCCCGGCCTCGTCCTCAGCGAGTGGAACTCCATCGCGCAAAAGCTCGGCGAAATCGCCCGCTCCCGCCATGCCAAATACGGCAACACCATCTTTCACCTCGAGCCCAACCTGAAAGATTGTCCCGGCGGCCTGCGTGACTACTCCCTTGCCGTCTGGTTCGCCATCCTCTTCCATCTCAAAGCCACCAAGGAGTGGCCTCGCCAGCGCGGTGGCGTCTTTCAAAGTGCACGCGGCGATGCCGAGGCTGCCTTTGACTTCCTCGCCGCCGCCCGCTGCTTCCTCCACTTCCGCCACGGCCGCGATGACAACACGCTCGACTGGCAATCGCAGGACGAAGCTGCCGCGCGCTCCATCGGCCTTGAAACCCGCGGCACCGCCGACCCCAGCTACTGGATGCGCACTTACTACCGGCACGCCCGCGTCATCTATCGCCGCGCCGCGCTCCTCATGGAGCATCTGCCCGCCCCGGTCAGCTTCTACCGCCAGTTCCGCCGCCGGCGCGCGCCCATCGCCGGAACCGACTTCCTTCTCGACCAGGGCCGCATCGACATCCAGCCCGGCGCGCAATTTAATGACACGGCCGCAATCCTGCGGATCTTCTCCCTCATGGCCACGCACGGCTACACGCTCTCGCAAGCCGCTGAAGACCGCATCACCGACGCGCTTCCCGTCCTCGCCATCTCCATTCCTGAAGGTCCCTATCTCTGGAACGCATTGCGCGAAGTCCTCCTCGGACCCCACGCCGCCCACGCTCTCCGCACCATGCACGCGCTCGGCGTTCTTGAAATGCTGATCCCCGAGTTTCACGGTATTGACGCGCTCGTCATCCGCGACAGCTATCACCGCTACACCGTCGACGAGCACACCTTCCTCGTCATCGACAACGTCCACGCCTTGCGCACGCCCGCCGACGAGCATGAGCAGCGCCTCGCCCAACTGCTCCCGGAAATCGACCGCCTCGACCTGTTTTTCCTCGCCCTCCTCCTGCACGATACCGGCAAGGGCCGCCGCGCCGGCGAGCACGCGCAGCAAAGCGTCGAACTCGCCGACAGCTTTCTCGCCCGCCTCGACTTCGACGCCGAGGAACGCGACGCCGTCCTCAAGCTCATCCGGCTGCATCTCGATATGTCGCAGGCCATGCGCCGCGATATCTTCGACCTCGACAACGTCCGCGGCTTTGCCGACAAAATCGGCAGCCCGCAGCTCCTCAAGATGCTCACGCTCATGACCTTCGCTGACATCAAGGCCGTCAACCCCGACGCCCTCACTCCCTGGAAGGCCGAGAACCTTTGGCAGTTCTACATGTCCACGTCCAACTTCATGGATCGCTCCGTCGACGAAGCGCGCTATCACGCCGCCATCGATCCCACGCTCCTCAACCGCATCCGCTCCATGGTTCCCGCCGCGCAGCACGACGCGCTCAAGCAGTTTCTCGAGGGCCTTCCCCAGCGCTATCTGCAAACCCGCCTGCCCGAGCAGATTCGCAATCACTTCCTCATGGCGCTCGATCTCGACAAAGACAATGTTCAGCTCGATCTCCGCCCCAGCCGTCAGCTCTACGACCTTACCGTCATCACCCGCGACCGCACCCGGCTATTTGCAGATATGGCCGGCGTCCTTGCCGCATGGGGCATGAACATCGTCCGCGCAGGCGCCTACTCCAACGATGCCGGCGTCATTGTCGACAGCTTTCAGTTCACTGATCTCTTCCGCACCCTCGAGCTCAACCCCACCGAGAAGGACCGCTTTCTCGCCAACGTCCATGAAGTCGTCGCCCAGAAGGTTTCCGTCGAGCAATTGCTCAACGCGCGCCGCCATTTGAACCACCCCGGCAACTACAAGCTCGACGTCGCCACCAAGCTCGAGTTCGACTCCGAATCCTCGTCGCACTCCACGCTTCTGCAGGTCGTCGCGCAAGACATGCCCGGCCTGCTCCGCCAGATCGCCCTCACCTTCGGCGCGCATCAGTGCAACATCAAGGTCGCGCTCATCGATACGGAAGGCGAAACCGCCATCGACGTCTTCTACCTCACCAGCCACGACCAGAAACTCACGCCCGACGCCCAGCAATCCCTCGCCAAAGACCTCACCGCCGCCCTCGACACCATGCGCTCCCCGGCGTAGTCGCAACCACAACCCAGCAACATTGCTTTGTCATCTTGAGCGAGTCGCCGCAGCGCGAGTCGAAGGACCTGTATTTGTCTGTTCTCTCTTCACCCATCACAAGATCTGGGTGCCCCATGTTGCGAGTGGGGCACAAGTACCATAAAACGAACAGCATAAGACATTCGCTGAAGTTTTTGTGCTAGTTTTGTGCTACACCATCACGACGACAATTCCGATGAATGACCCGTTACCAACAGAACTAACCCAAGGTGCGATTCTCCGCGATAAAGAATATGCGTGGGAGTTGTCAGATTTACCGCAGGCCCTGCAGCGTGCGCCCGCTTTGGGATACGCTTGTTTGGGAGGACAATTCTGGTTTATTGTTTCAGACGTTTCGCTCTACGAACCGTTCTGGCTTGGGGCCAACTCGACCGACAAGCTGGCGGATGAGACTTGGTCCACCTACGCACGACGGTCCTGCGAAGAGGTTCTACGTCGATTCAACGCGTTGTTGCGAGAAACTGATTTCAGAGAAGCGGCAGGCAAGTTTGGCACCGGTGAGGTTGATCGGGCACCTGACCTTCATTGGATGTTCAACGCATACTTCGTGACGGAGCCGGAGTATCTTTCGCTTAATTTCGGGCAGCTGAAAACCTAGCTTCGTCGCAAATGTCAATGACGCTGTATCACCACTGACGCGAACATTAGCGGGTGGCGAGCACCACGCACCCCTTCAAGTGGATTAATTCGGAATGGCCGGATCGACGGGCCTGCAAACTGAGAAACCAGCTGAAGGAGGTACGAGGACCTTGCGCTAATTTGTGCTACACCCTCGAACTTCTACGCCATTTACGACATTCTCGACATCTTAGAACCTGTAACTTACATATTTTCAATAAGCCCAACCGTCGGTGCCCCACCCTAAAACTCCGCGCCCAGCGAGGAGTTTTAGGGTGGGATTGCAAGAACCCCAACCATCCTCGACAAGGTTCTACCGAGCGTGGCTTTTGATTGCCATCCTGAGCGAGTCGCCGCAGCGGCGGGTCGAAGGACCAGCATTTGTTTCTCTCTCTTCACCCATCGCAAGATCTGGGTGCCCCATTCTAAAACTCCGCGCGCAGCGAGGAGTTTTAGAATGGGATTGCAAGAACCCCAACCATCCTCGACAACGTTCTCCCAAGCGTCGCTTTGATTGTCATCCTGAGCGAGTCGCCGCAGCGGCGAGTCGAAGGACCTGCATTTGTTTCTCTCTTCACCCACCACAAGAAATGGGTGTCCCAGGTCTCGCTTTTTGAGACCTGGGATAGCACGAACTCAAACCCGGCCACGACCGGCCTGCCCCTTCCACATAGAATGGCGCTCAGCGGAACTATAGGATGCAAGCGGACAACAAATATGCCCAAGCTCAGCGCCGGAATCCTTCTTTATCGCAGGAACAACGGCCGCCTCGAAGTCTTCCTCGTCCATCCCGGCGGCCCTTTCTGGAAGAACAAGGATCTCGGCGCGTGGTCCATCCCCAAGGGTGAATACGACGCCGGTGAAGATCCTCTCGCCGCCGCGCGGCGCGAATTCGAAGAAGAGACTGGACACCCATTGCCTGAAGGAGAGCTGCTGCCGCTCTCCGAGCTCAGGCAGCCGAGTGGAAAAATCGTGACCGCGTGGGCGCTCGAGGGCGACTGCTCTCTCGATATCAAGAGCAACTTGTTCTCCATGGAGTGGCCGCCGAACTCCGGCAAGACCGCGCAATTCCCCGAAGTCGACAAAGCCGGCTGGTTTTCACTCGCCGACGCGCGCGCCAAACTTCTTCCCGGCCAGCTCGGATTCCTCGACCAGTTGGCTTTGGCACTCGGGTGATCCTGGTCCCTCGTCCGCCATGGCGCAGGGACCGGGGACAGCACGAATCCAACTCTCGGGGTCCTGTGTCAGGGCATGAGTTCACTCATGCCGCAAGTGTCACAAAACGATCCTGGGCTTTAGCCCCTGCGTCGAACGAAGGTAGGCCGAGGTTTCAACGCCGCACAAGCACGCCCACAAGAATCTCAAAAACAAAGTACGCTGCGAAGCCGCGATCAGCAAGGCTCCCGTAGGGAGCGAGGAAATTATCCCAGGACGAAGTCCTGGGGAAGGCCCAGCGAGCCAACCTCGCTGGGCCGATGAAAGCTCTAGACGCCTCGCCGCGAACTGCAACCGACTCCGCCAACAAATCACCTGGCTACGAGACGGGAACTATACTCTTACCTCAAGAGCAATCGGATGCCTATCATCGACCTGAACACGGCCGTCAGGGAGATCTATCAGATCGTCGACCAGCGACGGAGACGGGACGCGAACTTGCGGTCGCCGTTCTTCTTCATCGTGGGGTCCGGCGTGTCCGTTCCCTTCATCCCGCTCGCAAGCGAGATCGAAGAACAATGCAGGCTAGAAGCTCAACGATACGACGCCACAACTCCGCCCCAACCGAAGCCCGGAATGGAGTCGTACTCGCACTGGCTCCGCAAGGCATACCCTTCACCTGAAGAACTTCAAACTTACTTGCGTGGACTGATGGAGGACAAGCCGATCTCCAAAGCAAATCTCCGCTTGGCGCACTTGTTGTTGGACGGAACAATCGCGCGCACCGTCTTCACGCCGAACTTTGACGACATGGCGATCAAAGCACTTGAGCTCTTCGGCAAGCGCCCGCTGGTCTGTGATCACCCGCTAACCGTTGGCCGGATCAGGATTGAATCCGAGGATATTCAAGTCGTTCACGTACACGGCTCCTATTGGTTCTACGACTGCTGTAACCTTAGCCAGGAAATCGCCGACCGCTCCGGGTACGGCCCGATGTCCGTTTTGCTCGACCAATCGTTGCGTGACCACTCTCCTATCGTCATCGGCTATAGCGGCTGGGACGGCGACATTCTCATGTCCGCGCTGCACCGCCGTCTCTCCGCCGGCAAACTCGGTACTCCGGCGTTTTGGTTCTGCTACGCACGCAAATCGATGGAGATCTTGCCCCCTTGGCTCACCCAGTCGAACGACGTTGAATTCGTTTTTCCCGACGATTCGGGCCCGGCCGCCAGCGCCAGACCCACTCACCAACGCCCCGAGCCCACAGCCCCCGTTGCGCCAAGCCCGGAGAATGCTGTTGGAGAGGGCGAGAATTCTTCCGACAAGGTCGCCGTCACGCTGCCGGCCGATAAGGTCCTTGACGCGCTCGTTCGCCAGTTCGGGCCGGAGCTACCCCCTCTTTTGAAGAATCCCTTAGACTTCTATGCGGATCATCTGAACCGACTGCTCGGAAGGAGCGACCCCGAAGGCGAAACAGACGCCTATTATGGATTCCACAAAGTGATCGCTCGCGTCGAGCGCGCGCGCGACTCTGAAGCCGCAGAAAAGCCTGACGCACTGCAACGCTTCCGCGAAGCGATGAGTAAGGCGGACTACAGAGAAGCGATCAAGTTTGCAAATGAGACCGACCTCAATGAATTATCTCCGAAGGAAAGCGCCGATATCGTCTCGGCCTTGATGGACGCGGCGCGCGGATTGGACGACAATTCTGCCGACGAAATAACCGCCTATGATCTGGCGGTAAGAGTCGTCGATGGGCTCGCACGCGACGGTGACATTGACCCGCACCTCCGAAGACTCGCCGCGAGAGCGCTTGTCGGCAAAGCCGTTGTCCTCCGGATTCTAGCCAGGGACGAGGAAGCAATCGCAGCCTGCAACGAGGTCGTGCGACGCTTCGCCGACGCCACGGAACCCACCCTTCGCGAGCTTGCCGCGAAAGCGCTCATCAGCAAAGGCCTCGCCCTCCGGACTCTCAGCAAGAGCGAAGACGCAATCGCACCAAACGACGAGGTCGTGCAACGCTTCGGCGACGCTGCGGAACCCGCCCTTCGCGTGCTGGCTGCGAAAGCGCTCTTCAACAAAGGCCAAGTCCTCCGGACTCTCAACAGGATGGAAGAAGCAATCGCTGCCTACGACGAGGCCGCGCGCCGCCTCGCAGAAGCTACGGAACCAGACCTCCGCGAGTTGATGGGGAGAGCTCTCACCAACAAAGGCTTCACTCTCTGGACTCTCAACAGAAACGAAGAGGCGATCGCCGCATACGATGAGGTCATAAACCGCTTCGGCGACGCCGCAGAATCCGCCCTCCGCGAAAAGGTTGCGAAAGCGCTCCGGAACAAGGGCTTCGCCCTCGCAATCCTCAACAGAAACGAAGAGGCAATCGCAGCTTACGACGAGGTCGTAAGTCGCTTTGCAGATGACGCGGAGCCGGCCCTTCGTGAGGAGGCAGCGAAAGCACTCCGAAATAAGGGCCAAGCGCTCCAGACGCTTAACAGAGTTGACGAGGCAATCGCCGCCTATGACGAAGTCGCCCGGCGTTTCGGCGACGCCGCAGAAGCGGCCCTCCGAGAACAGGTCGCAAGCGCGCTCGCAAACAAGGGCTTCGCCCTCGAAGCCACAAACAGGGGCCTGGCGACTGCAACCTATGAAGAACTGATATCCCGATTCGACAGCGCCCCGGAATCAGAAATTGCGCCCATTTTGGAAAGCGCGCGCCAAAGACTCGAGACGCTTCGAGGCGAAGACGCCAACGGTGAGCGGACATCATGAACCGCCCGGGCTGGATTGATCTGCGAAAGCCGTGCCGCCTCTGTCAAGACCTCGCTCGCGCCATCCCGCCCCAACCCACTGAAAACACTCCGCAAATTCTTTTTTGAAGTTTGCCGATCATTAACTGCCTTTTTGCTAATCTGGTCTCAGAATCACCCGGAAAGCAGTTTTCCAGCACCGCTTGCGCCGTGAACGCCGCTAGCTCCGCTGCTATCTGCAATGAAATGACGTCTTTGCAGGAAGCTGTCCTTTAGAATCACATACTTACAGCGCCGCCCACTCTGCAACCCCTTTTTTATGACGTACTTGGCCTATAAGATAAGGGGGGAGTGGGGCCACCCCTCGAAAGAAAAACCATGCTCAGCGAGGAAGGCCTCCACGGAACGGCTGACATTCCCGGGCCCCCAACCGCTTCCTGGGGTGTTGCACCCCAACCGGTGCAAAACGTCGGAAGAGAGCTCCCAAGTCATTGATTCCAGGTATTTTGCATTCTAAATCTTTTGTTTTCAATGGATTACGGCGAGGTAAGCGCGGTATAAGCCGCTGAATTTAAATCACTTAACCCCAACAGGGCCGGGAAAATATTTGGGGTCGGTCGTCTGGCTCACCCTCATCCCTGAGCTGATAGCTGAAGGCAGAGAGCCGGGTACCGACTCGCTGACTTGCTAACTCGCTAATTCACGGGCACCGTTTACTCCGCCGGCTTGTGCACCAGGTACTCGTCCACCAGCACGCTCACCAGAACCGCTGTCGGAATCGCGACCATCGCTCCGGCAATGCCGCCGAGCTCCGAGCCGAGCAACAGCGCTGCAAAGATTGTCAGCGCCGGCAGCTGGACGCGGCTGCGCATAATACGCGGAGCCAGCCACGAGTTTTCGATTTGCAGGTACACAGCGAAGAAAATGACCACGCCCAGCACGCGGCTCCAGCTGTCGATAGCCGCCACCAGCATGGCCAGCACCAGCGAAACGGCCGCGCCCAGCACCGGGATCAGGTTGAGCAGGCCGGTCAGGACGCCCAGCACGTAGGCATAGCGCACGCCCAGCGAAAGGTAAACGATGGTGCTCAGTGTGCCGAGAATCAGCATCAGGCTGAGTTGGCCCAGCAGCCACTTTTCCATGCGGCCGGCTGCGAGCCTCAACGTCGTGTCCAGCCGCTTCCGAGGGATCACCGGCACGAACGAAAGAAACCAGCCATACGCGCTATCGCCCTCCAGAATGAAGTACAGCGTGAGCACGAACCCCGCGATCACTGTAACCAGCGCGCTGGCCCACGTCTTGAACGAGGTCAGCAGGTACGCTGCTCCGCCGCTCAGCCCGCGCTGGACCCAGTTGACGAGGTCCTCGGCGTCAATGCGATCGGCATAAGGAACCGCTCTGATCTTGTTCAGCATTCCGGGGATGCGGCTGGGCAACTCGCCGGTGAGCGACTGTAGGTCGTTGATGACCGGCGGCAAGGCGAAAAATCCGAACACCGCGAACGCGCCCGCCACGGCCAGCAGCAGGATGAGGATGGCTAGCGACCCGTGGAACGGCTTATAACGGCCGATGCGAATTTGCGACGTGGCTCGCACGATGGGCGAGAGCACCACTGCAAAAAGCGCCGAAACGTAAAACAGCGCCAGCATGCCGCGCATCAGCCAGGCCACATCGAGGGCCAGCGCCACGGCAAAAAAGAATAGGATGTGTCCGCGGACGGTTTGCTTGCTCTGCGCGGCTTGCTTCGTCTCCGCGGATGGATTCATGCTCACCGATCCTTACATAACGGTGTGATGCTCACCGACGCCGGTTCACTGTCCAGCGTTCACTTCTTCACTCGTTCACAGTCCACTGTTCACTGACCACCAGCTTCTCGTCACTGCCCGCTAATGAGTCCACCGACGATTCCGCCAAGCAGTCCCGCGCCGGTTGCCTGCTGCGCCTCGGGATGCGGGAGATATTCGTAGATCTGCATCGCCAGCCGTGAGATGGGCAGCGTTTGCAACCAGATCGTGCCCGGACCAACCATCCGTGCCAGAAAGATGCCGTCGCCGCCAAAGAACATGTTCTTGATCCCCGGAACCGTGGTGATCTGGAATCCGACCGTCGATTGGAATGCGCCCACGTGGCCCGGATGCACAAACAGGACTTCGCCGGGCGCAAGATCCTTCTGGACAAGCTCGCCCGACAGCTCAATCCACGCTGTGCCCACGCCTCCCACCTTCTGAAGCAGGAATCCGTTGCCGCCAAAGATGCCCGCCCCGAGCGACTGCTGGAATCCCACGCCGATGGTCACCTGCGGCGTTGCGCACAGGAATCCGTGGCGGTGCACCATGTACTCCGGCCCCTGACCAAGCTGCACAGGGACAATGTGCCCCGGCACTCTGGTGGCGAACGACACCGAGCCCTGATACTGAATGGCGCGGTACTCAGTCATAAAGATGCTGCCACCGCCGGCCACGCGCTTGATCACACCGAAAAACCCGCCGCCCCCGCCCGCCTGCGTGTGCGTCGTCATCTGCACGCTCGCGGTCATCCACGAGAGCTCGCCGCTCTCTGAAAACACGCTCTCGTTGGGGTCGAGCAGCACTTCGAGCACCGGCATGGTGGTGCCCAGAATTCTGGTTTGCATGAGGAGTCCCTCCCTGATAGTCATCAGTGTAAAGGCCGCGAGGCGGGGCCCATGAAAATGTTTGTGGATAGGCATCAATCGCCCGGGCTTCGATTCGAGCGCCGGTGTTGCACAGCATGTTTCTGGCCCGGCAGCTACTGCTCGCCGCGATGCGCGATCACATAATCCTTGATGCGATCGTATACATCGCTGGGCACCACGCCGTGTTCCACCAGGTCCTGCTTGGTGCGATACGGCCGAAAGCGCACGATGCGCCCGGCCCAGCTCCGGGTCATGCCCGGAACCTTGAGCAATTCATCCAGAGTGGCATGGTTGATGTCGACCCGCGCCTCGGGAGCTGGCGCAGACCTCGGCCTGAGCGTGGGCGAAGAACCTGATTGCGGATATGCCCACGCGCCGCTGCCCAGCAAAATGGCTCCAATCGCGAGGGGCGCAATCACGAATCGAATCAGCGAGGGCACTCATTCATTCTCTGCTCGCTTACGGGCCGGTAGCAACAAACCATTTGACACCAAAAGGGCTTTCCCCGTACCTTTGAAAGCAGATGCAGAGCCTCCGCCATCACGGCCACCACCATCATCATGGAACATCCATGCCGGCGGACTGCCATGGCCTGAACTAAATCGGCCAGAGAGATCGAAGAGAAAGACCCAAGCCCGCCGGCGAATGACGCTGGTGGGTTTTTTCATGTTTGGCCATAAATTTCGCCCCGCTAAAGGGGAAAAAGACAGGATGAGAGATGAGCGACCAGAAAACGGCAGACAAAACAGCAGTAATCGACTTTGAAAAAATGGACGGCCTGGTTCCCGGCATCGTGCAGGATGCGCGCACGGGCGAAGTGCTGATGCTGGGCTTTTTGAATGCCACCAGCTACGCCAAAACGCAGGAGACCGGCTTTGTGACCTTCTGGAGCCGCACCCGCCAGAAGTTGTGGATGAAGGGCGAGACCAGCGGCAACCGGCTGCGCGTGGTTTCGGCCTCGACAGACTGCGACAACGACACGCTGCTGTTTCGTGTTGAAGTGGAAGGCGACGGCCTGGTCTGCCACGAGGGCACTGTGAGCTGTTTTACGAAGCCGATCGCGATCGGCGCGGAGGTGGCCCGTGGATAGCAAACTTCGACTCGGTATTCCCAAAGGTAGCCTCCAGGATGCGACCATTGCGCTCTTCAAGCGCGCGGGATGGAACATCTACGCGGACGGCCGTTCTTATTTCCCCTCAATTGACGATGTCGACATCGAGTGCATGCTCATTCGCGCGCAGGAGATGGCACGCTACGTCGATCATGGCGTGCTCGATGCCGGCTTGACTGGCATCGATTGGGTTGTCGAGAGCGGCCTTGACGTCGCCAGCGTGACCACACTGACCTATGCCAAGCAGAGCCGGCGCAAGGTGCGATGGGTGCTCGCCGTGCCCGAAGCCAGCGGATATGAAAAGGCCGAAGATCTCGAAGGCAAGATCATCGCTACGGAACTCGTCGAAGTAACCAAGCGCTACTTTGCCTCCAAGGGCGTGAAGGTAAAAGTGGAGTTCAGTTGGGGTGCAACTGAAGTCAAGCCGCCCATGCTGGCCGACGCGATTGTCGAGGTCACAGAAACAGGCAGCTCGCTGAAGGCCAATCACCTCAAGATTATCGACACGGTGATGGAAAGCGAGACGCACCTGATCGCGAGCAAGGCCGCGCTCGCCGACCCGGGCAAGCGCCAGAAGATCGATCAGATCGCGCTCATGCTGCGCGGCGCCATCGACGCGCAGGCGCAGATTGGCCTGATGCTCAACGTGAAGCGCGGCGACCTCGATGCCGTGTTGGCCGTGCTACCCGCATTGAATTCGCCCACCATTTCGCAGTTGAGCGATTCGGAATGGGTTGCGGTCAATACGATTCTCGAAGAGCGCGTGGCCCGCGACGTGATCCCTCGGTTGAAGGCCGCCCGCGCGACAGGAATTGTCGAGTATCCGCTGAACAAAGTGGTGCTGTAGCTTTTGTAGCGCCGGCCTCTGGCCGGCTCTCATGCGGGCGTCCACGCCCGCGCAGGAGATGTAAATGCCTACGAAAGAAGCCAGGAAAGAAGCGATTCGGCAATTCAAGGAGCAGAAACCGGCCGCGGGAATCTACGCTGTCCGCTGCACGGTTACCGGGCGCGTGTGGGTGGGCGCGACGCTGAATCTTGAAGCCACAAAGAATCGCTGCTGGTTCACGTTGCGTAACGGCCTGAGCCTCGACAAGTCGCTACAGGAGGAATGGGACGCGCACGGTGAGCGCGGCTTTCGATACGACCTGGTGGACCGTCTCGACAAAGATCTGCACCCTTTGCAAGTGGATGATTTGCTGAAGAGCAAGTTGACTGATTGGGCGACAAAACTCGGCGCGACATCACTTCGATAAGAAATCGCCGCACAGCTGGAAAGAACCAAAGAGAATGAGAGCCAAGAAGCGGGAACGATGAAGCTGATCCGAACCACAGGACGAAATGCGCGAGAGGCGGCGAAGACACTGGCCGCCCTCGAACGGCGCGGCGGCGCGGCTCTGGACGCGGTGTTGCCCGCGGTCGAGCGCATCGTCGCCGACATTCGCAAACGTGGTGATCGCGCGCTCCTCGGTTACGCGGCAAAATTCGACGGGCTTGGCGGCCCGAAGGCGTTGCGCGTAACGCAGGAAGAAATGGCATCGGCATGGAAGGCGCTCGATCCCGCGCTTCGCGATGCGCTCACCACAGCTGCCCATCAGATTCGCGCTTTTGCTGAGAAGCAGATGGCGCAATCTTGGAATGATGCGACCGTGGACGGTTTGAAAACAGGCCAGCTTGTGCGCCCGCTCATTTCTGTTGGGTGTTACGTGCCGAGCGGCCGTCATCCTCTGCCTTCTACGCTCCTGATGACAGCAATTCCCGCGCAGGTCGCGGGAGTCGAGCGCATCGTCGTAGTCTCGCCGAAGCCCGCGCCCGAAACGCTGGCCGCGGCGCACCTCCTCGGAATCACTGAGTTCTATCGCCTCGGCGGCGCGCACGCCGTGGCCGCGCTCGCCTACGGGACCGCGAGCGTGCCGCGCGTCGACAAAATCGTTGGCCCGGGAAATCTTTACGTAACTGCGGCCAAGCGCCTCGTCGCGTTCGACTGCGCCATCGACATGCTCGCGGGGCCAACGGAGATCGTGGTCACCAGCGAACGCGGCAATGCAGCCGATATCGCCAGCGATCTTGTGGCGCAGGCGGAGCACGATCCTGAAGCACTGGCGATTTTCGTGACAACGCGCGAGGATCTGGCGCAAGCGGTAATTGCGGAAACAAAGCTCCGCAGCCGTAACAATCCCGTTGCGCGCGCCGCGCTCAAGCGCAATGGCCTGGTGATCGTGGCCGGATCGTTAGACGAGGCGCGCGCAATCACCAACTGCCTCGCGCCGGAACACCTGACCGTCGATGCCGCGAGCGATCTCAAGTGGGTTGAGAATGCAGGATCGGTCTTCGTCGGACGCTGGTCCGCGCAGCCCATGGGCGACTACATCTCCGGCCCAAATCACACGTTGCCCACGGGCGGCATGGCTCGGGTGCGGGGCGGTTTGAGCGTCAACGACTTCGTCAAGCTCATCACCGTGCAACAGTACACAGCGCGGGGCGTTGCGAAGTTGGGCCCGAAGGCCGCGCTTCTGGCTGAAGCGGAGGGGCTCGCAGGCCACGCAGAAGCGATTCGAAATCGCCTCCCACCTGCGGTGGGTCGGCCGCGGCTTGCGCTGCGGGGAGCCAGAGGGAAAAGCACGTCGAGGAGGTCTCGTGGCTAACGCAACCACAACAGTGGCTCCTGCACCGCGCACGCGCGTGCAGCAGATGAAGGAGTACCATCCTCCGCTGGGCAGCCGCGAAGCGATGCGCCTCGACTTCAACGAGAACACTCTCGAGTGCTCGCCGCGCGTGCGCGAAACGCTGGCGCAAATTTCCACGGGAGCGCTCACCCGCTATCCCGAGCGCGAGCCGGTCGAGGCGATCGTGGCCGCGCATCTCGGATTGCGTGCGGAACAGGTGGCGCTGACCAACGGTGTGGACGAAGCGATTCACGTGCTCTTCGAGACGTTTCTCGAGGCCGGCGACGAGCTCCTGCTGCCTGTTCCCACCTACACCATGTATGAGGTCTACGCATCCGCAACAGACGCATGCGTCGCCACGGTCCAGGCTGCGGACGATTTGCAATTCCCGTTCGACCGGCTGATCGCGGCCATCACTCCACGTACGAAGGTGATTGCGATTGCCAATCCGAACAGCCCATCGGGCTCCGTGGCCACGCGCGAGCAACTGCTCTCGCTCGCCGCTGGCGCACCGCAGGCGGTGCTGCTGGTCGACGAAGCGTACTTTCATTTCTTCGGTGAGACGGTGATGGATCTCGTCGGAACGATTCCGAATCTCGTGGTGGCGCGGACTTTCTCGAAGGCCTACGGCCTCGCGGGATTGCGCCTGGGCTTGCTTGCCGGCCCCGCCGATCTGATGCGCTGGGTTCGCCGCGTCCTTTCGCCTTACAGCGTAAACTCGCTTGCCCTTGCCTGCCTCCCGCCTGCCCTCGAAGATACAGCGTATCTCAACTGGTACGTGAGCGAGGTCCTCGCGGCGCGCGCGGAATTTGAAACTGCACTCGATGCGGCCGGAGTACGACGCTGGCCGAGCCGCACGAATTTTGTGTTAGTCGAAATCGGCCCGCGCCACGCCGAGTTCGTGCACCTGATGCGTGACGCCGGCGTTCTGGTCCGCGACCGTTCCAGTGATCCCGGGTGCGATGGCCGCGTGCGCATCACCATCGGCACGCGCGCTCAGATGCGACAAGCCGTTATGGCGCTCAATAACGCGATGGACACGCTGCGGAGGGAGGGCGTGAAACGATGACTGCAAAGAAAGTCAAAGTGACGAGCGGGCCGGGTGCCCCGGGTCTCGATTCTGAGACCCGGGAAAGCACGAACGCGAAAAAGAGGTCGGCAACCGTTGTCCGCAACACCAACGAGACGCGCATCGAGATCGAGCTGACCATCGAGGGCCAGGGACGCTACAGCATTTCAACCGGGATTCGTTTCTTCGATCACATGCTGGAGCTGTTTACGCGCCACGGTGCATTCGACCTCAACCTCGCCTGCAAAGGCGATCTCGATGTCGATCAGCACCACACCGTTGAAGACGTGGGCATCGCGCTCGGTGAGGCGTTCGATCGCGCCCTCGGCGACAAGCGTGGCATTCTCCGCGCCGGCTACTTCGTCATGCCGATGGATGAGACGCTTGCGATTGCAGCCGTCGATTTAAGTGGACGCGCTGCGTTTGCTGTCGACACAAAGGTCCGCACGCGGCTCGTCGGCGATCTGCAAACCGAGCTGGTGCCGGACTTTTTTGAAGGCTTTGCGCGTGGCGCGCGGGCCAACGTGCATGTCAAGACGATGTACGGCCGTTCGAACCATCACAAGATCGAGGCCATCTTCAAGGCATTCGCACGTGCGCTGCGCGTCGCCTGCTCGCGCGACAAGCAATTGGGCAAAATGCTGCCGTCGACGAAGGGCCTGCTCTAACTGGTGCCTTAAAAGATGTTTTGTATCAGGGCATGACTTCAGTCGTGCCGAATGAAGACCAGAAATGACTTGGGGCTTTAGCCCCTGAGATCAAGAATCATGCGCGTCACCGTCATCGACTACAAAGCCGGCAACCTGACTTCGGTGCTCAAGACGCTGCGGCACCTTGGTGCCGAAACAGTCGTGACCGACGGAGATCTGTCGCTGGTCGATTCCGCGGAGCGCATCGTTCTTCCCGGCGTGGGTCACTTCGCGGCAACCGAGCGTTTGGACAAGACCGGCCTGACCGGCGCGATTCGCTCGGCCATCGCGCGCGGCGTACCGTTCCTCGGCATTTGCGTTGGAATGCAATGGCTCTATGCGGGATCGACCGAAGCGCCACAACAGCCCGGCCTCGGCCATTTTCCGGAATCGTGTACGCGCTTCGCAGAAAGCCCGGAAAAAGTTCCGCACGTCGGCTGGAACTCCCTCGATGTGCGAGCCAAATCTAAGTTGCTCGCCGGCGTCGAGCCCGGCGAGTTCGTCTACTTCACGCATTCATACAAGGGCCCAGTCACGGCCGATACGGCGGCCATCACCCAATACATCGAACCATTCGCAGCGGCCGTCGAACGCGGCAACGTGATGGGCGTGCAGTTCCACCCCGAAAAATCCGGCGACACCGGACTCAAAATCCTGCGCAACTTCCTAACGTGGCGGGCGAAAGGCGCGGGATGCTGACCAAGCGCATCATTGCCTGCCTCGACGTGCATGCCGGCCGCGTAGTGAAGGGCGTGCAATTTGTCGACCTCGTCGACGCGGGCGATCCAGCGACGCAGGCCGCTCGTCATGCGCGCGAAGGCGCGGATGAAATTGTCCTGCTCGATATTACGGCCACGCACGAAGGCCGTCAGACCCTTCTCGACACCGTGCGGCGCACGGCGCGTGAATTGTTTGTTCCGTTCTGCGTGGGCGGGGGGATTCGCTCGGCTCAGGATGCCGAACAGGTCTTTGAAGCCGGTGCCGACAAGGTGAGCATCAACTCCGCTGCCTTGACCGACCCCGCGCTCATCAGCGCGATCGGCGCGAGTTTCGGCGCGCAGGCGGTTGTTGTCGCCATCGACGCGCGGCGCGACCCCGACGCCGCCGATCCCGTCCGCGATGCGCAAGTGTACGTGCAAGGCGGCCGTCGCCCCATTGGACGAACGGTTGTCGAGTGGGCCCGCGAAGCCGAACAGCGCGGCGCCGGTGAAATCCTCCTCACATCAATGGACTCCGATGGAACGCGCGCGGGTTTTGACTGCGAACTGACAGCGGCTGTGAGCGAGGCCGTCGGCATTCCGGTAATCGCGTCGGGCGGCGCGGGAACCGTTGCCCATTTTGCCGATGTTTTTGCGCGCGGCAAGGCCGATGCTGCCCTTGCGGCCAGCATCTTTCATTTCGGTGTATCTACTTCGCGTTCGCTCAAGGAAGAACTTGCGCAAGCGGGAGTTCCAGTGAGGCTCCGATGCTGATTCCCTCCATCGATCTGATGGGCGGCCGCATTGTGCAGCTTGTGCAAGGTGAGAAGCTGTGCCTCGCCTTCGACGATTTTGAATATTGGATCGAGCGCTTCTCGCGCTTTCCCCTCGTCCAACTTATCGACCTGGATGCGGCCATGCGCCAGGGCGATAACTCCGCGCTCGTCGAGCGGATCGCCAAGCGGCTGCCCGTGCAGGCGGGCGGCGGCATACACACCATCGCCCGTGCCCGCCAAGTCCTCGCCGCCGGAGCTAAGCGCGTCATCATCGGCTCGGCGCTCTTCTCCGCTGAAGGTTCCGTCAACACAGCCTTCGCCGCCGAGCTCGCATCGGCCATCGGTACTGGTCGCATCGTCGCCGGCATCGACACCAAGAATGGTCGCATCGCCGTCAAGGGTTGGAAAGCGCAGGTTGCGCTAACGCCTGACGACGCGATTCCGCAGCTCGAACCCCACGTCGCTGCATTTCTCTACACGCACGTCGACACGGAAGGAACCATGCAGGGCTTCCCCATTGAAACCGCCGCGCGTTTGCGCAAACTCACGCAACGCCAACTCATCGTCGCCGGCGGCATCCGCAACCAGCAGGAAGTCGACGCGCTCGATGCAATTGGCGTCGACGCCGTGGTTGGGATGGCCGTCTACACTGACGCGATCGCGGTGTGACGGGGAGAAGCTTGAAAGAGCCATGCGATCGAAAAAGTAAAGGCCTCTGCCGCGTGTGTGTACACGTGCGGCGGGTTCTAAACTCTGCGGCAGACATCGCATCGCGCTGCGATACGATGGAATCGAGGAGCGCGCCGCCTGGCGCAAAAAACGCATGCTGCGAGTCGGATATCCAGCCACGTTGCCCGCTGAGCTTTTCCGTGATTTTCCCAGCG
>Ga0181535_10003814_pt1 | contig 17251 bp, 17 predicted proteins | sample PEATcosm2014_Bin_44_FD_119774 | JGI IMG/M metagenome (GOLD analysis project Ga0181535, IMG submission 119774) | Peatland microbial communities from MTU Mesocosm Facility, Houghton, MI, USA - PEATcosm2014_Bin17_30_metaG | ecosystem: Environmental > Terrestrial > Soil > Wetlands > Peat | place... | reverse complement strand
GGTCTTTCCCGTTGTCTACGGAATGGAACTGAAAGACGTGCTCGCCCACGAAGATCTGGCGGTGGGTTCGTATCGTTTCGCTGTCAGCCGGTTGATTCCGCAGATGACTCAGGTTGCGCTGCAAACCCATAAGAAGGAGCTGATACACGAAACACCGGATTTCGCGAAGCGCAAATTCCTGTACCGTCTATCGCGCTCCGGATATGAAAAGGAGTGGGGAAAGGATTATGTGAAGCCAGGCGCAGGCACGCGCGTCTTATCAACGCTCCTGCGATACATGCCGAAGGTTGGTCCCTTCAAAGGGTTGGCGTTCAATAACCCAACGCCTCAAACCGAGGACCTGTATTTCAAAAGCATCAACACGACCGTCGATCAATACCGGGCCTTTTTGCAAGAAGTGCACACCGACTCGCTCGTGCTTCCCAATCGTGACCTTGATAGCGGCAACGTAACCAAGGCAGCAGAATACTCGCTTACGGACGACACCTACGCAACGTTACTGGCGCAATTGTCAAAGCGAAAGTTCGACCGGACTTCACCGGAGCTGCGCGACAACATCCTGCAGTTCTATTCCGACCTCTCGCTACCGATCGAAACGAAAAAGGACGTGGTTCGCTGGCAGGCCGTACGGACATCGCTTGATCAGTTGAAATCGGCCATCCCGAACGCGACTGTTGCGGACAGCCCATGAATCGCACTCTGTATTCGTACTTATGTCGGGTGTTGTCCGCACGATGCCGCCGGTGATCGTCAGCGGCTTCGTCAACCGAAAGGTGCAAGAGATTCCGTCGGGTTCAAGCGATTCATTACGGAATCAGGCCGATACGGCTTCGGGCGCTCCTTGGCGATCCTATGCCGCCGAGCAGGGTAGCCGAGATTGCAAACCATAAGACAGGTTCACCAATTGGCCCTAGTCACGCAACTGTGCCGAACAGCGCCCCGACGCCGGCGGTTAGCGCCATGGCAAGCGCGCCCCAGAACGTGACGCGAATTGCTCCCACGGTGACGCCAGCGCCACCCGCGCCTGCTGCCAACCCGCCTAAAAGTGCGAGAAACACTAGCGACGTTCCGGAGACAAGGGGTATCAAACCGGCCGCCGGTGTTATGGCAGTGACCAACAGGGGCATGGCTGCTCCAACAGCGAAGCTGCCGGCCGACGCCAACGCAGCCTGAATCGGGCGCGCATGGAGGGTTCCGGAGATGCCGAGTTCGTCACGAGCATGTGCGCCGATTGCATCATGAACCATCAACTGCTCGGCAACCTTGTTTGCCAGCGAAGGATCGAGTCCGCGAGCGACGTAGATTGCCACCAGTTCGCGGCGCTCACCCGCATAGTCTGTTTTAAGTTCCAGGCGCTCACGCTCGAGATCGGCATGCTCGGTGTCTGCCTGTGAGTGGACAGACACGTACTCTCCTGCAGCCATCGACATAGACCCCGCGACTAGACCGGCGACTCCCGCGACCAATACGTTGCTGTGAGTCGCATGCGCAGCCGCGACGCCAAGCACCAGACTTGCTGTTGAAAGGATGCCATCGTTTGCACCCAATACCACCGCGCGTAGCCAACCGACGCGTTCTGTTCGATGTCGTTCTTGGTGGCGTAAAAGCATTCTTGAGGACTCCTTGAGCTGGGACCGCTCGAAACCATGAAACACACTCTCTGGTTCGGGCGGCCGACCCTAGCGTCCCCGGCCTGCGGGCCAACCTAAGTGTGAACGCCACCCACCTGTTCAGGCTGCCCTGGACAGTACATTGGGCGTTGGCGAATAATGCCGCCTCCGGGGTCACTCCGCTTGAATCGGGCTGACGTTAAAGCTACCGTCGCTTCATTGCCCAACCGATCAATATTCCGACGACGACACCTATGGCCAATGAAGCTACAACTGTTTCGGTCGGATGTCGCTGTAGACGCTTGGTCGTGTCATCAAGAAATTCCTCGGCAGCATCGCAGCCTTGTTTTGCGACGCGCTTCGCCGCTCCAACGCCATCCTCAATCGCATCAGCAACGGCTGATGTCGTTCGCGAAGCCTTGCGCGCTGATTCGGCAATTTGCTCGCCCGCTCGTTCCAACACTGATTGCGGCATAATTCTTACCCTCTTTCATTTCGGATTTTGATTTGCTTATCTGACGACGACTTTCATCTTGACGTAGAACATCGTGCCACGCCTTGAGCCCTTAGCATATTCATTGAGGCGTGAGCTTCTTGAAATCCTGGTAGTATTCGTCGAGCACCTGCCGCGTGAACTTTCCAATAGCAGCGTATTCGCTATCCGTGAGGTTGGCGAGCGACACTCGTGCCGAGGTATCGACAACCTCGAATCCGTTACCAGGGAGCAATACGACACCGGTCTCTTTCGCCAGTCGAAACAGAAAACCGATTCCTAAATCGCTTTTGATAAACCATGCCATGAACTCCGGACCGTATAGCTTTCCGCCTATCTCCTGCAGGTCTATCAAGGTGTAATAATTGGCATCGTTGGGCTCATGTGCAGCCTTAATGCCCATATTGCTGTAGAGCGTTTGATATCTTTGCCGGATCAACTGTTTGGCGGCGTCTTTGTAGCGATGTTCGCGGTCCATCAATCCGTTGAGTGCGAATAGCGCCATTTGTAACTGCTGAGGCACCGATAAGCCAGCCGTATGGTTTAACGCAACGGCACGACTGTCGGCAACCATGCGATCGATAAAGCGCAAGGCGCGCGGCTGGGTGGTCAGTGAGGCATAGCGCGTGTCGAGGATGAGCTTCTGTTTTTCCGGTAGAGCAGCCAGTGCTGCATCGAATGCGTTGTCGTCATGCAGTGCGATAGCACCAAGACGCCAACCGGTTGCGCCAAAGAACTTCGAGAACGAGTAAACGCACAGTGTGTTACGCGGGCATTTCGCAAACAGTGAAACGAAGTCGTCCGCAAAGGTGGCGTAGACATCATCGGTGACGATAAAGAGGTCTGGACGATGGGTTGCAACCAGCGTGGCCAATTGGTCCAAAACGGCATCGGATAACTTGGTCGACGGTGGATTGCTCGGGTTAACGATGCAAAATACCTTGATCGCAGGATCTAGCAGCTTGGCGATTTCCGTCACCGGCAGCTGCCAGTCCGCATGTTCATCCATCCGGATGTCGACGACTTCCAGCTGATAATCGTTGAGAACAGGTATTTCTAAATACGGCGAAAAGATGGGCGTACTGATGGCGATCTTGTCGCCCGGCTGAATCAAGCTATTCTCGCGCAAGCTCTGGAAGATGTAAGTCATTGCCGCTGTGCCACCTTCAGTGGCAAACACTGAAAAATTGCCGTTACGCGGCAGCGGTCCGAACATTTCCTGTGCAAGATACGCTTTGACAATTTCCTCAGTATGAAGGAGCATCCGCGGCGGCGTGGGATAGTTACAGCCGAGAAATGCACTGACCATTTCGAAGAGAAATGCATCCTGGTTCAGGCCAAGTTGATCTTTGACATAAGATATGGCCGCACGCAAAAAACGGATCCCATCCGTTTCACTATGATGGTTAGCGTAGGCCTCGAACCTTTGCACAATGCCGTCGTGCTCTGGCAGACCGCCAAAGCCGCTGTCTAAGTACGAGTAAGACCGTTCCGCTTCTCGCATCGAGAAATCGCCCAGGCTCAAAAACGCCCAACGCGGCAATGTCGCTAGAAAGTTAGGGTTGCCGCGCCCCGCGTTCAACATCATTCGCTGAGCGTCTGAAGAGGCAATTGTTATGAGCTGGTCTTTGAGTTCGAAGGGACTCAGCTCTGCAACTTGGGTGAAATCGTGTTCTGACATGATGGCGCCTCGATACTGAATTAGTGGATTGCGTTTTTGGTAATAATGCCGATGATGACAGGTCCCCAAAGGGTGAGGAATACGTTGGCAACGGCGTAGGTGACCGTAAACGAAACGACCGGCGTGGCATTGCCCGCCTTCGACAGTAAAGCCGCGAAGGCCGGGTTGGCACTGCGACCGCCAGCGACGCAAGCTAACGCCTCAATAGGGTTCTGGATGCGCAGGATGTAGTAGGAGAAGAAGAACGTAATGATCTGCGGAATTAGCGTTACGCCAACACCGAGAAAGAATAGGGTCATGCCGTATTGCCGAATGGCGACCAGTGCTTGGGGGCCGGCGGTGATACCCACAATTCCGACAAAAACAGCTAGTCCGAAGTCGCGGAGGAAGTTGGACGCGCCGAGCGGTAACGCCGAGAATTTCGGATGCACACTGCGCAGCCAGCCGAAGAACAAGCCGGACAACAAACAACCACCGCCGCTGCCGATTGAGATCGGAACACCCCATATCTTGAACTGAATCAAGCCGATGAGCATACCGATGAGCATGCCGATGCCAAAGAAAACGAAGTCGGTGACTGCTGCAGCGGTGATTTTGTACCCGATCTTTGACTGCACTCGATTGAGGTCGGTCGGACTGCCGGTAAAGTGCAATTCGTCGCCGCTTTTCAATTGAAGCTTGCTCAGCAGAGGTAGATCCCGTCCCATACGCTTGGCTGACGTTAAGAACACGCCATGGCGAGTGTCCACATTGACATGGTCATGGATCTCGCCCAGTTCGCGGCCACTGAGGGCGCGGTTGGTCAAAATAATTTCGCGGTTTTCTTGAACCAGCAACAGACCGTTCGGGGCGGTTACTTCCCGACCGAAGAAGTCGGAAGCGGTCTCCATGACGTCGATCGTGCCGGTGATCGCCACGCTATCACCGGCCTGAGCGATCGTCGCATCGGTGAAATCGAGCGCCTTGCCATCGCGAAAAACGGCTTCGACCGCGGCATCAGAGAGCTTGTTATCGATCGCTAGCGCCGTCTCGCCTACTGCTTTACTCGTTTGCGCGACTTCATAGATACGGGTATCGATGTCCCGCACCGCATTGAACTGACCCGGATCGAGTTCTGCGCGACCGCCGGACATGAGTTTCGCGAGCTTCACGGCCTCTTGGCGAATATCCCATTTCATCACCATCGGTAAAAACCAACTGACCATGATGATCGGCCCGAGCGAGCCAAAGATGTAACAAACCGCATAACCGACCGCGACATTGGTCTGCATGGTCTTGATTAATGCAGGAGAAAGTCCTAACTTGGCAATTGCATCTCCGGCTGTGCCAAGAATCGCAGACTGGGTGAGCCCGCCGGCAGCAAGTCCAGCCGCCATCCCTCGATCCAACCCGAACATCCGAGCAGCCAGCACGACACAGAGCAGCCCCGTGAAGCACATGACGAAAGAGGACGCCAACTGGTTAAGCGACCGCCTGTTGAGCGCATGGAAGAACTGAGGCCCACCTTGAAATCCGACAGCGTAAATGAACAAGGCAAAGAATATGGCCTTAATGCCACTGTCTATCTTGATGCCAAGCTGTCCAATGACAACGCCGACCAACAGGGTCCCGGCAATACCACCCAAGACGAAGCTGCCGATTTTGATCTTTCCAACCAGATACCCGAGTGCGATGGTCGCGAAAAGCGCGAGCAACGGCTCCATCGTAAATAGGTGACGTAGAAGCTCCATGTCGTTTTCCTTGTCTTGCTCGCCTCGGCGGTCAGGACGGCGTCACGAACAATATCTAGCCCGTCCTCGATACCGCTTGAGCGGTTAGTGCTTTCGTGGATATCAATCTGCGGTTGCTCGGGACATCCACAACGGACAAATTACGTCAGCGTAGACATTGAGTCGCGTGTCCGCGGCAGGTTGCACATTGCTGGCCAAGTGTCGCGGACAACGCATCTCACGATGTCTAAGCTACCCGCGTAGCTTCCACGGGCGGTTGATGCACGTTGATTTCTTCGGCTCCGGTGCTTTGCAGAACGCTACGAGCTTGCTGGACTTCATCGGCAGTTCCGTGCGCGATCAGCAAGAACTTTCCGGCTTTGATCGAAGTCTCGTACTTCACCACGCTGTCCTTCGGGATACCGAGGCTGAACAGTCCCGCCCCCAACGCACTTATTCCGCCAACCATAGCCGCGCCTTCCAAAGCGCCGATGATCCAGGCCACGATGGGACCCGCAGCAACGATCGGACCTATACCAGGGATGACCAGGAACGCCGCTCCAAATAACATGCCCCACAGCCCACCCCAGAATGCGCCCGTTTTGCCCCAGTACTTCATCCTGTCGCCTGTGTTGTAGAAGCCGACCACATCTTCGTTCGAATGGTAATCGCTTCCAACAATCGACAGCTTCTTGACGTCGAACCGGCTATCCTTCAACTCTTTGACTGCGTTCTCTGCTCCAGAATGCTGCGCGAAAACTGCAACGACGGAATTCTGTGTGCTTTCTTTCAGCGTACCAACCATCTTTAACTCTCTTTCTACCCTGTAGGGTCATGGATCGATGTCGTGACCGATTTGCCTGTAGCTGAGTGCGGTCAGCCCGCCTGTAAGCCACTCTCTCGTGCCCGGCATTTCCAAAGCTACCAAGCACAAAACCCTACGTCTGTTCAGAATTGCTCACATAGGCAAAGGCGTCATGCGAGACGTACGTATGCGAGACGTACATATATTCCGGTCACTGGAGGAACACTGGATGCCCGCATCCAGGTTCACTGCTGTGCCGGTAATCGTCGGCCTGAGTAGCAAGCCGAAAGCAAACGCGGAGGAACTCGCCTCTTTACAGTTCTGAATTGCGGTAGTCGCACCTGGCGATAGATATTGTCAGTGTGCACGTCCGCCACAGCGTTGCGGATGTCGATCCGTCTAGAGGAGGCCGGCCATAATTAGCGGATTTTGCATTTGTGTGCAAAACGATACAGACATGGTGTCGTGACTAGACGATCCTCGTAGGGCAGTGGATGACTGCATTCACGATGACGAGGAGAACTAATGAACAGACTTGGATATTTTGCACTAGCCAGCGTTGCCGCAATTTGCTTCATGGTAGCCGCTCCGAAAATAGAGGCTGGGGTCAGCATTAACATTGGAGTCGCCCCTGAATGTCCTTACGGGTACTATGACGCCTCTCCGTATGGCTGCGCTCCCTCCGGCTACTACGGTCCGGAATGGTTTACCGGAGGCGTCTTCGTCGGTGCCGGTCCGTGGTTTCATGGCGGCGATAACTTCCGTGGCCACGTAAATAACAGTTATCACCCTGAACACGGCTATAAAGGCGCGACGCCACAACGTGGCGAGAAAGCCGAACCAGCAAAGCATGCCGAGAACATGTCCCATTTCAAAGGGAATGAAGTACGTGATGGGCGCGGCCATACAGGCGAGAACAAACGCTAAGAACAGGCGAGCACGTGAGCATCTGGCCAAGCCAGGTGCTCTGCGTTTGCCCCCTCCACTTATTATCTGTCAGTGCCCAACGCTTCAAGGATGAAGTGAAAGACATGCTCCTGCTCGACGGCTTGAAATGGCGTCGACTGGGCGGGGTTGTAACCTCGTCCAGCCGTGACCTTGCAAAGCGCACCCTCGATATACGGTATGTCTCAACCACTTCCCGCGAGGTGGCACGGTGGATATAAGCTCGCTGGACAAATCACAAGATGTACGAGCCTCATCCGCGGGTGCCGGTTTTGATGGCACGGTAACGATTCAGTTCAGTACCCACCTCGGCGCTTGCACCGTGCGGGACAGATGGCGCACTCCGAATTGACGCGGGCTTGGTTCGGTTACGAGGGACGCAGGTATCCCATGGATTCAAAAAAGATTTAAGCGAAGCCCCTAGTCGTGAAGCACGACACTGACCAGGGAACTGTGAACGTGCATGCCACCGCCGTTGTAGTCGATAAAGCCCAAGTCCCTGAACCGATTTAGAAAGAAACTCACTCGCGAGCGGGTTGTACCGATCATTTCGGCGAGAGTCTCTTGGCTCATTTTCGCGATGAGTGGGATCGGCTTGGATTCCTGTCCAAAGTTAGCCATTAGCAGGAGAAGCCGAGCGAGGCGTTTTTCGCTGGAATTGAACAGGTGATCCACCAAGTCCGCTTCCATGCGAATATTCCGGGAAAGCAGGTAGCCGAGAAAGCGTTCGGCAAATTCCGGTTCCCGATGGAGTAGACCTACCATCACCAGCTTTTCTACCCGAATGATGGTGCTCGGTTCGAGTGCGCTTGCCTCGGCCATGCGAAGCGGTTGGCCCGCCAGACAGCCCTCGCCGAAAAAGCTACCCTCCGGCAAAATGGCGACTACGGCTTCTTTGCCCTGCGCGGATACAGCCGTGAGTTTTACCTTGCCGCTCTGGATGTAGAACACAGCATCCGCGGCGTCTCCTTGCGAGAAGACGGACTCGTCGCCTTTGTAGTCCCGACTGGTCTTTCCAACTCCGAGTTTGGCCAGAAAGTGAGGATCGAACCTGGCAGTCCGCTCAGTCAACGCATTCCCCCCGGGTTGAGTGTCGCTCGATGAACTGTACCCGGGCGCGCGCGCGTGCTGGTTAGCTGAAGTCTTCCGCTCTTTCTTCTCCGCGACGACAGGGTTTTTGACGGCCATGGGAATCTCCTACTTGAGGGTTTGCAGGGTAACGTATGTGCATCGAGTGCTCGTCGATGTATGACCTCAGAAGCACGATCCCTTGGTTGGCAGCGGCGAAAGCTCGCGTGCCGACGTCATCGAAACTATATGAACCACGCAAGCTAACCCATTGCATGTGCGCGGATCAGGTCAAACCCATTGATCCTCTCAAACTATACACCTTGCTTTGTCTGGTAACGGACATAAATTTTTCAAAGAGGCAAGGAGAGGTTTTCGCAAATGGCTGGTCGAATGTCGAGTAATCACTCCAGTAATCGCAATCAGGAGATCAGAGATGGGGCTGGTCAGGCCAGATTCAGCGACGGGTGCCGCAAGCAATTTGGAATGGATGCCTTGGATTCTGTTTTGCGGAACCGAGATGGCCGTCATCAATGTCACGTCGGGTAACGCCCCAAAAGCGGAACGGTTGCGGCTCATTCGCAGGATTAATTTTCGCTTTTTTCCCATGGTCTAGTCACCATGGACAGAGGGCGGGAGAAAGAACAGGGCGCTGTTCATTGCGGCTTGCATCGTTGCTGCGATCACGCCAAAGGTGGTCGATACCATTTCGGATTCGATACAGTTTGCCGGAATGCTGTTGCAGAGACTTGAGCTGGCATGAGGCTTCGGGGGCGAGCAGGCCACAGCCTTGAGATTTGTCGCGATAGTGAGCAATCTTGATCAGACACGACCCGAGGTGGGTCTTATGATTTCCTCTTTCAGCCACTTGGGAATTCAAATGGAATTCTGGTTGGGCATCGTCCGGCATTGGTTCGGATTTCAAACTGACAGTTTAGAGGATACCGGAACATGAGCGTCTGTGGTAATTACGCTAAACACTACTGGACATGTGCATTACGTGCCAGAGATAGAGTCTGCGCGCGCTGCGGCTTACCGTATTGGGATCGGAGCGAAACATTTTTCGAGTTACCGCGACAGCAGTTCATTCCCAGCTTGTTGAATGCAAAGGCGCCAAGAATAGAATCTCGCCGCTCAAGCGGGTTGACGGGTGCAGGGGCGACGTCGTGCAGTGCTGGCGTCGGCGAGGTTGCACAGGGTTGGGATTTGGAGACGCCATAGAGCAATTAATCGTGAGGAGAACATGACCACTACGTTTCCGGTGACCATAACTACGGCGGAAGAGCTGCGCTTACTCAAACAAGAGAAACGGGCGCAGGCGTCACTGAGACCAATCGCAGTCTTTGATGAATTCGACCACATCAGGGCGCATGGTATGGGGGTAAGATTGGAGGATGGGGAATGAAGTAATCGCAATTTATACCGCTCTTGCAGGGCAGCCTGCGCTCATCAGCGATATTTTCCTGTGGCTGGTAACTGGCGCGGTTGGCCGACATGCCTAATACGAGCCCGGGGCCACTCCGCTCCGAAAGCTGAATTCCCGGCAAGGTTCAACCTAGTTTTCGAGCGGCAGCGAAAATCCGGAATGTTTCTGATCCGTGATCCGCTATCATCCGAGCTTCAGCTACAATATCTAACGACCGAATGGCGAAATACCTCCGGCTCGGATTCTTAGCTTGATTGCCTTGAGTGTTGCCCCGTTAAGACCTTCCGGCCTCGCCGCCCAAGACTCATGGAGTCGGCGCACGATTTGTTGAAGGATGTGGTCTACAGCAAACTTCAACAGATGAGCGAAAAACCCCTGCGCTCATCGCCGTAAAAGGGCACTCATTTTAAGGTACTTCCGGTTGCGATTTTAGTGAGCTAAAAACCGATGTTTGACGTTCACAACTATGTGAAACGTGGGAGACCGCAAGTCCGGGGTAGCACACGATTACATCCCCGCGCCCTGATGGGTTGGCTGTGACCACCAACGGGACTTTCCCGAAAAAACCATTCGGAGACCTATCGGAGATCGGTCGATTGCGCGGGCCATCCCGGCTTTCGCCGGTCACAGGAGCCGCTACTGTGGTTTCGGTGTTGCGGCCGCAGAAGTCTGCACCGGTTGGTCTGCGGTTGTGTTGGATGAAATACCGACAGGGATGTGCTTGTTGGGTGGGATCTCGGTCCCGGCTGGATAAATGAAAATCTGCACAGTACCCCAGCCAACATCCGAATTAGTGCCCGTCTGCTTACCGATTCCCAGGGTTTTAAGCTGACGATCATCGAAGCCGAAGTTTTCGACCAGATACTCGCGGACAACCATAGACCGCGCTTCCGTTAGCACCAACTCTTTCTGTGTGTCGCCTTCCATACCGGTGGATGCTACAACCACCGCAACCCCGAATTGGTTATTCGCCAGAAACTCGCCGCCAGCGTTTAGAGATTTCTGGTTCTTCAGCTTGGCCGAATCGTGCTTATCGAAAAGCTGCTTTGCGGAGTACGTAAATTCCTTGATTGGGGTGCATTCCGGCAGCCGTTCAACAGCATTTCTTGTCAGCTCGGCGGAATCTTCGTAGCCGCGGGTCTTGAAATACCCGCGCAGGAAAAAGTTGTGTTTCAGGGCTTCCATATTCTCCTGAAAGTCGGTAACTCCTGCTTGCGCCTGGGCCATCGTGTCACGCATCGAACCCGTCGTCTGTTCGAGGTTGTTATAGAGCTGCTTATCGTTGACCAGCGCTCCTGCGGTTCCCTGACCCCCATCGATTTTGGCACTTATCGAGTCTAAATTCGCCGTCGCTTGAGTGGCGTTCTGAATGGCTCGCTGGCTGCTATCCAGAATGTCACTCGTCTTTTTGAGCAGGTCTGACATTTCGAGTGGCGCCCGGCTGGCAATGATATCGCCATCTCGCACGTCGGCTGACCGAGCAGATCCAAACGAGATTGCCATATACTGGTTGCCCAACAACCCTTCGGTTTCGATTGAGGCCACGGAGTCTTGCTTGACGATCTCGTGCGTTGACCTGCCGAGATCCATGATTACAGTGACCTTTTCGCCCGGCTTGTGAGGTAACATGATGTTGCGCACGGTTCCACTGTGGACCCCGCCCACCCGCACATCGCCTCCGGCGTCCAACCCCACCACATTGTCGAATTGCGCCTTCAATTGGTACGTGGAGCTGAAAAGATACTGCTTGCCTCCGATGATGAAGACACCGGCCACGAGAATTGCCAGGGTCGCAACGATGAATGCTCCTAATCGCGCCGCTCTCGACATATGTTCTCCTACGAATGCTTTAAAAATTCATGAACAAACTCGACATCACTATGTTGAAGCTCTTCAAAGTTGCCTTCGATCACCACATGACCCTCATTGAGCAGGGCCAGACGGTTTGCAATCGTCTTTGCACTGTGCAGATCGTGAGTCACTACAATCGACGCCATGTGATGTTCCGCTTGGAGCTTGAGGACCAAATCATCGATCTCCGCGGAACTGATGGGGTCGAGACCCGCTGTAGGCTCGTCGAGCAGCAGGATATCCGGCGCTAAAGCCAGCGCACGCGCCAGCCCTACTCGTTTCTGCATGCCGCCCGAGATATCCGAAGGCATCTTATTAAGGTCTCCGTCCATGCCCACTTCCGCCAGTAGCTCCTTGACCCGGTCGTCTTGCTCGGACCTCGACATATTCTTCTTATGGTGCTGCAGCGGAAAGGCCACGTTCTGCGCGACGGTCAGCGAATCGTAAAGTGCGGCGTGCTGGAACAGAAAACCCATTTTCTTCCTGATTTCGCCGATTCGATCGAGAGCCAGCCCCGCGATATCTTGACCGTGGATGCGAACTGATCCCGAGTCAGGTTGCTGCAGTCCGATGATGAGCTTCAGCAATACGCTCTTACCCGTACCACTGCGTCCCAGCACCGCCAGCGTCTCGCCGCGGCTCACGGTCAAGCTAATCCCATTTAGCACCCTTTGACTTCCGAAGGACTTATGCAAGTCCTCGACGGCGACAACTGGCACACCGCCGTCTTCAGCGGCTTCTCCGGGCTTCATCGCAATTTGATCGAGTGTGTCCATACCCGCTTCACAAGTTGTTTAATCAATGTTCATGGGAAAAATATGATAATGATTTTCACCAGTACGACATCGGCCAGGATCACGAACAGCGAGGACAAGACTACCGAACTCGTGGCCGCACGGCCGACGCCCGCGGCACCACCCTGTGTCCGCATTCCTTGAAAGCACGCGATTAACCCAATGATCAAGCCAAACACAGCGGTCTTGAACGTAGGCGGCAGGAAATCGTTGAAATCGGCGCCTTTAAAACCGCTATTGATGAACTGGTGTAACGAAAGTGGCTCAACCAGGGCCTGCGCAACCCATCCCATGATCAAGCCGCATAAGTCGGCAGCGAGAGTCAGAAAAGGGAGCATCAGGATGCAAGCCAGAATGCGGGTCGCCACCAGCAGCCTATAAGGGTTGACCGCCGACGCCTCGATGGCATCGATCTGCTCGGTCACTTTCATCGACGCCAACTCCGCGCCAATGCCAGCGCCCACTCGGCCACTCACCACCAGACCGGTGATGATCGGACCGGTCTCGTGAATGACGGAGAACACAATAGCCGCCGGAAGCAGTGATTTGGCGCCAAATCGCGTCAGGCTGTAACGGGCTTCCAAAGAGAGTACGGCCCCGGTGGCGGCGCCGGCCAGAGCGACCAGCGGCAGGGACTTTGATCCAATCTCGTCGAGTTGTCGAAACAGTTCGCGGAATTCAAATGGCGGCGTAACGGCAGCCCGCACAACTTGCCAGAAAAATATGCCCAGATCGCCAAACCACTCGAGAAACTCGTTGATCAGTCCTGTGGAAAAAATCAGAGTTCGGGGCATGACTAAGCCTCGCCGCGCGGGAACTGGTGGGCTCACGCCTGCAACCGCCATGAGTTTCTGGTCGCTCACCGATTTGGACCTTGATCGGGCGCCCCGTGCGTGTTGTTCAAGTGCATGCGAGAAAGCAGGGAGTGGGGTCCGCTATAGAAAAACTCCAGTGCGATGTTCTGGCCCGCATACACCAGCAGGCTGTAGTTGCCCACCCGAAGCGCATCCTGGGCGCCATAGCGGCCTGGGTACCAGCCGTAGACGGCCGTCGTCGCGCCCACATAAGGTGCGACGAGCGCCGGCACCGAAAAGACACGGTGGCCGTCTTCGCCGCGGCGCGCCGTCAAGGTTGAAATCACGGCATGTTTCAAGCGCGGAAACAGGCCTGTGCACTCACAGCGGTAATACAACGTGTCTTCCTTAAAGGCTTCTGCTAACGCATAACGCGTCGTAGTGCCTACCGCTCCGACCGCATAGGCGGATCCGAATCGCTTGCCGTAACTCTCGGCGCCTTGCTTCCACTCGGGCGGGGCATTATCCGCTTGGTTTATGCCAGCCACGGCCGCGGCGCCGATGATAGGATACGGGCCAAATGCGTCGAAGAAGTAGTTGTGGAGCTTCGTGGCTTGGGTCGGACGCGTGTAGGTTACGTCAAGTTGCGCCGGAGTTGTGCTTGCAACTGCGCCAGAAGAGATGTCCGAATCGGTCAGTGATTGCGCCCTCGCCAACACCGGCAAGGCTGCGAGCAACGCAATTATCAAGAGCACGCTTCTTATCGTCGTAACGCAACGGCGCAAAACGAGCGAACGGTCGTTGGGGCACCCCGCGTCATCTATTCGCGACCAGATTTTTTCGTCGTGGCGACGATCTTCGCCTCGTTCGGAGAATCCTGTATCACCGCTCAGTTCAGCGTGCTCGAATGTGTATTTCATGAGGAAGGGGCCATGGTCTTCGCTTGGGATGAACTGGCGCTTCGGGTTCGGGAGTCGAGGTTCTGGGATGATACGGGCAGACATTACACGCCTCCGCAAGGTTGTTCCTTAAGTTAGCGGGTTCGGATGGAGTTGTCTGAGCAATAACGCTCACGTGCGGAGCGCGGTTCAGCCGCGTAATGGAGAAAGTCTTAATTCCAGAAATGATCAATTCCGCTCAGACTTCAACAAGTCGCCAGATTACAAAAGGGACAGCCCTGTTACGCGGGGTCTTAAGGAGAAATATGAACACCAGCACGAAAGACAAGATTCAGGGGAACTTTCACGAAGCGAAGGGAACACTTAAGGAAACGGTGGGAAAGATCACCAACGACCGCAAACTGAAAGCCGAAGGAAAAGCCGAAAAGAACCTGGGCAAAGTTCAACAGCAGATAGGCAACGCTAAGGAAGCCGTCGCCACGCTGAAAGGAAAGCTGGTCGGGCTAAAAAATAAATAGGCCATCCAGAAATAGACGGACAAAGTTGAAAAGGCAGCAGGGCGGAAAAGTTGCTCAATCCGAGGCCGCCCCCGCACCTACTCGGTGCCTGCCTTTTCTCGCCCTCACCTTGACGTTTGCAAGTTGGTATCCGCAGAGTCCACACGGAGCGAACGAACGGGATTATAGTGCGTATAGCTGAAACGACGTTGGCCCTAGGACGTGCAGATAGCCAATCGCAGCCGATGAGCATAATTGACCAGCGTCTGGCTCGTTCGTCATGAGACGGTGGAAGTCATCGTCTTGGCAGTATGTGATGCCGAGGCATACCCAGATAACACGAGTGAAGGTGCGCACAAAATCACGCTTCACGAACGGGAGGCGCTGTGACTAGCGATTTTAAGACCATACGACAAGCAACCGACATCACATATGAGGGCGTGACATATTCCCTCGTCGAGAAGAAACAAAAACTTGAGACGGTGGAGACATGCCTTGTTTGCCGAGGCACCGGACAGATGTACAGCCGCAAGTGTAAGGAGTGTCACGGCCGCGGTCTGATCCACGAGTCAGTAACACTCCCGCATCCCGATTCCAGGAGAGATGCTCGCGGCGAGGTGGTGGCCGCGACCGAATGATCGAGAACAAATATTTCTGCACCTTCGATCTCTTTGTCGTCCATCCCTAAGGCAATATGCAAAACGGGTTTCAGGCTAAGTGAGTTCATAACGGCGTGCCCGGAATCCCCGCTCTGGCCGCGTTTTTCCGCCCACGCAGAACGCATTTTGGAGGCGCGGCAACGAACCGTCGCGTGGGTTTTGCGAGTTTCCACTCTGGTCTGCCGTGGACTTGGGGCACACAACGAAAGCAACGAGGTAAGAGTCCAACCACTTGAAGTTATGTCTGAACCAAATGCAGTGATAGGAAAAGTGCCACTTCCGCCAGAAGTGGAGATCGCGGTCATGCCACAGCGCTCGCGACTGGCGATGGGGTTCCGTGCGCTCGCGCACCGCAATTTTCAGCTTTTCATGAGCGGACAGCTTATTTCGCTGATCGGCACCTGGATGCAGAACATCTCCCAAGCTTGGCTGGTCTACCAGCTAACCGGTTCTTCGCTTCTGCTTGGCGTGGTCGGCTTCTCCTCGCAGTTTCCAATTCTTCTTTTGGGTCCCGTGGGAGGCATCGTAGCCGACCGCTGGAACCGCCACCGGGTGGTGATCGGAACCCAGGCGGCATCGATGGTACTGGCCTTCATGCTTGCGGGGCTCACCCTTACCGGCAAAATTAAAGTCTGGGAGATTATCACTCTCTCGGCCCTGCTCGGCTGTGTGAACGCCTTCGACATTCCGGCCCGGCAAACGTTTCTGATGGACATGGTGGGCCGCGAAGATCTGGTGAGCGCCATTGGGCTGAACTCTTCTATGTTCAACAGCGCGCGCATTATCGGTCCCGCCATCGCCGGACTGCTCGTCGCCTATATCGGCGAGGGCTGGTGCTTTTTTGTCAACGCCGTGAGCTACATCGCGGTGATTGCCGGGCTGCTGCTGATGAAGCTTGGTCCTGTCGTGCGCGAAGAAACTAACGCCTCTCCCTTCGAACGGGTGGTCGAAGGTTTCCGCTTTGTCCGTAATACTGGACCGATTTTCGCGCCGCTGCTCCTGCTTGCGATTGTCAGCCTGGTCGCCTTACCGTTCAGTGTGCTAATGCCAATCTTCGCCGACCGCATTCTGCACGGTGGCGCACGCGGGCTGGGCATCCTGATGGGCGCGACCGGGGTCGGAGCCGTGCTCGGTGCACTTACGGTCGCCACCCGTCCCGGAGTTCGTGGACTTGGCCGCATAGTGACGCTCGCCGCCGCCGGCTTCGGTACGGCGCTGATACTGTTTTCGGCCTCGCGCTGGTTCTGGGCGTCAGTGGCGTTGCTGGTGCCAGTCGGCTATTTCATGATGCTGCAGATGACCTGCACGAACACGATGATCCAGACCCTCTCGCCTGACCGCCTGCGTGGACGCGTCATGTCCGTTTATTCGATGATGGTCATGGGAATGATGCCGTTCGGCTCGTTCTTTGCCGGGGCTATCGCGGAACACTTAGGGGCTCCGTTAACCGTGGCGACCGGCGCGCTGGGATGCTTAGTAGCCACTGCCTGGTTCGCACACCACCTGCCCAAGTTGCGCAAACAGGCGCAGGAGCAACTGGCCACCGGACACATCGTCGGGGAAGTACCGTAAAGGTCTGAAGTTTCAGCGTTCCGAGCCGGCCACACCGGGACTCTCAACCGACGTCAAATTCAGGCACAAACAGGCACAAATCAGGCTGCGAACGCTGCCGGTGTCCCTCCGCGACCGAGTCGGCACTAAGAGATGGGTGAGGCGGTCTACCAATCCGTATGAAGGAGAGCGATGATCTCCTGCTCAAGTTGAGCGAAATCCGCCAGACCAGGGTGTTTTGCACGAAGGCGACCATCGCGGCCGATCAGAAACGTGGTCGGCAATCCGAGAATTCCGCCATAGGCCTCCGCAATTCTCTCGGTGCCAACGACCACCGGATAATTCATCTTGTTTTTCCGGTAGAAGTCGCGCAACGCGCTGTCTCTATCTTCCATGGAGATGCCAATGACGTGAAAGCCCTGGGCGCGGTACTTCTCCTGCAAAGCGACGAGTTTTGGAATCTCATCCG
>Ga0181535_10003813_pt1 | contig 17254 bp, 10 predicted proteins | sample PEATcosm2014_Bin_44_FD_119774 | JGI IMG/M metagenome (GOLD analysis project Ga0181535, IMG submission 119774) | Peatland microbial communities from MTU Mesocosm Facility, Houghton, MI, USA - PEATcosm2014_Bin17_30_metaG | ecosystem: Environmental > Terrestrial > Soil > Wetlands > Peat | place... | reverse complement strand
GTGATAAACCACTGGCAACCGCCCGAATTCGGCGTTCCTGTGTTGGCCATTGCGAGCCGGCCCGGACGGTCAAACTTGAGGCCCGGGAGGAATTCGTCGTGGATCTTGATGCCGCAATCGTGATCGCCATTGCCGGTCGGGTCACCGCCCTGAATCATGCCGTCGAGCATGATGCGGTGAAAAATGGTGTTGTTGTAGAGCGGCCGCCTCACCATGGCTCCGGTCTTGGGATCTTTCCACGGCTTGGTGCCTTTGGCCAGCCCCACGAAATTGCGCACCGTGACCGGCGTATCCTTTTCGTAAAGCTGGATGGTGATGTCGCCCATGGAGGTCTTGAAGTGGGCGTACAGCCCGTCTGGCCGGGCCCCCGCGGGAGCGTTCGCCGGCGGCGCCTGAGGCGCCTGCGCGAACACGGCGGCGCCCATTATGAGTAGCGACAAGAACAATCTCGACATGCAGTGCCTCCGCACTAACCGCAATATTCTAACCCGCCTCGTACCGCCCCGCATGGCGCATCGCAAGAAATGTCGAGATGACTCTCGACACAGCAGGCACGACAGCCCGCGCCACGGAACCCGGCTGCTATTTCTTCAATTCGGCTTGCAGCTGACGGTAGGCCTCTTCCTCGTAGTTGGTCTTGATGCGCACGCGGTCTTCCATGTGCGGCTCGCCCGGGCGGGCGCTTTCGCTCTTGAGCGAGCGGCCGAGCATGAGCGTCGCTTCCTGGTCGTCGGGAGCGCGATCGAGCACCGCGCGAAAGCTCTCCACGGCGGCCGCGTAGTTTCCAGCGCGCCACGCGGTATAGCCGAGGTTGAAGTGATAATCGGGATCGGCGCTGTCGCCCTCCAGCGCTTTTTGAAAGCTGGCGCTGGCGGCCGCATAATCGTTCAGCCTGACTTCGGCGGCGCCGAGATTATTGAACACTTCGTTGAGCGGCATGGTTTGCGACACGAGCTGAAACGACTGTCTGGCGCCGGCGAAGTCTTCAAAGTGGTAGCGGCATAATCCCAAGAAGAATTGCGCTTCCAGATACCGCGGGTCGAATGGGCCGACACGCGTGAACCAGCCGGCGGCCACTTTGTATTCGTGCTTCTCCCAGTAATTCTTTCCCAACTGGAAACACGGCCTGGAATAGTGTCCATCAAGCCGGGCCGCCTGAATGAAGAGGTGCTGTCGCTGCTCGGGATCCGCCGCCAACAGGCCGCGGACGTAGTTCTCGACGGCGTCGATGCGCACAGGGGGGCGAACCTTGAGGAAATCCTCCTCGGACCGCGCGCTGGCGGGGTCCAACTGGCGCAGCGTTTGCCATCCCAGGCGAGCCTCCAGCTCCGCCAGGTCCTCCAGCGCTCCGAGTTCGCTGAACACAGGGCCCTGCCGGGTCTCTTTCATGTAGAGGATGCGCGCAGTGATGCGCAGCGATCCTCTGGATGCCGTGTCGCCGCCTTCGGCCGGCAGCAGTTCGTAGAATCCGTAGACCACGCGGGCCGCGTCCAGCGCCTCACCCACTTTGATGATCGAGGCGTGCGTCAGCTCGGCGCCCGGCCGCAGCGAGAGACGCCGGTAGGCTTCCGCCTTGTCTTCGCGACCCAGCGCCAGCAGGCCCTCGGAAACGAGCGAGTCCTGCACGGTCTCGGCGATACTTTCGCCAATCCAGTCCAGGCCGGCTGAACTGGAGTGGTTGAAGAAGCGCAGCACCACAACCGTCTCGGCGCGCAGCGAGGCGCACACAATTATCGCCAAGCCCAGCAAGCGAAGCATCGGTATTCTCAGTGTAGCAGCCGTCGCGGCGAGCGCCGGCAGTTGCGCGCCTTTCCAGCCGGCCGTCGCGCTGGAGCGTGCTACGATGCAACTTGCGTTGATGCGCGACGCTGAGAATCGCGAGAACGGCGAAAGCGCGGCGACCGGCGCGGCGCCATCTGCCCGCAAGATCTCACCGCTGCCGGCTCTGGCTCTGGGAACCGCAGCCTACCTCCTGCTGGCTGCGGTAGTGGACTTCGGCGTGGTTCGCGTGCCGGACGGCAATCGCGTTCTGCATACTGCGCTGCTGACGCTTCTTTCTCTCGCCTTTGTCGCCCTGGCCGAGGCTTTCCTGGCCGCGATCCGGGCAATTGCCCAGGTAGAGATGTTCGGTTGGCCGTTCTGCGCCGCGGCAGCCGGGTCGGTAGCCTACTCGATCGGCTATGGCGATCGCGTGTTTGTCAATTCCTGGTACTGGGACGATTGGGGCTACCTGGTGCCACACCCGCTCGACGAGGCATGGCTCACCGGGCCGCTCAACGACCATTTTGTGCCGTTGCTGAAGATCGTGCTGTGGGGCATGAGGAAGGTCTTCGGACTGGATTACATTGGAGCGGCGTGCTTACAGCAGGCAGCCTTCCTGGTGATCGTCGTCGTCCTGGCTCACCTTTTGTGGCGCGCCAGCGAGCGGCCCTGGATTCTCGTCCTTTGGGTCGGCTTGTTTGCCGCGTGGCCCAGTTACGGCCCTGCGAGGACGTGGTTTGGGGGCGGGTTCTGGCTGACAGCCTCGGCAGCGTTACTGGCCGTTTACCTGTTGCATGCACGCCGCATCATCGTCTTCGCCGAGGCTATGCGGTTGACGGACGCGGTCGTGTCTGCCTTGCTGGCAGCGGGAAGGGGGTTGATCTCGTCGCAGACCCTGGCGCCGGCCGTATATCTCATCGCGTTCTGCGCGCCCGTGCTGCTGTCGCCGGAGCGCCGAGACGTGACCGCACGCCGTCTGGTTACGCTTGGCTCGGTCTCGCTGGCGCCCACGGCTCTGGCCCTCTGGGGCCGGAGCGTCTACGTGGTTCGTCCGCCCCTGAACTACTCGGGCCTGCTGAATGGGCGCTTGTTTACCAATCTTGCAGTCTTCGTCCTGAACAAAGCGTTGTTCCTTCGTTCCTTCGGCTGGTTCTTCGGGCCGCGGGCAGGGCGCGCGCTAGGATTGGCCTGCGTCCTCCTCGTTGTGGGGGCAGCCAGGCTGGCCATATCCAAAACCATGGCTGCGAGTCGGAGAACGCATCTCGCCAGCCTGATTCTGGGTGGCTTCTCTCTATTGATTCTGCCGCTGGCGCAGATTGGACTGGCGCGCCGCTGGAACTACGGCGCCGCCCTGGGCGACTACTACGTGACGCTGCCATTTCTTGGGTTTTGGCTGGCCTCGGCGGCGATCGTGCTCGCGCTGGTGGCTCGTCTGGAGCGTTCCCCGAAGAATCCTTCGGAAAGGCCGCCGGATGGCGCCGATTGGGTGGGCGCCGCGGAGGCGGACGACTCCCCGCGCCAGGCCGGCCGCACCGCGCGGCAAACCAGGGCCGCTGGCCTTGCCTTTACGGCCGTCATTGCCGCGGCTGTGCTTGGACGGGCGCACCAGCCTGGCGAGCTGCCGCTGGCGCAGCGGCTGGAAATCATCCGCGTCCAGCGGCAGTTCCTCGACCGCCTGGGCGCGGCAGCCTGCAGCCTGGCCGCGCTGCACCGCGATGGCCGGGCCGTGCACTGGGTTCCCGGCTACGACATCTCGAATTGCAGCGTGTGCGCGGATATCATCGGCCCGCCCCAGTTCGTGCATGACCTGGGGTTCGATCCGTTGGTCCGCATCGCCGCCCGCCGGAGTTGCCCGGCAATCGAACGGACGGGTGGCCTTGTGGCTTCCCCGGGGGCGTCATCGGCCCCGGCGACAGACGGAACCGAGAGCGAGGCGGCCAGGGCGTTCCTGCGTCAGTATCTGGCGCCGGACCATTCCACGATCACACCGCCCTAGCTGCGCTAGCCCAGGAACGCTCGCACGCGGGCCGCCGCTTCCTCCACCACATCCGGATCTTCGCCGAAACCGCGCAGCCACACCAGGCCCGGTTCTTTGCGCCACCAGGTGATCTGCCGCTTGGCATAGTTGCGGGTTTTGCGCTGGGCGTAGAACAGCGCCTCGCGCGGATTCAATTCGCCGCGGATCAGCTGCAGCGCCTGTTTGTAGCCGTGCGATTCGAACGGCTTGATGGTCTCAGCGAAGCCCAGCTCGAGAATTCTCCGCGCCTCTTCCACCAGCCCGCCGGCGAACATGCGGGCACAGCGCTCATCGAGGCGCCGGTACAGCAAGTCGCGGTCGGGCAGCAGCCCCAACTTGAGGACGCGGTAGCCCGCCAGGGCGGTGCGTCCCTGTTCGAACAGTTCGGTCACCGGCCGGCGGGTCAGCAGGCAGACTTCGAGCGCGCGCGTGACCTTCGGCGCGTCGTTGGGATGAATCCTGGCCGCCGCGGCGTGGTCCAGCCGTCGCAGCAGGCGGTGAAGCGAGCCCGGCCGCCGCTGCTCGCGCGCACCCAGGCGGTCGCGCAGGGCCTGGTCGCGCTCCGGCCCGGCGAACAGCCCGTCCAGCAGCGCCCGCAAGTAGAAGCCTGTGCCGCCGCAGACGATCGGCAATCGTCCGCGAGCGGAAATGGAGGCAGCCGCATCCCGGGCGGCGCGCGCAAACTCGCCCGCGGTGAAAAGGGCGTCGGGCTCCAGGATGTCGATCAGATGATGGGGAACGCCCCGCCGGTCGCCTGCTCCCAGTTTGGCGGTACCGATATCGAAATGGCGATACACCTGGAGCGAATCGCAATTCACGACTTCGCCCTGAAATGCTTCCGCCAGGTGGAGCGCCAGATCACTCTTGCCGGAGCCGGTCGGCCCGACGACCGCAACCATCGCCTGTTCAGGAGCGTCTTCTAGTGGTAGAAGAGTTTGGCCCGCGGGCTTGGCCCGGTCAGCGGTGCGGGAGATTACAGTGGAAGACAAAGCCATCACTAGTACGAACCGTACCTGCAATTACCGTCAAGTGCCCTCGATCGGCGTTTGCCTGTATTGCAGCGCAACCGCGTTATACAATAAAAAGATGATTTTCGGTCCTGGGTCCGCCAAAGGCCGGAATCAAGTAAGGACCCCATGATTCGCTCAGTGAAAATGCTCTTCCTGGCCGGCTCCGTGGCATGCGCCACGTTCGCCCAGAGCGCGCCTGCCGCGCCACCCTCCCCAGCCACCGACACCAAAGCGGGGGCTTACTACAATTTTGCCATGGGCCGGCTGTACGCGGAGCTGGCGGCGGCGGAGGGCAGCCGGGAGGACGTCAACAAGGCGATCCACTACTACCAGGAGGCGATCAAACTCGACCCCAAGGCCGGGCTGGTACTAGAAGAGCTGACGGATCTTTACATCAAAACCAACCGCCTGGCGGACGCGGTGGAACAGGCCGAGGGCCTTCTCAAGCAGGACCCGAACAATCTCGATGCACGGCGCACGCTGGCGCAGATTTACACCCACCTGGCGATTGGCGATACGCCGAACGCGAAGATTGACGAAGGTTACCTGCACAAGGCCATTGATCAGTACCAGAAAGTGACTCAACAGGCTCCCAAGGACGCGGATAGCTGGTCGTACCTGGGCCGGCTCTACCGCGCCTCCAGCGACTCGGCCTCCGCGGAAAAGGCGTTCAACAGCGCGCTTGAGGCGGAACCGGATAATGAAGACGCTCTGACCGGTCTGGCGGCGGTCTACGCCGACATGGGCGACTCGGCCAAGGCCCTGGAGAAACTCAAAGCGGCCGCCGACAAGAGCCCCAATGAGCGCACGCTCAGCATCCTCGCCCAGCAGTACGAAAACATGAACGATTACAAGTCGGCCGCCGACGTCCTGCAACGAGCGGTGGCGCTCGAGCCGGACGACGAACGGCTGCAGCGCGAGCTGGCGCAGGACCTGGCTGAGGCCGGCCAGCTGGACGAATCGCTGAAGACTTACCAGCAGCTCGCCTCCGATAATCCCCGTGAGCCTTTGTACCGGCTGCAGGTTGCGCGCATCTGCCGCTTCAAGCACGATTTCCCGGCGGCTGAGAGGGCGCTCGCCTCCGCTCAAATGCTGGATGCGGACAATATCGAGGTACGCCACGAGCAAGTCTACTTGCTGGAGGCCGAAGGCAAGACCGACGAGGCAATCTCGTCCATGAAATCTCTTCTGGACACTCTGCCGCACCGAACTTACAGCGGCCGCGACGGCAAGATCCGGGCTGCCCTGGAACGCCATCTGGGCCTGCTGTACCGCGACGCCAAGCAGTATCCGGCCGCCATCGAGGCCTTCCGCCAGTTCGCCACGCTGGATAGCGACGACGATGCCCAGACTGACGCCACGGCGCAGGTGGTAGAGACCTATCGGGCCTCCGGCGATCTGGCGGCGGCGGAGCGCGAAGCCCAGGCAGGCATCAAGAAATTCGCGGAGAACCGCGGAGCCAGCCGTGCCCTCCAACTGCAGCTTGCCGAAGTTTACGAACAGGGCAAGCGCTGGAACGACATGTTGAAGGCGCTCGACCGCGCCGAACAGCTGGCCAGCACCGACAGCGAGAAAGAGCAGGTGTACTTCATGCGCGGCGCCGGCCTGGAGCGGCAGAAGAGATTTGATCAGAGCGAGGCCGCTTTCCGCAAGGTGCTGGAGTTGGACCCGAAGAACGCGGGCGCACTGAACTACCTCGGCTACATGCTCGCTGACCGGAATGTGCGGCTGGAGGAGGCCTACGACCTGATCAAGCGGGCGGTGGATCTGGAACCCGAGAATGGCGCCTACCTCGACAGCCTGGGATGGGTTTATTATCGCCAGGGCAAACTGGACGATGCGCGGGGACTGCTGGAGCGCGCACTGGACCGGATGCAGGACCCGACGGTCCACGACCATCTGGGGGACGTTTACCTCAAGCTCGGCAAGACCAAAGAAGCCATCGCACAGTGGCAGGCCTCGATACACGAATTCCAGAAGGCTGCTCTTCCGGAAGCGGATCCGGAGGAAATGGCCAGCGTGAACCGGAAGCTGGATGAAGCTCAGGCCAAGCTGGCCGCCGAAACGCACGCCAAGTAGGTGGCGCACGCACTCCCGCAAAATGCCGGCGGAGTGCCGGCGGCGTCTGGCATTTGGTCGCGCTTTCCGTAGAGCGGAGATCTAGGACACACCGGTGGCAGAGACGGCCGGCGCTACCTTTTTTTACGGCTTACTGGCCGTGCCGAGCGGTCACCAGGCGGCCGGACATGTCGGCCAGCACGTAACCCATCACCGCCAGCGCGGCCATATTCTTGCGAAAGTCGTCCAGATTGACTTTGTCGAAGGTGTCGGCTTCGGTGTGGTGCCAGTCGAAGTAGTGCGTGCCGACGGTCCGTTCGGCCATGCCGGGCACGCCGTCGCGCATCAAGGGTTCAATGTCGGCGCCGCCGCCACCGCCGCCAATCTCGCTGGCGCCCACGCGTTCCATCAGGCGTCCGATCTGGCGCAGCATATCGGCCGAAGCCTTGTCCACACCCGCTCCGAAACCAGCCGGCGTTTCAGCCCCGCCATCCATCTCGATCGCCACCACGTGGTTCTTGATCTGATCGCCGACCCACGCCCGGTAGGCCTCGCCGCCGCGTCCACCGTTCTCCTCGTTCACCCAGAAAGCCACGCGAATGGTGCGCCGCGGCTCCAGGCCGAGCTTTTTCATCAGCGCCAGCGCCTGCAGGCAGGCGATGATGGAGGCGCCGTCATCCTGAGCGCCCTGCCCCACGTCCCAGGAATCGATGTGGCCGCCAATCACCACAACTTCTTCCGGGAGCTCTTTGCCAGGGATCTCGCCGATAACATCGCCGCTATCGGCATCCGGTTCCATGCGGGCGCTCATCTGCAGGTGGACTCGCACCGGGACGCCGTCAGCGCAGAGGCGGGCCATCATCATGGCGTCCTCAGGCGAGACGGCCGCGGCAGGAATGCGGGGCTGCGCATCCTCATAGCGCATTTCGCCGGTGTGCGGAATCTGCATCGCCAGCGGCGTCACTGAACGCACCAGGGCTGCTACGGCGCCCAACGCAGCGGCGCGCGGCGCACCGCTACGGCGATACATCACGGTCGGCCCGTAGCCGTGGTAGGTCTCGTTGTACAAGACAATTTTGCCGCGGACCTTGTCCGCGCCCAACGCGTCCAACTCGCTGAAGTCGGAAACCGCCACCACCTCAGCCGTGATGCCTTCCGGAGGTGTTCCCACGCTCATGCCGAGGCCCAGCATGTGCAGCGGCTTATCGAGCGGTGCCACCATGCGTGCGGATTCCTCGCCGCGCACCCAGTGCGGGACCTTCGCCGGGATGATGCGGACGTTGCTCAGGCCGGCTGCTTTCATCTGCTCCGCGCTCCAGGCAATGGCGCGCTCCAGGGCCGGCGAACCGCTGAGCCGGTTGCCGATCCGGTAACACAGATAGGCCAGGCGGTCGTAGCCTTCGGTGTCCGCCAGGGCGGCGTCGATCAACTTGCCGGCGGTCTCGCGATAGTGCTCGGTGAGGCCTTCGGCCGGCGTTCCCTGCGCGTGCGCGGCTGCTGCGGCCAACAAGAACACGAATATCCCGGGAGTGCGCCGTTTCATATAAAGACACTATCGCACGAACGGCAGGTAGGCCGGCACGCGGCGCTGATAGGCAGCAAATTCCTGCGGGAACCGCGAAGCCAGCAACCCCTCTTCCGAGCGGACGCGGATCTCTGTGCCGGAGATGTAGATCGCCAGCGCCACCATCGCCCACTGCCATCGCGTGAGCAACAGGCAGTTCGCCACCAGCATCGCGAGAAGGGAGGAGTAGATGGGATGGCGTACGATCGCGTACGGGCCGGTGCGCACCAGCTCATGGTCCTCGTAAAGGCCGGCGTGCAGGCGGAACTGCTTGCCCAGGTGCTCCACTGCCTGCCACGCCATGGCGACTGCCGGAATGGCTATCGCCATCCCCAGCACGGTCCGCACCGCGCCGGCCGGCTGCAACACGGGAAGATGGAAAACAAAGGCGACGACGAACGCGCCGGTCTCCAGCACCAGGCCTGCGCGCGTCGGCCAGGGAATGGTGATTGAGGGCCTCTTCTGAAAGTGCGGTGCCCGAAACAAGAACGGATACCACCAGGCGACCCAGCAGAGCGCCAGCTCCGCCAACGCAACCATTCGCAATCGAATCGCCTCCCCTCTCAGGATACGGGACGGGCAAGGCCCCGCGGCTGAGCACTGCATCGGTCATCGTATGATAGAAACCTGAAGAAATGCCGGGTGAGGCCTTACAACTCATGCAAGCGTCCACTACCGCAAAATGGTTTTCGCGGCTCGCCGTCGCCCTGGTTGCCGTTTTCCTGCTGCTGAATTTCGCGGAGAGCCGTTTGCAGAGTCCAACCTCAGATGAGCCGCCGCACGTGGCCGCCGGACTCTCCTACTTCGTCACGCACGAAATCTATCGTGCGAATCCACAGCACCCGCCGCTGCTGAAGGAACTCAGCGCGCTGTCTCTGATGGCGGCCGGCATCCGTTGGCCCCACAACGAGCATGCCGATTACCTGGTGAATGGCGAGGATCCATCGCGCGTCTTCGGGTCGGACTGGCCGATCGGGAACGGCATCATTCGCGACAATGGCGCCGACCGGGTGATGTTCTGGGCCCGGCTCCCGCTGATCCTGATAGCCGCCTCGCTGGCGGTGGTGCTTTACCTCTGGGGCCGCCGAATGCTGGGCTCCGTGGCTGCCCTGGGCGCGGTTTTTGTTTACACGCTGGACCCGACGGTTCTCGGTCATGCGCACCTGGTGACCACCGACGTCGGGCTGGCGGCATTCACGGTTCTCTTCCTGTTCGCGCTTTGGAATTACATGCAGAGTCCAGGGTGGAAGCGGCTCGTGTTTTGCGGGCTTGCACTAGGAGCAGCGCTGACAGCGAAATTCTCGGCCGTGCTCCTGCTGCCGGTAGCCGCGCTGCTGCTGCTCGCGGGCCTGCGCTGGCCGGTGAAACCGCAATCCGGAAGCGACCCGGCGGCGTCCTTGAAAAACTTCGGCGGGGCAGCGGGCGCCATCCGCCGCAAGGATCCGTGCCCCTGCGGCAGCGGCAAAAAGTACAAAAACTGCCACGGACAGGAGGGGATACAGGTGGCCCACATGCGCCGGAACGTCCCGCTGCTGCTCGGCGAGCTGGCTGTCCCGTGCGTGGTGGCTTTCCTGGTGATCCAAGCGACCTATTTCTTCCCGGCCGATCCTCTGCTGTATGTCAAATGTGCCCGCATGGTGAACGCGGATCACGATCCGAATTACCTGATGTTCATGGCGGGACAGTTGAGCGCCCATTTCGTCAGCTACTTCGCTGTCGCTTATCTCCTGAAGGAGCCCATCGCCGGCATCATCCTGGCCGGCATCGGTTTCCTGGCGCTGATCCGGAGCAAAACGATTCCTACGCTCGCCAAGTTGTTTATCCTCATTCCGCCGGCGGTTCTGTTCGCGGCCGCTTCGCTGCTGGCGGATGACCTCGGAATCCGCTACATCATCCCGGCGCTGCCGTTCGTCTACCTGCTGGCAGGGTTGGGGATCGCGACGCTTTTCCATGCAGCGCCCAGGATGCGATGGGCTCCTTACGCGGCCGTAGTCTTGTGCGGCTGGATTGTGATCGCGGCTGCCGGGATCTATCCCGACCACCTGTCCTATTTCAACGAAGCGGCTTGTTTGCTCGACCAGCCGGCGCAAATCGGACTTGACGGAGGAACCCGATGCGGACCTGCCTGGCTGGATGACAGCAATGTGGAATGGGGCCAAGGCCTGAAACAATTGCAAGTCTGGCTCAGTCGACATGCCGGCGGCCGGACCGCGAGGCTGGCGATCTTCAGTTCTTTCCCTCCGGAGGCCTACGGCATCCGTTGCGAGTTGCTGCGCGCCTCGGAGCTTACCCGGGAGCCGTCGCCCGGGCTTTACGTTGTGAGCGCCCATTACGTGGCGCGGATTCCAGCGCTGCCGCGCTCGAGCGACTGGCTGCGCCGCATCCAGCCGGTCGCCATTGTGGGGCATTCCTTATACGTCTACGACATTCCGCCAAGGTCTTAAGAATGGCATCGGCGCGATGGCAGAGAGAAGCCCAGATGAGGCGAGGTTGAAACGCAATCGAGCGCGAGCCAGCAAGGCGCTGCCGGGGAACGAGAAGAGCGGGTCGCGCGGCATCGCGAGCCACGCGGCTCCCACTGCGAGGCCGGTGGTCCGGCACGCTTTGTTGCTCTCCGCGGTCCTCGCTGTGACGCTCCTGGCTTACTCCAATTCGTTCCGGGCGCCGTTCCTGGTCGACAACGACGAGATCGTGCTCCAAGACACCCGCGTCCACGAAGTCACGCCCGCGCACGTGCGCCGCATTCTGACGGAGCAATATTGGGAGACATCGAATACCGGCCTCTATCGCCCGCTGACCACGCTTTCGTTCCTGTTGAACTACGCGGTCTTAGGCGGTGGCGCTGAGCCGTATGGGTATCACTGGCTCAACTTCATTCTGCACGCGGTGAACATCGTATTGGTCTACGCACTTGGTCTGGCGCTTTTCGACCGCGCTCGGGCCGCCTTGCTGCTGAGCGCGGTATGGGGGCTCCATCCCGTACTGACGGAATCCGTAACCAACATTGTGGGAAGGTCGGACCTGTTGGCGGCGCTAGGAGTGCTCGCGTCTTTGCTGTGCCATCGCAGGGCGATCGCAGCGGCCGGTGTGCGCAAGGCGGTCTGGCTGGGCGCAATCGGCCTCGCGACCGCGGCCGGCATTTTTTCGAAGGAAAGCGCCATCGTGCTGCTGGCGGTTCTCGCGATTTACGACTTCACCTTCGCGCGGGCCGTCTCCTGGCGGTCTCGCCTTCCGAGCTATGCGGCCGCGGCGGTCCCATTCCTGATCTATCTGTACGCGCGGTCACAGGTGATCGCGGGAGCGCCCCACCTGGCCACGCCGTTCTACGAGAACCCGCTGCTGGGCGCCGGTTTCTGGAGCGCGCGAATCACGGCCGTCAAGGTGATCGGCAGGTACTTCGCACTGCTGGTTTGGCCGGCGCGCCTATCGTGGGACTACGGCTACCATGAGGTCCCGGTCTTTGACTGGAGGCTGGGCGGCGGGGAAGACTGGAAGGCGGTCGCGGCTCTGCTCGGCTGCGCGGCTGCTGTAGTGCTGGCCGTCCGTTCCTGGAGGATCCGGAAGCCCGTGTTTTTCGCCATCGCGTTTTTTTTCGTTGTCCTCTCACCGACTTCGAATCTCCTGATTCTGATCGGCGCCACCATGGGGGAGCGCTTTCTGTATCTCCCGTCTCTGGGTTTTGCCGTCGCCGCCGCGTGGGCTATTGACGCGCTCTGGCGGCGCGCGCCAGGGGGCAGGCCGGCCTACCGGTACGCTGCTGCCGCGGGGCTCGGACTCGTTCTGGTTGGGTGCGCGGCGCGCACTTACGACCGGAACGGCGACTGGCTCGACCCGCAAAGATTCTGGCTCGGCGCCGCAGCGGCGACGCCGGACAGCTACAAAACGAACATGGCCGCTGCCACCAACACGGTCCTCGCGACCGAGGAAGACGCGGCCCGTTCCATTGGCTATGCGAACCGCGCGCTGGCCCTCCTCGACGGCTTGCCGGATTCGCAAAACTCAGCCAGCGCTTACGCAGACGGAGGCATCTTCTACCGTCGCATCGGAGACCGGGTGGCGTCGCAAGACGGTTCCGGCAAGTCTGCCGGGCCAGACGCCGATTACTGGTACCGGAAATCCTTGACGGCCCTTCTTCGAAGCGAACGAATCGAACTCGCTTGGGACGAACGTTACCGGGCGGACAACGCGCGGCTCGGCCGGGCGGGCGTTACCTCGCTGCCCAGCAAGCTATACCTGGACCTGGGCCGCACGTACCTGCGCCTCGCGGACAATGCGCGCGCCAGGGTAGCGTTCGAGCGCGGGCGGTCGTTGGAGTCGGCGCCGGACCTTCTGGAAGAGTTGGCGTCTCTTTACCGCGCGGACGGCGAGCCGCACAAGGCCGCCCAGGCCCTGGTGGAGGCGCTGGCGGTGGACCCGAACCGGCCCGCAGTGGCTGCAACGCTGGTGCAGCTCTATGCAGAAATCGATCCGCAAGGCTGCGCGGTCACCCGGCAGGCCGGCACGCCTGCCCTCAACCCGGATTGCCCGCTGGTGCATGGCGACATCTGCGCGGCTGCGCGCAATGTGATCGGCAACTATCTGAGAAGAGGCCAGCAGCTCGAGGCCGCCTCCATCCGCAAGATCGCCGGGCAGGACCTTGGTTGTTCCGCCGCGCTGCTCCAGTAGCGGAGGAACTACGCGGGCGCGGCGAGCGGAGCACCTAGGGATGGACTGCGACCGTAATTCCCGGCTGTGAATTCTGGCCGCCGGCCTTCACCACCAGGGATACAGCGCCTGCGGACGACTGCGGCTGCGGAACCGTGATGCTCAACTGGACCACCTCATCGATGAGGCCGGGCGTGCTACCTGCAGAAACGACGTTCGCGGGCTGTCCGCCAATTTGAGCCGTGACCTGCGCGGCGAGCGCAAGCGGAGTGGCGGCGCCGGTCACCACGAGACCATCCTGCCCGGCCGGCGACATTTGTCCCAGCCCGGTCGCGTACACGTGAATCACCGAACCGGCGGCCGCCGGATTGTTCGCCGAATTGAGCGAGCCATCCTGATTGAAGGCGAGCGCTTGTCCGGCGCCGGAGCCGTCGAGAGAGAAAACTCCGGGCATCACCGGCGAGACGGCCATGGCGAATGCTTTCGAGAGCCGTCCCTGATACTCCACCTCGATTTGCGTGGCGGCCTGCAGCCCGAAAGGCGCTACGGCGCTCACCTGCCCGGGGGAAGTGTAGATCATGGGAACAGGAGTGCCGTCGAACAACACCTGGGTGCCGGAAAGCAGCATGGTCAGGAACCCGGCATTGTCCACTTCCATGGCAGCAGGCTCAGCGGGCCCCAGGTTCGAGCCGAAAATCGTGACCACCTCACCGGGCGAGACCGAACCGACGCCGTAGCTGGCGCCATTCATGACGGCGGCCAGCGCCGGCGCCGGGTTGGCCGGTGGCGTCGCTGCAGTCAGTCCGTAAACCGCGATCCCGTTCGACCAGGTTGGAACGTATACCGTCCCGTTGATCACGGTCGGGACCGCGAACTTGGCGAACGAGAACAGAGCGTCAGTCCCGTGGGTCATGTCGCTGTTCCACAGTTCGTTGGACAAGTTGGTCGCGTCAAAGGCGTGCAGAGTGCCGCCGCCGAACAGGCCGGTGGTCGTGGCCCAAAGAATCCCGGTGCCGGCCTGGCCGCCATTGGCCGAGATGGCGAGGCCGTCGAAGGGCGCCTTCTGGCCCGTGTACGGGCTGAGAGAGACGGGCGTGGGATTGAGCGTTCCCGCCAGCACCTGGTAACACTTTATGACTGTGCCTTGCTCCTGGAGATAGATATAGGCGCCGTCGGTGCGGTTCCAGACAGCCAGCGTGAAAATGCCGCCGACCTGGACGCCCATAATGACCTGCGCGCTCCCGTCGGCCCCAGTAGGATTCGTCCCCAGCGAGGCGCCATCGACCAGATAAAGTTCGCCGTACTTGTCGCCACCCACTAACAAATGGGTACCGGGAATGATCGCCGGGCCCGCCACCACGTCATAGTCAAATTGGGCCAGCATCTGCCAGTTCGGCGGCGCAAACCAGGCGGAGAGCTGCGCCGCGGCGCCTGTGAACTTCAAAAAGCCGTTGCTGAACTCGGTGGTTCCGTCGAAGAACCCGTTGCCGCTGAGAGCATAGATATTGCCGCTCTCATCGGCTGCCAAGCCCTCGCCCGCCTGCCAGATGGAGCCTCCGTAGCTGTTGGGCGTGATCGCCTGCGCGCTCAATTGCTGGCTCACGTTCGATGCGCTGTAGCTCATCAGCCACCCGTGCCACGGCATCAGATCGTCGTGCGAACCAAAGCCAAGATACACGGCGCCGTTCGCCAGTAGAAGCCCCGGGCGCTGGAGGTGCATTTGCGGATCGAAGGCCAGTGTTCCATCCGGCGCGCTTCCCGCACCCGTCCCATGCACGGAAGCCTGGATTGTGGCCGGGCCGTTCAGGACTTCGGCGCCGGTGGTGATGTCCAGCGCATGCAAGTGATACACGATCGCATCGCTTTGGCTTCCGCCTGACGAGAGCGTCACCGACACAATGTACAGCGCCTGGCGTTGCAGGTCGATCGCCCCGGTGCTCAAGATACCCACCTCAGGCGTAATGTCGGTATATCCGCTCTCGAAGGTATTGCTCGGCACGGAAGGCCCAAGATTCACGTGCCACAGCAGAACCGGCGACGCGGCCGAATCCGCATCATATGCATAAACGCTGTTATGCATGGTGAGGACGAACACAACATTGTGAGTTCCCTGACCGGGTATGGCTAGCCCGCTCACATAGAGGGGGTGGGCATAGACCTCTCCATCGACGGGCAGGGTTCCAATCTTGCCGAAATTGCCCACCTTCACCGTGGCCGGCGTTAGCGCTGTTTCCTGCAGGTTGGCGTTGGTCCTGGAATTACCGTAGCCGGCCGTCAACTCGTTGAGCTGGGCCGACCCCGAAGCGGCGAAAAGGGCGGCAATCGCGAGTGCCGGAACCCAGCGCATCAGAGGCGTCCATGATCGTGGCAGAAACATGACTCTTGATTCGGGCGTACGGCCAAACCAGAATGTCTAGCATCGCATAGAAGGCGGCGGTGTCCCAAATCAACTCAGCCGTGCCGGCGCACCTGCCTTGCGGCATCATGTTCGGAGACTCGAATCGGAATGGGAGCTATTGCTTCACTCGGGCGTTGGGTTCGCTGCTCCCGGCTGGTCAAAGACCATTGCTCCACGCAGGGCAGCCGATTGGGACGGGCTCAGGTCATGTTCCGGGCTGCCGCTGCTGCCCAGGTACCGCCGCGCGATCTGTCGGAAGCGGCCTGTGTCAGCAAGTTCGACGACCCGTTCGAAGTACCGGATCACGGCCGGAAACTGGCCGTTCCACATCTCGGAGAGCGGGCCAGTGCCGCCCGTGAAGCTGCGGCAAAGAATACGATCGCACCACCGTTCGCGGCCCGGCAATTCCGGGTAGTTCCTCATGATGTCGACAACCGACTTGAGCAGGCGAAACCGATTCGGCTCGCGGTAGTGCGGCATCAGCACGATCTCGCTCGTGCCGGCACGCACTTCGCCGGCAAACTCAGAGAAAGTGAAGGCGCACGTCACGTTCACCGCCGACGCTGGTTCGCAGCCGTGACGGTCACCGCCTGCCACCAATGTGCGCCCCGACGCCCTGGCCAGCCGGATCATCTGCTGGTTCTCCGCCCACGGGCGGAGGCCATTGAGCTCGAGAGCGTGGATGAACTCGCCCGATGACTCGAGCAAGTCCTGCAGGGCAGCTGCGTGAGCGACGGCGCCGGCGCTGGCCTGATCCCACAGCGGGTGGTTGAGCACCACGAGCGAATCGGGCTGACCGGCGATGGCTGCCAGCAGGTCGTTCCTGAACTCCGCGGACGGGCCGCTCGTGAACCGGTTCATCTCTCGCATCAGGGCATCGGCGTGTTCCGGAGGAAGATTGTGGATGCCGATGTGGAAGTACGAAAGACCGAATGGCACCGTCCATTCCACTGAGATCGGCGCCTGCCTGGTTTCCTCCAGCAGCCGTAGTTTGGAAGCCGCCTCGATGTTGTCGTGATCGGTGATCGAAACCAGCGCTGCGAGGTCCAACTCCCGCTCGATACTTCGCTTCTCCACTTCGAAAGCATGAACGGCCGGGAGAGGGGGGGTCCAGAAGGCCCGCGAGTAATCCAGATCGCGGTTATACTTCTCACGGAACTTCCTGGACTGCCTGCGGAGCTCCCAGGCGAGCGGCGGGACAGCTTCTGCGTATCGTGGAATGAACGCGAGGCTCTCCAGCGAATGCATCGTGTGGCTGTGAAGAGAGACGCCGGTACGAAACTGCCTCGCCAACCCGTTCTCCCGCCATAGGAACCGTAGACGCGTCTGATTCATAAGGTGCACCGCCTATGCATCGTCAAAATCGTCACCGCCGCCACCGGGAGGCTCACTCATAACCGTCAGCCTGCCGGAAAGAAGGTACCGGGGCCTGAGCGTCGTGCCTGATGAGGTCGTCCGGCTCCGCCTGAAACGCAGACCGCACCGGCTTACACCCGGCGGCCTCGAGTCCCCACTCGTAGGTCCGGTACAGCTGCTCGAAGACGCCATCCCAGCCCCTGTTACACGCGAATGCCCGCGCCGCAGCACTCATGTCCTGGCGCAGGGTTTCATTGCTCATCAATTGCCGGACGCCTTCCGTGAACGACTCCAGATCCGGCGCATGAAACCCCGTAACACCGTCGCGTACGCCCACGCGGGCGCCAGTCTCTGGGCTCACCACCACGGGGACACCGGAGGCCATCGCTTCAAGGAGCACGAGACCGAACGTGTCGGTGCGCGAAGGGAATACAAACGCGTCCATG
>Ga0181535_10003812_pt1 | contig 17254 bp, 17 predicted proteins | sample PEATcosm2014_Bin_44_FD_119774 | JGI IMG/M metagenome (GOLD analysis project Ga0181535, IMG submission 119774) | Peatland microbial communities from MTU Mesocosm Facility, Houghton, MI, USA - PEATcosm2014_Bin17_30_metaG | ecosystem: Environmental > Terrestrial > Soil > Wetlands > Peat | place... | reverse complement strand
TATGAGGGCGGGCGAATCGAGGGCAGTGAGTTCCTCTCCGCGCGCTGGGACCTCATGAATCCCGAAAAATACATGTGGGCCTCGGTGCAAACCATTCGCGGGTGTCCCAAGCACTGCTCCTTTTGCAGCGTGTGGCGCACCGATGGGCAGAAGCCCCGGCAAAGAAAGTTTCAGAGCGTGATCGACGAGATCGTTGCTCTGCGCCGCCTTGGATTTCGCTTTATCGCTCTGGCTGACGATAACTTCTATCCTGTAACCTTTACCGATCTGCGACTGGCCCGCGACCAGAACAACACTGCAAGAGTTGAAGAGCTGACGGCCATTCGCGCCGAGCGATTTCATCTCATGGAAGAGTTGGCCAAGCTGCCGAAAGACATGGTCTTCTATACCCAGATGACGATGGAAGCCGGCGAGGATGTTGTGTTTCTCGACGCGATGAAGAAGGCTAACATCAAAGGCGCCCTCGTCGGGATAGAAGCGGTGACTCCCGAGGGGCTCAAGGCAATCTACAAGGACTGGAATCTCGCCGGCGACGCGATGGCCACGCAGTTGCAGACCTTCAAGGCGCACGGAGTCCATGTGCTTGGCTCGTTCATCTTCGGGCTGCCCACAGACAGGCCGTCAACCTTCGACGCAACGGTAGCGATGGCCAAGCAGGCAGGCATCACCTTTGCCCAGTTCGTAATGATGACGCCGTTTCCTGGCACGGTCGATTTTGGCCGCTGGGAGAAGGAACAGGCGCTGAATCCCACCATGGTGGGCGACGTGCCGATCACGCGCTACTGGCTGATTCCCACCGCGATTCGTCCCAAGATGTTTACCCCGCACCCGACAATGAGTTCCGATGAGATTCGAGAACGCACGCAGAAGGTATGGGACAGATTCTATAACTGGAGCGATATCTGGAAGAGATCCGCGTGCTGCCCGACCCTGACTTCGAGAGTTGCATTCATGTTCCTGTCGAAGCTCTACCGGCAGATGTATGCGGGCACCGGGATCTCCACCGATAGCGCGCGCCGCAAGAAATCAAAGGCCTGGGCACGCTGGACATCACACCAGTGCAAGAAGCTCTTCCGAGCAAAGCCGATGCCCGAACTCGCATCGCCAGTGTGGGAAGGACCTACCCTTGCTCAGGCGGCGTTTGCAGTTGGCGATGCCGTGAAGATGGCGGGGCCCTTCATCGTGACGCGGTGAAGCAATCTCTCATTCCGCAAAGTTGATCTGCGGGTGCCCCACGCTCGCCTGTCATTCTGAACGAAGCGCAGCGAAGTCGAAGAACCTGCGTTTCGTTCCAGTGCGCCTAGGGTGTGATATCACGAACCCAATTTTTTAGGAATCTTGAGGATTGTTGGCAGCGCCTGAGCTATACGGACTCGCTCTCGCTAACCTCATCCACGTCGCCGCCTTCGCCTGGCGCGAGGAATAGATTGGCCTCAAGTCCGTGCTGGCGCGTATAGAGGTCGTAGTAGCGCCCTCCAAGCGCGAACAACTGCGCGTGATTGCCCCGCTCAACGATAAGTCCACCTTCGACAACCAAGATCTGATCGGCGCGGCGAATGGTTGAAAGGCGGTGAGCGATCACGAATGTCGTGCGTCCCTGCATCAGTTGATTCAATCCGGTCTGAATCATCGCTTCAGACTCGGAGTCGAGCGAACTGGTAGCCTCATCGAGAATCAGAATCCGCGGCTCAGCCAGCAACGCGCGCGCTATGGAGAGACGCTGGCGCTGCCCGCCGGAGAGCTTGACGCCGCGCTCGCCGACAATCGTGTCATAGGCGTCTGGAAATCGCTCGGCAAACTCGTCAACGCGTGCCGTGCGGCAGGCAAACAGAAATTGCTCCTCGGTTGCATCGGGACGCGAAAATAAAATATTTTCGCGAATCGTGCCGTCGAAGAGAAACGAGTCCTGCAACACCACGCCCAATTGCGAACGAAATGTGTTCAGGTCAACCTGCGCGAGGTCTATATCATCCACAACCACGCGGCCCTTCGACGGCGTGTGGAAGGCGCAGAGCAGGCTGATCACCGTGGACTTGCCCGAGCCAGACGAACCTACGAGCGCGGTCACCGTTCCCGGCTCGGCAACGAAACTGATGCCGTGCAGCACGAGCTTCTCCGGGGCGTAGGCAAACTCAACGTCTTCAAAGCGCACCATGCCTTGAATGGGCGGCATCTTCACCGTGCGACCGGGACTCTGGTTCTCTTCTAACTCGGCCATCAATTCGTTGGTGCGGTCAAGGCCTGCAAAGGCCTCAGTCAATTGCGTACCAATCGCCACAATCTGAAAGATCGGTGCAGTCATGAAGACCAGAAACATGTTGTAGCTCAGATAGTCGCCAAAGGTCCACTTATGGGCCATGATCAAATGCCCGCCCATGCTCATCACAATTGCAGTCAGCAGGCCCACGGCTGTGGTCGCTGTAGCTGCAAGAGCGCTGGTCATGGTCAGCGACTTCATTACGTTGTCCAGCAGGCGTCCAACGCCTTCGGCAAAGACATTCGCCTCGCGATCTTCGGCGTGGTAGCCCTTGATTACGCGGACGCCGCCCAGCGACTCGGTGAGCCGTCCGGTCACTTCGGCGTTGATCTTGCCGCGTTCGCGGAAGATTGGACGGATCACCCTGAAGGCATATTGCAGGACGAAGACAAAAGCGCCCATCACTGCAAAGGCAGTCAGTGTCACCGACGCACTGAGGTGCAGCAGATAGACAAAGGCCAAAATGGCCGTGAACAGCCCGCCCACAAACTCCACAAGCCCCGTGCCGACCAGGTTACGCACGCCTTCAACGTCGGTCATGATGCGGGCAACTAATGTTCCGGTCCGGTTTTCATCGTAGTAGCTGACTGAGAGCAGCCCAACATGCCGTTGGACCTGCCGGCGCATCTCGGCAATCAAGCGCTGGCCAGCTTTGGAGAGCAGTTGGGTCAACGCAAACGAGGAAATAGCCTGCACCACCATGGCCGTGAAGACCACCGCGATGATTCCCGGCAAAAGCTCTGGGTGCGGGTGATCTTGATTGAGCACCTTATCCATGAGCGGCTTGGAAACATAGGGCATGACCAGCAGAGCCACCCGGTTGACGACCATCAACGCCATGCCCGCCACCAGGAGCCCAAGCCGCGGAGCGACCAAAGCTTTGATCTGCGGCCACAGCTTCTTGAGGTTCGGTTTGCGCTTGGGCAGGTCGGCCTGGCCTGCGCGCATTCCGCGCCCGTGGGGCGAGCGCTCAGCGCGCCTGCTCATATCCATGCCGCCCGGGCGAATTGTACTCATGCGTTAGACCTTCCCCGAACGCCGCGCGTCCACAAAGGAGCGCACGCAGAGGATCACATAAATGAGCAGCAGCCACGCCATCGCAGTCTTTGCAGCCAATGCAGCCACCGCAGTCGAGTCGAGCGTTTTGGATGAAACCATGCTGCGAACGATCTCAGCGACGCTTCCCAGAAAGCCCAACAACCCGATAGTCACATTGATGTGCATAAAGAGCTTGCGACGACTTTCCTGCTTACTGATCGCCAGCAAGCCACCAACGCCCATGGCCAGCCCAATCCAAGTGGGAATCAGCGCTGTAGGATGCACGCTGCCTGTGCCGAGAAAGCCAGCCAAGCCGAGAATAACCAAGAGAGCCGCAAAGACCAACGTCACTTTCGCCATGCAAAGCCTCCATCTTTCATTCTTGCATCTAGAATCATCCAAAGTTCGGGGTTGCCTAGAATCCGGTCTCACGTTTCGGATGTCGTTCATCGCTATGTTGCCACGACCTCCGGTCCAAGCAGGTCGGCCATTGTTTCGCGCCTACGGATGAGCCTGGCCTTCGCCCCTTCCACCAGCACCTCTGCGGGGCGCAGCCGGCTGTTGTAGTTCGAACTCTGCGACATGCCGTAGGCTCCCGCGTCGAGAATCGCCACCAGGTCGCCCGGCTCGACATGCTTGAGCATTCGGTCGTGAGCAAAAAAGTCGCCCGACTCGCAGATCGGTCCCACAACATCCACGATACGCGGCTTCCCTGCCCTGGGTTTCACCGGCACAATCTCGTGATGAGCCTGGTAGAGCGCGGGCCGGATGAGGTCGTTCATGCCGGCGTCGGTGATCACGAATGTCTTTTTTCCGTTACGCTTCACCTGAAGAACGCGAGCCACCAGTGCGCCGGCCTGCGCGACGAGAAAGCGCCCCGGCTCAATCATCAAACGGCCTTCAAATCCCGTCAACGCCTCTTCCAGAGCTTCAACATACTCGTGCACCTTCGCTGCGGCATCGAAGTTGCCCATGTGATAATCGATGCCCAGTCCTCCGCCAGCATCGACGGACTTCAAGACAATGCCTTCGCGTTGCAGTTGACGCACCAGCTTGTTCACACGCGCCATGGCTGCACCAAAGGGGTCGGCGGAGCGAATTTGCGAGCCAATGTGAACACTGACACCGTGAGCCTCAAGCCAGCGATTGCCGGCAACGCTTTTGTAGATGCTGAGCGCCTGCCGGATATCAACGCCGAACTTATGTTCGCGCAAGCCGGTCGAGATGTAGGGATGAGTCCCGGCAAAGACATCGGGATTCACGCGCAATGCAAAGCGCGCCTTGCGCTTGAGCTTGGCGGCACGCGCGGCGAGCAATTGCAATTCCGCTTCACTCTCGACGTTGAATTCGAGAATTCCCGCAGTCAGCGCACGGTCAATCTCCGCGGCCGTCTTGCCCGCTCCTGAAAAGACAACCCGGCCCACCGCTGCAGGAGCGGCGGCAATCACCCGCTCCAGTTCTCCGCCGGAGACGATGTCAAAGCCTGCTCCATGGCAGGCCAGCAGCTTGAGAATTGCCTGGGCGGAGTTGGCCTTCATCGCATAGCAGACCAGATGGTCGCGGCCTGCAAGGGCCTGCTGAAACAGGCCCAGCCGCTCTACGATCTGGTCGGCGGAATAGACATACAACGGTGTCCCATGGCGCTTGGCGAGGGCTTCAAGCGAAACCTTGCCGCAATGCAGGCCGCTGCCTGGATCTGGATGATGAAAGGGGCGAGGTGATAAAAATGGAGATGAGGTCAAGACGGGGTTCCTAATGGAGATATCCTCTCTTGAGCCTACAGCATTTTGCTGAGTGATTCGTCGTTTACCTTCGGTGAGGAGGACTTCACTGCACGCGATGGTCCTCCAGACGAAACGGTTTTCCATTGCCGTCACCGGTTAGCGGCTCAGGTCGAAAAAGGAGCCAGGCAATGAAACCCACCGGGAAGTAACAAACGATAAGCAGAAACACTAAAAGTGGCGATTTTCCTCGGCGTCGAGCATCCACTGTGCAGATTCTGATAACAAAACTGATCAAGACAAGAGCAGTCAGAGTCGCAAGAATGGGAAAAATATGAGTCATATTTACCTCGTTACGAGGATACATGAATGAATTGCCTAGACTCTTATTGCCTCACTCATTTGGCTATCAGTCAAGATTGAATATGGTTGGTAAGGGCGCCCGCCAATAACCGTTCGCTGGCCGAGTGCACCCGAATGGACGATGAGGAAAAGTGCCGGACTGCCGGGTTCCTTGTCTCTCGCTCAGCCTCTGAACCGGCGCAGCCACTCCTCCATCAGCGCGGCCACCTTCTGCGGCTGTTCATAGGCGGCAAAGTGGCCGGCATCTGGCAGCAGGTGAAACTCGCAACCTCCGGGCACGGCCAGGAATGCGTCCATCTCGGCAGGAGTAACCCCTGTATCTTCTCCACCGGCAATAGCCAGCACTGGCACGGTAATTGTGGCAACCGTGGGCACTGAATCGGGCCGCGAGGCCAGACCGGCCTGCACGGCCACCACAACCTCCGGGGTCAGAGTCACCTGCGAATCTAGCTCGGTCAGAATCTCGGGGCGGCGTTCCAAGGCTGTCGCGCCGGTCAGGCTCTTCATTTGTGTCTGCATCATCTCGCGCAAGAGCTCATCGCCGCCACCGGAGCGTAGCTTGTCGATATTGGAGATGCGCCGGGCAAGGTTGGCCGATACATCCGGCTGCGGCTTGGAGCAGACGAAGGCCAGTCCGCGCATCCGCTCGGGAGCGCAACGCCATAGCTCCAGCAACACATAGCCGCCGATCGAGCAGCCAACAAAGACCGCTGAAGGCACTTTCAAATAATCCAAGAGAGAGAAAACATCGGCAGCCAACTGTGCCATCGTCAGCACAGGAGCATCCGGGATGGCAGCGAAGCCACCCACCGGCAGCGTTCCAAGCTCGGATTTGCCGTGCCCGCGCAGGTCTGGAACAATGGCGCGAACCCCGGCCAGATCCTCGATGAGCGGTTGCCAGTAATCCCCATCGAGCGGCGTGGGATGGAGAAACACCACGGGCAAGCCCGCCCCGCTTTCGCGAAAGGCCAGCTTCACCCCGTCCGATTGGTAGGTAGCGTCCATACCTAAAGAGGATACTTCAACGCTGGGGAATTGGCTCCTCTGGAATGCCAATCCATCCGGCCAGGTAGGCCACGAAAACCAATCCGCCGGAGCAGAAGAACCCAACCGCCGTGAGGATGCGGACCAGCGCGACATCCCAACCATAAGCCTGCGCCACACCGATACAGACCCCTGCAATCTTGCGCCCCACAATCGGGCGAACCAGCGGTCTGGCAGTCATATAGGGTGCGACGGGAACGACCGCTCCGCAGTTGGAACAGAAACGCGCACTCGGCGGCAACCCGGTTCCACAGCTTGTACAAAAGACAGGCATCGTCGATCCCCTCCGGAAAATCTCAGCTCATATGAAGATACGGCGGCGGGGCGGCGGCGGTTCCCTTGTCGGCGTCTCGCGGGCGGCGGTTTTGAAAGGGCATGGTTTAGCCGCCGAGGGCATGGGGGAATTCGGTTAAGTCCCCTTATATGGGCTGCGCAGCCGCTTCCGCGCCGTGTCGGCGCGCGAAGTGTTTGGGCCGGCGTCGATGGCCATCTGATAGTCCTTGACCGCAAGTTGCCGCTCGCCGTTCATGTCGCGGCACTCGCCAGCGGCCAGCAAAGATCGGATCTTCAGTTCGGGGCCAATATTTCGGGTCCAGGCGGCATGCTCGTAGGCCAGTGCCGCCTCGTCAAAGTGCCGCTGTCCGCGCAGTGCGTCTCCTAGCCCAAAGTAGGCAAGCTCCAACCGTGCCTCGGCAAAGTAGCCGAGCCTGGCGCTGTTGGCCACAATTTCCTGATAGGCCTTTACCGCACCCATTCCCTCGCCCGCGTCTTTGCGCAGATTGGCCTCTTCCAAACAGAAGAGGTAGTCGTGCGGATACTGATTCCTCAGCCCGCGCACCACATCAATCGCCTCTTTGTACCGCGCTTCGCGACGAAGAAAGAGGGCAATGGTCGTACGTGCCTCGATGCTGGTAATCACGCCGCGATTGCCGTCGTCGTGGAGCATCTCAAGGCCGCGCGTCTTCGAGCCGGTGATCCCGGCAAATCCGATCAGCACTTTAAAGGGCCAAGGCAGCGCTCCCACTACATACTCGTAGACCCCTACCACTAGCTTGGCGTCAACATAGTCCGGGTCAAGTTGCAGCACGCGCACTTCGTCGTCCTTGGCCTTTGTCGCCAAACGAAAGCCCGCGCCGTAGCCCCGCTCCACCATTGCGAGATAGGTGCACTTGAGGCTGCGGACCCACCCCCGCGCAAAGAGGGCATCGATGTCATTCGGGTTGTGATCGATGCGCCAGTCGGCTTCGTGGATCGCCTCATCGGCAAGCCCGAGGATGCGGTCGCGGATCTTGGGGTCTTCTTCGGTGGCGTGGCGGCCGGTCAGGAAACCGTCATTCGCATAGAAAGTGGTGTCGAGCAGGTCGAGCCGGTAGAGTTCCTGAAAGAGCACTGCATCGAGCAGCATCGCTGTGGCCTGCGGATCGCCGGGGTGCTGCTGGTGAAAACGCTCGAAGCGCTCGACGGCGCCGGGGTAGTCCAGGTTGTAAAAGTGTTCGTAGGCCTCGCGAACCAGCGGGTCGCGATTCAGCGGATTGGTGTGCACTTCGGAGGCCCAGCCCAGGCTGCTCGCCGCCAACAATATACCGCATAGACAGGCGCGCATCCAGCTTGAGACGTTCTTCAAAACTCAACTCTCCTCACCATCCACAGGATACGCCCTGGAGTTTGATCGGATCACGGTGTCCGGTATGGTTTGGGCACGCCATTCCCGCCTGTCATTCTGAGCGGAGTACCGCAAAGTTGAAGAACCTGCGTCTAGTTCTCAGTAGGTTCCCGACTTGACGATCGCGGATAGGTTGCTAACCCGGCAATCCACTAAAATAGAGCCATGCCCATCCCCGACCGCATGAACCCAAGCTTCGGCCCCGCCCGCACGCCAGATATAGACCCCATTGAAGAGGCCCGCAAGCGGCTGATCGTAGCTCTCGATGTGCCCGATGCGGCCACGGCGGCCAGCCTGGTTGGCCAGTTGGAGAACACATGCCACTGGTTCAAGGTTGGGCTCGAACTCTTTGTCGCCGCCGGCCCCGCAGTGATCGAGCCTTTGGTCGCGCGCGGCCACTCGGTCTTTCTTGATCTGAAATTTCACGATATTCCCAACACCGTCGCCGCGGCTGTGCGCTCAGCGGCGACCCTGGGTGCGCGGATGATCAATGTCCACGCTGCCGGAGGCCCGGCGATGTTGGCCGCCGCCAAGGCCGCACTCGACGGGGTTGAGAATCCTCCGGAGTTGCTGGCCGTCACCATGCTAACCAGCATGGATCAGAGTCAAGTGAGCAGTATCGGCCTCGACCACTCGCCCGCCGAGCAAGTTGAACTGCTGGCTCGGATGGGGCTTGATACAGGAATTCGCGGCTTTGTCTGTTCGCCGGAAGAGGTTGCTACGCTGCGCGCGCTCACCGGCCCCGACGGAGTGCTGGTCACTCCTGGAATTCGCCCGGCAGGCGCGGCCGTTGGAGACCAGAAGCGCATCGCCACCCCCGCCGAGGCACTCCGCCGGGGCGCCAGCTACCTCGTTGTCGGACGTCCGATCACCAAGGCTCCCGATCCCGCCGAAGCCGCCGAAGCAATCCTCAAAGAGATGGCCGAGGCGCTCAAAGCTTAACCCGTCTAGGCCGGTTCCTTGGTATCGCCGCGTGGCTCTCCGAAGCATCCCCAACGGCGGCGCATGCCTTGCCGGAATTTCTCGCGTTCTTCGGGCGTCATCCCCTCCCATCTCTCGTGCATCCCCCGGCGAAATCCGGGGCGATGACGGCCGTGACCGCCAAATCCACCGAAAAGAATCCGACAGAGAACCAGCAGCCCAAGCCCCTGCCAGAAGGTGATGATCCGCCATCCGAAGAGCGCCGGCATCAACCAATTCCACAGATGCATCACTACTTCTCCGAAGAGAAAGGCGAAGAGCACCATCGCCGGTGGAGCAAGCAAAAATATCCATCTTTTTTTCATATCCCATCCCTCATTTCTTCAAAAACTCATCATGTAGAACTTGAAGTTGTTCGCGCAAAGCTAGTACCGCATAGCGCTTGCGCGATAGCAGTGTGTTAACGTTGACGCCGGTCTCGGCCGACAACTCCTTGAAGCTGCGCCCCTCCAATTCGTGAGCCACGAACACCTCACGCTGTTCGGCGGGCAGTTCGCTGAGCGCAAGCTCCAGTTCCTCCAGAAGCATTTTGCGAGCAAAGAGCGCCTCGGGCCCGGCATCGGGCGACGGCAACAGATCCTCGATGTTCAAGAGTTCGCCGTCTTCGTCGGTCGCCGAGGCATCGGAAAAGCTCTCCGGCCTCTTCTTGCGGAAGAGATCTGCGATGCGATTGCGCGCAACTTGAAAGAGCCACCCCGTCAGATAATCAATTGGCGTCAACAGGCGATTTGCCGCCACCAGTTCGTAGAAGACCTCCTGAACTAGATCTTCAACGTCGGCTTCGATAGGCACCCGCTTGCGGATGAAGTTGTGCAGACGTGAACCTTGTTCCGCGATGACTTTCGAGATTTGGCGGTCCTGTTCGGCCATCGCGGCGACGCTCATTGTTTCTTCCATCCACTACTGAAGACGGACGGCAGATGGAAATATTGTAGAGATCAAAATCCTCAGCCGAGGACGGGCTCCCGTTCCAGACCGCACCAAAAGAAAAAGCCCGGCAGCAGCCGGGCCTTTTCACGCGTCAAACTTAAAGCGAAACCTAAAGCTTCTCGTAGAAGTCGCAGACAGAACACGAGATGTAGACGCCGCCTGGAACGCCGCGTTCGCGATCCTTTACGCGCTTGACGATGCGCGTCGGCTTGCTGCATTTGGGACAGTCGGTCGACTTCGTCGTGTCCATTACCTTCTTGCGATCACCTGTTTTTGCAATCTTTGCCATCGGTCGGGTGTTTCTCCTTCTTGGGGTGTCTCTGCACACACACGCATATAGTCTGCACGCGGCTTCAACGTCGCGGTCTTGTTGCTGCCTTTCATTCTGCAGAAAGGAGCTTGACTCGCTCAGTCCAGTTTACATCAGCACCTTCTGCCTTGCCTCACTTCGGCTGCCCAGCATCAGGATCTGACTTGGCCGCGCTGGAGTCCGAGCCACTGGGGGCCGCAGGCTGTGCCGGAGCTGCCGGTTGCGCCTCCGGTTCGCCATCGGGATTGGCGCCGGGCTGGGCGTCAGGCCTCTGTTTGGGAAACCGTACCGGCCTCATCGTCCCTGGTTGGTCGTCGTTAGTCGGTTTTTCCCCCGGATTGCGCAGGCTGGGAGGAGCGGCAGGGGCTTGCGTATCGGGATTGCGCTCAACATCGCCTATCTGGACAGTCTTTGTGCGGGAAACCTCGGGCTCCAGCGGCGTGCCGTCGGTCCGCATCAGCCCGTCAACCTCATTCTTGGTGAAGACGACGGGCGTCTCGCCGACCTTGGCCACTTCCAACCTGATGACGCTGTTGCCGTTGAAGCGAACGAACTCCACATCCTTTGGCGGCGTCCCGTAGATCCATTCCTCGAAAGGCGTCTGCCCATCGGTTTCGCGCGTCTTCTTCTCCGGCGGTCCTTTGGCAAACAGAACCATATCGGTCGTCATGCCTACCAATACATGGTGGTTCAGGATGGCCTCCTTGAGCTTGGGGGGAAGCGTATCGGTGAAGGCCTGGATAGGTGTCTTCAAGTCGAATGAAATAAGGGGCGCTAGCAGTGCTTTCACCTGTGCGCCGGTCAGTTCGGGAACGTGACCGTCAAAGGCCAGAGTGAGCCGCGCGCCCGTCGGCTCTTGGTCGTCTCCCTGGACCACCGGATTCATTGTTGGCCCTGTGCCCACTTGGACATGGCGCAGAAATCTGTGTTTAGGGTCAGGCCCGCCATTCAGGTCAAAGATCATCTTTGAATGGTCGAACTTGATGTCCGTGAGCACCAGGCGGTCGCCAGGCTTGGCCGAGAGGCCGTCGCTCACGATCAAGTTCAGGTAGCCCTCCCCGGAGGGCTCCAGCTTGCCGTTGGCGATGAGGGTCAAGCCCTTATGTCCTCGGGGCAAGGGGCGCATGGCAAAGCCCTGCTCGGCCTGCAATACCCGGATCAGTTCCAGGCGCGTTTTGGCGTCGAGTTCAGACTTGGTCAGCGGGACGTTGGTAGGCGTGACCTGTCGGTAGCGCCGATCCACCGGAGCGTTGCCGCTCGACATGCCGTTGGTCACCGCGCCGGTGTTTGTATCCACAGTGATGACTTGCGCCGCAGCCATTCCCGCAGCCAGCAGAAGGACAATTGCACAGCCGACCGATCCGCACCCGGTGCGGATCTCTCGGCGAGCGGAGGCGGTCAATTTGGGGGCTGACCGCGTCCCCTGGGGTAGAGACAGCAGACTCATGGGGACCTCCCATGCGCACGAACAGCATTCAAGCAAAAGATACCGCTCTTCGAGAAGGAAAGGCAAATGCGCGCGGCGCAGACTCCGAATACCCAACAAACTGACAGCGACTCTGTCGACCAACGTATTGTGGGCGCGCCTTTACAGTTTTTGCTCCGGAAGGAAAGTGAAAGTAATATCGCTCACACGATGGGCCATTGCAGGAGGTCACACCGCCCAACGGCTGCCGCTAGTCACCCAGATCAATTGATGAGTTGCGCATCAGCCAGTTATGCATACATGAACATGCTGTCGCCATCATCCATGCCATCATGAGGACCATGCACAAATACAACCAGCCCGCCGAAGGAGGCGCAGGCGCTCTTTTTGACATTGGAACGGCGAGGTCAAAAAAGAGGTTGAAAACATGCGCAGCCCACAGGCCGCCGACGATACCTACCGACTCAACGATAAGAATGACCACAGCTGCCCGGCGGCGTTCGGTATTCAGAATTGAGACTGCCGCAACGCAGACGAGAAAGACTATGCATGCGACTAAGACTGCCATCTGTCGCCCGCCGTAGATGAGCAGAGCGCTGGAGATCGACAAAGCGAGTGCCAGCTGGGTTACTCGATCTCGCAGACCGTAGCGGATAGTCGCATATGTCAGCACAAACAACAAGATGGCAAAGAGTACCCAACACAAGTTCATCCAAGGGTAGTTATAGTTACCCGACAATAGCGGAGGAATTCCCATGATATCCGTCGCTTGTAATCCGGCAAACGCCATGAAGCCAAAAATCAAGGCCGCCACAAAGGCCAAGGGCCGCCTCCAAAAAAGAACAATCACAACTCCAACAAGCGAATACCAGAACCACAAGATTCCCTTCAGTTGCTTGAGTTCAAGCAGGTCGCCCACGATTGAAGCGGCCTGCTTCCTGCCCATGAACCGAGCCAGAAGCCACTCAGCGATGAGAGCGCTATGCATTGGCACCTCCAAGAATATCCAGTCCGCAGAGCAAGCTTTGATAGGCTCGCTGTGCGTTGATTAGAGCGGCTCGGCCGGTTTTGGTCAACCCGAAGTACCGCTTCGCCCGTCCACCTCGCTGAGGCGTCGGATCGCCCAGCCATGAACGAATGAGTCCCTTCTCTTCCATGCGGTCCAGCGTCGTATAGAGAGCCCCGGGAGTGGCTTCCCGTCCCGTACATCCCGCGATCTCGGATCGGATCGTCACGCCATAGGCGTCATCTCTCAAACGCAGGATTGCTAATAAAACTACTTGTTCAAATTCGCCGAGAGATATTAGATGTGTCATTATGACTACAATGTAGTATATTGTTATTTTGTTGTCAACCGGGGTGGCCCAGGTCTCGCTTTTGAGACCTGGGAGACTACGAATTCTTCCCGGCGCGCATTGCCGATAATTTCTTGCCGCTGGCGCACAATAAAAGAGGTCAGGAAACGGCGGCTCATCGAGCCGCCGTTCACCGACGACCCAGGAAGGGATACCCCTCCCCCCTCCTATTTATTTTCAAAACCTGCAGGTAATTATTTTGACAACATGAGCTACATCTTTACCCAGCTGGCTGATAAGCTCCAAACAGAGATCAGATCCCAATGCCCATTCGCTGGATGAACGAAGACGATGCGCGCGCCTTCCTCGGCGGGCAGACTGAAGGCCGCCTGGCTACCTGCGACCACTCTGGGCAGCCCTACATCACTCCGCTCAACTATCTCTTCCACGAGGGTAAGATCTACTTCCACTCCAAGCTGACCGGACGAAAGCTCGACAATCTTGCCGTGAACAGCCGAGTATGCTTCGAGGTGAGCCAGGTGGAGAAGATGACCATCTCCGAGGAGCGCCCGTGCGCCTGCGCCACGCGCTACACCTCTGTGCTGGCATTCGGCATGGCTCGCATCGTCGAGGATCAGGCAGAAAAGGCGGCATTGCTCAATCTGCTTGTCGCGAAACACGCCGCGGACAAGGCCTTCCAAGCGGTAGACGCGGAGCGTGCCGCCGGATGCACCGTGGTTGAGATTGTCATCGAAGAAATCAGCGGCAAGATGAACGTCGATCCCGCGAGCAACTTGTAAGATTCCATAGAGACTGCAAAAACGTGTCAGGGCACGACTTCAGTCGTGCCGAAAGAGCAACAAAATTATGTTGGGCTTTAGCCCCTGCGATTTATGTTTTCTGTTATTTGCAATGCCGCAGCGGCTAAAGCCGGAATCCAAATTGGCCATTTGCGGCACGACTGAAGTCGTGCCCTGACACACGTCGATAACGTGAAGGTAATTTTTGCAAGTGGCGCCCGACCAGGCCTACTGCGTCGGTCCCTCGGGCAGCCCTGGTTGACCCTGATTGGTAGGTTGCGGCGAGACAGGCAGAATCTGCACCAGCGGCGGCCCGGCAACCTCAGCAGGCCCCATGGCAGCCTCATGTTGCTTATGCGCGGCAGCATCCAGATCTACCGGGATACCCCCCGACACAATCTCGGGCTCGTTGTAGCGGAAGTCCAGCTCGCGCGTAAGGCTATGGACCACGGGCCACGCCAGCAGCAGAACGATAAAGGCTACCCAACTGCCGTCAAGACCATAGCCCCCGCCTGTGAGCCAGAATGACCCCATTGGATTGCCCTGCACCACGGGCGAGTGGCTGCCGTCGCCGCTGATGGCAAGCCCAAAAAGCAGCGCCCGGCTTGCCTTCCAGCCAAAGTTGATACCCCAACTCAGCCACAACGCCCGCGAACGCAGATATGCAGTCGAGAGCACCAAACTCAACGCAATTGAGACGGCAATGCTCACCCGGCTCGATCCCGGCACCAGCGCCTGCATGATGGCATAGAAGGCCGCAAAGCCCAGAGTCGCTCCGACCGAGCCGACCGATTGCTCAAAGCGCTGGAAACCATAGCCGCGAAAGGTCAACTCTTCTCCCATTGCAAGCAGCGCAAAGAAAGCTGCGTCGGCAGCGAGCCAAATCCAGGCCGACCGATCAAGGATCAGTACGATGGCAATTCCCCCGCCCACCACCAACGGAAGAACGCACGCCACTGCGATGGCCCAACCCACGGCCAGACCCAGCCCAGCCTCGCCCGGCCAGCCTCTTCGCCGTGGCAGCCCCTGCGCGCTTAGCGGATGCTGCTGGCGGTCGAGCGTGAATCCCATGCTCGCATAGCCCATCAAGAGCAGGAACACGAGCATCGCCTGCTCGGTCAGTGGCCTCCACTGCTCACTCGTCAGTCCCAGCGCCTCGTGACGCGCCAGCGTCCGCGCCGCGAAGAACCAGAGCACGGCAACAACAAATCTCAAGTAAGCGCGGAGACGGCTAACCCTGGTTGGGGATGAACTCATGGGCATCTAACCTTCCGTGTAAAACTGCGCAATGTTGCGGAACTTGGCTTGACGCGCTGCCACCATCTCATCAACCGGCAAAGCCTTCAATTCGGCGAGATGCTTCTTGAGCACAGCGCCCAGCATTCCCGTGCCCGCCTCGCGGTCCGCGTGGATGCCCTCCGGCGGCTCCTCAACGATCTCGTCCACGCAGCCCAGCGCAGCAACCTCGGGTGCGGAGATGCGCATCGCCTCCGCCGCCAACTGTTTCTGTGCCGCATCGCGCCACATGATCGCCGCGCACGACTCGGGAGTAATGACAAAGTAGAGTGCGTTTTCAAGGATTAGGACTCGGTCCGCCACAGCCAGAGCCAGTGCGCCGCCCGATCCGCCCTCACCACTGATTACCGAAATCGTAGGCACACGCAGCCGCGACATCTCCAGAAGATTCCGTGCGATGGCCTCAGCCTGGCCGCGTTCCTCCGCCGCCAGGCCGGGATAGGCGCCGGGCAGATCGATGAAGCTGATGACCGGGCGGCTGAACTTCTCCGCCAGCTTCATCGCGCGCAGAGCTTTGCGGTAGCCCTCGGGGTGCGGCATACCGAAGTTGCGCCGCACGCGGTCTTTGGTGCTGCCGCCCTTGCGGTTGCCGATCACCATCACCTCTTCGCCCGCGAGGCGCGCCATGCCGCAGGCCACGGCCTCATCGTCGCCATAGGCGCGATCGCCGTGAATCTCGCTGAAATCGGTGAAGATCCGCTCGATGAAGTCCATGGGGTAGGGACGCTGGGGATGCCGCGCCCTCTCGATCCTGATCCATGCTGGCGAGGCCGTTTTCGCCTCGATGGAGATCCCTTGTTCCTGTTCGATCATCGATTCCTTGTCGTGTTGGGTGAATCTCAAGATGGGCGCGAACCGGCGCCTAAGCCGATTCTACGGGGCGCAGGCGCTTGGGACAAAACGGCGACAGCGAAGCTAAGAAAACTTGGGCCCTGCTTCATTGGATGGTTCATGCCGTATAGAAGTTGGCATTTTCTTGAAGAATTGACCATTTGCATGCATTGGCTTGCACCGTTGCCAATAGAGACCCGCTGGCTGTGCCTCTCCGACGGGAAGTGCCGCTTTACGCATCAGAGATTCATTTCTGGAGCGGGTTCAGTTTCCGCTGGCAACTTGGGTTCTGCCGCTGCTTCAACAACGGCTTCAGTGACAGGCTCAGACGAAGCTTCGTTCTCCTGCCTGATCTCTTCTGCAAATGCAACCTCAGCCGCCAGCTCAGGTTCAGCCTCAACCTCTGCCACCTCTTCGGTATCCGTCACCGCGGCGGGAGTGGCCTCAGGGGTCGCATCTTCAACGCCAGCCGGAGCCATCAGCAGATCCACGCGATAGCCAACAGCTTCAGCGGATGCCAACGCGTCCTTGATAGTTCTGCTCATTGCCTCGACTGCGGCGCGGCTTGAAGGTATTTGACCGAGTCCAGTCTTGCTCGCCAGACGCAGCAGTGACGGCATCAGCAACCACCACAGCAATTCCTCGTAGGGCTCGCGCACCAGGTAGGCGCGGCCCTCGGCGGAATGCACACCCGTCAGCCAGCGCACGTCCGGATCGAGCCACAGCGCGAACGAAATCGGCGGTTCTTCGCCTTGGGTTGGAGCCTGCGGAGAAGCGGAGGTCTCTACGCCTTTCGTCTCATCCGTACCCTTCGCAAGAGCAGCTTCAGCCTTCTTACCCGCGCCCGCCTCGACGAGCAGTCCAACTTTGACACGCGCAGCGACTCGCCAGGCTTCCTCGCCCTCAAATCCAAGTGCGGCAAAAACCTCGGCAAATGGCTCGCGCAGGCGCAGCCGGTCAAAGAGATCGAGCGCTATAGGCTCCGGCGTCCCCGCGTCAAATGATTCGGCAAGCAGCTCCAGCACGCACCAGCCGAGCACCGGGCTCCACATCGCCGTGGCAGTCAACTGCGGACTGGGACTGGGCAGCACACGCCGGGCTGCCGTGCTCCAGGGAGCCGGAAAGAGCGATTCAATAGCCGGTATGCGCATGGCTGCGCGCAGACGCGCACGGAAGGCCGCGCCCAGCAATCCGGGGTTGGCAGGCAAGTCGCCGGCCAGCTTCTCGCCCCCCCCAATGAGCGCCAGATAGGCCTTCTGCGCCGCGCGCATGAAGATCTCGCAGCGTGTCCAAGCCTGC
>Ga0181535_10003808_pt1 | contig 17262 bp, 14 predicted proteins | sample PEATcosm2014_Bin_44_FD_119774 | JGI IMG/M metagenome (GOLD analysis project Ga0181535, IMG submission 119774) | Peatland microbial communities from MTU Mesocosm Facility, Houghton, MI, USA - PEATcosm2014_Bin17_30_metaG | ecosystem: Environmental > Terrestrial > Soil > Wetlands > Peat | place... | reverse complement strand
GTGGAAGGACACACCGGCCGCGTTGTCGCGGGCCGCATGGGCGGCACACCGGTGATTGTCCTGCAGGGCCGTGTGCATTTTTACGAAGGCTACACGCCGGCGCAAGTGACGTTCCCGATGCGCGTGCTGGGAGCCCTCGGGATCGAGGCGGTGATACTGACCAATGCAGCTGGAGGCATTGACGAGAGCTACGAACTGGGCCAACTCGTGGCGCTGTCCGATCACATCAACATGATGGGATGGAATCCGTTGGTCGGCCCGAATGAGCCTCGCTTTGCGCAGAAGAAAAATGCCGGACTTCGTTTTTTCGATATGACAGAAGCCTACTCACAGCGTCTGCGCGCGCTGGCAAAGCAAGCCGCGCACGATGAATGCATCACGATCGGGGAAGGTGTCTATCTTGCCGTGAGCGGGCCAAGCTTTGAGACGCCTGCGGAGATTCGTGCGTTTCGAACGATGGGAGCCACCCTGGTCGGCATGTCGACCGTGCCCGAGACGATCGTGGCGCGCCATATGGGCATCGAAGTGCTCGGAATCTCGTGCGTGACCAACAAGGCGGCTGGCCTGAATAGTCGACCGTTGAGCCACGAAGAAGTTTTCGAGACGGGCAGGCTGGTGGAGCGGCGGCTTTCGGGCGTGGTGGAAAAGCTGGTGGTTTGGATGGCGACAATGGTGGAAGCCGAATCGTGATCGAGTCCGACCCTGCCCTCTCCGGCCAGGCGGCGCGGCTGCCGTTTCCGCCGGTGGTATTGGGGATCGCGGGCGCTTCCGGGTCGGGAAAAACGACGCTGGCATTCGAGCTGGCGCGTGCTCTGGGCGGGATTCATTTCCCTTTGGACAACTACTATCGCGATCTCTCGCATTTGCCGTTCGAGGAACGGGTGCGCCAGAACTTCGATGACCCCGAGCTGATTGAGAGTTCGCTTTTGGAAGCGCATGTGGCGGCGCTCGCACGTGGCGAAGTGATTGAGCGGCCCGTCTACGATTTTTCATCCTACATTCGAGTCCCGAGGGAAACCGAGGCCGTACGCGCTGGCGCATCGCTGATCGTGGAAGGTTTGTTTGCCCTGTACTATCCGGGACTTTTACCCCTGTACCAAATGCGCGTTTACGTCGATACACCGGACGCGGTTTGTTTTGAGCGGCGGCTCAGACGGGATATCGACCAACGCGGGCGGACCGAGGCGTCCGTGCAGCGGCAGTTTGAGGCGATGGTCCGGCCTTCGAGTCTTCGCTATGTGCGCCCCTCGGCGAAAAACGCCGACCTGATCATCGATGGCGCCGAAGCCCTGGATTGGAAGGTCGAACAGGTACTGGCCGCGATGCGAGAGCGTCAACTGCTGCGCACAGCGGGCTGAACTCCGATCAAAACTGACCATGATCTCGAAAACTGAGTGAACTTAATCACACCTTTGGAGGCCCGAATACGCCTAAGGTGGTACAGCTATTTCGATCCATTCCGAAGTATTCTCGCTCCAAGTGATGGTATTGATTCCTTCACGAAAGATTCACCCTGGAACAACCCTTCGTTGGCACGCGAACGCTATTTTGAGAATAAGTATGAACAGATGGCTAACAGCATCGAAGAGCCAACTCATCGAGTCGTTGCAGGCGGGAATTTCTCCGCAGCGGCTGGCTCTGACTCTTGCGCTCGGATTTGCCGTCGGTTGTTTGCCAGTGATTGGAATCCCCACTGCTTTGTGCGCCATGCTTGCCATTGGTTTGCGCCTAAATTTGCCCGCGATTCAGGCTGCCAATTATTTGGCGATGCCGCTGCAGCTGATGCTGATTTTGCCGTTCGTCCGGATGGGCGGTTGGATGTTTTCATCGGGGCAGCAGTACAGGCTGGCAGCAACGCCAATGCATGCCTCGCTGATTGGAATGCTGAGGGCTTCAGGAAACGTGGCGAGTCACACGCTGGCAGCATGGCTCGTGATTGCAGGGCCGATGGTGCTGCTGATGACTTTGGTTTTGACTCCGGTTTTGCAGCGGGTTCCGGCTCTGGCAAGCGAGCGCGGAGAGTAAGGCGCTGCATTGAGGGTTATTTAACTTAAATTACGTTACATATTTTTAGAGCACCTTAGACACTTAGAGAACGTTAGATACTTTGGGGTCAATAGATAGAGCAAGCTCAGGGGAAGGGCCCACCTTCGGTGCGATCACCATCTCACCGATGGTGGGCAGCAGTTTAAAGAGAACCACCTTTTGAGCCAGCCCAATTCCAGTCAATCCGCATCTCAGTCCAAAACCTCAGCCGGCTTCGACTAGGCCGTAGCGGCGCTGCCAGGCCTCTTTGAGGCGGGCCCAAACACGCGCCCGCTCGGTCTCGGTGCCTTCGGCTTCCCTGCCCTTTTCCGTTGCAGCGTTGGCGAAGCGGTCGGCCTCCTGTTTGGCGAGTTCGAGCAGCTGACGATCCCGCAGCAGATTGGCGACGCGAAAGTCGGGAAGCCCGGCCTGCCGGGTGCCGAAGAATTCGCCGGGACCCCGCATGGCAAGATCGAGCTCGGCCAGCTCGAATCCATCCTGCGTACGGACCATGGCATTGAGGCGCTCTTCCGCGAGGGGCGTGACATGATCCCCGGTGATGAGAATGCAGTAGCTCTTTGCGGCGCCGCGGCCGACACGTCCCCTCAGCTGATGTAGCTGCGCGAGGCCGAAGCGTTCGGCGTGCTCTACCACCATGACAGATGCATTGGGGACATCGACGCCCACTTCGATGACGGTAGTAGCGACGAGCACATCGATTTCGCCGCGCTGGAACCGCCGCATGATGACTTCCTTTTCATCCGCGTCGAGGCGGCCATGCAACAAGCCGAGGCGCAATCCGGAGAGCGGGCCAGTTCGGAGTTTCTCGTGCATCTCCACGGCTGACTTCAGGCCCGATTTTGCACCGGGGATGGCTTCCTGGACTGCTCGAGGAAATAGCTCCGGCGGTGCCTTACGGGCGCTCGCTTTTTTGGGCGCGGCAGGAGCTTCGATCGCTGCCTCGGCAGGATCGTGCGAAAAGTCCAGCTCAGGCTGATCGTCGCGGGTCCCTTCAATGACCGGATAGACGATATAAGCTTGCCGACCTTTCGCCACCTGCTTGCGCACAAAGTCCCAAACCTCTCCAGATCGCTCACCCGGAACGCGGCGCGTGACGATGGGTGTGCGACCGGGCGGCAATTCGTCGAGGACGCTGACGTCCAGATCGCCATAAAGCGAGAGCGCGAGGGTGCGCGGGATCGGAGTCGCCGTCATGACGAGTACGTCGGGCTCCGGCTGATTCGGCTTCTTCATCAGCTTGAAGCGCTGTAAAACACCGAAGCGATGCTGCTCGTCGACGACAACCAGGCCAAGCCGGTCAAATTCAACTTTCTCTTCAATCAGCGCATGCGTCCCGATGACCAACTGCGCCTCGCCGCGATTGATCAGGCCCCGATTGGCGCGCTTGCGATCTTCGTCGAGTGAGCCGGTAAGCAGCACGATGCGATAGCGGCGTGAAGAACGCTCAAGCAGCTTGCGAGCGGCAAGAAAATGCTGCGTGGCTAGGATCTCCGTGGGAGCCATGAGCGCAGCCTGATAGCCGTTCTCCATCGCCACTAGCATGGCTTGGAAAGCGACGATCGTCTTGCCGGAGCCAACGTCGCCTTGCAGCAAACGACGCATGGGGCTTGGTTGCCGCATGTCCGCAACGATTTCGCCCAGGGTGCGCTTTTGCGCGGTGGTGGGATGGAACGGCAACACTTCGCGGATGGCCTCGCGGACTTTGTCGGTGGTGGCAAAGCTGACGCCCGTGCGCTCACGCATGCGGCGGCGCTTGAGTTCGAGCCCGAGTTCAAGAAAAAAAAGCTCTTCAAAGATGAGGCGGCGATGGGCCGGCGTGCTGGAGGATTGCAGTTGGGAGGGAGGCGTTCCTTCCGGAGGAAAGTGCACTTCGCGCAAGGCCGTTTCACGGTTGGGCATCGCGAGACGGGTGAGCATGGCCTGGGGCAGGCATTCTGGAACGGTGCCACGCATGGATTCGAGGAGATGAAAGATGACTTTGCGCTGCCAGCGCGAGGCGAGACGGCTGCCCCCCAGCGACTCGTACACAGGCGTGATGCGTCCGACCTCGAGAAGACGCGTTTCCGCGTCGTCGCCCGCATCGGGCAGCAATTCCCACTGCGGCTGGATCATTTTCAGATTGCTTGTGGAGCGGGAAGGTTCAACTTTGCCGTAGACCGCGATGGTCTGGCCGGCGTGGAACTTGCCATCGAGCCAGGTCGCGTGAAACCAGATGCACTTGAGCGCAAGCCGGCCCTGGCCGACCGTTAGCTCGAAAAGCGGCATGCGCTTGGTCCGCATCAAAATGGCGCCGCGGACCTCGGCGATGATGCTGGCGGTTTCGCCCGGCTTCAGCTCGTCGATGCTGCGAGGATTCTGCCGGTCTTCGTAGCGAAACGGCAGATGGTAGAGCAAGTCCTCGGCCGTTTTAATGTTCTTGGCTTCGAGCAATTCGGCGATGTGGGGGCCGACGCCGCGCACGTACATCACCGGAGTATCCAGACCGGGCACACCCTGGATGCTAATGCATTGCGTTGCGGGACGAAGATCGAGCACATGAGAGCAACGTGGAAAACCGGGGCCCAGCGCCTCAAATGGCGGGATAGAATGCGGTCCATGAAGCGGGAAAACGTCGCCGCGCCGAACCAAGCGCCGATCTGAAGGAGGATTCTGTGACGAGCGTTGCAGCCATCATGGCCAGCTTGAAGAGCAAGGGCAGCGAGAAGACCCGCAAGATTTACGCGCGGCATGGCATGGCGCCTGAGCGCGTTTTCGGCGTCAGCGTCGCAGACCTGAAGGTTATCGCAAAATCGATCAAAGGGCAGCAGGACTTGGCCTGCCAACTTTATGCGACCGGCACGATGGACGCGATGTACCTGGCCGGAATGATCGCGGATGGATCGAAGATGACGCGCGCGCAGCTGAATGCGTGGGCCGAAAGCGCCGCCGGGCTGCAGATGATCTCCGAGTACACCGTTCCCTGGGTGGCCGTCGAACATCCGGAAGCGCGGGAGGTTGCGCTTGCATGGATGAAGTCAGGCCGAGAATATATGGCCACTTCGGGCTGGTGCACCTACGCCGGAATCGTCGCACTACGGCCGGACGACAAATTGAATCTTGCCGAAATCGAAGAGCTGCTTGGGAAGATCGCCAAGGAGATCCACAAGGCTCCGAATCGCGTGCGTTACACGATGAACGGATTTGCGATCGCCGTGGGAACCTATGTTAAACCGCTCGTGCCGCAAGCGAAGAAAGTGGCCCGCCAGATCGGCGCGGTTCAAATAGAGATGGGAGACACAGCCTGCAAAGTGCCACTCGCTTTGGCGTCGATCGAAAAAGCCGAAGCTGCGGGCCGAGCCGGGGAGAAGCGCAAGACTATCCGCTGTTAGTTCTTGTCAGATTGGAAGAGGGATCGGGTTACGTCAGCTCTCGGTGAGGGCATTGCGGGCGCTGCGCACTTCGGCGGCAAGAACGGCCAGCAGCTTAATCGAGAGAGCCGGATTGCTGAGCATCAGATCGGAAAAATCTTCGCGGCTGACGAATCCGAGCTCGGCTCCCTTCGATGCCTTACCGGTAAGAGAATACGGCTGATTGCCGATGAACCCAGGCAAGCCGAGTAGCGCACCGGCGCTGACGGGGGTGCTCATGATTGTCTCCCCACTCTGCGAAGTCATGCTCAAGGTGGCCGATCCGGCGCGAAGAACGTAGAGGCCGGAAGGCAAGTCGCCCTGGTTGAAAAGGATGCGATCTTCGTCGCAGACAATCAAGGTGGAACGCTTTTCGAGTGCGTCGAGTAACTCCTTATCGGCAACAAAGGCTGATGGATCAAGTTTCAAGGGAAGAACTCCACGCGCCTCAGAATGGGAAAGCTGGGGCCCAGGTCTCAACGGCGCGTGAGAAATCGTGACATTTCCCAACTGCAATTCTTGTGATGAACGTCACAACGTGGTGTTCAATGATTCAGTAGCGAACGAGATACGGCCTCGGGCGTCATTCCGCGGCGAGCGCTTACTGCCTTGGAGACGACGGCGCCGGAGTGCACGCCGGGGAAACTTCCGTAGTGCCGCTCGTTTTGGCAAACAGGAGGTATTCGCCTTGCCATGCTTTTTCGTGCATCACGATCTTCCAACCGGGTGAGTTTTCAAGCAGGTACGTGATCGGCAGGTCATCCTTCAGGAGAGCGTGGTCGACGCGGTATTTGTCCATGAGCTCATAGGCGTTGAAGGCCATCATGATACTGCGATAGTCCTTCATGACCCCGAGATGTTCAAAGCTGTCAAAACGCGAGTCAATAAAGCTGGACTTGGACTGGAAGGCCATGCGCCCACCCACATAATCCAAGTCAAGCGTTCGCCACGACGGCTCAATCGCCGCAATTTCGTGCACGGGAAACATCATCTCCAACATCTTCTCGAGTGCCGCCCCGCTCGGAAACATGTAGATCATCACGGCCAGTGCGCCGGTAGCCAGGAGGAAATTCATCGCCGGGATGGTTTTGGTATCCGACTCGCTGCTGAAGCTGCGGGCAAGGTCCCTGGCCAACATCGGCGCGGTCAGAACGGCCGCGAGGTAACAAAAACGCACATGCGCGATCGCGGCGTACCAGGCGAGAAAGACGAAGGCCATTTCATAAATCTTCCATTTGCGCCCGCGAATGCAGTTGGCCACCACCATCACGGCAATGGCGACAATGACGCCCTTGCCTTCCATGTTGGATAGATTCAATGGCTGCCATTCGGCGATCGTGGAAACGCTCAGCTTCTGATTCATCATCATGTCCAGCGGGCTCCACATCAAACGCCAGCCATAAGGATTGACGATCAGTGCAGCAACGCAGGCCGCAAAGATGGCCAGAAACCGGTTGCGTTCGGAGGGTGTGAAGGCCTTCTGCTCAAAGACGCCGAGGCTCACCGGAAATAGGCCGCAAGCAATGTACATCGCCAGCAAAACGAGGCCGACGAACCACGTGCCATGGAGGTTGATCCAGAGGCAGAACAGAGGAGGCAGCAGCCAGAGCCAGCCTTTGTTTCCCCGATCGGCGGCTTCGAGGATCGCCAGTTCAGCAGACATGGCGAGGTAGGCGAACTCGATCATCCGCGGACCGGAGTTCACCGTCATCAGCACAAAGGCGATGGCAGCCGACCAAAGGGCGGCATCCGCGCTGCGGCCCACCCAATATCCACGCCAATAGACGAAGAGAATATTGGCCGCCAGGGCAAACCACGTGACGACGTAAATCCCGCGCAAACCGAAGGCCTGGTAGCTGAACCAATAAGCCAATTCCGAAAGCCATTCCCAGTCGATCCAGGGCTGGCCAGCAGCGGTAAACGAATAGGGATCCGTGTGGATGAAGTGGTGCTGCGTCACAAGGATGCGCGCGTTGGCCAGATGCCACCAGATATCGGGATCGACAAGGAGGGTTCGCGCGTAATTCAGAGTGGCCGCGGCAACCATCGGCAGCATAACCAGGATCGCCATATTCATCAAGTGCCGGGAATAGAGGCGAACCCGCGGGGCGGAAGTTTCTTGGGCCGTACCCCCGGCGGCAACGGTGGGCTCGGCTGCAGCGGCGTCCATATGCAATACAGTATCCGCGTGTTTACTGGATTGGTAAGCGTGCGAGACAGAAAACCGGCTTTCGAACCAACGATGGTAACGTGAGCTCACGAACTATCAAGCGAGGGGTGCCTATGGGCAACGAGGATGAGGGAGACGCCTCGTTTCTAACCAGGTTGATGCGAAAGAAGACGGAACGCAGAGGATCGACAAATCCGCGCAATTCTCGTTAAATTTCGGTATTTATGCGAGATAGCTGGGTAGGAGGCACGGCAAGCGATGCAAAATTGCCGATGAGCAAGCGGACAAACGAGCCATGGGCTGGGCTGGAAGGTGATCTCGGCCCTACGATAAAGGCATGCCTGCCGAGAAGCCTCCTCCCTTTCGGCACTGTTACCTCCGTGCCGCCAGGAGACACCGGTGGGGTATTGACCGAACGGTACCAGGCGGCGAAAATCACGATCACGTGGTGCGTTCGAAAAGTTAACGAAAGATGATTAACTCGAACAATTTCCCCGAAGAAGCATCCAGGCAGACTCTTCGATTCCAGAGAGGTTGCAAGAGTCCAGCACGCCATTGGGCGTGCCTTCGAACGACGCCAACCTTGATTTTGGCGCGACTGGGAAATAAGACGGAATACCTATGATCCGGATTGGCCTGCTTTCGGAAGATCGTGCGCTGCAAACCCTTCTTGCGTCCGCCCTCGGGAAAGAGTTCCAGGTGGATTTGGCAACAAGCGAGGCGGACATTGCGCGCTGGATCGATTCGTCGGAACGCGACGTGCTAATCCTCGATCTAAATTCGAACAACGGTCTGATGAAGGAACGAGTCGAGTGCTCGCGGCGGATCATCGCACAGCCGATTCCGGCTGTGGTAATGGCAGACGACGGCCTCCGCTCCACGGCACTCGAGCTTGTGCGGCTGGGAGCCTATGGTTACTGCCGCCGGCCACCTTCAATTCGAGAGCTGAAGGCTATGCTCTGCCGGGCGAGTGAAAATTCCCTGCTCAGGCGCCAGTTGCAGACTGTGCAGCAGCGTGCGGAAACGGCAACCAATTGCGACCGCCTGATTGGCGCCAGCCCCCAGATCCGGCAGGTATATCAACTGGTTCACCGCGTAGCGAACCTGAATGCCTCCGTGCTCGTAACCGGCGAAAGCGGCACCGGCAAAGAGCTGATTGCGCGCGCGATTCACAATCTTGGTTCCCGGTCAGAGAAGCCATTTGTTGCGGTCTCGTGCGGAGCCATTCCGGAGACGCTGATTGAAGCCGAGTTGTTTGGCCACGAAAAGGGTGCGTTTACTGGAACAGTCGGCGCGCGAGAAGGCTATTTTGAACAGGCGCGCGACGGTACGCTTTTTCTGGATGAAATCGGCGATCTAAGCCTCTACACGCAGGTGAAGTTGCTGCGCGTGTTGCAGCAGATGGAATTCAGCCGCTTGGGCAGCAGCCGCTTGATCCCCTTGAAAGCGCGATTGATTTTTGCCACCCACCAGGATCTGGCCAAGCTGGTTGCAGAAGGAAAATTCCGCCAGGATCTTTACTACCGCATCAACGTGATGAAAATCGTTTCGCCGGCGCTATCCGATCATGTGGAGGATATTCCTCAGATCGCTAACCATTATCTGCAACATTATGCGCAGATGTTCCAAAAGCCGATGCAGTCGATTACTGCGGAAGCAATGGCGATGCTGCAAGGCTATTCCTGGCCGGGAAATGTGCGCGAGTTAGAAAACACCATTCAACGGGCCATCATTCTTGCTCCGGGCATGACGATTCGTCCCGAGGATCTTCCCCTGAACCTGCATGCGGACAAGATCATCGACATTAGCGAATACAACCCGGAGTGCTCTTTTGAGCGCCAGCTCCGCGACTATAAAGTAAAGCTTGCTTTCGATGCTGTGCGCGACAACAACGGCAACAAGACGCTCGCGGCCCGCAGCCTGGGCATCTCTCGCGCGTATTTACATCGCCTGATCCGGCTCGCCGAACCGGACGTTCTTTTCGAACCCGAGAACGTTGGCTCGGAATCGGCTTCGGCTTAGAATTTAGCCATTTTGCATCGCCGATTTCGACGCGCGAAAACTCTCATTCCAGTATTGCGGTGGGTGAAAGATCCTGGCCGCTGAGGTAGCTCGGTAGTACACAGTTAGCCTCCCGGATAACTCACGGAATGACTCAGATTGAACTGCTATAGTGCGTACATAATGTCAAGGCGATGGGCGGTACTGGTTGCGCTGTTTGCATTGATGCACGCAGGAGCGGCGATAGCGGTGCAAGACGCAACCGATTCTTCAACACCTCGCTCAACCCCAGACAGCTCCATCCCACAAACGTCTCAGAAAGCCAATCCGACGGCCGACGGCAGCACCGCCGTGAATCCCGCAACCGCCGAGAATTCGAATCCCAACCAGCCGCAGATTATCGTGAACCCACCCGCGCCTGCACCCGTGGAATGGGGGTGGCGCCAACAGGTGACGTGGGGCGCAACCATCGTGCTCGCGGTTCTTGGCTATGTAGGCATCATGCTTGCGCTCCGCACATTGAAAAGTATTGATCGGCACCTGGAGTCCGGCGGCGCAGTCACAAAGGTGGCAATGGACACCGCCAATGCAGCGCTCGCACTGGCCCAGGCGATTGCGAGTTCCGAAAGACCGTGGATCGTGGTAACGATCGAGCCTTTTCTCACCATGGAAAACAGCTTCAAAGTGATGGCCTCGAACCGGGGACGCAGCCCGGCGCGGATCGTCTCTTCGGTCGATCAGGTGAGAATCACGGTGGATGAAACCAATCTGCCCAAGGCGCCGGAGTTCGAGAAGGTGGCGCCCGGAGACGAGCCCGAGCCGATCGTTCTGCTTCCCGGCGAAGCCACGGGAATTTGGGCGCTCAACCGCGAAGATCTCGGAACGATCTGCAAGAGCCCCGAAGTGCTGAAAAAGGTGGAGCGCTGGCAGGAGACTCTCTTTCTCTTCGGCCGGATTCAGTACATGGAGCTCTCCGCCGTGGGCGAGAATCAGATGCACGAAACGTTCTGGTGCTGCCGCTACATCCATGGGGAAAAGAGCAGCGCGCTCGTGATGGCGGGACCTCCGGCATACAACCGGCACAGCTGATCGCGACCGGGTCTGTCCTGGGACCTTCGCGATCGCCCTTGCGTTTTTCAACGCAGCCGATCTATCCAATCCAGCTTTGCTACACTTCTCGCTGACTCTCGCGCCACCGTCTTCCCCAATTTCGAATACATAAAACTGCAGGAGATTGAATGCCCGTTGTCGAACTCGTACGAGTGACCAAGGCTTACGAGAACAAGGTCGCGGTGCGTGATTTGAGCCTGTCGCTTGAGGCGGGTCAGATGTTCGGGCTACTGGGACCAAACGGCGCCGGCAAAACCAGTTCGATTCGCATGATGATGGGCATCACCCTGCCCGACTCGGGCCAGGTGAATCTTTTTGGAAAACCGTTCGAGCGGAAGAGTCTTGAGCGAGTCGGCTATCTGCCGGAAGAGCGCGGCCTCTACAAGAAAATGAAAGTCCTGGAGCAGCTGGTCTTCTTCGGCGAGTTGCACGGACTCACAGCGGGTGAAGCGCGCAAGCGGGCTGCGGACTGGGCCAAACGACTTGAGATCGATGAAGCGCTCCTTAAGAAGACTGAGGAGCTTTCCAAGGGTATGCAGCAGAAGATCCAGTTCATTGCAGCGCTGCTGCACGATCCGGATCTGATTGTGATGGACGAGCCCTTCAGCGGCCTCGATCCAGTGAACGCCAAACTACTGGAGAAGACCCTCCTCGAGCTGAAAGACCAGGGCAAAGCGATTGTGTTTTCGACCCACCGCATGGACCAGGTGGAGAAGCTGTGCGATTCAATTTGCCTCGTCGACAAAGGCGAAGCGGTACTGGCTGGACGGATGCGGGAGATCAAATCGCGCTACGAACGGAATCATGTGGTTGTTGAGTTTGAGGGAAACGACAAGTTTCTGACCAGCCCGGAAATCGCCGAGGCAAAAAACTTCTCCGGGCATGCGGAGATTCGTCTCAAGCAGCACGGCGACGCGCAGAAACTGCTGCAGGAAGCATCGGCAGGAGCCACGATCTATCGCTTCGAACTGGTCGAGCCATCGCTGGAAGAGATCTTCATCTGGACAGTGGGAGGCAAAGCAGATGCGTAATATTCTGCTGATCGCAAGACGCGAATATCTGGAGCAGGTCCGTGGGCGAGCCTTCCGGATGACGACCATTGGCCTGCCCGCCGTGTTCGCCCTGATCCTTGGCGTGGGCTACCTCTCAAGTCTCGGCTTGGGTGCCAACAGGCACATGGCCGTGGCAGCGCCAGATGCCGTGTTGGCGAATGCAATACGCAATCAACTCGTAGGCGATAAGGAGGCCAAGGCGCGGATCGACGTGTTTGTACAGCCCACCGAGGAGCAACGAGCCGCGCTGGTGACCCAGGTGCACACCGACCAACTCGATGGGCTGCTGTGGGTCGAAACCTCGCCAGGAAGAATTCCTACCGGCACATTCGTCTCGCAATCTTCGGGCGATTTCATCACCGCGGCGCGGCTCAAATCGGCGTTGACGCACGCGGTGTTGGATGAACGGCTGATGGGCGGGGGAATGAAGCAGGGTGACGCGGACACGCTTGTGGACGGCGTGCCGCTCGACACCTGGCAGGTGAAAAAAGATGGCAGCCTGGTGAAGACGAACGCCGAGTCCTCGCTTTGGAAAGGCTATGTGATGGCCCTTCTGCTTTCGATGACCACCATGATTTACGGCATGAACGTGGCGCGCTCGATCATTCAGGAAAAGACCTCGCGCATTTTTGAAGTCATGCTGGCGATTGCAAAGCCCGGCGATATGCTGGCGGGAAAACTGATCGGCGTGGGCGCCGTGGGATTGACGCAGATTGCGATTTGGCTCGCGGCTGGCGCGGTGATTCTGTTCTCGCCGTTAGCGGCTGCCATCATGACAGGCGAATTGGCTGTGCACTTCACGTGGACCGAAGCGGTGTTGTTTCCGGTGTACTTTGTGTTGGGCTACCTGCTCTACAGTTCCCTCTTTGCCGGGCTCGCGGCGACCTGCGAAACCGAGCAGGAACTGCAGATGTACATGCCGCTTGCCGCGGCGCCCACCTGGCTGAGCTTCGCGCTGATCCTGCTGGTCATCAACGACTCGAATTCCTTCTGGTCCGTGGCGGCTTCGCTTTTTCCGCCGACCGCGCCGGTCATCATGTTTTTGCGCATGGCTTCGGAGATCCCGCCCGCATGGCAGCTCGCTTTATCGATCGGGCTGATGGTAGTCAGCATCTGGGGTGTGTTGTGGTTCTCGACCCGGCTCTATCGCGTGGGCATTCTGATGTACGGAAAACGCGCTACATTGCCGGAGCTGATGCGCTGGCTGCGGTACAGCTGAGTGCCATCGCAACGCGAGCTCAACCCGCACCGCTAAAATCGTTAGAGTGACTTCCGAAGCGAGCCCCAAATTCACCGTTGGTCAACGCATTGTGCTGGCCATCGTTCCGCGCATTGTGTGGGCTCTGCTCAGCGTGGTTGGCCGCACGTGGCGCTTCGACGTAATCGGCGAACCGGGCGTCATCCCGGTACGAGAGGGGAAAAAGGCAGGCCCTGAGATCTACTGCTTCTGGCATCAATGCGTTCTTCCCTGCGCATTTTATTTTCGCGGGTCCGGCGCTGTGATCCTGATCAGCAAGAGCTTCGACGGCGAGCTCATTACACGGATTCTCAGGATGTTTGGCTTCGATGCCGTGCGCGGTTCGAGTTCCCGTGGTGCGCGCGAAGGCCTTCTCGGCTTGGCCCACATCATCGAGTCTGGACGGACCGCGATCTTCACCGCGGATGGACCGCGCGGGCCTATTTATCAAACAAAATTGGGGCCGATCAAATTGGCACAGATGACAGGCGCGCCCATCGGGGCATTTCACCTGGAGCCTCGAAGAGCCACAATTCTCAAATCGTGGGATCGCTTCCTGGTTCCCATGCCCTTTACGCGGATCTGTGTGAGCTGGGCAAACTGGACGAAGGTTCCTGCAGATTTGCCAACGGAAGAATTCGAGGCGAAACGAGCCGAATTGAATGCGGCGATCGAGAGGGCGCGCCTCCGCGCGTACTCGCGCTTCGGAAAGGTTGTGTCATGAGCCTTCCGGAGAGCGGCCTTCAAAGTAGCCTTCGTGTTGCGGATTTCGATTTCGATCTACCGGAAGAGCTGATCGCGCAGCATCCTCCAGCAGAACGGGGACAAAGCCGCATGCTGGTGATGGACCGAGCCAATGGAAAGCTTCGCGACAGGCGATTCAGCGAATTTCCTGCCCTGCTGCGGCCCGGCGATCTGTTGGTGCTGAACGACAGCCGCGTCATTCCAGCGCGCTTGTATGCAAAGCGGACGAAAGCGCCAGACCGGCACGATGCGGGCGATCAGGACCAGAGCGCCATGGTCGAAGTTCTATTGACCGAGCCTGCGGGCGCTGGTGCGTGGAAAGCGCTGGTGAAACCGGGCAGAAAAGTCGGGATCGGTGAGCGGCTGGTCTTTCCGACAGCCTCGGGCCAGATCGCGCTCGAAGCCGAGGTGGTTGAGTGGGGCGGATTCGGCGAGCGCGTTCTGCGCTTTGCGCCAGCCGAGGACTTCTACGCGGCACTCGAACAGATTGGGCATATTCCGCTGCCACCCTACATTCGGCGCGAAGATGCCATCGAAGATCGTGAGCGCTATCAAACGGTCTTTGCGCAGGAGCGCGGGTCGGTGGCTGCGCCGACCGCAGGCCTGCATTTCACAAGCTCCGTGCTCGAGGCGATTGCGGCCAGGGGAGTGGAGATTGCGCATGTCACCCTGCATGTGGGCCTGGGCACCTTCGCGCCTCTCCGGGTCGGGCGCATCGACGAGGTGCGGCTCCACTGTGAGTCCTACAGCATACCAGCAGCGACAGCCGAGGCCGTCAACCGCGCAAGGCAGGAGCGCCGCAGGATTGTCGCTGTCGGAACGACCGTAGTGCGCACGCTGGAGGCAGCCGCGATCGAGGCGGATGAAGGATCGCTGCCGCCGCACTCCGGGAAGACCGACATTTTCATCCAGCCCGGATTTCAATTTCGTATTGTCAACGCGTTGTTAACGAACTTTCATACGCCAAAGTCGAGTTTGCTCATCTTGGTAAGCGCATTCGCCGGCCGCGAGCATGTCCTGGCGGCTTACACTCATGCGGTCGCTAAGAGCTATCGTTTCTTCAGCTACGGAGATTGTATGTTTCTGACCTAAGTAACGCGAAGGTAGAATTCGAAACACACCATTCAGCAGTTCACCATTACACTTTCCCTATCTTTCATCGGTTTTGCTTTGAGTCGCCTCGGTAAGAGGGATCGAGTTTTGCCACCGAGGCGGGAGGGGTCACTCCAGACGGAGGACGGTGCGCGTCGCACTGCAGGGAATCAAGAATTGCACCGGCATAGCTTCAGTTTGTAGTAGGACGCAGCTCTCGAATGAATGGGATTGACAGCGAGTTTCTACGGAGTTAGCAGCCGTCTTTTAACTCGATAAACGCTTTCTGAGCGGTTCAACAGTGTAACCCTACTGCTTCACCAGGGATTGTATGCCGTAAACAGCCGTGTACACCGAATTGTTACAACTTCAGTGTATCGCGTTGAATTAATACACCTTGACTTATCATGATTTGGAGGGACAATTGCATATATAGAGAAGTATTTCGTATTCACTGTGAGGAATGAGGGGGGCTGAGTTGCACTCGATCGCGTGGTGGCCGACTGTTCTCGTTCTTGCTGTGTCCACCTTCACCGATTTACGCAGCCGACGCATTCCAAACTGGCTGGTGCTGCCTTTTTTGGCAGTCGGCATCATTGTGTCCTTCGCTCCCAACGGCTGGCACGGAATCGGAATCGGCCAGAGTCTTGAAGGGGTGGGTCTGGGTTTGTTGTTGTTCGGCGTCCTCGCTTTCATGGGCGGGATGGGGATGGGAGATGTGAAACTCTGCGCGGCCCTTGGCGCGTGGATCGGGCCAAAGCAATTGTTCGTGGCACTGGTATTGACTGGAATCGTTGGTGGAGTGATGGCAATCGGCTGGGCAGTTACGGGCGGGTTTCTTGGAGAGCTCTTTACCGGCACAGGTGATTTGCTGTTTGGTTGGAAGAAACGCGAAAGGCGCGCGGAAGAGGAGCACACGCTCTCCAATCCTCGTGCACGGAAGATGCCCTATGCGCCGGCCATTGCAATTGGAACGCTGATGTCGTTCTTTGCTTTTGCGGGTTGACACAATAGATTTGCACTATGCATGAGAGAAGAAACATTCAGATGCGCATTGACCCCGATCAATATCGCAGCCAGCTAGGAGTCTCAGACCGGTAATGCAGAATCACTTTGAGGATTTAGAGACAGCGGTTGGCGCAAGCGATTTGTCGATTGCATTAATCGGCCCCAATGAGAATCGCAGGAGGATTGTCGCCAACGCCCTGGCCGGCTCAGGCACCTCGACGGTTCGGGAGTTCCCTTCCTATCCATCCAAAACGAACGACGTTCCACACATGATGGAACAGAATTTTGACGTATACATCATCGATTTGGACGGCGACCAGCGTTATGCCCTGGAACTGGTGGAGGAGATCTCCGCCAATCCGTCGGTGACGGTCATGGTCTTCTCGATGAACAACGACCCCAACCTTCTGATGAGCTGCATGCGCGCAGGAGCGCGAGAGTTTCTTTCGCAGCCAGTGGCGCTGGGGCCTCTGAATGAGGCATTGGCACGGGCCTCGACGCGCCGTCCCGCCGCGCGCATCTCTAACAAACCGGGCGGAAAAGTGCTGGTATTTCTCGGCGGCAAAGGCGGCTCAGGGGTCACCACCGTGGCTTGCAACTTTGCGGTGTCGCTGGTTCAGGACTGTGCGCAGAGCACGGTATTGATCGATCTGGATCTTCCCTTGGGAGATGCCGCGCTGAATCTCGGCATCACTCCACAATTCTCCACCGTGGATGCTCTGCAGAACTACACCAGGCTGGATCAGAATTTTCTATCTAAGCTTCTAACCAAGCACAGTTCAGGCTTGTTTGTGCTCGCGGCCCCAGGCAAGTTTCCCCAGGTGGAAGTGAGCAACGAAGCGATGGAGCGACTGGTTGCCGTTGCCCGAATGGCTTTTGACTACGTGGTGGTCGACGCAGGCTCGCGATTCGATTTGAGCGGCACCACGCTGGTGGACCAGGCGGACACGGTTTACCTGGTGATGCAGGCCGGCATCCCCGAGCTGCGCAATTCGCATCGCGTGATATCTGAATATTTCAAGAACGGCGGTTCCAATCTCGAGATTGTGCTCAACCGCTTCATGCCGCGTTCGGGTGGAGTGGACGAAGAGCACATATCGAAGGCGCTCACCAGGCCGGTGCAATGGAAGATCCCCAGCGATTACGTGACTGTGCGGCGCATGCAGAATGAGGCTACCCCGCTGGCCATGGAGGACTCGATGATTGCCCGGGCGATACAGGATATGGCACGGACGGCATGCGGAATGCCGGCAAAAGCTGAAAAGAAAAAGGGATTCAGTCTCTTCGGATAAACGACGGGCACGTCAAAAAATTCCGGTAATTGGAAGGTCGCAAAGTGGAACATCTAAATCTGGAAAATTTTAAATCGGAAGTACATCGCACCCTGATCTCAAAGCTCGATTTGGAAAAGCTGTC
>Ga0181535_10003807_pt1 | contig 17269 bp, 21 predicted proteins | sample PEATcosm2014_Bin_44_FD_119774 | JGI IMG/M metagenome (GOLD analysis project Ga0181535, IMG submission 119774) | Peatland microbial communities from MTU Mesocosm Facility, Houghton, MI, USA - PEATcosm2014_Bin17_30_metaG | ecosystem: Environmental > Terrestrial > Soil > Wetlands > Peat | place... | reverse complement strand
CAGTATGTGCAGGATACCTTCGGGGACGAGGCGGGGCTGAAGGGCCGCCTCCAGGAACTGGAGCGCCTGCTGGAGGAACAGATCGCGGCGGTGAAGGCGGCGTTTGCGGAGGAGATGAAGGCGCAGGAGCGGAAAGACGCAATTGCGCGGGACTCGTGCCTCGCTCCGACGGACGAGACGGCGAACATGGTGCTGCGCCTGGAAATGACGCTCGACCGGGCCATCGACCGCAAGGTGAGAATCCTGCTGACCATGCGCAAAGAACATGCCCGAATGCTCAAAGAGGCAGCCAGCCCTCCTGCCGATGAATTGCCAAGGGCTGGCGCAGACACGCCGTTGAATGTCTGCGATTCGGGGCAGGATGGTCAAACCCAGCCTTCCCGTCGGGAAACGCAGACCCCAAAGGGCAGGGGTCTGCGCCAGCCGGCGAGTCATGGGACAAAAAGTCCTGCAGAGGAAAACGCCGCCGAAACACCAAAATCGCCGGAACAAAGCGAGAATGTTATAGAAAACAAAGGACCGGCCGCAGAGGGGGTCGCCGCATGAGAAGTGGTGCGGGGGAGACCCCGTTCTAAAGCGGGCAGAATGCCCACTCCACGGCGGGCGAGACCCCGGCAGGTCGGGGCAGGCTGCCCACTCCACAACGGAAGAGACGCCCCGCGCAAAAACTTCACTGCCGCAGAGTGAAGAGATTACCGGCTGAAGGGGCCTCGACCTTGTTCCGTCCGGATGATTCAGCCGCTTTTTCAAGGGATTACGGCCACGCACGCTTGCTGGCCATTCGTTTGCATGTCACTAGGATGGGCAGACACTGCAAATGCAAAGCAGGGTCGCAGGGTACCCGACGGCAATTCGGTCATCACCTGCGCAGGAAGTTGAAACGCGGGAGCGGAGGATGACCCTGGGGAGCGAGCAGAATAAGGAAGGCGCCTATGTTGATGACGATCTTCATATTCCTCTTAGCGCTTTGGCTGTTGGGTATGATCAGCTCCTATACTCTCGGGGGCTACATCCATCTCCTCTTGATTATTGCAGTCGTGGTCCTGCTCGTCCGGATTATCCAGGGCAGAAATCCACTATAAGAGGCCCTGGAAATGAAAAACCGATGAACGGCCCAACGGTCTTCCAAGCGACGCTCACCAACACGCGGGAGCAGGAAGGGAGAGGCCAGCAGCCTCGAACTCCTGCTCCCACCCGCCTCCCAACGACCGTGCGCATTTCCAGGTTCGAGTTGCCACGCGCGGTTGGCCCCTTAGATCTCGAAGGCACGAGGCGGGAACTGCGTCAGATCAGACGGCATTGTGAGAAGTACACGCCCGCGCAATTGACACCTGAGCGCGATCGAAGTTAGCACTTATATGGTTACTTATCAGGGCCTTGAAGCTGTTCGCCTCCAAGCATGGCGACCCGTTTCCGCCACTTCAAGTCATGAAGGAAATAGGGGCGCGAGTCCCCAATCGCACGGTGCACTGAGTGGGGTGTCCTACCGCATGAGTGAGGTCAAACGCATTCTGGTCGTGGAGGACGATGATCGTGTCCGCAACGCGTTGAACGGTCTCTTATCGAGTTGGGGATATAGCGTTGATCTCGCGACGGACGGCATCGAGGGCTTGGAGAAGATCATCTCCGGGGGGCCTGTTGTCGTCATTTCCGACATGCGCATGCCGAGGCTGGATGGCCTCGAAATGCTAAAACAGGCCAGGAAAGCAAATCCCAATGCCCATTTCATCGTGTTGACGGGTTTCGGCACGATTCGAGACGCGGTGGAAGCCACCCAGCACGGCGCCTTCAACTTTCTGACCAAACCGGTTGATCCCGAACGTCTGCAGATCGAGCTCAGAAACTGCTTTGACCGAAACGAAAGCGAGCAACAACTTGAGATTGCTCACCGCAAATTACGGGACTTAGGCGTGCTCGGCCGGCTGGAGGGACGATCTCCGAAAATGCAGGAGGTCATGTCCATTATCAGTATGGTAGCGCCGTTGGCGGCGTCAGTCTTAATATGCGGTGAGAGCGGGACGGGCAAGGAACTGGCAGCCCGCACCATTCACGAGCTCAGCCCGTGCCGGAGAAGCCGGTTCGTCGCTGTGAACTGTGCCGCCATTCCTGAATCGCTGGTCGAAAGTGAGCTGTTCGGCCACGAGAAAGGGGCTTTCAGCGGTGCGCTCCAGCAGCGCCTGGGATGCTTCGAACTCGCCCAGGGCGGCACCTTGCTTCTCGACGAAATCGGCGACATGCCCGCTATCGCTCAAGCCAAACTTCTGCGCGTCCTCGAGGATGGGAAGGTTCGGCGCCTGGGCGGCACGTCCGAGGTTCAAACTGCGGTCCGCGTATTAGCCGCCACGAACAAGGTGCCCGAAGACTCGGTCAAGAATGGACAACTCCGCAGCGACCTCTTTTTCCGCCTCAACGTCGTCCGGATCACGATGCCGCCGTTGCGAGAGCGTCCGGAAGACCTCGAAACACTCTCGACTGCGCAGTTGGAGGACTTGAACCGAAAGCACGCGCGGACGGTCCGGTGGATCGATCCCGAAGCCATCAATCTGATGCTCAGTTATTCGTGGCCGGGAAATATCAGGGAGCTTCGCAACACGCTCGAACGAGCGGTGCTCATCTGTTCCGGAAACGTCATTACACCTTGCGATCTCCCACCTTTCTTGAGAGCGGGAGTAGACCGGCCGGCCCTCGACCGGCTTCGAGCGGAGGCCGGTCTCTCACTGGAGGAAGTTCAGCGGCGGCATATCCTCGAAACCCTAGCCTACGCCAACCAAAACAAGACGAAGGCTGCGGCATTACTCGGCATCACCGTAAGAACCCTTCATAACAAGCTGAAGCAGTACGCCGCGAGCCGGCAGAATCCTCTCAATTGACCAGTTCGGCAGGCCCTTCCAATCTGGCGTGATTCCGCCGTCTCGGGGATGCGGACAGGTTTTCGAAGGCGCCGAAAATGAAGCGGCCTTCGCGAGGGCTTCGTTCGAGCTCTGTTGCGGCTTGTGAGTAGTTGATGCACCCCTCGTACCTGCGGTCCACATCCCTTCTGGGGATGCGGCCTTCGAATTGGCGAAGGCCCGCGAAACTTGCAAGAAGTGGAGGGTCGTATGATCAAGAAAGTCCGCGGAGGGTATAAAGTGGTTTCGGAAAAGTCCGGAAAGAACCTGGGCGGTCCTTACAAGACTAAGGAAGAAGCCAAGAAGCGATTGGCGCAAGTTGAGTTCTTCAAGCGTAAAGGGACCTGATCGCGCACAGTCACATTCTTGCATCTGGGGCGAGAGCCGCCGCGTCTCCCACCCCACCTGTTCTGCAACGCACACTCCTGGTGGAAAGCCCCGTCACGCGGCCAGAGAAAGAGGAGATGCGGGTTTTCCGACTGCCCTGCGCGGCTGCTCGGGTCTCCGACCCGGTTTCCATGGGCAGTGGCCTGAGTCGCGAAGGACGGCGTGCAACCGCTTTCGCAGCCTCGAGCGCGCCCGGGAGACTCGTGATTTTACTCCGTTCACCGACAAGCCTAGTTTGGTGGCCGTCTCCCTGATGGAAAGATCCTCAACGCTGTGAAGGTAGAAGGCCGCACACAAACGCGGGCTGAGGCCCGTGAGCGCGTCGTCGAGGATCCCATTGAGCTCGCGTTGGGTATAGTACTTCTCGGGGTAGGTGCTCCAATCCTCACACTCGCGGTGCACCACGCCACGATCAGAATCCGCCACGTCATCTAACATCACTTGCCTGTCGCCGTGGCGTCTTCGAACATTCATCAAAGCTTCGTTGATTGCGATGCGGACGATCCAAGTGTAGAAGCGCGAGTTTTGCTGAAATTGCTTGAGGTTGCAATAGGCCTTGATCATGGCTTCCTGCAACACGTCCTCCGCGTCTTCTCGATTCCGCACGATACCTACTGCGAGCCGGAAAGTCGGCTGATAGCAGGAGCTCATCAATCGGTCAAAAGCCTCGCGGTCTCCTGCCTGCGCGGCGGAAACCAGTTCCGCCTCGTTCGGTAAATACATAGCCATAATCCTCCTCCTCCGCCACTTAATTTGCCTTCCTCTGCAACGTAACTGAGGCGCTAAATGGTCACAATCCGGCGTAGTGCGTAGTCGCGCCAGGGAAACGCCGTATGGGCGGGAGTCGGGATGGCGCATGGAGGGGTGGCCGAATTCGCAGGGATGCTTCTTACTGGTCGGCTATATCCGGACTATGTCCGAGGAAGAGATTACCGCATGGTTGCAGGCAAGAGTGATGTGTCGTTCGAATGCGTGTGTAGCGACGAAACTCACATCTCCCATTGATGGGCCAATTTTGTAGAGGCCGCTCCAGCCGGTTGTCATGACGGGGCTTCCGGAAACTGCCCCCAACCGGCTGGCGACTCGACGTACCTACCCGGCCTCTTAGGCCCGCCTCCCGACATGCATGACCAGACTGACGAGGAAGAGGATCAAGAAGAGAAAGAACAGCAACTTCGCGATTCCCGCGGCCGCAAAGGCAACTGCGCCGAAGCCGAGCAAGCCCGCTACAATCGCGACCACCAGGAAAACCAAAGCCCAATAAAGCATCTCGCACCTCCTTTGATGTGCGCCTGATTTCACTCCCCAGCGCACATTTTTCATTGCCTTGGATGCCGGGCGGAAATGTTAGGGGTTCTCTTTTGCGCGGGCATACTGAAAAGTAAATGGCAGTTTGCGGCACGCAGCTTCATCCAGCGTGCGCACCGTTGTGTGTTGGCGAAAGGACCGGACGGTTACTGCAACCGTCCGCAAATAAGGAAGCATCCAACGGCTGGTGGAGGATTAATACCCACGTTGCCATCGGGCAAACGTCTGACGAAAGACTTGATGCGTTTGACCTCACAGGACGGGAAGGAGGAGGCATGCCAGAACAGGAAACACTCGAACGGGCTCGCCAGGATGAGCGGGAAGGCAAATCAGCTTCCACTCAGGCGGGAGAATTTGTGCGCGAAGAAATCGAGCACGTGAGGCAGGGGAAGCATGGCGCTCGATCATCGCAGCAGGCAATTGCGATCGGCCTCTCGAAGGCGCGCCGGGCAGGCATAAAGCTACCCCCTCCCTCAGAAGGTAAGACGTCGGCCAAGACTCAAAAGCAAGCCGAAAGAGACTATGAGAAAGGCCAGAGCGAGGGGTCGCGCAAGGTTTCGCCGCGGCGATCGCGGGGCGCCAAGAGAGCGTTGAAGCGCGAAGGCACAGAAGCGGCCTCGCCTGCGTCCCTGTCCCGCCAGGCCCAAGTTAGTGCCCGGCGGCGGGGAAGCGCCGACCGTAGCCGCGCCGCACAACAGGCGGTGCGAACTAAGGGCCTCCAAGGACGTGTACGGGCAGCGCGCACTCGCCAGGCAGGTGGCCGTTCGCACAGTGATAGCTAGTCAGCGTGAAGCCGGAAGTCGGGACCGCGCATCAAAGGTGTGCGGAAATATGAAGGCAGATCCTGGGGAGCCATCCAAGGGAAGAGACTGTTTGGCACCCAACATAGGGAGGAGAGAAGCATGAAGAAACAGATAATCACCGTGGTCGTTTTAGCGGTTGTATTCGCGGCTTCGGCCCTCGCGGATTCGACGCGGGAAGACGACATGAGGCGTATGCAAAACGCCGCAGAAGTGCTCCGCGAAATCGAACGCGCGCCGGACAAGGCAATTCCAGATAAGATCATGCGGTCCGCGAAGTGCGTTGCGATTATTCCTGGAGAGAAGAAAGTGGCGTTCTTCGTGGGCGGCAACTTTGGGAAAGGTCTTGTGAGCTGTCGGGACGCCAGCGGGTGGAGTGCGCCGTTGTTCCTCAGCATGGGGGGCGGCAGCTTTGGATTCCAGTGGGGGGCCACGTCCACGGATATCATACTGGTGTTTCGCAGTCGCCACGGGCTTGAAAAACAGCTTAGCGACAAGTTTCAACTCGGCGCCGATGCCGAGGCCGCGGCCGGACCGGTTGGTAGAGATGCCGCCGCCGATACCGATGTCGCAATGCGGGCCGAGGTGCTGGCTTATTCCCGCAGCCGCGGGGTCTTCGCAGGAATCGACCTGAAGGGAGCGGTTCTGCAACCCGATGAAAGCGGCAACAAAGCGTTCTACGGCGACGCAGACAGGACTGCGATCCTGACCGGGGGTGTGCCGGTTCCCGCTGGAGCGGCACCGCTGATGAGGTCTTTGGCCGCCGGGACGGAAAGGACAGAACCTAGAACCACAAGTTCCCGGTGAACCGGGCAAGGGGAAGGCCGCATGGCTGAGCCGCTGCCCAGTTTTCTGAGCCCTCATTGTTCACTCCGAGCATCTGAGGACAGGAGGTTACAATAATGGAACAAAACGAACAGAAGTCCGATAAATTCAAGTGCAACGAATGTGGTAGGACGTTCAATTCAGAACGCGAGCGGCGTGAGCACGAGGAAAATGCGCATCGACGGGGCTCCGGGCAAGGCAGTAACCCCGGTGGTCAAGGACAACCGGGCGGATCCAGGTAATGCCGTAATCCTCGTATGAGAAGGCAGCCCACCACCCCAGTCGCAAACACACCTTCTTCAGGTTCAAAGCGGCGGTGAGGCTGCCTTTTCGTTTTTAGGCCGAGCCAGCAATACACTTTCTACCCGTGGCGCAGAAGCCGCCTGTCATCCTGAGCGGAGCGAAGGATCTCCGCAGTTGCCGATTGTTCAGAGATTCACGAACAAATGCAGAGATCCTTCGCTGCGCTCTGGATGATACATTCCGAACTCGTTCACACGTTCGGATGCGTGAAGGGTCAATTCTACCGGTCGTGAAGATACCAGGGAGTGCTAATGGTGATGGTCGGTCTCACCACGTTCTCTTCCCACAGTTTCCTCAAACGATCCCCGTCGTCTCGCTCGCTGCAAACGTGAACGGCCGTGATGTCGCCGGACAACATCAAACCGAAACGCACCGCTCGTGCCGCTACCCGGTTCCAGCCGTTGATGGGGATGACTACTGCCGGCGCCTGCAACTCGGCGACCTGCAGCGGGACTGCTGACTGCCTGCCCTACCTGTCTATCGATGTTTCCATAGTGCCGTTTTATCTTGCTCAGCAGAATCACTAAACCAGGGGCAATGGCCACCGTCATCCGCGCATCTTGCGTGTTCTAAAGATGCCGAACTTTCGGCCCTTGGATTCATCTAAATGAATGCCGTATGGCACGATCATCCACATGCGCCCCGAATCTCTGAGAATTCAAGATTACGGAATCATCGGCGATTGCCGCGCTGCCGCGCTGATCGGACGTAATGGTTCGCTTGACTGGTTGTGTTGGCCCCAGTTCGACAGTCCGGCCATCTTTGCCGGCGTTCTCGATTCTGAGCGCGGAGGCCACTGGCGGATTAGCCCAGTTGCTCCGTACCGAACTGAACGGCGATACGTGGGCGAAAGTAACCTGCTGGAAACCACATTCCATTGTCCCGATGGTGAGGCCGTCCTCACGGACCTCATGCCTGTGGCGTCGGAAGAATACAAGCGACAGACTCTTGTGGCTGACCACGAGATCCTCCGCCAAATCCAGTGCCTCCGAGGGGAGATGAAGTTCCGATTCGATTTCGAGCCGCGCGCGAACTACGGGCTGGAGAGATTGCAGATCCGCCAAAAGGGAGGGCTCGGGCTGCAAATGGAGGACTCAGGCGGCGTCTACTGGTTGCGAAGCAGTTGTCCACTGTCTCCGAATGGATCCGGGGTGCACGCAGAGGTGTATTTGCACGCCGGCGAACTGGCGCAGTTTTCCTTGAGCCATGCGGAGGAATCCCCGGCAGTTCTGCCCTGCATGGGAGAGGCAGCGGAGCAACGCATCCGCATAGCTTTGGAGTGGTGGCAACGATGGGCCGGGCGGGCGCAATACGACGGACCCTATCGGGAGGCAGTAATACGCAGCGCATTGATACTGAAATTGCTGACCTATGCGCCCTCGGGGGCGATCATGGCGGCGCCCACCACTTCCCTGCCGGAGAGAATCGGAGACGGCCTGAATTGGGACTATCGATACTGTTGGCTCCGTGACGCTTCGCTGACCAACCGGGTTCTCCTCGGTCTTGGGTACTGGGACGAGGCGGAGGCTTTTCTGAGCTGGATGCTTAATGCGACCCACCTTACTCATCCGAGACTACGTATTCTATACACGGCTTTCGGGCAAAACGCGCCTGTAGAACGCGAACTGAGCCATTTGAGCGGTTACCGCGGATCGCGCCCGGTGCGTATCGGAAATGGGGCGCGGGACCAGTTGCAGCTCGACGTCTACGGCGAGGTGATTGACGCGGCGGCCCAGTTTGCTTTTCACGGCAGGAGCTTTGACCGGGTCACTCAGAAAGTATTGATCGATCTGGGCAAATACGTAACTGAGAACTGGCAGCGCCCCGACGAAGGGATCTGGGAGCCTCGCGACGGGCGTGCCCGCCACACCTATTCCCGGCTTCTTTGCTGGACGGCGCTGGACCGTCTCCTGAAGCTTGCTCGCCAGGGTGCAATCGAGAATGCCCCCGAGGAACTGTTTGCCCTGCATCGGGAGATGGTTCGCCGCGACATTGAGGAGAATGCATGGAACGAAAGCCTGGGCAGCTACGTGCAGTCCTATGGCCGTGCTGACCTGGATGCCAGCCTCCTTCAGTTGACTTGGTATGGTTTCGAGGCCGCTGATGCGCCAAGAATGGCGGGCACCTACCGCGCTATCGATCGAGAGCTTCGGGCAGGGCCGGCATTGCTCTATAGGTATAAAACGAGTCCTCCCGAGGGCGCGTTTGGAATTTGCAGCTTTTGGGACGCTGAATACCTGGCATTGGGCGGCGGGAGTCTCGATCAGGCGCGTTGCTCGTTCGAGCGTTTGCTATCCTTCAGGAACGATCTCGGCCTATTGGCTGAAGAGATCGATCCGGAGACAGGCGAGGCGTTGGGGAATTTTCCGCAGGCTTTTACTCATGTGGGACTGATCAACGCGGCGATATCAATCCACGAGCGCAAAGAAGGAAAGCGCCAACTTCCTCATCGCGAGGAAGCTGCGGCGCGGCCTGCGAGGTGACAAAGTGAATTGGGGAAGCTGGCTGTTTTGGGGTTTCGTAAGCACTTTGTTGCTAACCACTACCCTCGGAGGATTACAAGGCCTCGGGCTGACGCGCATGAACCTGCCCTATACGCTCGGATTGATGGTGACCGGCGATCGCGATAGAGCCCGGCTGTATGGGTTTTTCTTTCAGTTGGCAAACGGCTGGGGTTTCTCACTTCTATATGTTCTCATGTTTGAGTCCTGGGGCGTTGCGAGTTGGTGGCGCGGCATGGTGATCGGGATCTTGCATGCTCTTTTTGTGCTGGTCGTAATCATGTCGATCCTGCCAGGCCTCCATCCGCGCATGGCCAATGAGCAGCATGGGCCCACGGCGAACCGGGAACTTGAGCCCCCTGGATTTCTGGCGCTGAATTACGGGATAAGCACACCGCTGTCGGTCATCCTCGCACACGCTGTATTCGGAGCTATCTTGGGTGGTTTCTATAGGTTGACCCAGCGCTAACCTGGAGGCCACCTCCCGCCAAGTTTCCTGCCCAAACACTACACCGGGAGCGCCCCGCCTTCGTCAAGAGGTTGCGGCGGCCCGAGTTGCAGAAAACTTGCCACCCTGCCATGCCACCAGGGCATCTAACGTCAGGATGTCGATCTGTTTGCGCGATGCTGAGAAGGAGCATTACGACGGATCCGGCGGAACTTTCCATCGCGATGAGATCTTTTATCGGCCGGGGTTCCAGGCCGCACTTCATGCTCGAACGCGAGGGAAGGAATACGATCAAGTCCTGAACGAGATGGCTCAGGATATCGAGGATCTCCAAAGGCAATATCCCGGATCGGAGGTGGAAGAGCCATTCCGGCGAGGTTATGAGAGGGGCCGGGCGCACTTTGAAGCGAGCCGAGCCCGAGGCACCTTGCCTGTAAATCTTCGTTAAGAGGCTGGTCCCGTGTGCGGGGGCTAGAGAGAGGAGAACACAGATGATCGGTATGTTATTGCTGGCGATTTTGTTGCTTCTGGTGGTCGGGGCCCTTCCGTCATGGCCCTACAGCCGCAGTTGGGGCTACTACCCGAGCGGGGGGCTCGGCCTGCTCCTGATCATTCTACTGATATTCATCCTCTTAGGCGGTCAGCTGCGCATGTGACCGAACACCAGGTAGTGTAGCGGCGAGTTTACCTCGCCATACGGCGGAGTGCCTAACTGAGACACTTCCGAACTCCGTCTCATGGCATTGTCCCAGACGGAAGCTACGGGCTTCAAGCGATCGCATTCTGGCGCAGAACTGGCGATGCGAACGAAGAAGGGTTAATGGCCGGCGCCCGCAAACGAACAGACTTCCGGTGGCAGCTTCCGAGTGCCCTGTTTCTTGTCTTGGTCCTTTGTGGTCTAACTCCGGGCGCTCTTTGGCCGCAGGAAGCGAAGTCCGACCCTACCACCGCGCCGGTCACCGACAAATCGAAGCGACCCGCCCGATTCACGATCAAGGACCGCATTCGATTTTACCGGGAGACTACATTTTCGCCTCTGGCCTTGGTGGGCCCAGTCGCAGGAGCGGCCTTCACCGAGTGGTCCACAGGGAACCCGCCACAATGGGGACAGGGCTTTCCGGGCTACGGGCGACGCTTGCTCTCGGGATATAGCCGACAGGTGATCTCGAACAGCATAGGGTTGGGGGTTGCCTTTGCCCTTAACGAGGACCCGCGGCGCAGGCCCACGGGTGAGCACGGAGTCTGGAAGCGCAGCTTATACGCCGCCCGTGGCGCGTTCGTGTCGCACACCGTCTCGGGCGGCCTAATGCCGGCCTACTCGCGCATCGTCGGCGCATACGCGGCAGGCTTCGTTTCGGACGCCTGGTATCCTGCGCCCTATTCCAATTTCCATAGCGCTCTCTATCGCGGCTCCACAGCGCTCGCTTCCGACATCGTCTGGCAGGAGTTTAAGGAGTTCTGGCCAGACGTGCATCGCAAACTCCGCGGCCGCTAACCAAGCCGCCGGATCCAAGACATGATCGAGCAGAGAAGCCAAAAACGGTTACTGGTCGTTCCGGTGGCGCTTTTCTGCGCCGCTTTGCTCGCTGTTGCCGTAAGTCTCGGGCCTAAGAAATACGTTCAAAGCCAGCTGGTACGCGCGGTCGAGGATCGCTTCGGGGGCAATATGCGAGTGACCCATCTGCAGGTTTCAATCTGGCCAAGCATACGGATTTCGGGTGAAGGCGTGGAGGTGCGACGGCAAGGACAGGCGGAGATGCGGCCGCTCGTTGCTGTTAGGAAGTTCTCGTTGCAGGCCAGCTTGTGGGAGCTATTACGGCCAACCAAGCACATTCAGAGAATATGGGTTGAAGGGCTGCACATTCAGGTCCCGCCTCACGACGATCGGAAAGAGCAGAAAGACGGCGGCAAGCGGACGAAGCTGCCGGTCCGTTTCGTCGTCGACACGATTAGCTCCCAGGATGCCGAGCTTGACTTGATGCCGAATAACCCAGGCAAGCCTGTCCGTGTATTCATGATTCACCGGCTTGATATGCATTCTGTGGGCCTTGGGCGGCCAGCTTCCTATGAGGTCACGCTCACGAATCCCAAGCCCATTGGGCAGATCAATGCGACGGGTCACTTCGGTCCATGGAATCGCGACGATCCGAGTGCAACGCAGGTGTCGGGAGATTTCTCTTTTGACCATGTGGACATGAAGAGCATTAAGGGTCTGGAAGGAACCCTTTCGTCGAAGGGAAAATTCCGTGGCGCGCTAGACCATATCGAGGCGGAGGGCGAAACGGACTCACCTGATTTTGCGCTCGACATCAGCAGGAACCCGGTGCACCTTCATACCCAATACAAAGCGGTAATTGACGGGAGAAATGGGGATACGCTCCTCCAGCCGGTGAGAGCAGAATTCCTACGGTCTCAGGTTATGGCCGAGGGTGGGGTGTACAAGTCGGATGATGCCTCCGGCAGGCAAGTCCGGATCAACGCGACTTGCGCCGATGGCCAATTGCAGGATTTGTTGCACCTGGCGGTAAAAGGCAGCCAGCCGATGACCGGCGACATCAGCTTTCAATCCAAGATGGATATCCCGCCAGGGAAAGAAGATATCGCCGACCGGCTGAAGTTGGAAGGGCGCTTTACCGTACGTCAGGCGCACTTCACCAAGTTGAATCTCGCCGAAAAGATAAAGGCCTTGAGCCGCGCGGGCCAGGGCAAGCCCGGGCAAGCGGGAGAGGGCAGTGACATCCTCAATTTCAGCGGACAATTCAGTCTCAGGAATGGTTCGCTCAGACTCTCAAATTTGGCCTTCGATGTGCCGGGAGCAGCTTTCCACGTCAACGGCACTTACGCTCTGCGCACGGGAGCGCTCGATTTTCACGGGACGTTGTCGCTTCAGGCGAAGCTCTCGCAAACGACGACAGGAATCAAATCGGTCCTACTAAAGCCGCTGGACCCGTTTTTCAGCAAGAACCATACCACGGTGCTTCCCATAAAAATCTCCGGCACACGCGCCGACCCCTCGTTCGGCCCGGACTTTAGGCGCAAATCGAAGAAACCCTCCGGCTAGGCTTCTTCGCGGAGGCGCGTCCAATTCAAATCTGCACCCCTTCCAAAACTGCAAGCCATCCAACAGCTAGGAATCAGTTCGATACCCGTTGGGGAGAAGGAGAATATTCTATGGCAAAAGTCGCCAACCTGAAAGAGTTATACCTGGAAGAATTGGAGGATCTTTATGATGCTGAAAAGCGCATTGTGAAGGCCTTGCCGAAGGTGGCCGAGGCGGCCAGTGACCCCGAACTGCGGAGTGCTCTCCTGCACCACCTTGAACAGACCAAGGGCCACATTAACAGGCTGGAAAGGGTTTTCCAGGGCCTGGGCCAATCTGCCAAGTCGAAAACCTGCGACGGCATGAAAGGGATCTTGAATGAAGGCGAGGATACCATCGGCGACATTGACGATCCGGCCGTGCGCGACGCGGGAATTATCGCCGCCGCTCAACGAGTGGAGCACTACGAGATCGCCGCCTACGGCACGGTACGGAAGTGGGCGGAGCAATTGAACGATACGCAAGGCGCGAGAATACTCGAGGAAACCTTGCGCGAGGAGAAGGAAGCTGACAACAAACTCACCGGCATAGCAATCAACGGAGCCAATCCGCGCGCCGAGGGAGCCAGTCCGGCTGCCCTCTGATTCAAGCTGCCTCCCGTCATCCGGCGGGTAGCCGGTCTTCCATCTACCGGGGTCAGAGGGCGGTCGCAATCGAGCGACCACCTTCTGGCCACACGCCACTCGTTCTCTGTGCCAGTAAGGGTGAGTTTCTTCGCGGCGCGCGAACAAAAGCAGATCCTTCGCTTCGCTCAGGATGACATGTCATTCTGAGCGAAGCGAAGGATCTGCTTTTGGTTGTGGCTGTGCCGCGCTGTGGAAATCCTCGCTTCATCTCTCCTGCCATCTAGATCGCCAACAGTCGATTGAAAAAGGAACGATAGTGCTGGAGGGTTATGCGGAGGATCTCGGTTGACACTTCTCCGCCACGGTTCCATTCATTCTCGAGCCTTTGCCGCCCGCTCCCAAACGAATCGGTCAGACGCTTGGTCACTTCCACCACCAGGCCGTTGGCACGCTCCACTGCGGCGCGCGGCTCGTCCACGAATGCCACTTGGATATCATTCCAGCGAGATTGGAAATCCTGAGTCTCGTGCTGATCAAAAAGCGGACTGTCAACGTCGCTGGTCCGCTCTACAGAAGTGGAAGTGGGAACGGACTCCTCAGCGTCCAATATTGTGCCCTTTTCTTCGGTGATGCTGGGTTCTTCTTCGTATGGCATGTCTACGGGCTCTGCATTGAGCGGCTGGGCGGTCAAGTCAGTGTCAGGCGTGCCCAACCCGCCGAGAGCCGATCCCGCCGGGGACCCCGGCCGAGTTTCGGAAGAATCCACTGCGTTGCCGCTTCCTGGTTTGAGTTTCATAGTTTCACCTCGTTTGAATATGAGACTGGACGCCCCAGCAATTCTTCGTAGAGCACCCGGTATTGAAGAATGGCCGCTCTCAAATCGTCGGTAGTTGCATTACCGTGCCGTTGCTGCTCCGCCAGGACGTGCGCGGCGCGATAGTTCTTGACGACACTCGGGTGATGCACCGACAGATCACTGGTTTGTTGTTCGTAATCGCCCACCGTAAAGCCCCGATGGCTCATAAGCTCCTCCAGCAACCGGTCGGCTTCGATCACCGCTTTGCCCGGCGTGTCCACGAATTGGCTTTGGACCGCGCGCCAAGCCCGCGCGAACCGCTCCCGGCTTTCAGCCGAAATCGGCCGGACGGTGACCGTGAGAGAGCGCCGCTCCCGCTCTTCGAGCAGCTTTTTCCCGCGCCGATCCCCATGCTCTGCTACCATCCGGTCGTACTCGGTGCCGAAGCGGGTGCGCAATCGCTCCGCACGATTATGGTTCGAGCGGCGCGCAAGGAAGATACCGAGAATCAGCCCACCCACTCCCAAGAGCACTATGATTACTGCGGCATGCGTGCTCATAACAGACCCTCCGATCGCGTTCCATCCCACAATTCCCGTCTCCTGCCGCTTTGATGAACCTCAGGGCGGCGGGGGCTTCAGTTCTTTTGTGAACTAGCAGGCAGCGGCAACGAGAATGCGCTCCGGGTACTCCAGGTCTCGTCAATGCCGTCATTTTTCAATTCAGACGCATCTAATCACTTGCCAGGGCCGGAATCGGGTGCTCTATCGATGGATCAGGTTGTTATGCGGAAAGCTCCGTTTGGCACCACGATGGGTGTTCCATTCGGCGAACTCGCCCGTCGAGTTGGGAAGCAAATTGACGCGGACAACTGCCTGGGCTGGGCAGCAGAGATGTCATACTACTTTGTGGCCGCGCTCTTTCCGTTTTTCCTGTTTCTCGCGGCGCTCGTGGGCTTTCTGCCTTTTACAGGGTTTTGGAACGACATTGTCAATTGGGTGGTACTTTATCTTCCCCCTGACGCTCAAAAATGGGTGCTGCTCGCCGTGCTGGGACTTACACGGGGCCGCATACCGTTTCTTTCTTTCGGAGTCTTTGGCACGGCTTGGGGAGCGTCGACCGGAATCATGAGCCTGATTGACTCGTTAAACGCTGCCTACCAAGTGCGTGAGACGCGCAGCTACTGGAAGCGCCGCGCTCTCGCTCTCCTGCTCCTCGTTATCCTCTCTCTTCTGGTGATTGCAGCGTTTGGAGTCTTTAGCGTCGGCCACTGGGTAGGTGTCTGGCTGGTGGTTCGCACCGGTCGGGGCTTTCCCCTGAGCCCCTTGTGGGACGTGGGCCGCTGGGCGCTCACCGTTCTCCTGATTGGATTGGCTGCCGCTGTCACCGACTATGCGCTTCCCAACTTGAAGCGGCCTTGGCGTTGGGTGACACCGGGGAGTGTCTTTGTGATCCTGGCGTGGTTACTGGCCTCGAGGGGCTTTAACGCTTATGTCCATTACGTCGGAAGCTACAGCAAAACCTACGGAGCGCTGGGTGGGCTCATGATCCTCATGTTTTGGATTTACATCGTCAGCCTGATCATTCTGGTGGGAGCAGAGGTCAACAATCAGCTCGATAAGATTCAGTCTGAAAGCCGGCTGCCGGACTCGCGCCGGATTTCAACCCCTGAACAACCGCGGACGACGGCTGAGGGAGGAGTTGATGACGCTGGGGTTTAATCTTCGAACACAGCTGACCCTCAGTCGCAGAGCAACAACTCTTTTGACAACCGTACAATCCGGAAGCGCAACGATCCGCTGCGCGTCAGGTTCGGCTTGCCTCATGTTGGCCTCGATGTTGCTTAGCTTAGTCCATCCGGCAGTCCCGAGCGAGGCGCAGGAACTGACCCTGCAACAGCAAGCGGTCTACGAGGGCCAGAACGTTGCCGTTGTGGATTTGGTATCAAAGCCTGCGACGGATGTCGAAGCCCTGCGTCCCCTTGTGGTGCAAAAAGCCGGAGAGCCATATTCACACGAGAAGGTAAAGGACAGCGTGGCCGCGTTGGAAAAATCCAGGCAGTTCACCACGGTGAATGTGCTGGTCAAGCCCGAGGCTGCCGGTTTGCGGGTGGTCTTTGTGATGGAACCCGCGTTCTACATAGGTGTGATCAGCTTACCGGGAGCCTCCCGCACGTTTAACTATAGTCAACTGCTCCAGGCTGTCGATTACCCCGCCGAGGAACCGTACGAAGAAAAGCGAGTGAAGGATGCGGTGCCGGCCCTCGAGAGGTACTTTGCCACGCACGGCTACTTCATGGCACGGGTCCAAACGGAAGCCAATTTTGATCAGACTCATAAAGTGGCGAATGTGACTTTTCACGTCAACTTGAATAAGCACGCCAAGCTGGGCCGGATCACGGTGATTGGGCTTCCTCCCCAGGAAGCATCGCGCCTCGAACGCGTGCTGGGTTCATTTTTTGCACGCTTGAAAGGAGCGTCACTCAAGAGTGGCAAGCCGTACGATCCGGAGCGCATTCAGGCTGCGGCGCGCTACCTTCGCAATTATCTTGGCAAGGAAAACTACCTAGCGAATCAAATCCGCATGCAGAAGCCGCATTACGAGCCCGAAACAAATCGAGCCGACCTGTCTTTTCAAGTGACACTCGGGCCGCTGGTATCCATTCAGGTGGTGGGCGCCCACATCTTCGGGAGAACGCTGCGCAAGCTTATCCCGATGTACCAAGAAAGCGCGTTTGACCGGGATTTGGTGGACGAAGGACACCGCAATCTGGTTTCCTATTTTCAAACCAAGGGCTACTTTGATGTGAAAGTGAGCCAGGAGGTTCATGAGGAGGCAGGCTCCCAATCCGTTATCTACCGGATTGAGAAAGGCAATAAGTACCGCGTCAAGGGCGTACGGATTGCGCACGACGGACACTTTAGGGACAAAGATCTCATGGGTCAGGTCGTGATCGAAAAGGCGCACTCCCTTTCGCGCGGCAAGTTCAGCCAGGATTTGCTGACCAAGAGCACCCAGAATCTGAAGGCGTTTTATCAGAATGCGGGATTCGCGGACGTCAAGGTCGAACCCGACGTGGTCGACCGCGAGCCTGATATTTATGTGACTTTTCATGTTACCGAAGGTCCTCAAACCCTGGTGAGTTCTTTCCGTATGGAGGGGAACAAGACACAGCCGCTGGCCAAGCTCGCGCCGCGTGGATTGCACCTGAGAGACGGGCAGCCTTATTCACCATCCCTCCTGGCCGAGGACCGAAACGCCATCGTCGCCACTTATTTAAACCTGGGCTATATGAATGTCAACTTCAAGTCGACCGTCAAACCTGTTGCGGACGATTCTCATCGCGT
>Ga0181535_10003804_pt1 | contig 17271 bp, 12 predicted proteins | sample PEATcosm2014_Bin_44_FD_119774 | JGI IMG/M metagenome (GOLD analysis project Ga0181535, IMG submission 119774) | Peatland microbial communities from MTU Mesocosm Facility, Houghton, MI, USA - PEATcosm2014_Bin17_30_metaG | ecosystem: Environmental > Terrestrial > Soil > Wetlands > Peat | place... | reverse complement strand
GATATCACAATTGAAACTTGGAATAAAAACCAGGTATATGTAAGGATTGGAGATGTTGACGATAATCGTTGAAGCGGCGTTAGTATATACCAATCCGGTAATAATGTTTATGTGCAATATAATGGTTCCGGTTATTATAATAATTCGGATGTTAAGGTTTTTATCCCCATAAAATTCAATCTTGATTTGAATTCCAATCAGGGAGATATAATACTTCGCAATGAGCTTAAAGGCAATTGCCAGGCCTTAACTGGCAGCGGAGATATCACCATTAACAATATAACAGGTTATGTAAATGTTAAAACTAATGGAGGTGATGTCGTTGCCGGAAACATTTATGGTGACTTGACTCTTGGTACTAACGGCGGTGATATTTCTGTTGCAAATGTTTCGGGAAAAGCCAGCATTCAGACTAATGGCGGCGATATTAAAATTGGCAATGTGGGAAATTATTTGTACGTGAAAACTTATGGCGGCGATATTACAACGGGCGAAATTGGAGGAAATGCAGATGTTAATACGATGGGCGGAAGTATTGATGTAAAAAAAGTTGCCGGCAGCGCTACCCTGAATACTAACGGTGGAGATATCAAAATTCTCGGTTCCTGGGGTATGGTAAGTGCGAGAACATACGGCGGCGATATTGAACTCTATAATATAAACGGATCTATAAATGCTAGTACTTCTTCAGGTGAGATTTATGCCGAGTTAAAATCTATAAATGGTTCCAGTAAACTAGAATCACTTAACGGCTCAATCCGTTTTTATATCGATCCCAATTTGAAAGCCACTATTTATGCTAACGTAATTCTCCGCGGAGGGGATGGCTACGATGAAAATCCAATCGAATCGGAATTTCCTGCTAAAAGTTATGAGTCGGGAAAATATTCGGGGTTCGTAAGCGCAACTTATAAACTAAACGGCGGCGGCGATGCTGTTACTGTTAAAACAATAAATGATGGAATTGAATTACATAAATTGAGGAAATAGATTTATGAATAATAAAATAAGGCTGAACATAAATAAAAAAAATAATTTTATTTTCTTTATTCTTTTAGCGCTGGGAGTTTTTCCTATTGCCTGCCATGCCCAAAATGACGACACGGATGCAGATAAAAATACTTCCGGTTCTGAAATAAGCGGTAATCAGGATATTCATAAAAGCTTTAATGTTCAGAAAGGACAAAAGCTTACCATTGATTTAAAAACAGGCGGATCAATTTCAATTACCGGTTGGGAAAATAATGAGGTTAATATTAATGCTCTTTTTGGGTGTCATGACCGGAATGATATTATTGTAGAAATGGGTAAAAATACTTCTGGGTTAGAAATAACATCAAAATATAAACATCAACACGATAGTGAAAGCGGTAATGCTCATTTTGACATAAAGGTTCCATATAAATTCGACCTGGATATTAATACTATGGGGGGAGAACTTACTTTAGAAGGCGTTGATGGAAAAATTACCGGCCAAACTATGGGTGGAGGGCTCATACTCTCAAATTTAAAAGGATATCTTGACCTTTCAACAATGGGAGGGAATATATCCCTTAAAAGCTCGGAAGTTGATGGTAAAGTACACACTATGGGAGGAATAGTTGAGTTTGACGATGTTACCGGCGATGTAAACGGATCATCCATGGGCGGTCAGGTAATCATGAAGAATGTTAGGCGAAAAAACGGTATATCCAACGGTGATGAAGTTGATATCTCCAGTATGGGCGGTTCTATTAATGTTGACGATGCGCCTGATGGTGCAAATGTTTCTACCATGGGAGGTGAAATTAATGTTCATTCGGTTAATAAATTTATCAAAGCAAAAACCATGGGGGGTAATATTAAGATCGATGATGTTAACGGTAATGTTGATGCTGTTACTATGGGGGGAGATATAAATGTTAAGGAAAATTGTAAGCCTGAAGATATTGGAAAGGATATTGAGCTAAATTCTGCAGGTGGCGATATTACTCTTTTAGTACCCGATGGTTTTTCGATGGATGTAGATATTACTATCACTATTACAAAAAACAGAGATAAAGTTAACAAAGAACCAAAAATTATAAGCGATTTTGATATTGACAAAGCTCAATCGGATAACTGGCAAGATTATAATGGCTCTAATAAAAAATACGTTCATGGTAAAGCAAATATTAAAGGGGGTAGAAATAAAGTAAAAATTGAAACAACAAATGGGATTGTTTATTTGAAGAAATTGGATTAATTAAATGTGAGCCTCACCATTAAGGTGAGCCTCACATTAGTGTCTTTGTTTTAAGCCGGAGTTAATCTATTAATTAAAGTACTATTTGGTTGATGCCTTACACCCCTAATACTTTTAAATAGCATTTCAAATCTATATTGACTTTTACCTTAAAATTAAATTCTTGCCTTAATATATCATTCGATTTAAATTGATGCCTGAATTATTTCAATATAAAATCTCACCGGAGAAAAACATGAATTTAAGATTATATCTGGTATCTTTTTTCATTCTTTTTGTAACAATGATTCCCAGGGCTCAGGAAGATGATTCTACACTTATCACATTGAATAAAATTTATGGTTCAAATTACTTTCGTGCCGAGAGATTTGGCCCTGCCCGCTGGCTGGATGACGGAACTGGTTATACAACATTAGAGCCTTCGGGAAATATTAAGGGTGGCGATGATATTGTTTCTTATGATGCTGCTTCCGGAACCAGGAAAATACTTGTTCCCGCAGAAAAACTAATCCCTGCGGATCAAAATTCTCCGCTGGATATCGATGATTACCAATGGTCTCCGGAGAAGAAACTACTACTAATTTTTACAAATACTGCAAGAGTCTGGCGTAGAAATACCCGTGGTGATTATTGGGTATTAAATCTGGGAAATTGGCAATTATCTAAAATAGGAGGCAATGCCGGATCGTCAACTTTTATGTTTGCTAAATTTTCACCCGATGAAACAAGGGTTGCTTATGTAATGAAAAATAATTTATATGTTCAGGATTTATCAACCCGTAAGATAACTCAACTAACAAATGACGGCTCCGTTACAATAATCAATGGCACTTTCGATTGGGTATATGAGGAGGAATTGGATTTAAGGGACGGTTTTCGTTGGAGTCCTGATGGTAAATCAATCGCTTACTGGCAGCTTGATGCAAGCGGAGTCAGAGATTTCCTTTTAATTGACGATACTGATTCGCTTTATTCTTTCGTTAAACCTGTCCAATATCCGGTAGCCGGAACTACTAATTCAGCTTGCAGGGTTGGAGTAGTTAATGCAGCCGGAGGTCCTACTGTTTGGATGAAAGTACCCGGTGATCCCAGAAATAATTATATTGCTAGAATGGATTGGGCTGCAAGTACTGATGAAATTATATTGCAGCACCTGAACAGGGAACAAAATAAAAATGAAATTATTCTTGCAAATGCAAAAACAGGCGATGTAAAAACATTATTTGTTGAAAAGGATTCGGCGTGGGTTGATATCAATGATGATCCCCAATGGTTTAAAAACGGTGATAAGTTCGTCTGGGTTAGTGAAAAAGATGGATGGCGTCATGTTTATACTGTATCGAAAAATACCGGAGAACTTAAACTTATTACTCCGGGCGACTATGATGTAATCAGCATTGAAAGTATTGATGAAATTAACGGTTGGGTTTATTTTATTGCATCACCGGATAATGCAACTCAAAGATATTTGTATAGAATGGCGCTTAACAGTACCGGAAACGCGGAAAGAATTTCACCTCAGGATGAGCCCGGTACACATTCATACCAGGTATCCCCCAATTCAGAGTGGGCAATTCATACATATTCTGCTTTTGGTATTCCGCCTGTCGTTGATATTGTTCATCTTCCGGATCATAAAGTAACTAAAACTTTAATCTCGAATTCCGGATTAAAAGACAAGTTAAAAGTGCTGAAGGTTAAACCCGTCGAATTCTTTAAAGTTAATATAGGCGGCGGTGTATTACTTGACGGTTATTGTATTAAACCGTATAATTTTGATCCAACAAAAAAATATCCCGTATTGTTTTATGTTTATGGTGAACCGGCCGCGCAAACGGTACTTGATGAATGGCAAAGAGATTGGTTCTGGCATAACATGTTGGCACAGGAGGGATATATTATCATAAGTGTTGATAACAGGGGCACACCGGGTCCAAGGGGAAGAGACTGGCGAAAGTCAATCTATAAAAAAATTGGAATTATTTCTTCCCTAGATCAGTCGGCTGCTGCAGCCGAATTGCTGAAGGAATGGCCTTTTCTTGATCCAAATCGGATAGCAGTTTGGGGATGGAGCGGCGGCGGTTCCGGTACTTTGGATCTTTTGTTCAGATATCCCGATATTTATAAGACTGGAATGTCTGTTGCACCTGTAACAGACCAGCGATACTATGATTCCATTTACCAGGAACGCTATATGGGCCTGCCGCAGGATAATACTAAAGCTTATGAGGAAGGATCGCCTATAACCTACGCCGACAAACTTAAAGGTAATTTATTAATTGTTCATGGTTCCGGCGATGATAATGTACATTTTCAAAATACTGAAGCGCTTGTAAATAAGTTGATTTCTTTAAATAAACCTTTTACTATGATGGATTATCCGAATCGCTCGCATGGAATATTTGAAGGCAAAAATACAACTCTGCATTTGTTTAACTTATTAACAAGATATTTAAATGAGCATGAGCCGGCAGGTGCATATTAATTTGTTCAATTTTTAATTGTAATCGGAATTGATACATGTGCCTGTTTTTGAGTAATGTTGATAGGTTTTCTTAATATTGAAATGTTTTTGTATTTGGCTGCATTAAAACATAATATTGAAAACCCGGAAAACTTAATGTTGAATGGAAATGAACCAGATTGAAGCTTGTTATAATTTTACTAAATCAATGATTATAAACTATAAATATTGGAAGGGAAGACAATGACTAAGTTGCCTGCATTTGAAAATTTTCCTCAGAAAACAGTAGATTTTTTAAAAAAACTTTCCAAAAATAATAACAAGGAATGGTTTGAGAAGCATAGAGATGACTATAATTCGCAGTTTTTAGAACCCGCCTTTCAATTCGTAACTGAAATGGGTGAAAAGTTATCTGGAGTCGCTCCTAATATAATGGCTGTTCCGCGTATAGATAAATCTGTTTTCAGGCTTCATAGGGACGTAAGATTTAGTAAGGATAAATCACCTTATAAGACAAATCTTGGAATATTATTTTGGGAAGGCAAAAAGAAAATGGAAAGTTCAGGTTTTTATTTCCATCTGGATTCAAAAGGATATTTCCTTGGTGCGGGTATTTACATGCCTTCAAAAGAGCAATTAAAAATTTACCGGGATGCAGTTACTGATATTGTCTTAGGAAAAGAATTGAAAAATGCTGTTAATAAAGTATTGAAGAAGGGAAACTATTCTATAGGAGGAAAAACTTATAAAAAAATTCCTAAAGGATATGATCCATCTTCACCTTACGCTGATTTCCTTTTGTATTCCGGGTTCTACGCTTATTCCGAAGGGGCGGATATTAATGAACTTATTAAAAATGATGTTATTGAATATTCATTTAAAAAATTCAAGGATATGCTGCCTGTCCATCACTGGCTTGTAAAAATATTTAAGTAAATATGACCTGCTTACTAAACGAAGTCCTGTATTTAAGCTACTTTCCAAAAAATAATTTCATTGAGTAAGCAAGAAGGAATATTGCAAATATTTTTTTAATGATAGATTCGCTTAATTGAATTGCGAACAATGATGAAAGATAACTGCCTATTAAAAAAGTTATAACCATTAAAAGAGCTGCTCTTATATCCACAAAACCTGCTTTGTAATAATTTAATACTGCCAAAGCTCCTACGGGAGGCAGTAATAACCCGAGCGATGTACCTTGCGCCTGATGCTGGGAAAAACCAAGAAAGTAAACCAGCATGGGAATAATAACTATTCCGCCGCCTATTCCCAGAACACCGCTGAAAACACCTGCAATTAATCCTATGAGCAGAAGTAGAAGTGTTTTTTCCATAATTATTTATTGTGTTGTTTAATAATAATGAATTTTATTTTTATAAATATACAAAATTGTGTTATAGCTTAAATGAACCAAAATCATAAATATTAATTATTGCTTTATTCTTTTACTTAAAAATAAAAATATATTAATATTTATCAGCAGGGAATTGTAACTTAAAGTGAATTTTAACCTTTTATAACATTATTATTTATTTCTTCAAAATATCCTCTTATATTATTCAGCCTTTCTTATAAAATTAATTCATGGAAGAATTGCTTATGATTTCTATTATAAATGTGACAAAGAAATTTTCATCAGTTACCGCTTTAGAAAATATTTCAATTGAAATTAAAGAAAAGGAGTTTTTCGGACTGCTTGGCCCAAACGGTGCCGGAAAATCTACTTTGATAAATCTTCTCGTCGGTTATTTTGACGTTGATGCGGGTCAACTTTTGATATCCGGAGAGAAAGTCGGTAAAAATAATTTTGAAGTGAGAAAAAAAATAGGGCTGGTTCCTCAATTTATCGCTTTATATGAGGATATCTCGGCTCAGGAAAATCTTGAAATAATTGGGTCATTTTATAATATACGGAAAAATCTTCTAAGGGCAATTATTGCAGAAAATTTGAACAGGGTTCAACTTTATGAAAGGCGGAAAGATAAAGTAAAAACATTTTCCGGGGGTATGAAAAGAAGATTAAATATTGCAGCGGGATTGCTTCATAATCCCGAAGTATTATTATGTGATGAACCGACGGTTGGTGTGGATCCTCAATCACGGAATGCAATATTTGACTATCTGGAGATGCTTAATTCGGAAGGAAAAACAATCATATATACTACTCATTACATGGAGGAAGCAGAAAGATTGTGTGGCCGGATCGCTATAATTGACCACGGAAAAATTATTACTTCCGGTTCGCTTGATAAGCTTATTCAGCAGCTTCCTTATAAACAAACAATTCACATAAATAAAAATCAGGCAACCGAATCTAAAAAAGAATTGTTTGAAAAATTCGGAGCGGTGATAGATGAGCAGGATACATATGAGCTTACGCCGTTTGATAATATAAAATATTCTGATTTTTTTATGGCTATAGAGAATAATAATATTTCATATAATAATATTGATATTCAGAAGCCCACACTTGAAGCGTTATTTCTCCACTTGACCGGAAGGAGGCTTAGAGATTGAAAAATATTCTGCATTTAATAAAAAAAGATTATATAATATTCTGGCATGATAAGCCTGCATTTAGTTTAACTTTTATTGTCCCAATTTTTCTCATCTTTTTATTTGGTTCTATTTTTAGCGGGTCGGGTGGCAGCCCATCCGGAATTCGGATTGCATTTTTAAATAACAGTGATTCAAAAATTGCTAAAAAACTTGAATCTGTTCTTGACACTACTAAGGCGTTTTATTTAATAAAGAGTTTTACGGATGATAAAGGAAAGACTGCAGCGTTTGATACAAACAATATTAAAATTTATATAAAAAAAGGAAATGTATCAGCCGCTTTGGTAATACCCCGTGATGCTTTTACCGATACCTCCTTGGGGTTAAAATTGAAGTTTTACTACGATCCTAAAAATGAAATGGAAATGCAGCTCACCGAAGGGCTGCTTACAAAAAGTATAATGTCACAGATGCAGGATCTGTTTATGACCAGTATTCGGCGAAGGACTCTGATTTCTTTAGGGAAAGAAAAAAGTAATAGTTTTAATAATAAGATTGCAGGCGTAGTAAGTCAATATTTTAATGTTGATACTGCCAGGGTAAATAAGTGGATGAGTTTTAATAATCCCGATTCGGTACTTAACGACACAACATCAAACCATGCAAGTTTTATTAGTGATTTATTGAAAATAGATAAAGAACAACTTGTTGGCAAAGATATTAACAACCCCGGTGCTACGCGAAGCGTTGGGGGTTGGGCTATAATGTTTCTTCTTTTTTCTTTGACTGGTGCATCCACGTCGCTCTTGGATGAAAATAAAAGCAGGGTGATTTTAAGGATTTTATCTGCACCCGTATCTCGTGAACAGATATTGTTTGGTAAATATCTTTATAATTTTTCACTTGGTTGTATTCAACTCTTGGTAATGTTTTTCGCCGGTTATTTACTTTTTCATATTGATATCTTTTCAAACTTTTTTAACCTGCTGCTTATCATCATGTCTGCATCTCTTGCAAGTACAGCATTCGGTATGTTCCTTGCCTCAATAAGCAGGACGCAGTCTCAGGCAAGCGGTTTGGGTACTTTACTGATTCTGACTATGAGCGGTATTGGAGGTGCGTGGTTTCCTACCTTTATTCTTCCGCCGTTTATTCAAATATTAAGTAAGTTTTCAATCGTTTATTGGGCTATGGAAGGTTTTATGGACGTTCTCTGGCGCGGGTCAGAAATTTTGGATATTCTTCCTTATATCGGGGTCCTGATAGGTATGGCCGCTGTCGTTAATATCTTTAGTATTACCCGGTTTAGGAAAGGTAATCTGTTTAACAGTTAACTCTATAATCAGCATATTTAGAAATTGGATTTAAATTATTCATTTGATTGTATTAGTAAATATTTCTTGATTTGAAATGAAAAATTGATTTAGTTAACCTTTGAAATATTAAATAATTTATTTATAATCAAAATTGAAAAGGGAATTATGGAAAAGTCTATATTGCTCGTACTTATAGGTAAAAGACAAGAAGCTGCTGTAAATGTTCAGAAGGTATTAACCGGGTGGGGATGCATTATAAAAACTCGCCTGGGGATACATGACGGTATATTAGATAATTGCTCGGATGAGGGTATACTTATTCTTGAACTTTATGGAACTAAAGAGCAAAAAGAAGAACTTGCAAGGAAAATTGCTGTTCTTCCCGGTGTAACATCTCAACTTGTTAATCTTGCTTCTCCTTCAGCTTAAAAAGAAGAGATTGTTTCTTTCTTTAAGAATGTTTTTAAAGGCGTTATGTTAATGTATCTTGGCAAACTAGAGACATTTACATAACGTTTTTTTTGTACTTTATAGAGGCGGTACCGAATCATTTTTATTTATTAAATAAATTGGAATGAACTATGAATATGAATAAAAGCGGACAATTATTTATCGAGTCGCAGAAATTTATCCCTGGCGGAGTTAATTCTCCTGTTAGAGCTTTTAAAGCAGTTGGCGGTAATCCAATATTTATTCAACGTGGTGAAGGTTCTAAATTTTATGATGTAGATGGAAATGAATATATAGACTATATCGGAAGCTGGGGGCCGCATTTGTTTGGACATAATCCGGCATTTATAAAGGAAGCTTTGCTAAAAGTCGTTGAAAACGGTACAAGTTTTGGAGCGCCCACAGAGCTTGAACTCAAGATCGCTAAGCTTATAACGGAAATGGTTCCATCTATTGAGATGGTAAGAATGGTAAATAGTGGAACGGAAGCAACTATGAGCGCCGTCCGGGCAGCGCGTGGTTTTACCGGCAAGGAAAAATTTATAAAGTTTGAAGGATGTTACCATGGACACGCCGATTATTTTTTAATAAAAGCGGGTTCGGGAGCTTTAACTCTTGGAATACCCACAAGTCCGGGTGTAACTAAAGGAAATGCAGCCGATACTTTGCTTGCTGATTTTAATGATATCGAATCGGTGAAAAATATAATTGCTCAAAATAAAAATGAAATTGCTGCTGTAATTCTTGAACCAATTGCGGGTAATATGGGTGTTGTTCCTGCTTCTGATGAATTCTTAAAAGGGCTGAGAAATTTATGCAGTGAAGAAAATATAATTCTGATTTTTGATGAGGTTATGACAGGTTTCCGTGTAGCAAAAGGCGGTGCCCAGGAATTGTACGGGGTTACCCCCGATCTAACAACTTTTGGAAAAATTATTGGAGGTGGACTCCCGGTCGGCGCTTTCGGCGGGAAAAAAGAAATTATGGAAATGATTGCTCCAAGCGGGCCTGTTTATCAGGCGGGGACTTTAAGCGGAAATCCTTTAGCTATGACTGCGGGATATGCCGCGCTCAAATATATTAATAATAATCCTGGAGTTTATAATTTGCTTGAAGAAAAGTCAGCCTTGCTTGAAAATGGAATTCGAAACGTTTTGCAGGATGCAAAGGAAGAATATGCTTTAAACAGAGTTGGTTCAATGATGACCTTATTTTTTGTGGGAGAGGAAGTCAAAAATTATAAAACAGCGGTAAAGTCAAATACAGTTAAATTCGGTAAATATTTTAACGGAATGCTGAAAAGAGGAATTTATTTAGCTCCTGCTCAATTTGAGGCAATATTTGTTTCAACTGCTCATTCCTTGGACGATATTCAAAAAACTATAAAATCCACTTCAGAGGTAATGGAATTACTAAAATAAACATATTAATCCATTTAACTATGATAAATTAATTTAAATATATATCAATTTTACGGTTAAATTAAAAATACTGTAAGTTATTGAAATAATTCTAATTGACAATGATAATTACTTGCAGTAATTTTTATTTATCCAAATTATGATATTAACTTTTTAAAAAATAACCGGATTTCCAAATAGGGCAACGGTAGGTATTCAAAATTTTTCATAAAAATATTATAAGTGTTATATAATTTTCATCTGGTTAACGTTAGAAAAGTTCATTAATTATTTTTTTAATATTTCAGGAGGATTTATGAAACGTTCTTTACTAATTTTTTCTATCTCAATTTTTGTTATCTTTTTTTCATTCAGTGATGTTTTTGCTCAATTTTATGTTGGGCCCTATATTGGCTTTGTAACAAGCGGATTAAAGGGAGCAGGACAAGTTTCCGAAAACGGACAGGTCTCAAATACTAACACTATAGCTGATGGCGGTTCAAACTCTTTTACAGCAGGGGTTACCGTTGGTTACCAGATAATTCCACCTGAAATTACAGCCGGTTTATATAAATTAGATCTTAATATTGACGCTTCATGGGCTTCTTTTAACTATTTTGAAAATGCATACAACAGTTCTGAAGGTGCGGGAAAGTTTAGTGCAGATGGATTGAGCGGCGGTGGGACAACAGTAATATCTATAGATATTATGCCGATGCATCGTTTCCATTTTAGAAATTTCATCTTGTCTCCCTATGCTGGAATTGGATTGGGTATTGATATTATGTCAACTGCTGATATTACAGTAGGCCCTCCAAGCGAAACGGGTACAATAACTGGAAATTCTGAGACTAAATTTGGTCTTTTATTATTTTATGGTACATTATTTAATATAAGTGAAAATTTCCAGCCTTTCATTCAATTTAAACACTTCATCCCATTTGGTAGTGAAAGTACCTTTACACAAAGTTATCAACTGGCAAATGGCGGCGGTTCGGAAAGTTTAGCCTATTCTGTTCAGGATGTCCCTGGTTTCTTTACATTATCTGCCGGTGTTAGATTTTCTTTCTAAAATAGGTATTTATTATCCGTTATTTTATAAACCCTGTATTTTTTATGCAGGGTTTTTTATTACCATTCTCTCACTTTCGTTAACATGTTTATGGAACAATGTCACATATCTTTAAATTTGTGTTCTATAACGTTTTATGCATTGTAAATCAAAACCTAATTCACAATATTGCAGTGAATTTTAAAATTTAATTTTAACCATTTGGAACAAAAATGAAATTATATCGAATCAAATCATTTTTAATAGCTTTATTTCTTCTCCCATTACTTTTTTTTAGCTTGGGGTTTACTAATAATGCCGGTTCACAAGTTGTAATCCATAAAGGGAATTTATATTACCTTGCGCATACTGTTGTAGTTAAATTAAAGGGCCAGCCCGCTGATGTTTTATCTAAATCATCAAGTTTGCCTTCACAGCTTAATCTTAAACTAGGCAGGTTTAAATTTTCTTCGTCAAATCAAATGTTTAAAACAAACCCGCTGAAGGCCGCAACAGAATTAAATAAAATAATTACTGTTAAATACAATACGCTGGATGATCCTTTTTATGTTGCATCTAAAATAAAAGAAACAAATAAAGAAATTGAGTGGGTAGAACCAAAATATGTTAGAAGAATAACATATATTCCTAATGATCCGGGTATTCCTAATCAATACTATCTCAGAACTATTAATGCAGAATCTGCTTGGGATATTTCAAAAGGCGATACAAATGTGGTTATTGGTATTGTTGATACAGGTGTAGATTGGCCCCATCCGGATTTATATGCAAATATCTGGCATAATTGGAACTATAAAACTGATGCAGCGACTTACCCCAATGATTCAATCGGCTGGGATTTTGGCGGCCTGGGTGATGGTAACGGGAATGCAACACCGGATAACAATCCGATTGAAGATGAACCGGTTCATGGCACTTTGGTAGCAGGTTGTGCTTCCGCTGTTACAAATAATGGTATAGGTGGTGCTGGTGTTGGTTTTAAGTGCAAAATTATGGCCGTAAAGGTTGCGGAAGCAGATCTTACTGATCCATCTACTGGTGAACCGTACATAGAATTTGGTTTTGAGGGAATTCAATATGCTGTGGACCATGGCGCCAAGGTTATAAATTGCAGTTGGGGTGGCGGTGGATATTCAAATGCTGAACAGGAAACGATAAATTACGCAATAAGTCACGGAACGCTTGTTGTGGCCGCTGCAGGAAATGATGGAGTTAACGAACAGTTTTATCCCGCTGCTTATGCCGGTGTTCTTGCTGTTGCCGCTACAGATCAAAGCGATTATATTGCCTCTTTCTCTAACTACGGACCGGATGTTGCATTAGCTGCTCCCGGGGTTGATATCTATAATACATGGCAGCCTAAACCTGGAAATGAATTAGGTCCTGCTGTTGTGCAAGCCCCTCCTGATACTTTATACAATTATGGAATAGGCACTTCTTTTGCTTCACCTATTACAGCAGGTGTTGCGGCACTGGTTTGTTCCCGTTTCCCTAATTATACCCCGCTTCAGGTTGCTGAACAGGTTAGAGTAAATTCTGATGATATTTATTCGATTAACCCGCAATATCAATACCAGATAGGTAGAGGAAGGTTAGACGCTAATAATGCTCTTGCCGATTCAAACTCAGAATCTGTCAGAGCTGTTAATATACAATATTCAGATGCCTCTCCGGGAGGTAATGGGAACGGAATATTGGAACCTGGGGAAACTATTACACTCTTAGTAAAATTTGTAAATTATTTAAGACCTGTAGAGAATCTCAATGTTAAGCTTGTTAGTATTAACTCCTATGCAACGGTGGTTAATTCTTCTTTTAGCATAAGTGGTGTTGGTACATTAGATTCATTAGATAATTCAAGTTCCCTCTTTTCATTTACACTTTCTAACTCAACTCCATATGATACATCACTTCAATTTATTCTGCAGTACAAAGACGGTAGTAGTTACACCGATTTTCAATTAATTAGTGTCCCCGTTAACCCCTCATATTCTACTCAATCAGGCAACAATGTCTCTCTTACCTTAGGCAGTAAAGGTAATCTGGCCTTTAATGATTACCCAAATAATACTGAAGGCAATGGATTTCAGTATAAAAACGGGAACAACTTGCTCTTTGAAGGTGCTTTGATGATTGGCACTTCAGCAAATACTATTGAAGATGCTGCAAGAGATTCTGCAGATGGAAACAACCAGGATACCTCATTTGGAATTGTTCAGGCATTTAAAGTTCAAACGTCTCAGGATTTATCATATGAGCGAGGCATTACGATTTTTAATGACAATAAATCCCAGGATAAATTGGGTATTACAACAAGGCTGGATTCCTATTCTTTTGCTTCAGCTCCCGATAATAATTATATAATTCTGAACTATAGATTTGTTAATAATTCAGTAAAAAATATTACAAACTTTTATGCCGGACTGTTTTTTGATTGGGATTTGGTAGATGGCAACGGCGATTCTACAGCTTGGGATACTCAGGGAGATTTAGGATATACCAGGCACACAACAGAAGTATTTGATACTTTGATTGCTACTGCTTTAATTTCTGCCACTGAATATGGTTATTGGGCCATTCTCAATGACGGTTCCGACGGGTATTTTGGTGTTTATAATGGTTTTACTCCCGCAGAAAAGTGGCAAGCCTTATCAAGCGGAATTGGAAAATCCAAAGCTGGAGTTGGTGATATATCCGAGGTAACATCCGGAGGCCCGTTCACAATTCCATCTGGAGATACACTGCAAGTTGCTTTTGCAGTTGCAGCAGGAAATAACCTTAGTGATCTGCGAACTGCAATTAGCAGTGCAAGGACTAAATACTCACAGTTAATAACTAGTGTCAGCGGTGGGAAAAATACCTTCCCCTTATCTTATATCTTGTCGCAAAATTATCCTAATCCGTTTAATCCATCAACTGTAATAAACTACCAGATTGCAAAAGCCGGCAACGTTACATTGAAAATTTATGACGTCCTCGGTAGAGAAGTGTCTACATTGGTAAATGAAGAAAAACCGGCCGGAAGTTATTCTTATAGTTTTAATGCTTCAACTTTATCAAGCGGTGTTTATTTTTACCAAATAAGATCGGGCAGCTATATTTCTACAAAGAAGATGCTTCTGCTAAAATAGTTTCAAATGGGATATAGCCGGATAATAAAATCTGGCGGCTCACTCCGAAGTGAGCTGCATAATTAATGTCATTACATTATTTCCTTGTAAAATAGTAATTTCTTATATTTGAATAAAAAATAAACGTTTTAACAATTTTTATTGCAATATAAATTATTGGATTATTGTTTATTTTATCTGAGTATTATTAAAATAGTAAGCATACTGATTAATAATTATAATTCGGGAAAATTATACCTAAATTGAATAAGACAAACGAAGAATTATCAAAATTATTCTCTGGAATTAAGAACACTTTTTTTTGGTCGTTAAAATATGTTGATGACAATGAGATAATTTATTATTCTGAAAATATTTTTGAAATTACAGGTTATACCGGCGAAGAAATTAAAAAATTCCCGGATAGGGGAAATTTATTGGTTATTGAAGAAGATATTCAAAATTTTAAAAAATTATTCATAGATTTTGCTAACGATCCAACAATGGGTTTTCTAAAATTAGAGTATAGAATAACCAGGAAAGATAAAAAAGTAGCTTGGTTAGAAGAAAGTGTTACAGTTGAAAGGAATCAAGAGGGTAAAGCTCAAAAATATTTCGGTCTGGTTTCTGATATTTCTGCTTTTAAGGAGAAAGAAGTCTCTTTAAATGGATTATTGGAAAATTACAAACAGCTTAATTCTTCCAAGGACAGATTTATTTCCATTCTCTCGCATGATCTCAGGGCTCCATTTACAAGCATTCTTGGATTTTCGGAAATTTTAATAAATGAACCGAATCTATCTTATGATGAAAGACTTGAGTACTTAAATTATATAAATGAGTCTTCGCAAAATCAATTGCAACTGGTAAACTATTTGCTTGATTGGTCAAGACTGCAAACCGGCGGTATCAGAATTGAGCCGCAAAGGCTTCATGCACAAACTTTGGTTTTTAATTGTATTTCTTCACTTACAGGTAATGCTATCAGGAAGAATCTTGATATAAAAGTCTTCATTAAAGATTCTCTTTATATTCAAGCCGATGAACGTATGCTTACGCAGGTTATTACAAACATCATAAGTAATGCAATAAAATTTTCTACGGAAGGTAAAACTATTGAAGTATCCGCAGATACTTTTAATGAAAATTTTGTCGAATTTATTGTCAAAGATGAGGGTATTGGTATTTCCGATGTCAATAAAATTAAATTATTTAAAATTGAAAGGATGTTTTCGACGGAAGGAACAAAAGGTGAAAAAGGAACGGGATTAGGGCTCTCTCTTGTTAAAGAGATAATAGAGAAACACAATGGCAGTATCTGGTTTTATACGGAACTTGATAAAGGCAGTGAATTTCATTTTACAATTCCATCTTCTCCTAATACTATTCTGCTCGTGGAAAATAATGCTATTGAAAGAGATTTGTATGAAACGGTGCTAAAAGATAATTTCCCGTCATTTCATGTAATCGGTGTTAAAAACGGTTATGAAGCTCTGAATCATTTGATTTCACAACTCCCTTCTTTAATAATCACAGATTATGAATTACCATTAATGAATGGAACTCAATTTATTCAATCTGTTCGGAAAGAAGATAAAGGTGGGAAAATACCCATTATTGCTCTGGTTCCTGAATTATCTGAAAATGTCAGGAGGCAATATCAAATGTTAGGTATTGATATTGTACTTCAGAAGCCTGTTGACAATGAACTTTTTAGCGAAAAAATTCAACTGCTTCTTGAATATCAGTAAAGTAGAAAAAATTAATACCATTATATTAATTCAGTATTCCTTATATATCTGGCTAATGTAAATCCTTATTAATTGATTTATAAGCAATAATATTATATAAATTTTATAGGAGGTAATTTGAATATTGCAGTAATTGGAACCGGATATGTTGGTTTAGTAACAGGGACATGTTTTGCTGAAACCGGCAACGAAGTAATATGTGTTGATATTGATAAAGTTAAAGTTGAAAAGATTAAAAATGGTATTGTCCCTATATACGAACCTGGACTGGATATTTTGGTTGAACGGAATATAAAAGTTGGCAGATTAAAATTTACAGTTGATCTTAATGAAGCCGTTAGAAAATCTGAAGTTATTTTCCTAAGCCTGCCGACTCCGCAGGATGAAGATGGTAGCGCGGATTTGAAATATATCCTAAATGTCGCGGATGAGATTGGGAAATTATTTAGTTCAGAACCAAATATAGGCTACAAGATTATTGTTGATAAAAGTACGGTTCCTGTAGGTACAAGTGATAAAGTCCGTATTGTGGTTAAAAAACATGCCCCGGAATTTGACTTTGATGTGGCTTCAAATCCCGAATTTTTAAGAGAGGGCATGGCTGTTGATGATTTTATGAAACCCGAACGCGTAATCATTGGAACAAGTAATGAAAAAACCAGGGAGTTACTCGCTCATTTGTATGAACCTTTTATTCGTTCAGGTAACCCAATTTATTTTATGGATGAACGTTCCGCAGAGGTTACAAAATATGCTGCAAATTCTTTTTTGGCAACAAAAATCTCTTTTATGAATGAGATTGCAAATTTGTGCGAGTTGGTTGGAGCAGAAGTTGATAAAGTAAGGATTGGAATTGGTTCGGATTCCAGGATAGGTAAACGTTTCCTTTTTCCGGGCATTGGATATGGAGGTTCATGTTTTCCGAAAGATGTGATTGCTCTTGTAAATACAGCAAATGAAAATAATTATAACTTTAAAATTC
>Ga0181535_10003801_pt1 | contig 17278 bp, 15 predicted proteins | sample PEATcosm2014_Bin_44_FD_119774 | JGI IMG/M metagenome (GOLD analysis project Ga0181535, IMG submission 119774) | Peatland microbial communities from MTU Mesocosm Facility, Houghton, MI, USA - PEATcosm2014_Bin17_30_metaG | ecosystem: Environmental > Terrestrial > Soil > Wetlands > Peat | place... | reverse complement strand
TGGCCCAACTGGCCGATGAAATGTCTGACAAACCTTTGCCCATTGCCCTTGAAGAATTTGCGGCCAAACCCGCCGCGACCCTTGCGTTTTTGAATCTATGAATGCTTCAAAACAAAAGACCCTAGCTTGCATCATCGGACTAACAGGCGTACTGGCGGATTTGGTTTTGCCACCAACGGGAAAGGGTGGAACTGGGACGCAGCCAAGCTTGGCGGTGCAACCAAGGTAGTTGCTCAACGTCGCTCAATATTAGAATCTTTTCCTGCTGCTGCAATCGCGAAGGACCTTCCGCCAGAAGTTTTTCGCACAAGGCACGCACTTCAGGACGCCCGGCCCCAAGGTCGGAGAGGGCTTTGGCAAAAGTCGGATTCTGCCGCTTTTCCCGCAGGAGGGAAACGTGAATGGCATTGATATAAGGATCCAGTACGACATCGGCCAACCCGGCATCGACGGCGCGCGGATCAATGCGTCCCGACGTTTCCAAGACATCCATGCTGGCCCGCAGGGCGGCGATTTCGGGCGGCGGCGCCGTCTCCTCCGGTGTCAGGAACAAACCGAGTTGCCGCGCGTATCTGCCGAGGCTGGCGCGGCTGGTCAACACGCTAAGAGGAATGCTCACCACCATGCCCGCCATGACCGGCGCAAACCACCAGAAAGTCGTCCGATCCAGACGCCAGATGGCGGCGCCCCATACCAAGCCGATTATTGTGTGCCACCAATGGCGTCGCACGGCGTCCAACCACGCAGTGCCGTCGGACGCGCGCTTTTGCGCGCCCCATTGGACGCCGGCCGAGAAAAATGATGCGGCGACAAACTTGGAATGCCAGAGCATTTGCAGCGGGGCGTGCAAGGCCGAAAAAGCGGTTTCTGCAATGGCCCCGACGACGGCGTTGGTAAGACTGCCAAAGGCGCGCCGCCGCTCCTTGTCGAACGCGAGATCGACCAGCGCCAGCACTTTCGGCAAAAACAAGACGGCCATGCAAATGACGAAGATGATAAAGGCATGCTCCGTCGCGCTGACGCGCAGAAACGGGGTGAAGGCATGAACGGTGATTCTGGAAAGACCGGTCTGGCCCTCGTACCAAAACATCCAGTTGAACGTCAAAAGAAACAACAGCCAGAGCGGGCTGGCCAGGTAACCGCAGATGCCCATGGCCAGATGCAGCCGGCTGACTCCGTGCAGTCCCTTGGCCCAGATCACCATGAAATGTTGCAAATTGCCCTGGCACCAACGCCGGTCGCGTTGCGCGTTTTCGATCATGCTTTGGGGCGCCTCCTCGTAGCTGCCGCCCAGATCATAAGCGAGCCAGGCCTCCCAGCCTGCCCGCAACATCAAGGCCGCCTCCACAAAATCATGGCTTAGAATCTGGCCGCCGAAAGGCTTGCGCCCGGGCAATTGCGGCAGGTCGCAATGTTGCATGAACGGCTCGGTGCGGATGATGGCGTTGTGGCCCCAATAGTTGCCGGAATTTTGCACCCAAAAATTAAGTCCGGTGATGAATATCGGGGCATACAGACGGTTGGCAAATTGCTGGATGCGCCCAAACAACGATTCGGCGTTCATCAGCGCGGGAACGGTCTGTATCAACCCGACTTGCGGATGCGCTTCCATCAATTTCACCAAGTCCACCAGCGTTTGCCCGGCCATCACGCTGTCGGCATCGAACACCACGAAGTAGCGGTAACGGGCGCCCCATGTGCTCAAAAAATCCCGGATGTTGCCGCTCTTTTTCCCCTCGTTGACCACCCGCCGCCGGTAGTAAACCCGGCCCAAAGCCCCAAGTTCGTGGGTCAGTTCAAACCACCGCTTTTCCTCCTCCACCCATTTGTCCGGATCGGTCGAATCACTCAGAATGTAAAAATCGAACCCGTCCAGATGGCCGGTTTTTTTCAGGGAATCGTAAGTGGCGCGCAATCCTTCGCAGACGCGGACGATTTCTTCGTTGTGAATGGGAAAGACCAGCGCGGTGCTGACGCCTTGAATGTTTTGCGCCCGGTAATCCCGCAACCGCGTCAGACGCCGGTCGGAGACCATGCGCAGGAAAAAGCCAAAAACGCCGTGCATGCACCCGAGGGCGATCAGGAAAAACAAGGCGATGAACAAGCAGAGCAGCACGACGCCCGAAAGCGACCAGCCTGTGCGCCAGAGCAGATCGGCGAAAAGCATGGAAACCAGCCCTGTCAAAAGCACGACCATCGAGTAAAACAGAAATATGCGCCCGTCCAGACGCACCCACCGCAACGGCAATACCGTCAGCGTGGACGCCTTTTCACCGGGCGGATTGGATATGGGCGAAGTGGGAGTCATCACTGGTGGGTGATGTAAAAGAGGGTCACCAACAGCAAGCCGAACAGGATCCAGCTCACCGTCATTTTCGCGTAAGGCAGACGGCTCCATTGAGTCAGCGTCGCCATGGGACCCAAATCAAGCGGACGCGGGGTCATTTGGGAAAGTTGGAAATTCGGCCCGGCGCGAAGATAGCTGTCGCGCATGGCGGCCACAAATTCATCCGGCCAAGGGCCGGGACGCAGGAATTGGTCCTGCCAGCGCCCGGGCATGTCGGCCAGCAAAAGAGCCATGCGCCCGCGGGTGGAAAGCATCTCCATCCCGCCGGAAGCGGCGGAGAGCACTTGGGCAAACCATTGATTGACCAGATTATCCATTTCCTCCACGGCAAGTTCCGTGGCGGAGAGTTGGGGATGGGAGGCGGAACGCTGCATGGCGCATTCCAAGACACGGGCAACCAGCTCGCCCAGCAGAACTTTGTTGCGCACCCTCAGGGCGTGGAAATAGCTCTCGACTTTCGAGTAGGCGCCATTCCATTCCTCCAGCGGACGCCCGGCCAATTGTCCGGGCGCATCCATCCAGGCGACTGTGTTCATTGCGGTGTCCAGTGATAAGACCAGGTTTCGCTTACGGAATGATTTCCCTTTTTAAGGGCGCACTGCACATCGATAGCCGCGCGCTGGTCCGGCTTGGGCAGCAAATCCAGGAAAACGCGCCAGGTTTTATCCGGCACGTTGCGAAAGATCTGGGTCCCCGTGATGGTGCCGTTGGCGCTGCAACTGGCGGCGACGGATGGCGGGGAATCTTCCGAGGTGACGCCGGCAAGGTCAAAATCAATCACAAATTGACGCTGATCCTGGGCGCGCGGATTGACCCCAATGCGGGTGGAAACAACCTGGTTGGAGGAAAGGGACGCGTTCATTTCGCGCGTCCAATAAAGCGTATAGCCAAAGTGCAGCGGCTCCAACGGAGCGGGCTTCCTGGCCGGGTTCCAAAATGCCACCACATTGTCCAACCCCTCATACTGTGTGCTTAACTCAACCAGATGAATATCGCCATCGCCCCAATTGCCATGCGGGGCCACCCACACGCTCGGAACGTTTTGGTAGGGGTGAAACAAATCCTGGTAGTGGTTGAAATCGTGATCGCGCTGCATCAAACCGAAACCTTCAACGTTGTTGGCAGGGATGATTTGGTGGCGGAGGGTCGTGCCGTTGACCAGCGGACGCCAGACGGTCTCTCCGCCGGCTTGGTGCATCAAAAGACCGTCGCTATCGTGAACTTCCGGGCGGTAATCGTCAAACTTCCGTTCCGACGCGCTGCCGTGCCAATACATGCTGGTCAAAGGAGCGAATCCAATCGTGGCCAGCGGCTTGCGGCGGGCATCGGCGGCGTGAATACTGGCCGCATCGCGAAAATACAGCACCGCTTCCACATCCGCCATCGTGGTGGCGCCAGGACGGATTATAAACTGATAGGCCCCCACGCAACTGACGCTGTCAAGAATGGCGCAAAGAAGAAGGTCCCCGTCATCTTTTTGCGGTTTGCCCAGCCACCAATCGGTAAAGATGGGAAATTCCTCCGGACGCCCGTCCTCGCCGCAATCCAAAGCCAGTCCGCGCGCGGACAGGCCATAAACCTGCCCCTGCCCCAGCAACCGGAAATAACTGGCGCCTTGGAACGCCCCCAGCTCATCCCACTTATCGCGGACGTTCAACTGGTTTAAAATCCTGAAACCAGCATATCCGGTATTGGCGGGAATCTCCTCCGGCAATTTCAAGGAACGGTAATTGAAAAAGTCTGACACGAACCGCACCGGCTGGACATGGGTGGCGGTGAACTCGTTCAGATGCACCGGCTCCTGGTAAAGATAGCCCAGATGGAAAAATTCAACCCGAAACTGCAGGGGATCCTCAGACCACAAGGCGCGGTCGCTCCGGAATTCGATTTCACGATATTGATCGTAAGTCAACTGGCTCAAAAAAGACGGCAGGTCGGCGCGAGGCGAGTGAAAAGGTTTACGCGCGCGCTCCAAGGCTTTCTTGGCCACGTAATCCAAAGTCACGTGGACAGCCTCGAACCTCGGCATCGCCAAAGCCGGACGCCCAAACATGATGGCCGTGATTAAGAGGAGAAATAGCTTCATCCAGTCAACGCAACAAGTAACAAAGTTTTGCCGTTTTGCAAGCTATGGTTGGCATCAACCACCCGCCCGGAAAATAGGCGCGCCCTACGGGGATGTTTCCAACGGAACCGCAGGCGGCGGAATATACAGGCTGTTTGTGCCGGTAAAATCAAACGTCACGGCATAGCCCTCCATCTGAAACAGTGCGGTGAAATAGCGTCGGAAACCGTCAATGGCCGTGTTCGCGCCCTCGCGCAGGTCGCCACTGGCCCGCGCCCCGTTCTCAAGCTGGTTTTGCACCTGCACCATGTCCTCTGGAGTCAGTTTGTTTAAAACGCCGTCCTCGCTCAGCAGGATGCAGGGTTTCTCGTCGGCGTGTGTCACGCTCAGTATGCGGGGGCGTGCGGCGGAAATCACCACCGTGTGTGTGGCGGGATGAACGACAATGGCAATGTCGCTGTTCATGTCCCACCCAATTTTTACGTCAAACGCCTCATGGGCGATGATGCGTTTGGTCGAGAGATGCCGCGTGTCGAGGTAATTAACGATGGAGCGGACGCGTATTTTGGCCAGAGCCAGTTCGCCAATGGGTTTGACGCCCAGCGAATCTCCCTGCACATGCACGGTCACCTTGTCCCCCCCCCAATTGGTGACCATCCCGGCGACCTTGTCCAAGGTCCATTTATAATCCCTGGAAACCACCCCTGCGAGTTGGCCCGGCGTGGCTGCGATACGGTACGCCGCCAGTGCCAGTACCACCAGAACAACGCTAATGCCAACGGCTAAAATCTGTTTGGCGTTCATGCTATGCAGGCCTCATCCCTATCCCCTTTGCCCAACCCTGGCAAGCCTAGTTCCTTCCGCCCCTGCCGCCAGCCCTTGTTTGGACGGCAGTGATTCCTGCATGGAATGCAGCTTAAGGAGCGATTTTGTCACTCACCCACTGGCGGGCTTCCGTGAAACTATTCTCCAGCGCGGCGTATGTTTTCTTTGAAGTGGCCTTGACGCTGTCCCATGTGGACTCGGTGGCGTTCTGGTCATCGGCAAGCTGCTGCTTTAACTGCGCTGCTTGATCGCGCAACGCCTGCAACTTCGGTTTGGCCTCAGCCTTGACGGCGTCGCTGGATTTGTCAATTTTGGCGGAAAGCTCATCCAGATTCTGATCGAGAGTGGCCAACTGAGCCTGCATGGCTTTGACGAATTCAGCTTTCTCGGCAAAGGTATAATCCTTCACTTCCTGCGCGGCCTGCTTCGTTTCAGTTTGCACCTTATCCATCTGCTGTGAGGTGGTTGTCCCCTTGTCGCACCCCACCACAAACGTGGCGGCGCAAATGAACATGACGAGCGATTTAATATTTTTCATAGCCATAAGCTTCCCCCGCCAGCCCGGCCCGTGCCATGGGGTGTAACCCTACCCCCAAATGTAGATTCCCTGTTCAAACAAGGTCGATTCAAGTATCTCAATATGTTCAATATAAATAGGTTATAAAATTGGACAGTCCCGCACAACCACATGTTTTTTTCCGCACCGCACAACATTTGCCATAAAGAGGGCCTGGACCCGGCCAAAGCCGGCCTTTACCCCGTTTGGAAAGACGGGGAAATAGTGCGTCAAAGGCCGCAAAAGGCTTGACAGCAGGGGCGTCGTTAAATGCATAGTTGAAACCATGAAGATTAAATTCTTGTCGTTGTTGGCTCTTTCCGCCTGTCTGGTCCTGCTGTCTGGCTGCATTGGCACCGAGGATGGCCATAGCGTCGCCGGCATGCCCTTGACCAGGGACACCATCACCAGCCGTTACGCGCGCCCTGTTGCGCAGTTGGCCGCCGCCACCCGCGTCGTGCTCAATCGCAACGGCAAGCTTCTGGTGGACAACGCCGTCAGTAATTCCTTCCAAGCCAGGGTCAATCAGCACACTGTCTGGGTGAAATGCACCGACGTTGATGGCCGGGTCACCGAAGTGGTGGTGCAGGCTCGTGGCAATGTGAGTGGCGACGTTGACTTGGCGTCGGAAATCTCCAAGCAAATCGGCATGATGCTCGTCGGCGCGCAATAGCCGCCGCGGGGGTATTCTACCCAGCCCAGTTGGGTTCCGTCCCGAATAATGGGGCGACGCCTCGCGGGAGGATTGTCTCCGGCGCAGCCTCGCTCAAAAATACTTTCCCGGCCAGACTCCTGCCGGAGGGGCTGGCTGGCGTTCGAAGCTGCCGAACGGTCTTCAGTCCTTTTTCCCAGGCTTGCGTGTAAACGTCGGAAAGCAATGTCAGATCATCTTCGGCAGCGTAGAGATTCAACGTTTGCCCCATATCGAGCCACTTTTGGCGGCGGGCCGCGCACTCCACCAGCCATTGCGGCGCAATCTCAAAAGCCGTCCGAAATTTCCCCGGCCGCGCGCAAATGTCCGGTTCGATGGATGCGCTGACCCCGGTTATTCTGGAACCGGCGTCCGTCGGGCAAATGGCCGTGACGGCGCAATGGCGCATACCGTCCCGCCGAACCGCCTCCCGCACTTCTTTCCAATCCTGTTTCCCCGCCGCGTCCATATCCACTGCCGTGCCGCGCTCGGACGAAAGCTGTTCCACCGTGTCAATCGGCAATAAACCCTGGCTCCATTTCGATCCCGCATACCCCGGATAAACACCCCGCTCCCGCGCCAATTCGCTGGAGGCAAGAATGGCGGCATGGGCAACCATTTCCGTGCTCGCATCCGCAAAATCCGCCGCCGCCGCACTGGCGTAATCAATCTTCAACCGGTCCAGCGCGTCCTGAAAACCAAGTATCCCCACCGCAATGGGACGATGCTCCAAGCCGGTCCGCTTCGCCGCCTCGAACGGATGGCTCCCAATGTCAATGGCATTGTCCAGCATCCGCACCGCGGACCGGACGGTGCCGCGCAACAGCGCGAGGTCGAGCGGATCAGCCGGATCGCCGGTCAAATGCGCGGCCAGATTGATTGAGCCTGCGACGCAGGCGACCGCCCTTCCGTCCGATGTGTCAAACAAAATAGCCGTAGACAACCCGCCGCCATGCACCACGCCCGCATGATCCTGCACGGACCGGATGTTGGCCGTATCCTTGAATCCGATCCAAGGCTGGCCTGTTTGATGGATTGAACCCAGTATTTCCCGCCAGAGATCGGCGGCCCTGATCCGTTGGAAAGATTGCATTCCGCCCTGCTCCGCCTTCTTCTCGTATGCGACATAGCGCTCCTCAAACGCGCGTCCGAATAATTGGTGAAGATCGGGAACTTCCGGAGGATCAAACAAGGTCCAAGGGCCTTGCCGCGCAAGACGTTTCATGAACAAATCCGGAATCCAAAGCGCCTTGTTCAGGTCATGCTCCCAGGCTGGTTCGCCGGGACGGGCGTGTTCCAAAAAACTCCACACGCCCATGTGCCACGGTTCCAGCCACGAACACGTCAAACCTTTTTTCCGCCGCGCCGCCACCCGGCCTCCAACGTGCGCGGTAAAATGCTCCAGGTCGCTCCAACTGGTGGATGAACCGCACTCGGCCAATTGCGGCGCAAACGCGCCCGCGTGGCAGAAGATCGTTTCCGAAGGCACAAAGCGGAACGTGGAAAGCGCCTCATAAAACTCAATGGCGCGGGCGTCCCATTGTCCGCCCTCGTTCAAGGCCAGCCCCATGGCCACGCGCATCCAAAAATATTGCGGGGTTTCAATGCGCCGCCCTTTGTCGTCGCGCAGGAGAAAATCGTCGTGCAACGCCTGCAAGCCGCTCCCGAAAAACAACCCGTCCCGCTCCAGCCGCAATGTCCCGGCCAGCTTTTCCAAATCATAATCCAGCATCTCCGGGGCAAGGTGGTTCAAGGACTGCGCTTCGCGAACATACGCGCCAAACTGCCCGGCATGATCCGTCTCCCTCTGGTTTCCGCGCATCGGTTTCGGCAATGCTTGACTGTATATCTTGTCCAGCAACCCTGAAGCATTATCGCTTTTCTGGCTAAAGGAGGGTTTCACCACGACTGGAAACAGGGCAGGCTCCAACCGCAACGCAGCCTTTCCGCAAAACGATTCCTGACTCGGAACCGTCGCGCGCCCCTCGCGGGCGGCGCGAGCCAGCCGGCGTTGCTCGCGGTATTGGATGTAGCGCCGGGCCACGATGAGGTGTCCTTCCCGCATCAGTTGCTCCTCCACCGCATCCTGGATTTTTTCGACTTCCAACTGCTCGCCCCGCACCGCCCGGGCCAGCACGCGCTCCACCACCCGGTCCGCGCATTTCTTGACCGCCACCTGATCGGACTCAACCAGACTCGCATCCCGACTGGCATTCCTCACCGCCTTGAACGCGCACTCAATCGCCAGGAAAATCCGCGCTTCATTGAACTCCTCAATCCGGCCATCCCGCTTTCGAATATAAAGCTTTGCATCTTGCAAAGGATCCACTCCTTGCAAGTGCATTTGGTCCTGAATTTGGTCTTTCATCGTCAAAGAAAACCCCGTCTCCGACACCCCTACCGCTAGTGCCATCCAACGCGAATGGTACTGCTAATAGGCATTTTAGCCGGTTTTGTCAATGAATTTAATTGAAAAAATTCCAGATTTTTCAAAGGATTGGTGGTTTGCGCCTGTCTTACCGGGTAAAACAAGGCTGCATGGTCGAAACGGAAGAAGAACGGGACTGGGTTAAACAAAGCCTGCAAGGCGACGATGCGGCCTTTGCGGCGCTGGTCTTGCGTTATCAACACATGATTTACTCCGTGGCATACCGGATGACCGGGTCGTTGGCTGAAGCCGAGGACCTCACGCAAGAGGCATTCGTCCAGGCATTCCGGCAACTGTCAAGTTATCGCGCGGAAGCACGCTTCTCCTCCTGGTTGTATCGCATCGCCCTGAACCAGTGCCTGAACTGGCAAAAGCGGCGGCAGCGCATTGAAATGTTGCACACCGAATGGGGACGCCGCCAGGAAATGACCTCCGAGCCTGAAACCCAACAAACGCGCCTCGTCCAGGAAGCCCTGTTGAAACTCAATCCCAAACAGCGCGCCGCCATCATCCTGACCACTTACGACGGCCTTAGCCACGCCCAAGCGGCCCGGGTTCTCGGTTGTTCGGAAACAACGGTTTCGTGGCGGGTGTTCGCGGCCCGCGCCAAATTGAAAAGAATCCTTGGACGGCAACAGAAGGCGAAAAATGACGAATGACGAACTGGATCGGGTCTTGAAATCCACCGCCGCGCCCCAACGTCCGGACGCGTTTTGGGATGAATTGCCAAAAAAAATCGGCGCCAAAATCCACTGGCAGGCCAACCAGCCTGAATGTCCGGCCCGGCAGCCTTTTTTCCCCGGCAAGGCGGTCATTTTGGGAGGAATGGGGCTGGCCGTGATTTGCGCCATCATGGCGCTGGTAAGCGAACGATTCTCCGCATCCCGGCCCGGCCCGGAGGTTACACAAATGGCCGAGGCCAGAAAATATTACGTCGAAATTGAAGGTCTGTTTCCCAACCAGGTCCAGGCAATCGTTTTCGACCGGCAAGGCGCTCATTTGGTTTTGTCGGACAAAGCCAACGTTCCCAATTCGCCGCCTTATTACGTCCGGGTGTCCGATGCAAAGGGGAGCCGGTGCTTTGTCACTTTCAGCGGCCAGCAGATTCAACTCGACGGCGAACGTTGTGAAGTTCTGGCCGACAAGCAAGGCAATGTGTTTCTGGTCGGCGACGACCGGGTGTGGCCGGGAAATCAATCGTCCGGCCCCGTCCGCATCGAGGCCAAACCGCTCTCGGCCCTGCTCCGAATCAATCACGCTAATTTGTTTCAAAGGAATGAGCGCGAGCCAGTGTCCTACCCGTTGAAGACATGCGTGCCAAAACAATATTCCTGTTCTTGACTCTGTTCCCGGCCATGAGCTTGGTCCGTCTGCGGGCAGAGGTGGAGTTCCTGCCGGATGACCGCGCCCGGACTTTTTTTGCGGGCGAGAACCGCCCGGTCGCGGTCAAAATCCGTAATCCGTCGGATCAACCCGTTGAAATGGATTTGCGCACCCAAATTTATCAAGCCAACTCTGGCACGACGCTTGCGATCGGCGCGCCCAAATATTGGAAAAAACTTCAATTGCCGGCCAGTCAGACTGCGCTGGAAACAACCCCGCTGACTTTTCCCCCGGTTAAAAATGAAACCCGGTTTCTGGTCGAGTGGTTGAATGAAAAAAATAACGTCGTCGGAAAAACGGATGTCAAAATTTATCCTGCCAACCTTTTGCTCGCATTGCGGCCGTTGTGCGGCGCAAAACCGCCGGGCATTTTCGATCCCGAAAACCAGCTCAAGCCGTTGCTCAAGGCGTCGGCCCTCGAATTTGACGACTTGGAAGAAGGCAGGCTCGACTCTTTCTCCGGCGCTCTGGCCATCATCGGACCTTTTCAATCGCGCCTCCGTCTGAACCCGGAGTTGAGCGCCGAAATTCAGGCTCTCTCAAAAAAAGGAACGCCCGTGGTCTGGATTCAACCGCCCAAAAAAAGATGGCCCAAACTCCAGCCTTCGTATTATATCGTCCCGCAAAAAAAGGTTGCGACAATTATTGTTCAAGCCGGATTGGTGGCGGATTTGGCTGAAAATCCGGCGGCCCAATTGAACTTGATTTATTTTTGCCAATTGGCCGTTCACCCGCAGACTCCGGCTCTGCCCGCTCAATAACCTTAATCCCAAAAAATATGAAATCATTATTGACCTCCTCCTTCGCCATTCTCCTCGCGCTCTCCGCGCTCAGGGCTGCCGCCGCCGACACCCTCAGCGTTGCCGTCTTTGATTTTGAATCAAAGGACGAGGGAACGCGCGACCTCGGGCCAAAAGTCGCCGCCCTCATCACCGCCAATTTATCCGCCGAACCGGATATCGTGATGGTGGAGCGCGCGGATATTAAGAAAATCATGGGCGAACACGAACTGGGGCTTTCAGGCACCGTCAACTCCGAGAGCGCAGCCAAGATCGGCCAACTGACCGGCGCGAAGGTTCTGGTCACGGGAAAAGTGTTCAAGACCGATGATCAAACCATTCTCGTGGCCAAGATCATCGGTGCCGAAACCAGCCGCGTCTATGGCGAAATTGTCCAGGGCCGCCCCGCCACCTCCATCGCCGACCTCTCGGCGCAACTGGCGAAAAAAATCGCATCCGATGTCACCGCCAAAAGCGACACGCTCGTCGCCAAGGTGGAATCGCGCGAAGAATGGATTGCCAAACTAAAACAATCCCTGCCCGGAACCAACCGTCCCATTATTTCCGTCAAAATCAACGAAACCCATTACGGCCCGCACATCATTGATCCCGCCGCCGCCACCGAACTTGCCGTGGTTCTGCAACAATGCGGATTTCCGCTGGCCGACGAAAATTCGACCAATCATCCCGCCATCAAAATAACCGGCGAAGCCTTTAGCGCCTTCGGCATGCAAAAGGGAAACCTGATCTCCTGCACCTCGCGCATTGAAATCAAAATTCACGACGGAACCGAGGACAACCTGCTCTGGGTGGACCGCCAGACCAGCGTAGGCGTTGACATCGCGGAGCAAACAGCAGCCAAGAAAGCCCTCGAAAACGCCGCCGACGCCCTGGCCCGGAGAATCATCCCCAAGCTGGTGAAATAGGCAAGAACCGGCTCAATTCCGTCGCGGAATGGCGATGGTCACTTCGTAATCCGCCGAGCCGTTCGGCGAATCGCAAAGATAGAGGTCGAACCCCTTCGCCGTGTGTTCGAGCGCGATGACATCACGCCCTTGGCGTTTCACGATCCACGCCTTGGACAAATCCAACCGGCCGCTCTGATCGCGCCAACCAGCAGGGGTGCGGTACAGATTGACCCAGGGGCGGCCGTCAAACAGGACATGCGTCGGGCGATTCCGATTCTTATGTTCCAAACGCACGCTTTGACGGGTGAAAATGATCCGGTCGCTGCCATCCACTTTGGTGGCGATGCAAAGCAGTTTCACATATTCATCAGCCGAATCACCGGATGGGGTTGCCTTCTTGCAAGTGGCACAGCCGCACAAGCTGAAACAAACCGCCAGGATCAAACCAAGATTTAGCGTTTTCATAGTTGCTGCGATGAGTTCGCTTACGAATGAATCACCCCAGGTAAATGATGTCAACCGCGAAGACGCAAGTCATGCCGATGCCCGCTAACTCATGGAAAAAAACACTGAATGAATGTTATAGTTGACACACCATTCCATGGAAAAAGTTTGTTTTCCCCTTGTCCCTCGCGCATAAGTCTCATTATAATTTCACTACCCGCATCGCAGCACTTTAATGCGGGTAGTGAGGCGTTTTTTCCGGGAAAACCCACTTCAAAGGATAACGGCTAACAGCCGCTCCTGCCTTCCCGACCGTGACGCGCATTCCGGGCTTGCCGCATCGGCAACCATTCCGTTTTTGGTTCTTGGCTGATGTTCATTCCTTTTTGAAATTTGAAATTTGAAATTTCAGATGATACCCTTCCCTCCAAAAGTATGATCGCCGCCAAATCCTCAGTCCCCGCTCATCCCGCGCCACCGGCTTTTCGCGTCGGAAACGAACGGCTGATCCGGGTCACCGCCAGCGCGGCGCGCAAAGTGGGCGCGCTCTTGCAAAAGCAGGGACGGCCCAATGGCGTCTTGCGGGTGGCGGTGGTGGGCGGAAGTTGTTCCGGCTTGCAGTATAGAATGGATTTGCAGGATCAGCCGGCCAACCGGGACATCCTCGTCGAAAGCAACGGCGTCAAAGTGGTGGTCGACACCAAAAGCGTGTTGTATGTCACGGGAAGCGAGCTTGATTTTGTGGACGCGCCCCAGAATGGCGGGTTCAAGGTCACTAATCCCAATGCCGCCAGCAGTTGTTCATGCGGGGAAGGTTTCAGCGCCTGATTCAATTTTCTTTTTGACCATGAATTTTTTTCGCCTTGGTTTTTTTCTCTGTTGTTGCGCCGCCGCCTTGCCGGCGTCCGCCCAATCCGTCTGGCAGGATGAGCTTGCCAAAATGCCGCTGACGGAAAAGGTGTCCGAACTCAACCGGCATAATTGCGTCAAGGTGATGCTGGGTTCATTCCAGCGGAATCCGACGGTCAAAGCCTTGATTTTCATGCCGGGCGCCACGGATGAGTTTTATTTTTTCCACCGGGCCAAGGCTCGCATAACCAATGCCGCCCCAACCTTGCTCGATGCGGTGACGGCCCTGACCAACCAGACCTATATTCATGCCACGTTTCAACCGCCATTCCTGCTCATCCACACCGCCGAGGACAATTTGGAGCCGATCATAGTCATCCAAGACCAGCGCACCGCCGACCGGATGCGCAAAAAGCATTTTGAAAAAAACGGGGCTTACAACGACCGCGATTGGGATTACATGCAGCCCATTCTGGCGTTTGACCTAGACACAAAAATGTTTCCCGGCCTCAATTCGCACGAGTCCCACCATTTTTTCCGGCACAGTTTCGCCGAGTACGATTTGAATGGCTGGGATGCGCTCAAGGCGGTGGCCATGGCCGGCAAAACAGGATTCACCGTCTGCAAAAAACGGGTGATTTTCACCGGCGACACCCGGGTCACGGCCACGGCCATCACCCCTTCGCCTGATTTTTTGTATGACAAGAACGGAGACTGAGGCGGGATCAAATCCCGGCGGCGACCCTCATGGCCGCAAACAGGTTTTTGCCCGATTCCACTGAGACGGGCTGTTTGCTCTTCTCATCGGCAAACTCAACCAGCTCGGGCGGAATTTCGTTCAAAAAAGGCGAAGGATGGCAAGGCGTCATGGCCCCGTATTTTTTGCGCGCGGCGCAATGGCTCAAGGTCAGGGTGTGCATGGCGCGCGTGATGGCAACGTAAAACAAACGGCGTTCCTCGTCCATCGTCCCTTCCACTTTGGATCGGGCATGGGGCATCAGCCCGTCCTCCAATCCCACAATATGGACGTGGGGAAATTCCAGCCCCTTGCAACTGTGAACTGTGATCAAAGTCACCGCGTCCCCCACTTCCTCCTTCTCTTCCTCGCGCCCCGAATCCAAAGTCAAATCGTCCAGAAAAGCCTGCAGACTCTCCATCGGATTGGCGGCGTTGGAGCTCATGTTGGCCATGAGGTCCTTGAGGTTCCGCACGCGATTATCAGCGGCCTCGACCGTCTTTTCGCCCCGGCGCAAGTCGGCTATGAACCCGATCTCCTCCATGAATTGTTCCGCCCACACGAGCAATGAAATCGAATGGCCCTCCTGCAATTTCGCCCGGTGCCGCTCGATCAGGGCGATAAGGGACTCAATCGCCTGGCGTGTCCGGGTCTGGAATTCCGCCTGGACGTCGGTGTGTTTCATGACGGTATAAACGGCGCAATTCCGCTGCTGACTGGCGGCCAGGAGCCGCTCCATCGTCACATCGCTCAACCCGCGCGGGGGAACATTGGCGATACGGAGCAGGCTCACATCGTCCTGCGGGTTGACCAGCGCCTTCATGTAGGCAAGAAAATCCTTGATCTCGCGCCGGTCAAAATAGCTCTGGCCGCCGATCAAATGGTAGCGGATGCCGGCCTGGCGCAACGCCATTTCCAAGGGGCGCGATTGCTGGTTGGTGCGAAACAAAATGGCCTGATCCTGCCATGGAATCTTCCGCGCCAACCGGTCAAATTCAATGCCTTCGGCAGTGGCTTTGGCCTCTGCCTCGTCGTGGGCATAAGTCTGGAGAATGATTTTCGCCCCCTGCCCTTTTTGGGACCAAAGATGTTTGCCGCGCCGCCGGACGTTGTTTTTAATCACGGCATTAGCCGCAGTCAGAATGGTGTTGGTGGAACGGTAATTCTGCTCCAGCTTGATGACTTTGACGTTTGGAAAATGTTTCTCCAATTCGAGCAGGTTGGCAATTTCAGCCCCGCGCCAACCATAAATGCTTTGATCATCGTCACCCACCACGCACAGGTTGCCGTGGCTGGAAGTCAGTTGATGGATGAGCTTGAACTGGGCGGCATTGGTGTCCTGATACTCGTCCACCATCACGTATTTATACTTGGCGCGGCATTGATCGAGCACATCGGGATGCTCGGTAAAAAGCTGGAGGGTCAGCAGGATCAGATCGTCAAAGTCCACCGCGTTGCAGGCGCGCAAGGCGCTTTGGTAGCGGGCGGCGACATGCTGGGCAAGAGCGGCCACGTTCGGTTCGGCAAATACGGCCGCGCGCGACCCCCCGTTGCGGTAACGGCTCAACAAGGCGAGCACGGCGGCGGGATCGGTCTTTTGCGCCTTGTCGGAAATGTGGCTCAGGATTTTTTTGATCGCCCCGAGCTGGTCGGATTCGCTGTAAATCACAAAATTGCGCTTGTAACCGAGCCGTTCGATGTGCAGGCGCAATATTCTCATGCACAGGGAATGGAAGGTGCAAATGACGGGGCGCGGCGCTTTTTCACCCGTCACCGGATCGCGCGGGGCGCGGCCGATGAGCTTGGAGGCGCGCTCCTGCATTTCGCGCGCGGCCTTGTTGGTGAAAGTGACGGCGAGAATGTTGCCCGGATTGACGCCCTTCTCGATCAGACGCGCCACGCGGGAGGTGATGACCCGGGTTTTCCCCGTTCCCGCGCCGGCCAGGATCAAAACCGTGCCTTCAGTGGTTTCGACCGCCTGGCGCTGCGCTGGATTCAGAGATGACAAATTTAACATGACCGCCCGCGAGTTTAGAGAGCCAAAGCGCGAAGGCAAGACGGTACCCCAAAAAACCGTTCGTTAAAAATGTTGCCAGCCAATTTACGCCTTTCTTTCCACAGCAATCCGTTTATAGCATGTCCGCCAAGTATGAGCAAAACATTGTCGAACATCCGTCTTTGTCTGTTTCTGTGTTTACTCGGCGCCGTTCCGGCCGTGGCCAAACCCGCCGCGGACTCGGCCAAGACGGCTTTGAATCCGGCCAAACTGCGCAAGATTGACACAGCCATTGACCAGGCCATTGATGAACACCGCCTGCCCGGCGCCGTCGTCTGGGTCGAACATGAAGGCGACCACTACTGGAAAGCCTACGGCAACCGCGCCCTCGTTCCCGAAGAGGAGCCGATGACGCGTGACACGGTTTTTGATGTGGCGTCCCTTTCCAAAGTCCTCTCCGCCACACCCGCTGTGATGATCCTGTGGGAACGCGGCCTGATCAAATTGGATGAGCCGGTTCACACTTACATTCCTGAAATCATCGGCGGCGGCAAGGAGCGCATCACCGTGCGCCAATTGCTCACCCACACCTCCGGGTTGACCGAAGATGTCCCCTACACGCCCGAATGGCATGGAACGGAAGCGGCCATACGCCTGGCGGCAGCCACGAAATTGCGGGCGGCGCCCGGCACGGAATTTCGCTATAGCGACATCAATTTCTTCCTGTTGGGCGAAATCGTGTCCCGGGTTTCCCACCAGCCCCTGAATATTTTCTGCGCCAAGGAAATCTACCAACCGCTGAAAATGGTCGATACCGGTTTTCTGCCCGACAAATCCAAAATTTCCCGCATAGCGCCGACCGAGGTCATCGGGGGAAAGCCGCTACGCGGAACGGTGCATGACCCCACCGCAAGGGCCATGGGCGGAGTGGCGGGACATGCGGGGGTTTTCAGCACAGCGGCTGACATGGCCCGCTACGCGCGCATGATGTTGAACATGGGCGAGCTGGACGGAGTGCGGATTTTCAAGCCGGCAACGGTCAAGATGATGACCAGCGTGCAAACCCCGGCCGGGGTGGAAGACCGGCGCGGTTTCGGATGGGACATTGATTCCGGCTACAGCCGGTTGCGCGGAGACCGTTTTCCGCGCGGAGGTTACGGACACACCGGCTTCACCGGCACGGCGTTCTGGATCGATCCCTACTCCAAGACGTTCTTCATTTTCCTGTCCAACCGCGTTCACCCCAATGGCTCGGGCAATGTGCTCAAGCT